>Ga0116189_1000566_pt1 | contig 33742 bp, 28 predicted proteins | sample AD_JPNTR3_MetaG_FD_89895 | JGI IMG/M metagenome (GOLD analysis project Ga0116189, IMG submission 89895) | Active sludge microbial communities of municipal wastewater-treating anaerobic digesters from Japan - AD_JPNTR3_MetaG | ecosystem: Engineered > Bioreactor > Anaerobic > Digestate | place... | reverse complement strand
TCGGGCCTCAACCCCTCAAAATTATTCACATTTCATTTGTTTTTTTTAGCGAAAAATGGTACTATAATAGTGTTATCTTGAAAAAGATTATTGTGATCAACAATAAAATAACAAAAGTAATTAGAAAAAGGAGAATAAACCATGAGCAAAAGCAAAAAAAATGTAAACGAGAAAAAGCCCTTTCTTGCGATACTTCCTGTAGCAATAGGTTTAATTTTAATCTTTGGGATTTCCCTTGGGGTTTGGGCTTTTTCGGGACCAAAAGCGAATCCGCAAATATCAAATCCCAATGATCCGTTTTTAAGGTTGGGCGATTGGGTTGTCACCAACGAAAAACTCTATTACAGCCTTCGCCAAACTTACAGTTACGATGAAATCCTACGCTTCATCGATACGGAATTGTTGAAAAATATCAGTGTCGACAATAACAGCGACGACTACCAGGAATTCCGAAACGAATTAATCTACGGTGTCAAGAAGTTGGAAGATTTGGAAGGCGACAAGACGCCGGAAGAAATCCTTAAGGACTTCGAGGACAATATGACAATCAGCGGCTACTTCACGGAAGCAGAAAGAGAAGCTTACATCGAACTCCAATACCGCCGCGAAAAATACGCACGTCAGAAATACGAAGAAGAAATAGCAGATAAGAAAAAAGACGGACGACCATTCGATATCGCGAAATATCAAACATATTACGACGAAAACTACTTAACAACCGTAAAAGCGATCACAATACTCTTCGATACCGAACAACAGGCTAAAAACGTCCTCGAAAAATTCGGTGTTGACATCGAAAAACTGACGGCCAACGGCTGGGTTTCCAAAGCTACCGGCGAAGCGATGACCGAAAAGGAAGTCAAACAGACTTTCATCGACATGTACAACTACATGTATCGCTATTACAATAACGGTGCCGAACCGCTGCTCAAGAAAGACACCCATTACGAAATAGTAACGGAAACCGAAGACGAAACCACCGTGGAAAACATCGATTTCCTTGACTTGTCAAGCGACAACGTCAACAAGTATTCGAAATTCATCTTCACCAGCAAAGAATTGGATGACTTGAATTCCCAATACAAAAAGACGTTGATTTCATCTTTGAAACTTGACGATGCTTTCTACAAGTCTTACACCAATAGCCCGGTTAAGCTTGAGACCACCAAAACCGGTCAAACCAACGCTTCCGGATATTTCCTCGCGCTAAAGATTGAAGAAACAATTCCTAAAAATTATGTTTTCGATTACGATGATAAAACGGATGCAGACAGAATTCCTGACGAAGCATTATTCGACGAAATCGAAGAAAAACTAATCGAAGAAAACTTCAATGACAAAGTCGTCAGCGAAAAAATGTTTGATCTCCGCCGCGAAAGCGAACTTGTAATCTACGATTCCGTAATCGAAATGTTGTTCAAAAACGCTTACGACAACTTCTTCGGTACGACCCTTTCCCGCAAAAAAGGCGAATATCCGGAATTCAAGAAAACCAAAGCAAAAAGCAAAGATACCGTTTTGAGCTTTACTTCCGGCGGTCAAAAGATTACTTACAAAGTCGACGACTTATTCAATACTTTAAAGAACCGCTACGAGGTCAATGCTTCCTTCACCTTCATGAATACCTATCTTTTCCTCAACAACAAAGAATTCAACGAAGTTTATAACCCGATTACCAAAGAAGTTTACGATAAAGATCGTCTCAAAGAAATCATCGACCAAGACGTTAAGATGTACTCTTACTACTTCTCGATGAACTACTTTGAATCACAAGGTTTCCCTAAATCATACGGTTGGAAACGGTTCCTGAACGAATACTTCCTAGTCAGCGACGAAAAAGAATTGGCCGTCCAAATCGATGTTTTGTCGGATGCCAAAACGAAGTTTGCGAAAACTTTCTACACTTATACTGTAACAGAAACCAACACCGATCCGATGAATACTTTGCTTGCTCGGATGCAAAAAATCTACGATGAATATTTCTCTGGTTCAGTCTTCAATTTAATTGCTTATGTGGATTATAATGCAGACGGATTAGTCGATATCACCGAAAAAGAAGACAAATCCGACTGGACTAACGAACAAAAGACGCTTGCTCAACAACTCCTCAACAAGATATTCGAAGACATCCTCACCAGCACGGCTACTTCATTGTATGACCAAGTAAATGAAATCGTCGGCCGCTTCAATAATACGGTTTATCCGGAAGATATAGACGATACCGAAATGACAATTTACGAACGGGCCAAAAAAGCCGGTCTTCATGTCAAATTGGAACCAGCTACCACTTACACCAACTCTTCAAGTATTGTCGATGAATTCAAAGCCGAAATGAAAGCTCTCTTCCTTCAAGTCAAAGAAGCAAATCAACTCGGCACAACCCTTCAACATCCGCTAGTCAGCGAAAATCCGTTCTCCACAATGTACGGTTACCACAAGATAGCACTTGTTTCGACTACCGATTACACATATAAGAATGCCGATAAGACCGAAACAATTCCGACCGAAGAAGAAATCGAACTTTACGAAAAGAGCTTATTGCAAGACGCAAATACCCCTGAAGACGAAAAAATCACTATCAGCGCCGAACTGAAAGCCGCTTTGGAGTTCTACTATGACCCAGTCAAGAACTTCTTCCAATCGGACGACCGGATAAGCCTTGGTTTAATCGATTACCGCAGCGAAAAAGTTGCTTCCGGAGAAATTTCCTATACCGATGCCAGCTTAAAAGACAAGTTTGAAACAATCAGCGCTGCATTAAAAAAATCAGCCCTTGAAACAATCGAGGAAGGAGAATAATACCGATGCGCAGTTACTTATTGAAACTTACGACTATTCTCGTTATTGCCCTGGCAATCCTGGGGTTAACGGGATGCAAAAAGGATAAATACCAATATCCTTCCCAAATTCCTACCCTTTCCGATCCGAACGGCGTTTACCTAACAATCGGCGAAACCAAAGTCACCAACGAACGGTTATACCGGCGGATGAAAATCAACTACGGTTTGGACCGCCTCAACGATTGGATTGACGAACAGATTCTTGCCGATATCGAAATCAATCAGGATGAATTCGCCGCTTTCAAAAACCGTTTAATCTACGGCGTAAGCAATTTAAACGAATATACCGGCAATCAGGAAGAAACCCTAACCCGTCACATCAACAACCTGATTACTTCCGGTTATTTCACCGAAGAAGCACGGAACAGATATTACGAATTGGAATACCGTCGTTTTGCTTTTGCCAAAGAGAAACTGTTGGAAGAAATCGCGGCCCGTCCCGAAGACGAACCTTACTTCAGCGAATCGACCATCACTTCCAACTACAACAACACTTATCGTCCGACTGTTTCCGTTATTCTGCTTGCCTTTGCAAGTTCGGCGGAAGCCAAAAAACTCTTAAGTCAATATAATGTCGACATTAACCGTATTTCGCCGCTTGGTTGGTATAAAACAAATACCGACGTCCTCTTCACCGAGGAAGAAGTTAAACAAATCTTTATCGATATGTTTAACAATCAATATGCTTACAAAAATAACGGCGCCGACATTTTGGTTCCGGGTACCGGTTACACCGTCGAAGACGGCAAAATCGTCTTCAACCTAACCAACTCCATCAATGAAAATGTCAAATTCGTTTATACTTACAAAGAATTGTCCCAAGTAAGTTCAACCATCGCAAACATGGTTTTCAATACTCTGAAACTTGGCGAAGGTTTCCACAAATCCTTCACAACCGGTCCGATTCTTTACTTAAGCAACTTCTTCATGGCCTTAAAGGTTTCGGAATCAACCGTTCCGCCGCTTGAAGAAGTGCGCGATAAAGTAGTTGACGATTTGGTTAACCAAACCTTAACTGCCGATAAGATTAAGTATTACCTTTATGTCGAACGCGAAAAGGCCAATGTTCAGATTTACGACGAAGGCTTGGAGTCGTTGTTCGCCGAATATTACGACGAAGCATTTACCAACCAACAAATCACCGATTACAAGAAATACGTTAAAACAACCGGTGAAAGCAACAGTAATGTAGCGGAAATTACCGTAAAAGGTAACAAGAAAACTTTATCTGCCGATGAGTTCTTCACCAGAATGAAAAACATGCACGGCATCTCGACCTCAATCGATTACATGAACCATTATATCGTACTGTCGAATCCAAAATATGCCAAAATCTACAATCCGCTAACCGATACGATTATCGACCAGGAAAAATACCAGGAATTGTACACCAAAAACGTTCAGAAATACAAAGACGAACTTGCCAAAGGAACATTTGTTACCATCGGCATGCCGGCAAACTACGGCTGGGAAAACTTCCTGCGCGACTACTTCGGCGTTATGAGCGATCAGGAATTAATGATTTATTATGCTCTGTATTCCGAAGGTTTGAGTCTCTTCACCAAAGACCAATATTCGTTTGACGATGAGGATCCGGAAAGAAGCGTTACCGCGCAAATGGAAAAAATCTTCCAGGAATTCTTCAATGTCGAAACGTTTGCGGTCGCGGCTTACTATGACTACGATTTGAATACCGTGGCCGACGATCCGGAAAAATGGACAACCGAACAAGCCGACAAAGCGGATGCTTTCCTAGACAAAGTCTTCGAACAAGCTGATCTTAGCACCAAGAAAACCATCAAAGAAAGACTTACCGAAGTTTCCGATGCTTACAAACTTGCAAGTCTAGATGATGCCGTTTGGGGCGATTACAAGAAATTGGGTTTAAGACTAAACATTACAACCGAAAGCACTTATACCGCTTCAAGCACCTTGCATGAAAATATGAAAACAGCTTTGAAAGGTATCTGGGATCGACTGAAAGAAGAAAAATTGGTTGGCAAAGTTTTGGATACCACTACCAACCCGGCACGCATCAGCGTTTCCTTCAAAACAACAACAGGTTTGAACAGAGCCGTCGTGATCGCAAGCAAGAATGCGGTATACATCAACGATTCAGACAATTCTCAAGTCATCTATCCAGACGCAGAATTAATCAGAATCTATGAAATCTACAAAAAACCGGATGAAGAAAAGACCAACGAAGAATTGAACGAACGCAAGCCTTCATCCAAAGAATTGGAAGCAATCGATACCTACTACACACCGGCCATCAAAGCCCTTGAAGCATCAAGTCGTATCGATAAGATTCTTGTTTCAATCAGAGCGCAGATGATTGCGGAAAACAAATTGATCTTCGCTAGCGAAACCGACAAGCAAAACTATCAAGCCTTGTTGGACGCTTATGCGGCACTCAATAAGTAAACCATAAAATAAAGGACATATCGAACGAAAAGTTTGATATGTCCTTTTCTTTTTATATCAATTAAAAAGGCTTCGACGGAAGCCTTTGAATTTTTAGTTTTCTTTTGTTTCGCCTTTTTTTCCGGCCACATAAAGCGGCTTTTTGCCCAAGGCGGAAATCGGATTGGTCCAATTTCCTTTTTCGGTTTTTGCCACTTCATCCTCGACGGCACCCATCCGGGAATCCGTTAAGTCAATCAGGTATAAAGCGACCGCTTCCATCATTAACGGTTCTTTGGCACTTCCGTATTGCAATTCCCCGTGATGGGCAATTACCAAGTGGAGGAGCGCCTGCACTTCTTCGGTTTCCGAAATACCGAGTTTTTCCGCTTCGACCGTCAACATATTGAGTCCGATTATCAGGTGGCCGAGCAAATTTCCTTCCTTGGTGTACTGCGGTTGTTTGGCATCGGAAAATTCTTTGGTTTTTCCGATATCATGCACCAAAACGCCGGCGTAAAGCAAATCCTGATTTAAGCTCGGATAATTGGCGATAAACTGATCGGCTAGACGCAACATGGAATAAGTATGATAAGCTAAACCCGACAGGTAGTTGTGATGCATTGAAACTCCACCGGGAAAAGTAAAGAATTCTTCGTATACATTCCCGATAACTCGGTTGACCAAAATCTTAAGGTTTTCGTTTTGGATTTTCTCGATATAGGCTTGAATTTTTTCTTCCAAGACTTCTTTTTCCAAAGGCGCAAAGCGATAGAATTCGTTGACGTCGATTTCGCCTTCTTCGACATCTTGGATATTATTGATAACGGCTTGGATTTTTCCGCCAAAATCGTTGATTTTCAGCGTCATCTTATAGACCATACCGCTTGCCAAATCTTTTTTCATATTGATGTCCCAAAGACGGGCATCGAGCGTCGTTTCCCCATCGGAGAGCGACAGTCCGTAATACGGTGTCTGATTGACGGTATAGCGAATCCGGCAGTCCTGAACCAAGGCATAGGTGTCAAAAAAATCGCCGGGTTTTACATGTTTAAATTTCATCTTTGTTTACCTCGAATTTCTTGTATTCCGGTTTTTGTTTTACCAATAAGGTATGAACGGCTTCCCGGACCTGTTTTTTGATTGCTTCCTGTTCGGCTTTCGGCTTTTTGTCGAAATCATGAATCAGGGCCAGATTTTCTTCGAAACGAAGCGCAAATTCCCGTTTGTACTGATTGAACAGTTCTGCATCAAACTCTTCTTTTTCCGCATGTTTGACCGGAGTATAATTAACTTTTTCTTTGGTTTTGGGTTTTTGTTGGTAGAGTTCGTATTGGCGTAAGGCTTCGGTTTTCAAAACTTCGAATTCGTTCGGAATAATTCCGCTGATAATCTGTTCTTTCAATGATTCGATGATTTCGCCCACAAACGGTCCGGTTACTCCTCCGGTAAGTTCGATTAAATTTTGGGCTTTGAAAGCCATTTGGCTGTTCGAAACAAAAACGGTCTGTTTTTGCACTTTGGTAATCTGTTTGGCTTTGCTTTTGTAATCTTTAACCAAGAGCACATTGATTTGGTCCGCTTGCCGCAGTTTGTCCACGCCGTGGTGATAAACCATCAGCGGCGTCGCATCCGTTTTTTCGAGTTCATTGGACAAATCCACCAAACTTTGTACGTCTTTCATTTCCTGGTGGGTTAAGGCATGAATCGTCGGAAAGTTTCCCGAACGTTTGAAACAGATCGCCATTTTTTCCAAAATGGTCAATTCGCCGAAACGTTTGATTAAATAAGGTATGCCTTCCCCGTAGTATTTTAAATGCGGAAGCAGGCCCAGTCTTTTCATCCGCCTGAGCGTTTTTTTGCCGTAGGGCGCTTCGAAAATTTTTCTGAGTTCGGCCGAAACTTTATAATCGGATACCTCGATTAAGTATTTTTTGGTTTGTTTGATACCGATTTTGGTCGCATGGGCCAATCGGAAGTTAAAACGGGCCATCAGGGAAAAAGCACGCAAGATGCGCAAAGGATCTTCGCGGAAACTCTTTTTCGGTCGGGCAATGGTGCGAATGATGCCTTTTTGCAAATCTTTCTTTCCCCCGCAAAAATCAATAATCTTTTGCGAAGCGGACATTCCCAAACCGTTGATAGTGAAATCCCGCCGCATGATATCGTCTTGCAATTTCAAAGAATAATGGATTTCCGACGGTTTTCGCGATACCGTGTAAACTTCGCTTCTAAAGGTTGCGATTTCGAATTTATAGCCGTCCAACCGAACCGACATGGTTCCCATGGTCATGTATTCGGTCGAGGCATCGGGGAAAACTTCCAGAATTTGTTCGGGGGTTGCGCTGGTGGCAATGTCGATATCGGTAAACGGCATATGCATCAGAAAATCGCGCACGATTCCGCCCACCAAATAGGCTTCATAAGTACATTCGTTTAGGCGGCGCACAATCGCCAAACCTTTTTCAAAATAAGCGTTTTGATCCATTCATCCATCCCCCTATTTATCAAACATTAAAGCGAAAATATATAATATCTCCGTCCTGAACGACATAATCTTTTCCTTCGATTCGGTAGCGTCCCGCTTCTTTGACTTTGGCGACATTGCCGTATTTCATCAAATCGTCGAAAGACATGATTTCGGCACGGATAAAGCCCCGTTCGAAATCGGTGTGGATGATACCGGCGCATTCCGGTGCTTTCATGCCGCGTTTGAAAGTCCAAGCCCGGACTTCTTTTTCGCCGGCAGTCAGGAAAGTGGCAAGTTCCAACAAATAATAAGTCGTTTTTACCAATCGGTCGAGGCCGCTTTCGTTTAAGCCCATTTCGGCCAAAAACATGGCTTTGTCTTCGGGTTCCAAATCAGCCAGTTCTTCTTCGATTTTGGCGCAAATCGTCAAGACTTCGCTTCGTTCCTGGATAGCGATTTTTTTGACTTCGTCGACATAGGCATTGCCTTTTACCACATCGAGTTCGCCGACATTGGCCACATACACGACCGGCTTCATCGTCAGAAGCTGATAGTGTTTAAGAAGCAACACTTCCCGGTCGCTGTAGGTTAAACTGCGTGCCGGTTTTCCTTTTAAGAGATGTTCTTTCAGTTTTAGCAGCAAATCGTATTCCGTGACCGCTTCGTCGTCCACTTTCAGTTGGGCTTTCTTTTCGATTTTCGGAATCCGTTTTTCGATCATCTCGAGATCCGCAAAAATCAATTCCAACTGAATGGTTTCGATGTCGCGGGATGGATCGACCGATCCGTCCACATGGGTGATATTGGGATCGTCGAAGCAGCGCACGACGTGGCAAATCGCATCGACGTTTCGGATATGGGACAAAAACTGGTTACCGAGACCTTCGCCTCGGCTTGCCCCCTTCACCAGCCCCGCAATATCCGTAAACGAGAAAGTTGTTCTGACGACGCTGCGGGGATTATAAATTTTCACCAATTCATCGACGCGGGGGTCCTTGATTTCGACGATTCCCACATTCGGCTCGATGGTGGCAAACGGATAATTTTCGGCCAAAACTTTGGATTTGGTTATGGCATTGAAAAGGGTGGATTTTCCCACATTCGGTAAACCAACAATACCTGCGGTTAAACTCATAGTAATCTTGCTCCTTACAAAATGATAAAAATCAGGGAAATCAATAGAACTCGGAAAAAGAGATTGAAAAAGATTTTGCGGCGAAAGAAAAGAAAAGTCACCGACAAAAAGATTTGCAACAAAAGATTGCCGATAATCATCGGCATATTGAATCCAAAAGCGAGCCAATCGAAAAATGCCCCGCCTAAAGCGATAATCAATACAACGACAACTTCCGGCAAAATGGTCGCTTCGTCCAATATTTCCACCAAAGCATACCGAAAAATTACTTCCTCGATAAAAGCGTAACAGATTAAAGCGACAAAGATTTTAACATAGGCACGCGGGGAAATAAAGGCAATCAAATCGCCCGGATTTTCGATAACCCGTTGAAAAAAGGACGGAATAAAACTGATAGGGGTTTTGGCGATTAAAAAGGCGAAAAGCATTAAGCCGAAAACGCCAAACCATAAAGCATAGAGAATTTCGCCGGAATAAAAAGAACCGATGACTTTGAGAATCTTTTTCCGATATATAAAAAGCAGCATAGTCAAAAGGGCTATGGACGATACTAAAAAGGCATAAGTATGCGAAAACAGAGTGATGGATGCGGGGAGGCGTTCATCCAGGTCCCCGTAAGGGGTATTGGGAAAAAAGCGGTCGAAAAAAACGCTGAAAACAACGATTAAAATGCCGTTTAAAAAAAAGGCCACGAAGAAAGCCAGGAACAGTTGGGTGAGGTACTGTTTGCTTTGCGAAGGAGCAGTCTTACCTTCCATTTGAGCCTGGATTTTGGGACTAAACTCGCCGCACCTGGTGCAGTAAACTTCGTTATCGTTTAAAATCCGATAACATTTTTCGCATCTTATTTTCATGATGTTCACCTTACTTATCAATTATACCATATATTGGCGCATTTGAAAAGTTTTTCATACTTTAACTTTTTTCGGTAAAAACCGCCGAAATCTCCCTAACTGCTTGACATCCTTTGGGGGTCGTGTTAGAATTATGACTAAGGTAAAGTTTTTTTTGTAAAAACAAATTCGTATTTAAAAAGGAGAAAACCATGGATATTGTCATTTTGGGCGTCCTCGGTCAACCAATAAAAATCCCGGATAACATTAGAATCAAAGAAGTGATTCAAGCCGGTGATTTAACCGATGATCACACCTTGCAAACAGAAAGCGAAGCAATCTATTTCGATTATTTACTGATACGGGATTTTTCGTTAATCAAAAGCGATCGACAAAACCTGTTGCTTTCGGAAAACGGCCTTCCGGTTGTCAATTTTTACCGGCAAACGGCCTGCGAAAATATTTTCTATGTGGATAGCCCGGAAGCCTATGACCGGGCGATTGGATTTATTATCGAAGGTGATTAATAAAAAGATTTTCCTTGCTGATTAAAAACTTTTTTAATCAGTTTTTTTGCTGATTTATGATTGGCGATTGTTGCATAGCCGAACCGATTTGACTAATAATAATTGATGAAAAGAAAGTTGTTTCGGAAAGGATGAAAAACCTTGCGTAAATTTTTGAAAGTCATGTTGTTTGTTTTGATTGGGTTTGTGGCCGTCTTTGCGATTGCGGTTATCAGTTTTTCAATCATCAACCATAATTTGCAATACGAAATGCCGGTTATCGCCAATATCGAACTGTACGATAACAGCGGTGAGAAATATTTGTCCGTCTGCAACAACAAAAAACAATCCTATGTGACCTTAGACAAAATCTCCCTCCCGATTTTGCAGGCGTTTGTGACGGTGGAAGACAAGCGCTTCTTTGAACACCCGGGAGTCGATTTTATCCGGATTGCCGGAGCGCTGTTAGCCAATATCCGAGACCGGGAGTTTTCACAGGGAGCTTCGACCATCACGCAACAATATATCAAAAATGTTTTTTTGAGCCACGAAAAAACCGTCAAACGCAAACTCTACGAAGCGATGATTGCCATCAATTTCGAAAACAAATATTCCAAAGAAGAAATTTTGGAAGGTTACTTGAATACCATTTATTTCGACCACGGCATCTACGGAATCGAAGATGCGAGTTTATTCTATTTCAACAAACACGCAAGCGAAATCAATTTAATCGAAGCCTGCGCGCTTGCTAGTATTCCCAAAAGTCCAGGGCATTACTCCCCGCTGAAAAACCCCGTTCAAAACAAAACGCGCAGAAATTTAATTCTGAACGAACTTTTGGAAGAACAAGTAATTTCCGAAGAAGAATACCTGTCCTGTTACGATCAGGACATCAGCGTCGTCGGAATCAATCAAAACACCGAAAGCGTCAATGCGCCTTATTTTCAGGATTTGGTTTTGAAAGAATTGCAAAAAATGCCCTGGCTGAACGATTATGCCTACAAAGGCTTAAAAGTCTACACCACGCTGGACCGCCGTCTCAATACCGTAATCCAGCAGAGTTTAAAAAACCGCTTGCCCGATTCCGATATCGAGGTCGCGATTTACGTCATGAATCCCAAAAACGGCCATGTCCTGAATGTTATCGGGGGGAAAGATTATCTGAAAAGCAGTTACAACCGGGCAACCGACAGCGTCAGGCAGCCGGGTTCGGCCATCAAACCTTTTTTGTATTTAACCGCTTTGGAAAACGGCTTTACCCAAAGCACGACCTTCTTAAGCGAACCGACGACCTTTTACCTTAGCACGGGTTCGTATTCCCCCAAAAACTTTCAAAGTATTTATCCTCATACCCATATTTCCATGGTTTACGCCATTGCCACCAGCGACAATATCTACGCCATGAAAACCCATTTATTTTTGGGCGAAGAAAAAATGGCCACAACCTTAAAGCGTTTCGGTTTCAGCGGCGATATTCCGGCCATTCCGTCTTTGGCGCTTGGAACCTATGAAGTAAGCCTTCAGGAACTGACCCAAGGCTACGCCACCCTGGCCAATCTGGGCGTCCAAGTCGAGCCGACCTTTATTACCAAAGTCACAACTTTCGACGGTTTGGTTCTTTACGAGAAAGACACTCCCGAAGAACGAAAAATCGCCCATTCCTCCAATGTCTTTTTGCTTAACCAAGCCATGACTTCGACTTTCGACAATCGTATGACTTACAATATCCGTCCTACCGGAGGAAGAATCGCATCTTTACTGAACCATACCGTTTCGGGTAAATCCGGGACTACCGATACCGACAACTGGATGATGGGTTTCAATCCCGACGTCGTGGTCGGGGTTTGGACGGGTTATGACGACAACCGGCCGATTGAAAATTACGCGGATTTGAATTTCGGCAAATACCTCTGGGCCGATATTATCGAAGGATATCTCGATACCATCGAAACCGCTTGGTACGAAACCCCGGATGACGTGATTTCGGTTTACTTAAATCCGATGACGGGTTTTTACCCGGGCGATTACGATTACACGAAACCCTTGTATTTCCGCACATCCAATATCCCCTGGTATATTCGCTTATTGTATCAATAAAGAAAGGCTTGACGGTTCTTACCTTGTCAAGCCTCTTTTTTTTATTGTGCTTTGTATTTGGCGACGATTTGTTTGACGGTTTCGCTGGGGATGCTGAAACCCATGTTTTCGATATCGTTGTCTTGACCGATAATTTTCATCGTGTTGATTCCGATCAAATTACCGTAAATATCGAACAATCCGCCGCCGCTGTTACCCGAATTGATGGCAACATCGTGCTGAATATAAACATTTTCCTTGGTTGAGGTACTGTTGAAAATATCGTCGGTCAGATAACGCAAAGGATGACTGACAATACCGAAAGTAGCCGAGGAATAAAAGCTTAAGTCATATGGATTTCCCAAGGCAATCGCGAAAGAACCTTTTTTGAGTGTCGTGCTGTCGCCGATTAGCGCAACCGGTAAATAGACCGTCGATTTGAAGTTTACGAGGGCCAAATCGACATTTCGGTCATAATAGACGCAAGAGGCATCGATGCTTAAGTCGACATTGCCCAAATAAACTTTCAAATTGCGGGCCAAACGAGTTTTATACATTACCACGTGACGGTTGGTAACTACCAGGTAATCGTAATAGTCGATATTGTCATCGGCTTCGGGTTTGGTTGGATCTTTCAAAACAGTATGGCGTTCGATGATAACCCCGCTTCCCAAGGAAGTGGTTTGGGGAAAGACGCCTTCGGTATACGTAATGGCGATGACCGTGTTTTCCACTTTGGCGATGGTTTCCTGAACCAAAGTTTGGAGATCTTCCACGGTAATCGACCCGACATCGATTTTTTTGGTAATTACGTTATTTTCGGTATGCTTATCGCGAAAAAGAAACATGCACCCGGAAAGCGAAATCAAAGTGAATACAATGATTAAGGTGTAAAAAATTCGTTTTTTCATTTCCGTTCCTCCTTAAATTTTGAATAACTTTCGCGCATTGTTCATTATTGTTTTTGCGAGTATGGTTTGATCGGTACCCCGAAGCTCAGCCATCTTGGCCACAATCAAAGGAATATAAACCGGTCGGTTTTCTTTTCCCCGGTAGGGATGCGGGGCCAAGTAAGGCGCATCGGTTTCCGACAACAGATAATTTTCGTCGATAGAGGCAACAACTTCTTTCGGTGCTTTGGCATTTAAGAAGGTTACCGGTCCCCCGATTCCGATCATAAAATTTTCTTTGATAAAAAGCGGTGCCATTTCTTTGCTTCCCGAATAGGAGTGCATGACGCCGCCCACTTCGCGGGCGTTCTGACTGATCAAAACTTCTAGCGTCAGTTGCATGGCGTCGCGGCAGTGAATGATTAAAGGTTTTTTGATTTTTTTGGCAATCGCGATTTGCCGGACAAAAGCTTCGTATTGTTCTTCTTTGGTCGTGGTTTCCCAATGGAAATCAAAACCGCACTCGCCGATTGCGAGGACTTTTTCGTTTTGAGCCATTTCCTCAAGCCAAAGGTAATCTTTTTCCTGAAGGCCTTTGATTTCGGTCGGATGAAATCCGAGCGAAGCATAGACCTGAGGTTTTTCTGAAGCGATTTTCAATGCTTCCTGCGAAGTTTGCAAATTGTATCCCACGCAGATAAAACGGCTTACGCCTGCTTCTTCCGCTTCGGAAATAATTTCCTCCAAGCGGTCCTTGAATCTTTCATCGTTTAAGTGAACATGTGTGTCGATATACATATTATTTACCTCGATACGGTTTCGGTCCGATATGAACTTCCGTCCCCGGTTTTACGATGCCGCACCATTCGGCAATTACGGTCAAGATATAAAGAGTGATTGCTATCAGCAAAAAAATGATTCCGACATTGGTGGCATTGATTTCCACTACCACCACCGCTAACACAAACCATAAAGATGCGCTCATCAAAAGCGATCCCAAACGGGTGTGGTACATTTCGGAAATAAACAAACCCGTAGCCAAAAATCCCATTGCGATAATCAAAGCGATGCTGGAGATGATGAAACCGACGCTTAGTTGCTGAATAACGACGATAAAGCCCGCAATCAGCGAAGCGATTCCCAAAATAATAACCAACAGATTTCGGGAAGGTCTGACTCCTAAAACACTGTTGTCAAACTTCGTGCCGTTGATTTCCATCCGGTAAATAGACAAGATCCCCGCCAGCCAAATAAAGCCGCAAAGCATCAAAAGCAAACCGTTTAACCACAAAGCCTGATAAAAATAATAGAGCGAGGCGTAAGTGTTGAAGATTAACAATGTGAAATAATAAAGTAAGGTGCTGCCGAGCACGATGATTCCCCCGAACCGGTCATGATGGTAATAACCGATCAAAGAACCGCCGAGCGATAAAGAGCCCGCCAAAAAGAGCGCAATTCCGCCGAAAAGCAGATAATTTTCGATAATCATGGAAATAACTCCGATTACCATGGCAACAACCGAAGCAATCGCACCAATCAGCAAAGTGGAAAAAGACCGTCTTTTCATATTGACTCCTCGTTTATTAACTCTATTGTTTCCTAATTAGATATATTATATCATTTTTACCCAAAAAATAATTCAAAAAAGAATGAAAAAAAGGATGCGTAAAGCTTCATAATGCTTTAAGCATCCTGGTTTTACCATCCGTTGATTTATTGGTGTTTTCTGATCCGACTATTTGTCGATTTGTGTTACGGAACCAGAACCAACTGTACGTCCGCCTTCGCGAATAGAGAACTTAGTTCCTTTTTCAACGGCAATCGGGTGAATCAATGTAACACGCATTTGAGTGTTGTCGCCTGGCATAACCATTTCGATTCCTTCAGGAAGAGTGATGATACCAGTAACGTCAGTAGTACGGAAGTAGAATTGCGGACGATAGTTGGAGAAGAATGGAGTATGACGTCCGCCTTCTTCTTTAGTTAATACGTAAACTTCGGCGTCGAATTCTGCATGTGGTGTAACTGATTTTGGTTTAGCAAGAACTTGTCCACGAACAACTTCGTCACGGGCAATACCGCGGAGAAGCACACCGATGTTGTCACCGGCTTGAGCTTGGTCAAGTAATTTACGGAACATTTCAACACCGGTAATAACGGTGGATTTTGTTTCTTTGATACCGACGATTTCAACAGTGTCGCCGACTTTAACGGTACCGCGTTCAACACGGCCTGTAGCAACTGTTCCGCGTCCGGTGATTGTGAAGACGTCTTCGACTGGCATCAAGAACGGTTTGTCGACTTCGCGAACCGGTTCAGGGATGTATTCGTCAACTGCATTCATCAAATCAATGATTGCTTGTTTAGCTTTTGGATCGCCTTCAAGAGCAAGAAGAGCGGAACCGCGGATGATTGGAGTATCATCGCCTGGGAAGCCGTATTCACTCAATAGATCGCGAACTTCCATTTCAACAAGTTCCAATAATTCTTCGTCGTCAACCATATCGCATTTGTTCAAGAAAACAACGATTTTTGGAACACCTACTTGGCGGCTCAAAAGAATGTGTTCACGGGTTTGAGGCATTGGTCCGTCTGCTGCCGAAACAACAAGAATTGCACCGTCCATTTGAGCGGCACCAGTGATCATGTTCTTAACATAGTCGGCATGTCCTGGGCAGTCAACGTGTGCATAGTGACGTTTTTCGGTTTCATATTCAGCATGGAAGGTATTGATTGTAATACCACGTGCTTTTTCTTCCGGAGCTACGTCGATTTGGGAATAATCCATTTTTTTAGATAAACCTTTTTCTGCCAAAATATAAGTAATAGCAGATGTTAAAGTAGTTTTACCATGGTCAACGTGACCGATGGTTCCGATATTAACATGGGGTTTAATACGTTCAAATTTAGCCTTTGCCATATTTTCATTTTCCTTTCTTTACTTATTTTTTTATAATCGAATATATTATAAGACATTTAGAAAATTTTTGCAAGGAGAACACTAAATAACTTTTTAAAGCATGCGTTAAAACAAACTTTTAAGCATTGCGTTTTTTAATGATTTCCTCGGCAATATATTTCGGACATTCTTCATAATGGTCGATTTGCATTGTGTAGGTTGCCCGACCTTGCGAGTTGGAACGAAGGGCTGTCGAATAACCGAACATTTCGGCTAGCGGCACCATCGCTTTGATATTTTGAATGTGTCCGTGGCTCGATTGACCTTCAATCCGACCGCGGCGTCCAATCAAATCGCTGATGACATTTCCGACATACTCTTCTGGTACGGTTACTTCGACCGCCATAATCGGTTCGAGAAGCACCGGCTGACATTTGTCTTTCGAAGCTTTGAAAGCCATGCTTGCGGCGACTTCGAAAGCGATTTGGCTGGAGTCGACTTCATGGTAAGAACCGAATACCAGTCTTGCCTTGATGTCGATGGTTGTATATCCAGCCAGGTTACCGTTTGTCAGGGCATTTTCGAGACCTTTTTTGACTGCCGGAATGTATTCTTTCGGAATTACACCTCCGACAATTTCATCCACAAATTCAAATCCTTTGCCAGGGTTCGGTTCGAATACAATTACTACGTGACCGTATTGACCGCGGCCGCCGCTTTGGCGAACGAATTTTCCTTCGACTTCCCCGCTCTTCTTAATCGTTTCGCGATAAGAGACTTGCGGAGCGCCGACGTTGGCTTCGACTTTAAATTCGCGTTTTAAACGGTCGACAATAATTTCCAAATGTAGCTCGCCCATTCCCGCAATAATCGTTTGACCGGTTTCGGGATTGGTGTACGTTTTAAATGTCGGGTCTTCTTCGGCCAATTTGTTTAAGGCCATTCCCATCCGGTCTTGGTCGGCTTTCGATTTCGGTTCGATTGCGACCGAAATAACCGGTTCAGGGAAATGCATCGATTCCAATACTACCGGATGATCGGCATCGCAAAGCGTGTCGCCGGTTGTCGTGTCTCGTAGTCCCACCGCAGCCGCAATCTCACCGGCCCATACTTCTTTGATTTCGGTACGGTGATTGGCATGCATTAAGAGTAAACGGCCAATCCGTTCGCGTTTGTCTTTCGAAGCATTGTAAATATAAGAGCCTGATTGCAATTGACCGGAATAAACTCTGAAGAAAGTAAGTTTTCCGACAAACGGGTCAGTCATTACTTTAAAGGCCAAAGCGACAAACGGCGCATCATCGGTTGACGGGACAGTGATTTCGTTTCCGTGAAGATCGTGTCCTTTCATATCGAGAACGTCATTTGGTGCCGGCAAGTAATCGATTACCGCATCCAACACTTTTTTAACGCCTTTGTTTTTAAAGGCTGTTCCGCATAAGACCGGGAAGAAACGAACGGTCAGGGTTGCTTTTCGGATGGCTTTTTTGAGCATTTCGACGGTGATTTCTTCGCCTTCCAAATAAGCGTTCATAATATCATCGTCAAAATCCGCCACCGCATTTATCAACTCATCCCGATAATATTCCACTTCATCTTTTAAGTAATCAGGAATCGGGATTTCCACGTTGTTTTCTTCCGTTGAACCGTCTTGGAATTGATAAGCTTTTAGGGTCACTAAATCGATAATACCCGTAAAATGGTTTTCGGCACCGATAGGTAATTGAATGGGGTGAGCATTAGCACCCAAACGAGTGTGGAGCGATTCGCAGCTGTATTTAAAATCCGCTCCCGTTTTATCCATTTTGTTTATGAAGACAAGTCTAGGAACCATATACTCGGTAGCTTGTCGCCACACGGTTTCGGTTTGTGGTTCAACCCCCGCTTGAGCATCCAATACGGTAACAGCACCATCAAGAACACGAAGCGAACGACTTACTTCAACCGTAAAGTCGACATGCCCTGGGGTATCGATTAAATTAATCCGATAACCACGCCAATAAGCGGTGGTTGCGGCCGAAGTAATGGTGATTCCTCTTTCCTGTTCTTGTTCCATCCAGTCCATTTGCGCAGCCCCATCGTGGGTTTCTCCGATTTTATAGATTTTGCCGGTATGGTACAAAACCCGTTCGGAAAAGGTGGTTTTCCCCGCATCAATATGGGCCATTATTCCGATATTACGCGTATTTGCTATTGATACATCACGAGGCATTGTCTTCACCTAATTACCATTGATAATGAGCGAAGGCTTTATTGGCTTCAGCCATCCGGTGTGTATCTTCGCGTTTCTTGACGGCGGCACCAACACCATTGGCTGCATCAATAATTTCTTTTGCTAATCTTTCTTCCATTGTCTTTTCATTGCGTAATCGGGCATAGTTGGTTAACCATCTGAGACCTAAGGTATAGCGTCTTTCCGGACGTACTTCTACTGGAACTTGATAGTTCGCGCCTCCTACCCGTCGAGAGCGAACTTCTAATTGAGGCATGATGTTTTGAAGCGCTTGTTCAAACACTTCGAGCGGATCGCGTCCCGTGGTTTTGGCAACCCGTTCAAACGCGCCGTATAAAATCTGTTGTGCGACCCCTTTCTTACCATCGTGCATGATGTTGTTGATCAGTCTGGTAACGAGCTTTGAATTGTAGATTGGGTCTGGTAGAACTTTTCGTCTTGGTACATGACCTTTACGAGGCATGTTGATTCCTCCTTTCTTTCCATCAATTAATTATTTTTTTGCAGTTGTAGGTTTAGGGCGTTTCGCACCGTATTTGGAACGAGCTTGTTTGCGTTTTTCAACGCCAGTTGCGTCAAGCGTACCGCGAATAATGTGGTAACGCACACCTGGTAAGTCCTTAACACGGCCGCCTCTAATCAAAACCACGCTGTGTTCTTGCAAACGATGTCCAATTCCCGGAATATATGCAGTTACTTCGATACCGTTGGATAACCGAACACGGGCCATCTTCCGAATTGCCGAATTTGGTTTCTTTGGTGTCATGGTTGTAACACGCGTACATACACCGCGCTTTTGAGGAGAGTTAAGCGTCGTATGTATCTTTTTTAGGGAATTCCATCCGATTCCTAGATGAGGAGATTTGGATTTTCTGACCTTATCTTCACGTGATTTCCGAATTAGTTGGTTAATTGTTGGCATACTTATTTCTCCTTTCTGTACTATAACTGTACTATTGGTTCCCGCTACATTCTCCACATGTCCGGGTGTTTCAATATCCAATAAAATATAGTTTTGACTTGCGCCAAAACCTATATTTATTCAACCTTGTAAATTATACATGTTTTTTCTTTTTTTGTCTAACGATATGATAAGAAATTTTTCGATTTCAGACACTATTTTTTACCTTTCGGGAGATTTTATACAGCGTTTTTTGCCAAATCGAACCGGATTATTGATCCAACAACAATTGATAATACACGCCTTGCTTGGCAATTAATTCATCGTGGTTGCCCCGTTCAATGATTCCTTCCCGACCCAAAACGATAATCTCGTCGCAGTGGCGGATAGTCGATAAGCGATGGGCAATGATGATACTGGTTTTGTCTTTGGTCAATTCGTCAAAGGAAGCTTGGATAAAGCGTTCGGTCGCATTGTCCAGGGAACTGGTAGCTTCGTCCAAAATGACAATCTGCGGTTTCTTGAGGAAAAGCCGGGCAATCGCAATCCGCTGTTTCTGACCGCCGCTCAATTTAACCCCGCGTTCGCCGGTGATTGTTTCATAACCTTCTTCCAGACTCGCGATAAAATCATGGATATTCGCCCGTTTGGCAGCTTCGATGACTTCTTCGTCGGTCGCATCAGGTTTGCCGTACAGGATATTGTCCTTGATGGTACCGTAGAAAATGAAGACATCCTGCTGGACGTGGCCGATGGCGCGTCTTAAACTGGACAGTTCGTATTGCTTAATCGGCACATCGTCGATTAGGATTTCTCCTTGATTAACTTCATAGAATCGCGGAATCAACCGGGAAATCGTGGATTTTCCCACGCCTGTTTCGCCGATGATGGCAACTTTTTTGCCGGGTTCGATGACGAGATTGAAGTTGTTCAAAACATGTTGAACGCTTTCCCCTTCTTCGTTATCTTCCTGATAGCTGAAAGAAACATTGCGAAACTCGATTTTTCCTTTCGGGTTTTCCAAAGGGATTGCTACCGGAAGATTCGTGATGGACGGTTTGATATCCATAATCGACGTAAACTTTTCGAAACCAGAAAAGCCTTGTTGGATTTGTTGGGTCATCGCAATCAAACGGTTGACCGGGCGAGTCAAAAAGTTGATATATAGGAAATAAGCAAGGAGATCGTTACTGTCAATATCGCCCTTGGAAACAAAGATGGCCCCGATTACCAAAAGCATCAAATTGATAACCGCATTAAACAGTTCGTTGCCCGACGAAAAGATAGCCATTTGGCGGTAAGCTTCCGTCCAGCTCGAAGCATAGACTTCGTTGATGTTTTCAAACTTTTCGACTTCGAACTGTTCGTTGTTGTAAGCTTTGGTAAGACGGATTCCGGCTAAACTGCTTTCGATTTTGCTGTTAAGTTCCCCGTGGGTCGTTCTGACGCTGCGGAAACTGTCGCGCATTTTGCTTCTTCGTTTCATCGCAAAATAAGCCTGGCACATGAGAATGGCAAAAATTATCAAAGTTAGCGGCACATTGATGAAGCAAAGAATCGTGAAACTGCCAACTAGCATAATGACCGAAATAAACAAGTCTTCCGGAACGTGGTGACTCATTTCCGAAATGTCGTGCAGATGATTGGTAAGATTGCTCATCAAAACACCGGTTTTGTTTTCGTCGAAAAATTTATCGTCCATCTGTTCCAAGTGACTGAACAAATCTTTCCTCATGTCGCGTTCAATCCGTGCCCCCATCATATGGCCCCAATAGTTGATAATGTAGGAAAGAACGGTCCTTACGATATAAAAGATCAACAAAAGCATTCCGATATAATAAACGGCTTTTAAGTTGTTGTTCGGAATATAAACATTGAGGATATTGCGCGTTGCGCTCGGGAAAATCAAATCGATTCCGGCTACCAACAGCGCACTGATTAAATCCAAAATCAAAAGCCCGAGATGAGGACGGTAATATCTGACAAACCGTTTTAACATAGCTTTATCTCCTTTCTTAATCCGTTTTATAAATGAGATAAAACCGTATGTCAAGATACGGTTTTATCCCTTTTAACGATAGATTGCTTGATATTTGGTTTTTAAGTAATCGATATAATACTTAGGGTTAAATGGTTCGTTCGTGGCTTCCATGATTAATTCCTTGGCGGTTTTGGTGGCACCGTGCCAATGGATTTTTTGTTTCAGCCATTCGTTGATGGCTTGGGTGTTGCCGGCGGATAGCGATGCATCAACGTCGAAATCCTGTTTCATCGCATGATAAATCTGCGCGGCATAGGCACTTCCCAAAGCATAGGTAGGGAAATAACCGAACATTCCACCCGACCAATGAACATCCTGCAAGACGCCTTCTTTATCGCTCGGAACATCGATATTCAGATAAGATTTCATCAATCGGTTCCATTCTCCGGGAAGTTCGTCCGCGGATAGTTCCTGTTTCATGATGGCGCGTTCCATGTCGTAGCGAACCATGATATGAAGCGGATAGGTGAGTTCGTCGGCTTCGGTGCGAATCAAAGAATTTTCCACGAGATTAACCGCTTTGACCCATTCTTCCGCTGTAACGTCTTTTAGCTGACTTGGGAACAATTCCCGAAGTTTGGCGAAATGGACATTCCAAAAAGCAGGGCTGCGGCCGATAATATTTTCGTAGAAACGCGATTGCGATTCGTGCATGGCCATGCTGGCGCCGCCACCGAGATTGGTTTTGTCAAGTTCCGGATTGCATTGTTGTTCGTAAGTGGCATGACCGAGTTCGTGGATGGCGGAAAAGATGCTGGAAGTAATCAGCTTTTCGTGGAAGTGATTGGTCCACCGTACGTCTTGGCTCGTCACTCCGGAAGTAAACGGATGTTCGCTTTCTTTCATCAGACCGCGGTTGCGATCGAACATCATTACATCCATAATATAATGGGAAAAAGCTTTTTGCTTGTCGATATCGTAAGACAGCCTCAAAAAAGGAAATTCCCGTTTCGGAAGCGACGTGATTTCTTTGACAAACGGAACCAAATCCTTTTTCAAAGCCGCGAAGAATTCATCGTATTCTTTCGCCGTCATTCCTTCTTCGTAAAGGTCAAGCAATACGTCGTAACCTTTCAGTTTGTCGGTTTCCCAATAAGAAATTAATTTTCTTTCAAAGGAAATGATTTTTTCCAAATACGGCTTAAAAGCATTGTAATCGTTGTTGTTTTTGGCCTGCGCCCAAATGTTTTGCGTTTTGGCCAAAAGCATTTGATATTCGACATATTCATCCACCGGAACTTTCAATTGACGCATTAGACTTTTATGGGTCTTTTTGATTTCAATCTGCAAACGCGAATCCAACTCGTCCCGGCGGTCGAATAATTCCTGAATCAGATCAATCGTTTCCGGGGAAGTTGTAAAATTATGCAATTCCCGGGATAAAGTTCCCACATGAAGGCTTCTTTCTTCCAGCGCTCCCCTCGGAGCTTCGGTTTCGGTATCCCAGCCAATCATCCACAAGGCATACTGGAAAGCCCGGGCAAACTGCATTTTTTCCTGGTAACTTTTGATTAATTCGCTAATGGTTTTTTTCATTTTCGTCCCTTGACTTAATCACGACTTTATCGTGATAAATTTCTTCCAAGGCGATACCGATGCTTTTTTTGTTTTGCGTCTTTTCAAGATATGTCTTCTTTGTTCTTTCGATTTCTTTGGCCCGTTCTGCCACCGCAATCACCAATTTGTATTTAGACGGCGATTTGGCAATCAATTGGTCAATGGAAGGATAACGCATTCCTTCGTTTTGATTATTCCTGTTCATCTTCTTCCTCCAATAACTTAAAATATCCTTCGAGACTGCGGCTGCACTTGGCGTGTTCGGCCCGAATGATGGCCATAATCCGATCCGCCGCATTATTCACCTCATCGTTTACAACGATATAATCGTAAGCGGGGGCAAAATCCAATTCCCGACGAGCTTTGGCCAAACGTTTTTGAATATTCTCGTCATCTTCGGTTCCCCGTTGCAACAAACGGTTTTTTAAAGCTTGGAACGAAGGGGGAGCGATAAAAATAAATACCGCATCCGGCATTTTGGCTTTGACTTGCAGCGCGCCCTGGACATCGATTTCCAAAACGACTTCTTTGCCTTCCTGTAAATGTTTTTCTACGATGTCGGCCGGGGTTCCGTACATATTGCCGACAAATTCCGCATATTCCAAAAATTTATTGTTCTTGATTCGTTCTCTAAATTCCTCTGGTGAGATAAAGAAATATTCCCGACCATGGACTTCTCCTTCTCTCGGCGGTCTGGTTGTCATCGAAACGGAATAGAGAAGATCATGGCCTTTTTGACGAAACAGAGCTTCGCGCACGGTTCCCTTTCCCACACCTGATGGCCCAGATAGTACGATTAGGAGTCCTTTCTGGTTTAACTTCATTTTGCAACCTCCTAAAGTCGCTAGTAAATCTTGCTAAAAAAATGTTTTGATTTATTCTAACACAAAACCGCTTTTTTTTCAAGGAAATATACATATTGATTTTATTTTGGAACCACTTTTGGTATAATATACATTAAGGCGGTGATATCATGGCTATCGACGGCGTATTTATCCATTACTTGGTTCAGGAACTTAACAACTCTTTACAAGGGGGAAAAATCAATAAAATCAACCAACCAACTCCCTTGGAAGTCATTCTGAATATTCGGTCCAACCACCAGAATTGGCAATTTCTGCTTTCTTCTGATTTGAATTTCCCTTGTTGTTTTCTTTCCGCCCAAAAACGCACCAATCCCGAAATGCCTTTTTCCTTTTGCATGAATCTGCGCAAATACCTGGAAAGAGGCATCATCGAGAAGATTTGGCAGGTCGACAACGACCGAATCGTAGTAATCGATATCAGGTCTTTCAACGAATTGGGCGACGAATGTCTGTACCATCTGTTTTTGGAAATCATGGGTCGCAATTCCAACCTGATTCTGACTACTTCTAACCTAACCATTATCGATTCGATTCGCAAACTCAGTCCGGGTCTTCAGGAATTAAGAACGATTATTCCGAAAGCGCCTTACCGCTATCCCGGCAAACAGGGTTCAATCAATCCTTTCGGGAAGGATTTAACCGATGTGCAGAAAACGGAAGTCCTGAACCAATTGGAAGGAATTTCCCCCCTTTTGAAAAATGCGATTAATTTTCAGGGTTCCGTCGACCGGTTAATCTATCAAGAAACCAAACCGGTCTTGATCAAAACCGAAAAAAAACCCGCTTTTTACGTATTTGACCTTCCCCATCTGGAAGGAGAACGCAAATATTACTCAACGATTTCTTCCCTTTTGGAAGACGTAAAATCAACCTTTTTCAAAGAAACCAATCCCCTTTCCAACCTTCTTTCGAAAGTCGTCAGGCGGGAACTTGCCCATCAAAAGACGAAACTCGCCAACCTTAAAGACGATCTCACGGAAGCGGAAAAGAAACTGGAAACCAAGAATTCGGCGATGTTGTTGCAAGCCAATCTATATCGCATAAAGCCCGGTGACGAGGAAATCGTGGCGGAAGATTTTTACCATAACGGCGAACCCGTCACGATAAAACTGAATCCCCAGCTTTCCCCGAGCCAAAACTTAAATCAGTTTTTCGCCAAAATTAAAAAGAGCGAAAATGCTCTCGAACACTTGACCCGCGAAATCGCGAAAACCGAAAACGAAATCATCTATCTGGAAAGCCTGCTTGACCAAATAAAACAGGCAAACGACTCCGACCTGCAGGAAATCAAGGCCGAACTTTTGAACGAACAATTGCTTTCCGGACCCAAGATAAAAGTTAAACAGCCGAAATCTTACCTGACTTACCAAGTCGACGGAGCCACGATTTGGGTCGGCAAAAACAATTTGCAAAACAATTTTCTGACACATACCTTGGCCCAAAAAAGCGATTACTGGTTCCATGTCCAAAAAGCCCCGAGCGCTCACGTCATCCTGCGGGCACCGGAATTGACCGAAAAACTGATTAGAATTTGCGCGCATCTTTCCGCCCTGCACTCTTCGTTTGCCCAATCCTCGAGCGTGCCGGTCGATTATACTTTGGTGAAAAATGTCAAAAAAGTACCGGGTCAAAAAGGTTCTTTTGTGACCTACACCAACCAAAAAACCATTTTTATCGATCCCGATTGGGATACTTTAAAAAAACTTCTTGGTCTCGGAAGCCAAAGTTAATTTGTTTTCATGGTAAAAAATCAGACAGCTGAAACAATAGATCTGTTCGCGTTCGTCGTACAGAACCGCCACCTGATATTGCAAGTCAATCAGCTGTTCCGGAGTCAGCTTCTTTAAGAATTCGTTGACTTTGATTTCCAAATCCTGTTCATGGCTTTCGTCGAAAATCTTAACGCGCATAAAAAACCACCCTTTGCGATTTATTTTAACATAAACGAGGGGTGGTTTTTGTCATTTTTTATGATGGATCATTTGGCAATATTCTTCCCGGAACGGGCAAAGGGAACAACGAGGTTTTCGGGCCAGGCACAGATACCGTCCCATGAAAATCAATTGGTGGTGAACTTCATGCCATTTTTCCGGCGGCAACAGGCGTTTCAGTTTCAATTCCACCTGATAACTGTTGTCGGTGGGACTGACCAATCCGAGCCGCTTGCTGACGCGTTCCACATGCGTGTCAACCGCCAGCCCCGGCAAGCCGAAACCTTCCGAAACAATTACATTGGCGGTTTTCCGGCCGACCCCGGGAAGCAGAATCAATTCTTCGATTGTGGAGGGAATTACGCCGTCAAAATCCGCCTGCACGGTTTTAGCGAACTGAATGATATGATTCGCTTTGTTTTTGTATAAACCGAGCTTCTTGATATAAGGTATGACCTTTTCTTCGGTAGCTTCCGCCAACGCTTCGATGCGCGGGTATTTTTTGAAAAGAGCCGGCGTCACTTCGTTGACCGCTTTATCCGTCGATTGCGCGCTCAAGATTACGCTGATGGCGAGTTCGTAAATATTGCGATAATTGAGTTCGCAACGGGCATTGGGAAAAGTCTCCCGAAGCAACTGCCAAAACGCTTCGTCATGCTTAACCGGTTTGTATTGATAACTATCTTCTCTTAACATATACCTGATCAAGCATCTCCTTAATCGATGGGTCAACGGCAACTTGATTGCGTTTTTGGTTTCGACTGATCAAAATCGCGTCCGCATACCTCAAGTGCATCTTTTTGGCTTTCAGACTATCAAAGATAGCCTCGGTCATTTGTTCGTAAGTATACCCTTCGTCAACCCAACCGTTGATAATTTCCAAATCCGTCGGGGATAAGGTTTTCTGATAACTTGTTTCGGTATATTCGACAATTCTTTGCACCAATTCTTTGCGTTCTTTTTGTTCGTCCACTACGGGGTTTTCCTCGAAACAAAGGCCGAGTTTTTCAATCGTCGGATTCAAACTGAATTGTTCCTTTTGGCCGTCTTCAATGAAAAGTTCGATAAAGCCCCGTTCCACCAATTTGTAAATCCGTTCGGATAAACGTTTTTGATCGATCGTCATTTTCAGACGCAGCGAACGGATTGAAAGGAAGTCATCGCGATCACGCTTTTGGTGATACAAATGCAAAATGATGATGGCATCAATTTCGTCCAATCCCAACTTTTTGTAGTTCGTAAGGAGTGCCGTATTAAACGAAATCAGATTTGCTTTGATGAGTTTGCTGTAGTTATTCATTTTTAGCCCTCCTTTTGTTATGACAATTATAACATAAACCAACTTTATTTGACAATTTTAACGTTAATCTTTTTTTTAGGGCTTTTAAGGGCTAAAAAGGCCTTATTTTTCGCAAAAATCTTAGTTTTGGTCCGTTCCATTAACCCGGACAATAAAGCTGCATAAAGCAAGTTCCATCGCTTCCCCGATGCCTTTTAAATAGGCGCTGCGGTCAAATACCTCGTGGGTTATGGTAATCCGTTCACCCTGCTTAAGCAGTTCTACGGTGTGGCGCGGGGTAAAATCGTCGTTTCTGACTACTTCGATTTTTTCGCTTTCCACACCCAAAATCCGGGAGAGAAGTTTTGCGGTTCCGGAAGGAGCGTCTTTTTTGGATTTGTGATGCGCTTCTGTAATTTTAAAGGCATAACGGTCTTTGACTTTAATCAGTAATTCCCGGATATCGGAAATGCCGCTCGAAAAATTTGCGTTCATAATCAAGGAGGTGCGTTTTCTTTTGGCCAAATCGACCAGTTCTTCGATTTCCAGTTCCGAAAAACCGGTTGAGCCGCTTACGACCGGAAGCCCCCAAAGCAAAGCTTTTCGGAGATTATCGATGCCTTTCGCCCCCGCAAAATCCACCATAATATCGGGGATTTCCTCCAAGGCTTCTCGCAAATCCGAAAAGCAAGGCCACTTGGCATTTTTCCCTTTAGGATCAAGGCCGATGATCCGATACGATCCGGCTAAACTTTCCGAAATAAAGGACCCCATTTTGCCGTTGATTCCGCAGATTAAAACCGTTATTTTCCTTTCTTCCGCTTTCTTTGTTTCGGGCTTTTTTAATAAAAAGACACCAAGCGCAAGGATAACCGCTCCCATCAGTATAACCGCCATTTGCCAAGTCGACATAAATAAATCCCCCCCTTTTAGCCTATGAAAAAGAGGGGTTTTTGGTGTTATTTAATTATCGCCATTGTTTTCAAAGCTTCGCGCGCGGCATCCTGCGTGGCATCTTTTTTGGTGCGTCCGACTCCGGTTCCCAGTTTCACTCCGTCGAGCACCGCACTCATGGTGAAGGTGCGGTTATGAGGAGGACCTTCCACGTTATCCAACCGATAAACGAGTCTGGTCGGACCATCGGCCTGAAGCGCTTCTTGCAGCCGGCTTTTGTAATCGATAAACGGTTTGACGTCATTGGCCAAGAGGTGCGGGAACACTACCTGGTCCAAGATTTTTTTGACTTCATCAATTCCGTATTCTAAATACACGGCTCCAAGGAAAGCTTCAAAGAGATCTGATAGGGTTGAAGGTCGGCGTCTGGCACCACTTAATTCTTCGCCCTTGCCAAGAAGAATCATTTTATCCAAACCCATTTCTTTGGCATATTGGCTGTTGGCGTCTTCGCAAACATACGTCGCCCGCATCTTCGTCATTTCGCCTTCGTTAAAGTGCGGAAAATGACGATAAAGATACGTTGCCACCAGCATCCCCAATACCGAGTCGCCCAGGAATTCCAAGCGTTCGTTGCTTTCCTGTTCCCCGTAAGAGGAATGGGTAAAGGCCTTGACAATCAGCGGTTTCGGTTCGATGTTGAGATGGTACTTCCGGTTTAACTCAGCCAATAACTCAAGATTGATCACTTTCATCTGACCTTTCAATCGGATGTTCCTGCAGATAACCACGCATCTTGTCAATGACTTTTCCGGCTACCATTCTTCTGGCCAACCGAATGGCATTTTTGAAAGCATAAGCACTGCTTGCGCCGTGGGCTTTGATAACCACGCCGTCTACACCAAAGAGCGTAGCGCCGCCGACTTCATCGGCACTGAAACGGGCTTTGAAACGATTGAGGTTTTTGCGCATGAAAAGATACCCGATTTTACCGAAGAAGCTGGAACCGATTTCTTCTTTCAAAGCATGGCCAAACGCTTTGGCGGTCCCTTCGAAAGTTTTCATGGCGATATTTCCTGTATAACCGTCGGTGAGAATTATATCCGCATCGCTCATCAGGAGTTCTTTAGGTTCGAGATTGCCTTTAAAGTTTAACCCCGAAGCCTGCAAAAGGGCATAGGTTTCCTTTTCCAATTCCCGTCCTTTGCCCGGTTCGGTTCCGATGTTGAGCAGATAGATAATCGGATTTTCGATGCCTTTGACTTCTTTGACATAGATATTGGCAAATTGGGCAAATTGCAACAAATGTTCGGGATCAATCGAAGTATTGGCGCCGACATCGAGAATGATGGCTCCGCTTTTTTTGAACGACGGCACATTCGGGCAGATTGCCACCCGTTTCATTCCTTTGATTCGACGGATGACCAGATGGGCAGCCACAATCGCTCCCTGGGTCGGACCGGCCGTAACCACGCCGTCGACTTCTTTTTCTTTCACCGCATTAAACGCCATTACCATCGAAGTATCGCGGTTGCGCCGGATTTCGCCGATCGGGTCTTTTTCGCCCATTTCAATCATCCGCGGCGCATGAACGATGGTAATCCGTTCGGAATTGGTCAGATAGGTTTTGATTTTGGCTTCGTCGCCGTACAAAACAAGTTCCAAATCCGGAAATTCTTGCACAGCATCCATAGCCCCTTTGACGGTTATTTCCGGTGCAAAATCTCCCCCCATGGCATCAATTGCTAACTTTATCATTTGATTTCCTCCTTAATCAATCTAATTCTTGATTCTTAATGAGATAATTCTTCTGAGCCTCTTCGAATAATGCCCGGTATTCTTTACCTGTTAAGAATAACGGATTATTAATTATCGCTTCCGAATCGCGGTTGGCGCATTCGGAAATATCGCTATCGGTTTTTAAATCAGCAAATTGGAAGTTAAGGGTTCCCGATTGTTTTTCGCCGAAAAATTCCCCTGGGCCACGATTGCGCAAGTCATATTCCGCCAAAACAAAACCGTCCGTGGTGTTTTCCAACATCTTCAAACGTTCTTCGGTTTTTTCGTTCGTCGTTTCCGCAAACAAGAAGCAATACGGTACCGCATCGCTTCGCATGACGCGTCCGCGGAGCTGATGCAAAGTGGCAACACCGAAACGTTCCGCTCCCAAAATCACAATCGAGGTCGCATTGATGACATTCACGCCGACTTCGATAATGCTCGTGGCAACGAGAATGCCGATTTCTTTGTTCAGGAAGCGTTGCATGATTTCTTCTTTTTCGTTGGTCTTTAAGCGGCCGTGGAGAAGTCCCACTTCGGTTATGCCCGCAAAATATTTCTTCATGTTGTCGTAGATTTCCGTGGCATTGGCGCTGGCCAAACTTTCCGATTCTTCGATTAAAGGCGTAACGACATAGATTTGATGACCCGCCTTCAGTTCATCTTTCATATGGTTGATGACCATTTTCTTTTCGTTTGGCGCCACGTATTTGGTGATTACCTGCTTACGGTTTATCGGCATCGTTTTGATGATGGAAATATCGGTATCGCCGTAAGCGGTAATGGCCAAGGTTCGCGGAATCGGGGTTGCGCTCATCTTGAGGTAGTTGACTTCTTGGCCTTTGTTCTTGATGGAAACTCGCTGGCGTACGCCGAAACGGTGTTCTTCATCCGCAATTACAATTCCCAAAGCGGCATATTCCACATCTTTTTGAAACAACGCGTGGGTTCCCACGACAATATTGATTGTGCCGTCTTTTAAGCCTTTAAGAATTTGCGTACGGGTTTTTGCCGGCGTGGAACCAGTTAAAAGCGCGATTTCCAAATTAAACTCTTTTAAAGTGTTGGATATCGTAACATAGTGCTGTTGGGATAAGATTTCCGTCGGGCACATAAAGGCTGCCTGATAGCCGTCGCTCACTACCGCAAGCATTGCCATCATCGCCACGATGGTTTTTCCGCTTCCGACTTCCCCCTGCAACAGCCGATTCATCGGATAAGGGGCTTTCAAATCTTCCAGGATTTCCCGGATGGCTTTCTTTTGGTCGGCAGTCAGTTCATAAGGCAGGTTCTCTTCCAAAGTTTCCAGCTTGTCATAATGAACATTGATCGGTTCGCAATAATGGTTTTTCTTACGCATGTATTGCAGGTATTTCATCGATAATTGGTATTTCAGTAATTCTTCGTATTTGAAACGTTGATAAGCTTTTTCGAGTTCCTGCAGCGAGGAAGGATAATGAAGAATCCGGACCGCTTCCTTGAGACTGATTAAACGGTATTTTTGCAGGAGTTCTTCCGGTAATGTTTCCTCAATTCTGTCCTTATATTTATGGAACACCTTATCGACAATTTCTAAATATTTGCTTTCGCTGATATCTTTGATGCGATAGATAGGAACGATATCCCGGTTGATTTCGTCGCAAAGAATGAGCGAATTGACGGTAAAGTTATAAAAAGACTGATAGAACCGACCGCTTACGCGGATTAAGGTTCCGTAATCAAGTTTGTTTTTCAAATATGTCCGATTGAAAATGGTAGCACGAATAATCTTTCCCTCGACTTCAAACAAAAATGACAAAGTCGTCAGTTTGGTTTTCAGATAAGTAACCGTGACCTTGCTGACGACGCTGCCTTCCAAAACCACGATTTCGTCGAGTTTGGCATCTTTTAGCGGCGTAACCGTAAAGTTTTCGTATCGTACGGGAAATTCAAACAATAAATCGGCAACTGTCTCAATCCCTTGTTTTTTCAGTGTTGTTTTGTGTCGTGCTAGAATATACTCCTCGGATGCTAATTTAATGTTTTGCAAAATTTACCCCCTCTGTTTGGAAAAAGGAAGTGGTTAACCTTCCCTTACTCAATTGCCAAAATATAACTGTAGATTTCTTGCTTACCATTAATTACATCGATTTCCAAATCCTCGTATTCGGTTTCGATAAATTTGCGAATCTGCGACAGGTTATCATCCGTGACATCGGCGCCATAAATAATGGTGATGATTTCTTTTTCGCACAGATCGGCTTTTTCCAATAACTTAATGCAAGCTTCTTCTTTTGTTTTGGCCGAACATACGATTTTACCGTTGCAAATGCCGATAAAATCGCCTTTTTCGATGTGCACCCCGTCGAATTCCGCATCCCTAATCGAATAAGTAATCAATCCCGTAGTGACATTTTCGATTACGCCCTGAATTTCCGAAAGAATGCTTTCGATATCGCCGCTCGAAAATTCAAGCATTGTCAAAGCAGCATAACCTTGGGCCAGCGATTTGCTCGGTACAACATAGACATTGGCTTTGTCGTAATATTTTGCGGCTTGTTCGGCAGTCATGATGATATTGGAGTTATTCGGGAAAACAATAATGTTTTCGGCGTTAACCGCTTCAAATCCCTTGACAAAATCATCGGATGACGGGTTCATGCTTTGGCCGCCTTTAACGACATAATCAACACCCATTTCTTTGAAAGTGGCTGTCAATCCTTCGCCCGATGCTACCGCTACTACGCCAAATTTTTTCGGTGCGGCTTTGCGCATTTCCACGCAGTCTTCGCAATCGCAGTTTTCCTGTTTTTCAACCGGACTTTCGGTATGCTGAACCTGCATATTTTCGATTTTAAGCGTGACAAATTCGCCGTATTGTTGGAAATGGTTCAAAACCGTTCCCGGAGAAGCGGTATGAATATGAACTTTCAATAAGTCTTCGTCCTTAACGGCGACAATCGATTCGCCGACCGATTCCAAAAAGCCCATAACATCCTGGGTAGTGAAATTGGCGATATTGACTTTCTTGTGTTGCAACTGAAGCACGAATTCGGTACAGTAACCGTAAGTCAATTCGCTGTGGGCATCAAAGTCGGACTTGATGCTTAAGGCAGGTTTTTCGGTTGGGGCCACTTCGATTATTTCGCCTTTTAAGGCTTTGGCCATCCCTTCGATAATATAAATAAATCCGGCACCGCCTGAGTCGATAACACCGGCTTCTTTCAATACGTCAAGCAGTTCCGGGGTGCGTTCGAGCGATGCTCGCGCTTCCTTAAGGTAAAGGTCAAAATATTCGTCAATGCTGGTCTTTTTCCTCACCTTAGATCCGGCAAATTCGCTTGCTTCCCGGGCGACCGTAAGAATTGTTCCTTCGACCGGTTTCATAACCGCTTTGTAGGCTTGAGCAACACCCGATTTAAAAGCACGGCTTAACTCCAAAGCGCCGACCTCTTCGTATTCTGCCAAACCTTTATAAATACCCCGGAACAATTGAGATAAAATAACACCGGAATTTCCCCGGGCCCCCATCAACATTCCCCGCGACAAGCGTTTGGCCATTTCATAAATCGATTTTTCTTCGCAGGTGCTGATTTCGTTGACACCTGCTTCGATTGTCATCTTCATATTCGTTCCTGTATCGCCGTCCGGCACAGGGAAAACGTTCAAAGCATCAACTTCACGATAATTGGCCCGAAGATTATTAGCCCCATTAACAACTAATTGTCGAAACATTGGGCCATCAATTTTCATCGTTTGCATAATTTTCCTCCATTTGGTAAGATTTGAATTTCTATTTTTTTAGTTGAGATGATTATCATTTTTATAAATGCTATATAATATTACCATATTTTCAACCAAATTGCAAGTAAAAGAGTCTCAGCCGACCTTTTGACAAAAAGCCGAAAAGGCCGGTAAATCCTTTTTGTGCAAGCGGTTTTTGGTTTCTTTTTTCGTAATTTACCTGTTACTATCTTATTATGAACTATTCTTTAGAAATATTTTGTCGCTTAATTGCTTAAAAAAAAGTAAATAATGCGAAAAAAACGGCCATAATAACATCAGGAAAAAGTTTTGGTCGGATTCGGTAAGGGAACAAACCCGAAATTACTTGTTTGTAATATGAAGTGCAACAAAATTAATACTTGATTAAGTATTAAGTTAATAGCTATTTAGTAATGTAGTTTAGTTAAGCTATTTTATCTAGGTAAGAACCCATGTTTAAAAATG
>Ga0116189_1000562_pt1 | contig 33901 bp, 30 predicted proteins | sample AD_JPNTR3_MetaG_FD_89895 | JGI IMG/M metagenome (GOLD analysis project Ga0116189, IMG submission 89895) | Active sludge microbial communities of municipal wastewater-treating anaerobic digesters from Japan - AD_JPNTR3_MetaG | ecosystem: Engineered > Bioreactor > Anaerobic > Digestate | place... | reverse complement strand
TGCTGGCTGTGGTCGTGATAGTACTTGGCCAGTTTGCAGCAAACCAAGTGGCAACACAACTGACGGCTTGTGCGATATGGCTGGCAATGTTTGGGAGTGGGTTCAGGATGGGCATCACCATAATTACGATGGTGCTCCAACTGATGGTTCAGCTTGGGAACCGCCTACGGCCTCTGCCCGGGTTAGTCGTGGCGGCTCCTGGGCCTACTACGCCGGTGACCTGCGGGCGGCTAAGCGCGACTTTTTCGGTTCTAACATGCGCACCAGTGGCCTTGGCTTCCGCCTCGCCCGATCAGTGCGCTAGATCCATGCCACTGGTGTGCGCCCCACCCCCAATCCATAACCATTGACCAATTCATCTAGTGGGCCTAGAATCTATTGCTTCCCAAAGCTCGGGAAGTTATGGAGGTTTTACATGAAATCAATTAGTTTTGCTTCGCGGCTGATGGTGGTTGTCGGGATTTGCGCCATCGCTTTGGTTGGCTGCAAAAAGGGTGGCGATGGCCTTTCAAAGAAGGAAGTTGCGGCTGAGGTTGGGGTCATTGATTTTCCGACCGATGTGCTTGGATTTGTTGTGACTCCCTCTATGGATAAGCTGATGGCCGAGATCTCTGCTATCGGGTCGGTGGTTAGCCCTCAGCTTGGGCCGCTGCTGGCTGGGCAGATTCCGGAAATGCTTAGGATGAAGGTGCTTGGGGTTGGGTCGATGACTTGGCTGGATAACCAAAAACCAGTGCGGGTCGTGGTGCTTGACCATAAAAAATTCGCCAAGTCTTATGTGTTCATGATGCCGTTTGCTGATAAGCAGGCTTTTGAGGCCGCAATTCCGCCTGAGCACACGAAAGAGGGCGATACCACCACATGGAAAACTATGGGTGGTGACGACGTGTTTTTGCATGTCCTTGGTAACTATGCGATTTTTGCCTCGGCCAAGGAAACTTACGAGGCGGCCAAAGACTTTATAAAGGGTGATTTTTCTGGATACATGACCAAGGAGTTCGTGGATATTCAGGTGTCTTCCGAAAATCTGCAAAGGGTTTTGGCCAGCGAGATTGAAGCCTTGGAAAAGAAGCTGTTGGAGCAGGCTACTGACCCAGCTTCAGGCATGGAAGAAAGTCTGACCAAGATTGTTAAGGCCGAGATCGAGATCATCAAGGATTTGCTGGCCCAGACTAAGGTTGTGAGGCTGGCTCCAGCTTGGAACCAAGATGATTTGACTTTGGCGCTGCAGGCCACCGTCACCGGGGAAAAATCCCTTGCGGACTTTGTAAAGTCTGCCAAGGAGCGCAAACTTGAGGTTTATCGCCATCTTCCAGACAACGGATGGCTGGTCGCAGCCGCTAATCTTGACCCAAAACTGTTTACAGGGTTGACCACATTTGGAACCGAGACCATGGCGTCAATCCTTTCCATAGAAGGCGATGATTTAAAAGCCCTTACAGACACTATGAATCAGGTAAATCTGCTTAATACCGGTGATTCAGCGGTGTCTATTTTGTACGACGGCGAGTTTCCTTGGCGCATCGTGTCCATTAATGGGGTAACTGATGGGGTCAAGGCCCGCCAGGCCAGAAACGAGATGTACGCAAAGCTCTTTCCAAAACTTGGGGCGGTGATTGATGAGCAGCTTGGTGCCGATGTAAAGCAAAATCTGTCTATCAACTGGTCATCGCTTGGTGGAGTCTTGGACAGTGTTAAGCCAGTCTTGGCTGAAACTGGGGTCAATGCCAACATAGTCGAGCGCAAGGTTGGTGATGGTTCCATCGATGCCTTGGAATTTACTATTGATTATTCCAAGTTCCCATTGGGGGCCCAAGACCCGCAAGTTGAACAATTCGCCCAAGTTATGGGTGGAAAGGTCGGCGGAGCCATTGGTTACGATAAATCATTCACATATGGCGCTTTTGGAAAGGCCCCGGTTGAGGAAATCGAAACCCTGTTTAAGGGGACTGTGAACAGTGGCGAGCCTTTGGCAACTCCCATCGCGCAAGCTGGTTTTGATGTGGCTGGGGCTGGATTTGTGGCCTTGGCTCCTTTAATCAAGGCTGTGGCGCTGATTACACCGGAATTGGCGCAAGTTGCCGCGACTCTGGACCCTAATAAAGAAAAGGCAGGTTTTACAGTCTTGTTGGGCGCTAGTGGTAAGGACGTGTTGAATGCCAAGCTGCATATACCTTTGCGGGCTACGGTGCAGATGTTTGCAGCTGGCGGAGGCATGCCGATGCAGATGGTGGAGTAGGGTCAGGGACAGGGACGGGGACAGGGTCGGGGACGGGGACAGGGTCGGGGACAGGGACAGGGACAGGGAAACATTGCTACTTAATTAATTCTTCAGTACAAGATCAGTTCACAGTCGCTAGTTTAAAGCCAGTTTTGCTAGCTTTCCTTCGCGTTTTTCCATCTGTCTTTGATTCTGTACAGTGTGCGTCTGTTGATTCCCAGGATTCTTGAGGCCTTTTCCTTGTTGCCGCCACTTTCTGATAGCACGTGTTCGATGTAGCGCCTTTCGATTTCCTTTAAGGGCAGCAGTTCTGAGCCTGTTGGCCACATGCATTCTGGGGTTTCTTCAACCGACATCCAAGGTAAATCACCTACGTCAATGACTTCTGAGGGCGTCAAAACGACTAGGCGTTCTATGATGTTTTCAAGCTCTCGAACATTGCCTTCCCATGGCCTTTTTTGAAGCGCATCCAAGGCCTTGGCCGTTAGGCGCTTTGTTGGCCTGCCAGTCCTTTGTGCGTATTTTTGCAAAAAGTGGTCTGCAAGCATTGGGATATCGTCGACGCGTTCAGCCAAAGAAGGCAGCCTGATAGGTATGACGCTCAAGCGGTAATAAAGGTCTTCTCGAAATGCCCCCTTTTTTACCAAGGCCTTTAAGTCTCGGTGGGTCGCAGCAATGATCCTGGTATCAACTGATATGGTCTTGCTGCTGCCGATCGGGCGCACCACCCCATCTTGCAGCACGCGCAGCAGTTTTGCCTGCAGTGCCAGCCCCATATCCCCGATTTCATCAAGAAACAAGGAGCCACCTGAAGCCTCGACAAACAATCCCTTTCTGGCCTGGTGCGCACCTGTAAAGGCCCCTCTAGTGTGGCCAAATAGCTCGCTTTCAAGTAAACCTTCTGGGATCGCAGAACAATTCAAGGGAATAAACGGACCATGGCTGCGGCGTCCTCCAAAATGGACTTCTCGCGCCACAAGCTCCTTGCCGGTTCCAGAATCCCCTAAAATCAAGACGTTACTTGATGAGTCAGACACCAAGTCAACCAGCCTGTACACCTCTCGAATCGCCTTTGAGCGCCCAATAATCCGCCTACGATTGTGGTGTTCTTGGACTTCCTTTCGAAGCCGCAGGTTTTCTTTCACCAACATGCGCTGTTCAAAGGTCTTGGCGACTAAAGCCTCCATTTCACGCAACTTGAACGGCTTGGTCACGAAATAGTAAGCACCTGCCTTCATTGCCTCGATTGCGCCGTCGATCGAGCCAAAGGCCGTGATTATGATTACAGGGACGTCTGGTCGCTCGTCCTTAATGATTTTCAACAGTTCCATTCCGTCGATGTCTCGCATCCGCAGATCCGAAATGACTAGATCGAAGTCGCCATGCCTGAATAATTCCAGCGCATCAGTGCTGCTGTTAACGCCCTCAACGTCGTAGCCAACGCTTGTAAGCATGTCTACCAAAAGGTCACACATTTCTTTTTCGTCATCGACGACCAAAATGCTGCCCTTTGAGTTTTCGGTCTTCATGGATGCTGTTCTCCAAACCACACCCGATATATCATATTTGAGGCATAATGTCTCAATTGTCGTGGAGGCAGCATTTCGTGGCAACGAAAACTTCAGGGTCCAATAAGAAGAACAACATTGTTGTAGAACGTAGGGCTTTGGATGTTCTGGCGGTTGGGCCGGCCCTTACCGCGGATTTGCGCTCCAACCTAAATGGGGCGCGTTTCAAGATTTTTTTTGCTCAAGACTTCGTCGAGGCCAAGAACATCCTAGAGACGTTGCGTTTTGACATCATGATTATCGACATTGACGGCAACCGCGATGCTAGCCTAGCAAAACTACTGGAAAATCATCCTGAAATGGACGTGGTGGCAGTTGATGACACCCCAACCAAGGCTGCCTTTCATGCTGGCCCCAGTCGCATTCTCGAAAAACCCTACGCACCCGCTGAGCTTCAGGCCCTGTTTATGGATCTGTGGGAAAGGTGGCTGCTAAAGGATAGTGCTTATCTTTCTGGTAAGCGCCTTGAGGTGCAAAACAGCCTATCTGCGGAACTTTCAAAGGCTTTGACTCCAGATGATGTCGCCTGGGCAGCTATTGAGGCTGGTCGTCAATTGGCCCAAGTGCCTATGGTTATGTGTGCTGCTGATAGTGCCAGCTCTGATGAAGGTTCAGAACTGTCGGTGCGCCCCCTTGCCTGGGCAGGCATAGATGATGACACGGCGATTGCGATTACCAAAGCGCTTGATATTCAAGGTCGCCTGGCCCGTCAGACCGCTTCTATAGTGGAGTTCAAGCCAACGCCAAAGGATTTGGACCTGGAATTTGATTTGGTGGCGCTGGTGCGGCTGCGTGGTCAATCAAGGGACCTTGGCGCACTGATTGTAGCGGTGGGGCCGCAGCAGGCCTTGGATGAGCATCACTGGGATCTGGTGGAGGCCATGTCAAACTGGATCGGAGTGGCCCTTGAAAGGACGCTTTTGTACCGTCACTTGGAACGGTCGTTTGAGGAAGCCAATCGGATTCAGCGAAAGTTGATTCAGACGGAAAAACACGCGGCCATTGGGCGTTTGACGGCTGGTTTGGCCCATGAAATTGGGACGCCGCTAAACATAATTTCGGGCAGGGCAGAGCTTTTACTTGAACAGTTTGGGGATCGCGAGCCTGCAATGGTGCAGGGCTTGACCACCATTAACAATCAAATTGAAAGGATATCGAAGCTGGTTGCCAACCTGCTGAACTATGCCAGGGAGTCCAAGCCGGCGCTTCAGTGGTGTTCTTTAAGTACCACGTTGACAGCTGTGCTTGATTTGCTTAAACGCCCGTTGGCTCAGGCGATGATAGATATTGATGTCCAGCTTCCCGACGACATTCCACAGATTGTGGCGCCGCCTGACCAGATGCAGCAGGTGTTGCTAAATCTGTTGCTGAACTGTGTTGATGCCATCGAAACAGACCCAGCCCATGGCAACATCAAGCGTCGCGGCCAGATCAACATTGACGCCGAATTTATTGCCAAGGAACGCCAGCTACGCGTCGGGATACAGGACAATGGGCAAGGGATTCGTGCGGACGACTTGGACAAGGTTTTTGAGCCCTTTTACACCACCAAGCCTGTTGGGGCCGGAACGGGGCTGGGATTGTCTGTGGTGTATGGAATTATCAATGATTTACATGGCACCATCACTATTGAATCCGCGCCTGAAGTGGGTACGCTTGTGATAATAAACATGCCCACCGAGCCCCTAGAGGGATGGGGTTGGCGCGGTGATAAGTAAAGCCTTCAAGTCGGCATCCAGGAATCGAAATCCTGCACCGACGAAGTAATCGCGGCCACGACTGTTGATGACATCGTCAACACCAGCGGTGATATAGAGATAATTCAGGAAGTTATTAGAAGCCAAGAGCTTTAGCCTGGGATAGTAGTCGGCCGCAAAGTCAAACAAATCAGCTGAAATCTTGAATGAATTGTTAAAGAAGCCCAGATCGCCACCAATAGCGCCGGTACTTTCAATCAACCCAAATCGACCTGTCAAGGTCACCTTGTCATTTGCTAGCCACAAGGCGCGTGCCAACTGGAGGGTGAATTTGATGCCTTCCTTGGTTTCCACAACCCGTTCAGTCAGCACTGAAGGCAGCCTTGGATCGTTTGTGTAAGTTACACGTTCAAATGTCGAGGTCCTTCCACGCGGATCCCAAACCAGTTCGATCAGGTAATACTTGGTGCGGTCTGGAACAAAGCGCAGCGTCAGGTAGTTTTTGATGTTTCTTTGCAAGATATTGAATTCACTGCGAAAACCAATCTCGGTTTTCAGCCTTGAAAAGCTGCCTACCAAGTCGCCGATGTCTTGCACAATATGTTGGGTGTCTTTGGCGATCTGATCGTCTTTTAGCAGCTTGCCGACGGTTCCCTCGCCTTTGTTCACGGTTTCTGTAATCTCAGCCACCGCTTTGCTTGCCCTTTCTAGGTTGCTGATGGTCGCCTCAACGCGTTCCATAGCAAGCTCAATCCGTTTGGTATCGCCGTCTTGTTGACTGGGTTGAGCCAAGATATCGCGCAGATCAGCTGTGATGGCTTCGATATTTGCGATTGTTTGGCTTAAGTCATCTACCGATCTGTTGGAAAATCTCGATGCATCCGCACTAAAGCTTTCCAGGTTGGCAACAATGTTCCCAAAGCGTCCAGGCTTACCTTCGGTGCCTAATTCATGGCCTACGAAAGCTCGAATGTCTGCGGTTGCCTTGGATATGTCGTCCGCTGAACGGACCACGTCATCGACTACATCGCGAATCCTTTGTTCCCCTTCAACGCCGCCTAAGACGTTAGACAGGCTTGAGGTGATAATCTGGACTTCATCAGCAATTTGTTGGATTTTTGGAAAGATATCAGTTGCGCCTTCAAGCTTTTTGGCTATGGCCATCAAGCCTGATTCTCCGACTACGTTGGGAATGGCGTCGCCGTCTTTAAGATGCACTTCTCCGACCCCGGGGGAGATTTCCAGATAGTAGTCGCCCAGCATCGTGGCCGAGCGTCGCGTGATGGTGGCTGCATTGACCAAGTTTTCATCGGGGCCAAGGGTACCGGCGGACAGTTTCACGTCGTCTTTCATCCGAAGCCAGACACGAGCCTTGGATGAGCCGTCAGGAAGGGTTATAAGCTCGATGTTGTCCATGGTTCCCACCGGAACTCCGGAAATGGTGACCCTTGAACTTTTGGCCAACCCCGCCACATCCTCGAAATCTGCGTAAACGCGGTAGCCTTTGCCCTCACTAACGACGTCTTTGCGCACGGTGCCAAACAGCAAAAACAAGGTCACTACCGCTGCGACACCTACAAGGCCAACTAGCAAAGGTGCGCTAAGATTGCTCATCCGTTTGCCTCCAGGTGAAGCGGCCCTGTACCCGACAGATATATGTATTTTCGCACCATTTCATCATTACTGGCTGAAACCTCTTGGGAAGTGCCAACTACGTGGATTTTCCCTTTAAACAGCATCGCTATTTTATCAGCCATTCTAAAGGTGGAGGCCATATCATGGCTGACAACCAGCGAGGTTACTCCCAGCGTTCGTTGGGCCGTCTGAATCATGTCTTCAACGTTTTCACACATTATCGGGTCGAGTCCTGTCATTGGTTCGTCATAGATGATGATTTTGGGGTTTAAAATCGTCGCCCTAGCCAATCCCACCCTTTTGCGCATACCGCCTGATAGCTCGGCTGGAAACTTGTTTTCAACATTGGTCAAGCCAAGCTGCTCTAGGCGATTTATGGCCATCTCACGCATCTTTTTTCTAGGCAGTTTGGTGTGTTCAACCAAGGGGAAAATGACGTTTTCCATCACATTCATCGAGTCAAAAAGGGCTGACTGCTGAAACAACATCCCGAATTTTTTGCGAACGTCTATCATTCGTCTTTCACTTAAGGTGGTTATGTCCTCGCCGTCGATTTCGATGGAGCCAGCGTCTGGTTTTAACAGCCCAATGACATGTTTTACAAGAACCGACTTGCCGCTTCCAGATGGGCCGATGACGACAGTGATGCTGCCTTCTGCAACATCCAAGTCAACGCCTCGAAGTACTTCGAGGTCATTGAAGCTTTTTTGGACGTTACGCAACCTTACAACAATCTGGGACATTCGCCAGCCTGGTCAGGACCGTCCGGGATTATACCCGTATTTAGTGGGTTTTGTTGGTCCGGCGGCGATTTTGGGTGATTTCAGCGTACATATGCTGATTTTTTCAGGGGATGTGGGACATTACAAACAATATTCTGGTAGGTTGCAAAAATCGATTGGTAAACAGTATGAAGGGTTGTGGTTTTTAGCGCTTGCTGTACTGGAAGTGCTTACGGGCACCAGGCTGACCGTATTTCTTACGTTCCTTGGTCCTGGCGTCTCTGGTTAAAAAGCCGGCCTTCTTGACTGGTACACGCCATTCTTCAGGGTTGTGATCTGCTAGGGCCCTAGCGATTCCGTGGCGCAAAGCTCCGGCTTGGCCAGTTTCACCACCACCACGCACTGTAGCGACAACGTCGAAATCGGCAGCGTTTCCGAGCACTTCGAAAGGCTGACGCACCAGCGTGACTAGGTTTGCACGGCAGAAGTAGTTTTCGACTTCGCGGCCGTTGATGGTGATTTTTCCAGTTCCTGGGATCAGGAACACACGAGCGGTGGCCTCTTTCCGGCGACCTGTAGCTCGGGTGGCATCATTCAAATTAGACATCATGTCCTCTCTCAAACTTTCGACAGGTCAAGGGCCTTAGGCTGTTGGGCATCGTGGGGATGCTCACTGCCAGAATAAACCTTCAGCTTAGTCAGCATTTTTCGGCCAAGGGGACCTCTGGGCAGCATGCCCTTTATTGCCTTGCGCATCATGAATTCAGGCTTGGATGCCATCATGTGCCCAAGGGTCCTGGATCTGAGGTGTCCCACATAGCCAGTGTGCCAACGCCATGATTCACGTTCAGCCTTCAAGCCGGTTAAAGTGGCCTTATCAGCGTTAACCACGACCACATAGTCGCCAGTGTCGGCGTGTGGGGTGTACTGTGGCTTATGCTTGCCTCGTAAAACCATTGCTATGCGGGCTGCTGCGCGTCCCAGGGGGACGCCTTCAACGTCAACCACAAACCATTGTTTGTCAATCTCTTGTGTCGCAAAACTGCGGGTACGCATTGTCCGTGACCTCGTCCTTCCAAAGCACAGGGCGAACTTTGTAACCGATCTTGCAACTAAAGTCAAACCCTTTCTTGAGTTTCGCCGAAAACAACACCAAACGAATGCCCCCTGCCTCCTGCTCCCGCCTCCCGCCTCCAGCTCCCGCCTCCTGCCTCCAGCTCCCGCCTCCTGCCTCCAGCTCCCGCCTCCTGCCTCCAGCTCCCGCCTCCTGCCTCCAGCTCCCGCCTCCTGTCCCCTGCCTCTCCCGCCTCCTGCCCCTGTCCCTGCCCCTGTCCCCGCCGCATGGCACCGATCATGGCACCGATCTTGAAAAAATGGCACCGATCAGTTATAACCCTTGTTGAAAGGAGGTGGGGGCAATGAGCCGATACATTGAGTCCGAAACTGTCGAATTAAAAGCCAAATATACTGACACTTTTGTGCGTGCTGTTGTTTCTTTTTTAAACACTGAGGGCGGCGTCATTTACATTGGAATTCAAAACGACGGCACTGTAATCGGTGTTAATAACTTAGACAGTGTGTTGCAGAACATTTCAGATTGCATAACTAACCAAATCGAACCCAGTCCGAGAGGGGAAATTACAACCGAAATAATGTTGGAGGATGGTCTGCCGATTGTAGCTGTGAGGGTTAGAAAAGGGATTAGGCCTATTTATTGCCTTAAGAAATTTGGGTTTTCTTCAAAAGGTTGTCTTGTACGAATAGGGTCAACTTGTAAGGAAATGTCCTTGGAAGAGATACAATTTCGCTACAGATCTCAGTTCATCAATGAAGATTATATGTTGATTGCGCCCTCAAAGTACGCACCCTTGTCGTTCGATATGATGAAGATTCTGCTGACTAGTCGGGGCTTTCATGTCAACGAAAGTGCATTTGAGGCGTCATTTAATCTTAGGAGAAGTGATGGCACGTACAATCTGCTTGCGGAAGTTTTGGCAGATCGAAACATGGTGCCTTTAATCTTTGTAAAGTTCGCAGGCACAGACAAAACCTCGATTTCTCAAAGAAGTGACTATGGTGGGCAGAGCCTGTTGCTTGGATATCAAAAGATGAAGGACAGGTTGATTGCTGAAAACATATGCAAGACCGACACCACCGTTCGCCCCAGGATCGATGAGTATCTTTACGACATGGACTGTGCAAATGAAGCACTAGTCAACATGCTGGTGCACAACGACTGGACAATCACAGAGCCACAAGTGTCGTTTTATTCAGACCGTGTTGTGTTTACATCGCACGGTGGAATTTTACAGGGAATGACTAAAGAAGAGTTCTACAGTGGAGTTAGTCGTCCTCGAAACGCGGTACTAATGAGGATCTTTTTGAACCTTGGAATAGTTGAACACACTGGTCATGGAATACCGATGATTGTTAAAAAATACGGACGAGAGGCCTTTGATATTCACCAGACACTCATAAATGTGACGATACCTTTCAATCCGAATGTGTTGGCATCGGTGCCAAAGAATGGCACCGATCATGGCACCGATGGCGTGGGAGTTCGTTCGAGTTTGTCTGACACGGAACGATTGGCAATCTTGGAGTTGATCAAAAATCCTGAGATCACCTACAGTCAACTGGCGTCAGGAATTGGCGTGTCTAGGAGGACTATTTCGCGAGCTATGGCTTCCCTTGTCAAGAAAGAGTTCATTGAGAGAGTGGGCAATAACAAGTCCGGATTTTGGAAGATTATTCGTTGATTTTTTGGATACAATACCGGCTGAGCTAGGGAGGCTTTTATGAAACTCAGGATTAAAACCGCCTTACTGTCACTCTGCTTCTTGTTGGCCTGTACTGCGTCATCCAATCAGCCGGATGTCACAGGGGATAACATCGCCAAAGATTCCCAGCAGTCAGATGTAGCTGAACTGGACAATGCTGGTGATACAACCTTTGAAGACCTGATTGGAGACCTAGCCGACGATACCGCCCAAGACATCGACGCAAGCGACAATCTAGCGCTTGACGAGCTGACCACCCCTGACCCTGTCCCAGAAACCGAAGAGCCAAAAGACCCCTTTGACCCCAAGGACCTCGCCGAGTGGGAGCCGCATCTTGCGCAAATTCACCCAAGGCTGTTTTTTGATACAGCCGATCTGCCCAGTTTGGCTGAAAAGATGAACGCTTCTGATGGTCCCCACAAGACGTTGGCCCAGCGCATAAGAAATCGCGCTGCCCGGGCGCTTCCAATGCATCCGGATGACACGTTTTCTGGGCCAGTTTCTTCGACTCAGGGTGCCATTATTGAAGCTGCCGCCTTTGCGGGACTTGTGCTGGAGGATCAAGAACTTACCCAAAAAGCGTTGGCCGGCCTAGCCGCGCCCTACCCATCGCCTCATAACATGGCATACGACTCCAACTACAACCTTCATGAGGGCGAGGCTTTAGTATCCATGTGCTCGGCGTGGGATTGGCTGGCTTCAAACCCTTTGGCTGACCCTCAAGAGCTTGGTGCGGCAAAAGAGCGTTTGACCCAGCGCATTGAGGATTATCGATACATGTGTCGTGAAGGTAACCTATTGATAATGCTGCTTTTTGCCCAAAACAATCATCTTATGAAGTATTTTGGCGCCGTCGGCCTTTGCGCGATGTCCCTAAACGACCGTCCGACTGCTGCACCTGACCTTCACGAGGCGATGACTGGTCTTGATTTCATGTTTAGCGAATTTCAGGGCAACGCAGATGGCGGTTATGCCGAGGGGTGGGATTATCTTGCATACGGTTCGAACAGTTATCTGCCTTTCTACGTGGCCTACCATCGATGGGCGCAAGGGCGGCAGCTTCCCTATTACTCGGACCCGTTGCTGCAAAACGGATACAGTAAGGCAGGCAAAATCGTGACGCTTCCAGATATCCCGGACCAAGTTGTGCCAAAGGCGGTTTATAAACGAGCGCTTTGGTCCACTAGGCCAGATGGATTTATGAACGCCACCGATGACGCCAATCCAAGCCCGCTTCATGGAGCCGTGCTGGCTTGGCTTTTCGATGATCCAGCCTATCTGTGGCAGTGGCTTAAACCTAGCGTTGCGCTGTTTGCTGACAAGATGGATGCCATCTCCTTGGCACTTTACAATGGTGAGGCGCCACCAGATGACCCAGGGATAAAGCTTGAGGGAACCGCATGTGAGGCCGGTTTTGCAATCATGAGGTCCTCGTGGGATGCCGACGCGACTTTTTTAACCCTGCAGGGCGAGCACGGGAAAATGCGTGTAAACGGCCTTGGTCACGAACATCCTGATGAGCTGTCATTTTTGCTTTGGGCCGATGGTCAAGAGCTGATAGGGGATCCTGGATACATCGACTGGGAAAATCGTCACAAGGTGCATAGTCCTGAAGACCACAACACGATTTTAGTTGATGGTAAAGGGGCTCCGTTCTCTGGGCTGGCTTTACAAGGGCTTGATGTCGGGACGGATGCTTTTTTGTCCAACATGACACACGATGGGCCAACTACGACCGTGTCTGTGGCCACTCGTTATGAAAAGACCGACCTTCAACGTCGTATTGTGCGCCTGCAAGATCCAGAAACGAAACACCAAGTTTTTATTGTAGAAGATCGGATGAATTCCGAGACTCCTCATAACTACACCATGCTGTTAAACACGATGGCTGGCGGTGATGTGCCTGAATCTGGCATTGAATTCCAGGATGATGGCGTGGAATTCTTCAGAGGCCAGGCAAAGATGACTGTGCGCACCGTTTCTAGTCAGGGACAGTTATCCATAGACTCTAGGCTGCAGGAGTATGCTTTGCGACATGGTGCCTGGGGGTATCACACGCAGCTGATGTTGTCGGCAGACATGGATAATCTGGCCGGTTTTTTGACTATATTGGCCCCGCTTGATAAGCCTGAGATTACCGTCAGTCGGGTTCGCGACGGGGTGATGATGGGGACTATCAGTTTTGGGGGTGATTCCGGGTGGACTGTGGTGTCCAACCAAACTGACTTGGCCCAGGATGTAGCTGGCCTAGGCATGATAGAACCTGGGCTTGCCATCACAACGGGTGAAGGCCAGCAGGTCTACCATTTTTTGCCAAACGAACCCCTGTGTACAGAGCAGGAGAACCGCACCGTGTACCGAGCAGGAGAACAGTAAATGATTAAGCCCGTTGGAGTGACTATTGGAGACCCGGCGGGGGTTGGGCCTGAGCTGATTGACCATGCTTTTGGGCTTGTGAAAACCGGCCCAGTCAGGCTTTATGGCCCAAGGCATGTGGTTGAGGACATAGCGGCACGACACCCAAGTGTTGAGCCAATTGGCACCAGTGACGACCCGATAGTGATTGGCCAGTACAGCAAGGTATCTGGGGTGGCCTCGGTGTCAGCGCTGGCAAAGGGTGCCGCAGATTTGGCATCTGGGGCTATCAGGTCGTTGATGACTGGCCCCATCTCCAAGTTAGCGTTGGCTGACATGGATTTTCCTGGTCAGACCGAATATGTGGCATCTGTGTGCGGGGTAAGCCGGTTCGCCATGATGCTAGCGGGGCCAACCTTGAAGGTGACGTTGGCGACAACCCATGTGGCAATAAAGGATTTGGCAGGCCAGCTGACGGAAAACATGGTATATGATGCTGGTGAACTGACCGCCCAATTTCTTGGTTCAAAAAAGGCCAGGATTGCAGTTCTTGGATTGAATCCTCATGCAGGTGATGGCGGTCGTTTTGGTGACGAGGAGGCAAAAATCATTGAGCCTGCAGTTTTAAGGCTTAAGGCCGCTGGATATGATGCTGTTGGCCCGCTGCCTGCTGACACTGCCTTTTTTAGAGCTGTAAGTGGCGATTTTGACGCAGTTGTTGCGATGTATCACGACCAAGGGTTGGGCCCCCTAAAGCTGGTACATTTTTTTGATGCGGTTAATATCACCTTGGGCCTGCCGCGGATTAGAGTTTCCCCAGACCATGGGCCAGCCTTTGATCTGGCTGGAACTGGCAAGGCAAACCCAAAAAGTACCGTTGAAGCCCTTAAAATGGCTAGTATTGGGTGATTTTTTAAGAGCCCATTTTTGTTGACTATCGGAGGGAGTCAAACATATGATACCGACGATGGAGCGGTCGTCTATAAAAGTAGCTTTGCCCTGTATTGTTACCCTAACCAGCATGGTCTTAGGTTTGGTGTCTATTGTTTTATCAAGTCGGGGCTACTTTGAGTGGGCTGCTTGGCTGATTATGTATTCCGCTATCTTGGATAAAGCGGACGGAAGTTTGGCTCGTTTATTAAAGGCCGGCAGCGAATTCGGGATGCAGATGGATTCCTTGTCGGACTTTGCTGCATTTGGGATTGCCCCTGGCGCCTTGACTTGGTTTGTGATCCAGTCGATTGACCCATCAACCACGATTTTGGTATGGGCCGGCTTTGCTGCAGTTTCTTTTCCAGTGGCGGCGGCCTTGCGTCTGGCCAGATTTAACGTCATTGACTCTGAAGATACCGAATTTTTTAGAGGCGTTGCCACCACCTTTGCCGCTGGGCTTTATGCCGCATTGTACCTGACGTTTATCGATCTGGGGTTGGCTGAAGGCGCGTTAAAACCGACCTTTGACCTTGGTGTAAAAATCAATCTGGCCTTGGTGCTACCCTCGGTGGCTTTGGCGCTGGCCGCTTTAATGCTTAGTAACGTTAGAATCCCAAAGTTGAGGTTCCCAAAGAACAAGGGGAAGCTGGTTGTTTCACTGGTACTTATGCTTGTGCTTCTTGTTCTTGCTGTCCTCAGGGCTTTTCCTCAGGCTCATCTGCTTTCAGGTGTTGGCTACTTGGTCATCGGGGCGATGATTGGGGCCAAGTCTAAGAGTACGAATTAGCCGCTTAAAAGTTGGAGGCTTAGGTGAGTAGTACGCGTCCAAGAATCCTCATCCTGGAGGACGATGCTGGTGATCGGGAATACCTGTCGCAGCTCTGTCATAACCAGGGGTATGAGCCGGTTATAGTTGACTCCTTTGAGGAGGGGGAAAAGGCAGTTCCTTTAGCAGCCATTGTGCTTTGTGCTGATATTCGCAATGGATTTAATGTCAGCCACAGATTTCGTAAGGACCCTGTCTTGGGGGAAGTCCCTTTGATTTTGACTACTGCCAAGGCTACGCAAAAGATTTTGGATAGGCACAAGATGCTGCCTACTAAAGCTGATGAATACGTGATGAAGCCGTTTTCGGATGGTTTGATCGAGCAGGCACTTGGACGATTGGTGCCTGTTTCAGATCTACCACCTGAGATATCTGATGAGGCAATCCAAGATGCGGATGACCAAGTTATAGAGTTGGAAGTTGTTGATGTTATTCAGGAAGAGATAGTTCCACCGGATTTGGCACCTGAACCGCCAGATCTAGCACCTGCTCCGCCGGATTTGGCACCTGAACCGTCGGATTTGGCTCCTGAACTTCCAGAAGTGGAGATTTCAGACTTTGACCTAGATGACGACACGCCTGTCAGCGGCCTTTATGACCATGCCGCGGTTGTATCGCAGGAAATTGAGTTGCACTTGGCAGAGATTGGGGAGCTAAAAGAGGAAATTAGGGCCCTCAAGTTAAGAAATTCCTCGTTGTCGGAGGAACTTGCGACTATTCCAAAGGCTTTTGAAGGTCGGCTTGCCAAGCTAGAAGATGAAAATGAGGCCTTGAAGGCGCGTTTGGCATCGGCTGAAGGCCTAGAACAATCTTTGGAAGCGGTAAACGCTCGGGCAGACCAGGCTCAAGCTGAATTGAGCGAATATCAGACATCAAGCCAGGCATACGAGTCGCGCATCCAGGAACTGCAGTCACAAAGCCAAGCATACGAGTCGCGCATTCAGGAACTGCAGTCACAAAACCAGGCATACGAGTCACGCATCCAAGAATTGCAGTCACAAGACCAGGCATACGAGTCGCGCATCCAGGAACTGCAGTCACAAAACCAGAAAATTCAGGTTGAAAACCAGGAGCTTTTGGAATCAAACCAGAAAAATCAGGCTCAGGCTGAGCAGGCACAGCTTGACCTTGAGCATGCAACCGGCTTCTTTGAACGCCTTGAGATTGGTTACAAAGACAGCATAGCCATGCTTGAAGCCGAAAAGGCTGCTGCTTTGGAGTCTGTAGATGCCCACGAGGCTAAGGTAAATAAACTTAACGCCGAGTTTGCTGAACTTTCCAAAGCTAAAGAGGCGCTAGCAGTTTCGCTTGAGGAACTAAAAAAGGCTAAGGCCGCTGAAATAAACGAGCTTCAGGCAATTATTTCCCGTTCTGCTGGCTTTGAAAATAAAGTTGCCCTGTTGGAAGCTGAAAATGCCAAGCTTCAAAACAAGATCAACGAGTTGGATGCAGCCAATCAGGCCCAGGCAGCACAGATTGGTGAGCTGATCAGGGTAAAGCGTGAATTGGCCGGTTTGGAGGCTTGGCATAAAGAGGCGACTGAACAAATTGCAGCCCTAGAAGCTAAGCTTGGTGGGATCCGTGACATTGTTTTGGGAACTGCCCCAGGTCAGAATCCGGCTGTGTCTAAGCCCAAGGAATCCTATGGAGATGTGTGGGCTTCTAAAGATAGTGAGGATAGCGGGGGCTAGGGCATCTTAGATATTGAAAAAGGTTTATGAAAAAGCTTTCTGATATTACGAAGTTACTGTTGACCCTTGTGGTGTTGTTCTTTGTCTCCTGTGCCTCGCAGATTGGAGATTCCTGCTCCAACAATTCGGACTGTGGCGTTGGTAGGCTGTGCGACAAGTCCCAGCCCGGCGGTTACTGTACCCAGAGAGCATGTGACCGTTATGAGTGTCCTGCGGAAGCGGTGTGCGTTGATTTTGGCGGCCAAGAACGATACTGCATGCAGCGGTGCGGTGCCTTTGCTTTTTGCAGGGAAGACTACGTCTGCGTCTTAGACTTTCCAAAGACGGGTGGCCAAGAAGGAGAGGTTTACCCTGCTTTTTGTAACCAATCTGCTGACTATAGTGTTAGCGCCAACTAGTTTCCTTCTTTAACCCAGAAACAAATCAGGCTGCTTTGTCGATATGTTGGCAGTGGCTGCGGCTTTAGACTGCTTATGCTAAACTAGCCGCGGCTCGGCTTCTCCAAAATCGAGCTTGAAAGTTGATTCTTGCGAAGGACTTAAATGGAAGAACAGCTCAAGAAAATCGGGAAGCGTCAAAAACCGGTTTTGCCAGAATCATTACAAGATTCCAAAGTGTTAGCCCTAGAAATAGTCAAAGTGGCGTGGGATCGCAATGCTTATCAGACCAAGATCTACGACGTGCGCAAGCTTATCGATTACACCGACTTGTTTGTTGTCTTAAGCGGGCGCTCAGAACGCCAGGTGGCCTCGATAGCCGACTCGATTCAAGCCGAGATGAAAGCGGCAGGAGCCATCCCGATAGGGGTGGAGGGGCGCCAATCTGGGACCTGGATTTTGCTGGACTATGGCAGCGTTGTTGTTCATATATTCACAAGAGATGCTCGGGAATACTACGACTTGGATCGCCTTTGGGCAGACGCACCGTTGGTAAAAGTGCAAGAGCCCCAATGGGTTTTAGATTTCGCCCGGGACGAATCGTACGATTTCTGAAGGGCGATTTTGGTAAGCCTTTAATAAAACTAAAAAGTTTCGTTGTTCAAATAGTTGATCTGGTTACAAAAGCCATCATACCCAGAAGGTGCGCCAGTTGTGGGGCCATCTTAGTTTTGGAAGGATTGGCCCTGCCTCTTTGTCCTGAGTGCTCCAAGGCAGTTTTTCCATTGGAGGCAACCTTTGATGTGTCTTCGCAATTGGCTAGGCCTAGCGCTTGTGGGTCCAAGCCAGCCATGAATGTCACGTCGGTCTTTGCTTATCAGGGCCTGATCCCAGCGTTGATCTTGAAACTGAAATATGGGCGCGCCTTTTGGCTTGCAAAGGACATGGGAAGGCTTATGGCTGTAGTATCTGCAAAATATGGCCCATTCGATTTCATAGTGGCAGTTCCAGCTTCGCCAGGTCGCCAACTAAAGCGTGGCTATAATCAGGCGTTTTTATTGGCAAAAGAAATCAGCTTGGTTCTGCATACATCAATTTTGCCTAGGGCCATCTATCACAAAAAAACCAACAAAAGCCAACGCGATTTAAGCTTGGCTGAGCGTTGGGAAAGGGCTTCTGTCAGCTTTTTTAAAGGGCAACCGTTTCCAAAGGGCGCAAAGATTTTGTTGGTCGATGACGTGGTTACCAGTGGTGCGACACTTACAGTTTGTGCAGACATCCTTTTTGAGTGTGGTGCATCCTCAGTTACTGCGGTAACTATCGCCTCGGCGTTGACATCTTAGGCCTAGTCTTGATAGTTTTCCTGCGGATTAAACTTTGGATCGACCTAGGTGAAGCCAAAAAATACAACAAAACGACGTGGTCCAGGCAGCGTTTCATTCATAGTTGCGGCTTATAACGAGGCCAAAACCATCGCAAGCGTGCTTGAGGGTATCAAAAAGCACACGCCTGGATTGCTGGAAGTGATTGTAGTCGATGATGGTTCTACAGATAACACCGCCGAGATCGCAAAACAACACGGAGCAACGGTGGTGAACCTAAGTCCCAACCAAGGTAAAGGGGTCGCGCTAAGGGCTGGAATTGAAAAGGCAACTGGTGAAATCCTGATGTTTATCGATGCAGATGCCCAAGATGACCCAGCCGAGATTCCCTTGTTGTTAAATGCGATGACGACTGATGTTCACATGGTGATCGGCTCGCGCTTTTTAGGGACGTTTCTTGATGGCTCGGTGACTTCCTTGCACCACTTGGGCAATCGTTTTTTAACTAAGATGTTTAACTTGTTGTACAAAACGAGAATAACGGATACCCAAGCTGGATTTCGCGCAATTCGTAGAAGCGCGATTGATGTCAACAAGCTGTCAGCGGTCAGATATGAGATCGAGACGGATCTGAACTGCGCAGTTGTGCTTGGGTGGGGACGGGTCATTGAGGTTCCGGTTACTAGGGCACCAAGGCAGGCTGGGCGTTCAGGTTTTCGCTCGTTTTATGATGGAGCTCGCATCTTGCTGCACATGATTCGTCGCCGGTTTGAAACGTCTGGTTGGAATATTTTTATTGGTAAAGTGTTTGATTTTAGCCAACCTTTGGCAAAAACTAGTTTGAAAAAACCTTCTGGATTCGCAACTTGGATTCGCAACTTCAAGGAGGTTCTTCAAGGAGGTTCTTGGCCGTGTCGACATCGCAGATATCAATGATTTCAGTCCAAAATCTGGTCAGAGATTATGGTCCAATCAGGGCCCTTTCCGACGTCTCTTTTTTAATTGAGCGTGGCCAGGTAGTTGGGCTTTTAGGGCCAAATGGCGCTGGAAAAACCACGTGCATGAAGATTTTGACTGGATTTATCGCCGCCACGTCTGGACAAGTGTTGATCGATGGCAAGGACATCGTTGAACATGGCGTGGAAGTCAGAAAGCGCATCGGTTACTTGCCAGAAAACGCCCCCCTTTACCAGGATATGAGGGCACGAGATTACCTGCACTTTGTGGCGCGGCTCAGAAACATAGCGCCCGAGAAAATAAAAGAGCGCATTGAACACGTTGCAAAGGTCATCCAGATTGAATCTGTGCTAAACCAAGATATTGGCACCTTGTCCAAGGGTTATCGCCAGCGTGTTGGTTTGGCGCAAGCCATGATTCACGACCCGGAAATCTTGATCCTGGATGAGCCAACATCTGGTCTTGATCCAAACCAGATCATCGAAATCCGAGAGCTGATCAAGGAAGTAGGTAAGGATCGAACTGTAATCCTTTCGACCCATAATCTTCACGAAGTTACTGCTACATGCAATAGGATTTTAATTGTGCACAAGGGGCGCCTGATTGCAGATGGTTCTCCTGCTGAAATCCAGGAACAACATGGTGGAAGCAACACCTTTAAGATTTCCATCCAAGGTGCTGGTGAGTCGGTTAAGGACACCTTGAAGGGTCTTGAAGGGGTGACCGATGTTGTAAGGCTAGAAAATCAGGACCAGGCGGCAACTGATTGGCGCCTTTTCGGGGCTGCGGATGTTGACCTGCGGGCTGATATCTTTAATTTGGCCGTTCAAAATGATTGGACTTTGCTTGAACTGCACCACGAACGTCAGGATCTTGAGACCATTTTCCAGCGCCTGACGCTTACTTAAGGAGCAATAAATGCGAAACATTCTGGTAATAGCTAGGCGCGAGTTTTTCGCATATTTCGGCTCGGCGACCGCCTACATCGCCATAGCCCTGTTTTTAGCTTTGCTTGGCATCACCTTCTTTTTTGAAGTGCCGTTTTTAATCGCCAAACCCGCCTTTTTTGATGCCCGTGTGGCGGATTTAAGGCCGCTGTTTGAATGGATGATGTTCTTGTTCGCGATTTTGCTGCCAGCGATTTCCATGAGGCTGCTGGCCGAGGAGCGCAAGCTTGGCACTCTTGAGCTTTTGTTGACGATGCCGGTTACCGAGTCTGAGGTTGTGCTTGGAAAACTGTTTGGCGCAGTTGGGTTTTTGCTGGTCGCTCTTGTTTTGACGCTGGGATATCCCTTGCTTGTTAGCATCTTAGGGCACCCAGATGTGGGGCCCCTTGTTGGTGGCTATCTTGGGGTCTTGTTGGTTGGGACTACCTATTTGGCGCTGGGGCTGCTGGCCTCTTCCTGGACTTCAAGCCAAGTCGTGGCCTTTTTGCTGGCCATCGTAATTAGCGCCACGTTTACATTTATCGACTTGGTTCCAGAAGCCCTTGGTCTTAAAGCCATTCCTGCCTTCGAGGTTTTGTCGTTTAACTATCACTTCAAATCGATAGCGCGTGGGGTATTAGACCTAAGGGACATCGTGTTTTTTGTTTCCATCATAATTGGGGCCGTCATGCTGACGACTTGGTCCTTGGAATCAAGAAAATGGAAGGGGGCATGATATGGCAACACGTCGTACTATAAAACGAAACGCTTTATTTGCCCTTGGTTTGTCCATTGGTATTTTGGTGCTGGCCAATATCTTGGTCCAGTGGATACCTGCCAGATTGGACCTGACTGATTCAAAGCGATACAGCCTGTCTCAGGTCAGTAAAGATGCAGCCAGGGCTTTGGATGGGGTCGAGGTGCGGGTTTTTGTGTCGTCAGACATGCCAAACAGCATTTCAGGGCCTTATGGTCGTAAGCAGGACATTAGGGGCGTTGCTCGCGAGTTTTTGGACCGCCTTTTTGAGTATGAATCCAGGTCTGGTGGCAGATTAACTGTGACTAGGGTGACCGCTAGCAGTGGGATGTCCTTGGAAGACAAGGCTGCCGAGGCGAAGCTAGAGCTTTTTACAGGTAAGGAAGCCGAGTTTGAAGGTGGGCGTCTTGAGTTTCGCAGATACGCCTTGGGCGCGACGTTCCAGTACAAAGACCACATAGAGGTTTTGCCTTTGGCGTTGAATCCGGAAACCCTGGAGTTTGAGATTACAAAACGGCTGACCCGCTTGAAAGAAAAGGCCGAGTTATCAGGCGGTATGGAAGTAGAACTTGGGATAGCCTTTGAGATGTCAAAGGCTGTTACTGCTTGTAATCACAAGATTATTGCCTATCAAAAGGGGCAGGATGCAAAGGCAGACCTGTCCGCGTTGGTAGGTAGTGGGTTGCTATCAACCATTCGCGAAAACATCCAGGACTTCAAGGCTACCTGTGATGGCGTCGCCGCCCAGTTGGCCTTGGCAAAACCGCTGGCCAGGGACAATGAGTTGGTTGAACAGATGGTTGAAAGCGCGACTGCCTACGTCGAGGCCATAGATCACATGGCCCACTTGGTGAATGCTGCCGACACCAATGAACAAACGGTGCAGATGCTGGCCGAGCGCATGGTTCAAATTGGGGAACTGGTTGAAGGTGATGCAACTGCAATCAAGGATTCTCCAGGGCGCAAGACCATCGGCTTTTTGTGTGGGCATCTGGAGTTTTGCCCGTTTGCAGACTCGAAACCGTTGATTCAACCTGAGCTGCTGCAGATTTTAGGGCAAACAAATCCGATGATTACCCAGTTTGCTCAGGTTGCCGCACAGATCGAGCAGCAGATTAATCAAATGAATGAACAGCTTAGGCGTAGCCTGTTTGAAAGGCGTGAAATCAGGCTTAAACGAGTGGATGCCGGCCAACCGGTGCCTGATGATGTGGCTGCCCTTGTGGTGTTTGGTGCCAGACGTCCCATGAGCGAGCGCGACATGTACATGATCGACCAGTTTTTGCTATCTGGCCGTTCTGTGCTGGTGTTTTTGGACACTTGGGATATCGCGGTGTTTAACTTAAGGACCTCTGATACTAACCTTGGAGCAGATGCCCTTGTAGCGGATAAAACTCATCGCCAGGCGTGGCCGACCAACCTTGCGGATTTTTTGACCCACTATGGGGTAAAACCCGAGGGAACTTTAGTTGTTGAACCAAATCAACACGAGGCCATAACTGTGCTTCAGATGCAAAGGCAAGGGCAATTTACCGTTCAAAGCCACAAGGCCTATCCATTTCCGCTGTTGCCCACCTTTGAAAATATGGACCGAAGTCATGTGCTGGTGCGAAATATTCCGGCTTTGACGTTACCGTATGCGACTACGCTGGAGGTCACGCCCGAGGCGCAAAACAACCCTGAGCTTGAGGTCAGCACGCTGATTAAAACGTCCGATCAGGCGACTGCTACTGCTGAAGATATCCCAGTATCTCCGCCTTTACTTTTGGAGCGGCTGTCTTCATTGACGCCAACTGGTTCCAAGCCTGTCGCCGTTGCGCTAAAGGGGCGTTTCAAATCATATTTTGATGGTAAGGAACTTCCACAGCCCGCCGAGGGAGAGGCCCCTCTTCCAGCGTTTAGAGATCAGGGCAAGGGCCGTCTTTTAGTGGTTGGTTCTAATCTTGGGCTGGAAAACCTGTCCACAGGCAGCGTTTTTGATGAATTCCTGCCAGCTCAGCTGACATCAGGGCGCACGGATTTCTTGCTTAAGCTGCGAGATTACATAGCTAATTTCCAAAACTGGCAGCTTCGTTTGGCGCAAATTGCTCCTGTGGTTCAGTCAAATGTGGATTTCTTGCACAATGCCCTCGATTGGGGGATTCAAAACGAATCTTTGGTTGATATTCGCTCAAAGGCCTGGACTCAACGACCGATTAAAAACATTTCATCTGGGGCTCGCATGGCAATTACAGCCGGCATGATAATTGGGTTGCCTTTGATTTTTGTCGCTATTGGACTGCTGCGCTTTGCCTCTAGGCGCCGTATCAGCTAGGGGGATGGACCGTGAAAATCAAAATTCTGGCTGCGACCTTTGTGACCCTGCTGGTTTTGGTGGCTTTGATCAGGTGGTGGCCTGAAAAGAAGGCTCCTGAATTGCTGATTCCTGGGATTGGTGGGGCATCTGCTGTAGACGCGGCTGTCACCGTGATTGAACTTGAGGCGGATGGCAAAAAGCAGGTCATAACCAAGGGCGGCGATAACTGGCTTTTGAGCGATCCTGTTGGGGCGATTGGCGATAAATTCAAAATAAATCAGGTCGTTGAGCTTTTCTTGAAGGATATTTCATCGGTTTTAAGCAGCCGTGTCAGTGAAAATGATGAAAGTGCCTTTGGGCTTGATCCGAGGGAACGCATCAGGGTGATCTTGAAAAAGGATGACCATGTCTTGGTCGACCTTGAGATTGGGGCTTTTAGACAGGAACAAGGCGATGAAATTGGGGATACATTTGTCAGGCCTTTTGGTGAAAACAAGGCGTGGCGAATACAGGGACGTGATTTAAGGCGTCCCTTTGCGGATGGGTTGTTTGCTTTTAGGTCCAAGAAGGTCCTGCCTGTAGAGGCTGACAGCATCAACAAGGTCAAGTTGGTGCGGCCAGGTCTGGAAAAGGGCAGTGATGACGCACAAATCGTGTTGGAATTGCGGGATTCTGCTTGGCAGATAGTGTCTCCAGATGGTTGTGAGGCTGGTGATATTGTCCAATACATCAATTATCTTGCTTCGTTACGAGCAACTGAATGGGTTGAAACGGCGCCTGTTGAATTTGGGGCAGATACCGACAGCGTTGAAGTTGGTCTTGTTGATGGTTCTAGCTTTCTGATGTCCATTTCCGCGGTGGAAGATGGATATGCATGGGTAAAAGTCAGGGAATTGCCTGGGGTTGCCAAGATATCTGTTCATGCTGCAAAGTCCGTTAATAGGCGGTTGGCTGAACTTAAGAACAAAAAGGTGTTTGCAAAGGATTCAGACCAGATCCAGTCGATTGCATTGGATAAGAGTGGTAACCAATGGATTTTCCAAAGGAAGGGGAATGAATTTGAGGCAACGCTGCCAAAGAATTTGACCTTGGATAGAACAAAAGTGGAAAGCTTGTTTCAGGATGTGGGGCGCTTAAAAGCCGAACGGTTGGTAGCCATTGTTGATTCTAAGCTAAAGCCTCCAAGGGGATTTGATGGTGCGCTGACAGTGACTTATTCAGATGGTACCCAAACAGTTTTGCACCTTGCCTCCAAGGATGAGCAGATCTGGGCCTGGCGCGAAGGTGACAAAGATCTAATGACCTTAGCCCCTTGGATATTCGACAAAATCACCCAACCAGCAACCGCCTTTGCACCATAGACCCTGTTCCTGTCCCTGCCCCTGTCCCTGGCCCTGGCCCTGCTAATTTGTCTGTTCCGGCTCCTGATTGTTTGTTCTTTTTGGCGTTTTATCTCTTCGTTACAGTTGTAAAACATGTCCGTGGGCATCCTTCCGGACCCAAAATCTCCCGTAGCCAGCCCGACTGTCTCTTAGTGACATCGTCCGGGCGAAAGCCGCCATGAATGGCGGCGGTGTTTATGCCCGGACGGGCCGCTACGCGGCCTTCATGTCAACCAAAAGACGTCGGGTCCCGGCAACTCCCGATAGCGCCCTCCAGGATTGCCCCCGGACCATGTTGCTGGGTGCCCTCTCGACGTCTTTTTAGCTCCAGATCCTGCCTAATCTGCAGTTCCTGCTTCAGATTCTGTCCCTGTCCCCGCCCCTGTCCCTGTCCCTGTCCCTGTTCCTGATTCTGTCCCTGCTTAGGGCACACACAGGTCATCTCCAATTGGGCAGTTAAAGCGGACGTGAAAATGGCGGCGGTGTCCTTTGGCGTGCCTGATAATCCCAGCCTTGGCCTTTGGTCCCATGGGATATTGAAACAGCCAGGCTAGCTGCTCGTCGCTGTACCCCATGTCCTTTGCGGCGTTATACAGGTGAGGGTGTAAGGCATAGTTGACCATGATTAGCTGGACTCGACCGGTTGCTATCAGATTGGCCATTAAATAAAAGGTCTTTGTGAAGTCTATTTCGTCGGTGTCAAGTTCATCAAAATCGTCCAAAGGGCGGCTGTTTCTGGCATAAAATCCAATATCAACATCTCGACCGGACTGGTGTGATTTGTTAGGTGGAACGGGGCCTCCATCCTTTTTGGACAAGGTGCCCAAAACCAGCGCCGGACTATCTGGAAATGCCCGAAGTACTTCTCCAATGCTAAACATCATCAGGTTGATTACTTCGTCAGTTGCGCAGCCGAGCTCAGGTTCTCGCAACTTGTAGCCAGGTCCCAAAGGACGCAGGCATTTGCCGTTTAGGATATGACCATCGTTTACCTTGCCAACGGATTTGGCGGGGCTTTTAAAGGACATCTTTATAAATTGCCCAGTGGGGGTAGTGAATTCAATTGCATAAACACTTTCCTGGGTTTGTGGTTCTTGCGGCCTTTTTAAAACCTCTTTGGGCACTTCATCAAGGCTGGAAACCGGCTCATCTTGGTGGACCTGCTGTATTTTTGGAGAGCAGGCAACAAAAAGCAAAGCAAAGATTAATAAAGCCTTGTCTAAAAATATCACCTGCTTGGACCTTTGCTTGATTCTTTTATGGCTTCTTTAGCGCCATCAAGGGCTTTTTGGGAGGCGATGTAGGCACGATTTAGTGCGCGTAAAACGTCGGCCGACGGGATGACATACAACAAACCATCGCTACGCCTTACAAAGTGTATTTTTGAGCCGTCCAGGGAAGTAGCAACATATCTACCGCTTCCAGGTGCTGTTTCAGCACAGCTTTTAAACCGGTTCTGAAAGCTTAAGCCTACACTTGTCGCTACAGTGTCGCCTTTGCCGACTATTAAACCGAAAAGTTCAACTTGAGATTGGGCAGCAAGTAAAGAATTGTCCGACTCACTTTTGAGACTGTTTTTCAAGTCTGCTTGCATAACAATCGGAAGTTTGTCTATTAACCTGTTAATTTCATGAATGTTTGCCAACGTGAAGGCCAGTTCCTTTTTGGCCGACACATCGCCGTCGATCATGAAGAAAAGCTGCTCAAAATTGCCGGATAGCTGGGCTTGAGAATAAAGCGAGTGAGCACCCATACACGTGGATTGGTCATGTTTTTTAGAAGAACAAGATGCAAAAGAACAACAAGTCACGCAAAGAACCAACGCCAAGGTCACAGGCAACCTAGCTATAGTACCGGCCAATTAATCCTCCGTGTGGCTGGGGGGCTAGAATTCCTCTTCTTCCTCTTCTTCTTCGTCGCCAGCGTCAGGAGAAGGTTGTACAACATCCTTAGAAAATCGGATGTTAGGCTTGTTGGGCCCAACAAACGCTTGGTTTGGAGTGGCCCCATTATTTTCGCTTCTGCCAGTTGGCGGTGGGAATTCTTCAACCCCTCTGTCACAACCGATGGAAACACCAAAAACAAACAACAGCGCCAAAAGTATTCTCATGACTTGCACCTCGAAGCCCAAACTAAATTCTAACAGCTTGCAAAATAAGCGGCAACAAAAGCGCTAAAGATTGGAAATCTCCGGGAAATTTGCCCCGCCCCTGTGCCCGCTACAGATCCTGCTAATTAGCATGTTTTGGTTCCTGATTGTATATTCTTTTTGGCGTTTTATCTCTTCGTTACAGTTTAAAAACATGTCCGGGGGCATCCTTCCGGACCCAAAATCTCCCGTAGCCACCCCGACTGTCTCTTAGTGACATCGTCCGGGCGAAATATACGATTGCTAACGTGTACGTTTATCCTTTTGGCCCGGACGGGCCGCTTCGCGTCCTTCATGTCAGCTAAGAGACGTCGGGTCCCGGCAACTCCCGATAGCGCCCTCCAGGATTGCCCCCGGACCATGTTGCTGGGTGCCCTCTCGACCTTCTTTTAGCTCCAAATCCTGCAGCTCAGCACAAACGTCTTCCCGCCTCCTGCCCCTACCTGCCTTTTCTTCTGGGCATCTTCCTTAACACGCGCTCCACTGCTTTCGAGGTGTCATCTATGGCGTCGTGCAGGATTGCTCCGCTGTGCACTAGGGCTGAATCCACGCCGCTTTGCATCACCTGCCTAGCAACTGAGGCGACCAGTTTTGGTAAGTCCGGGATATCCGCAGGCTCAATTCCCTCTTGGTCAGCGACTTTTTGTACATACATACCGATGGACCGCTCCATAGCAGGCCTTACTACCGGTTCAACTAGACGAATTCCATGCTTGATGAGGCCAAGGGGGCGTTCGCTGTCTTCAAAGCGGCGATACTGCTTGAACTGGTCCTTGTTGTCGACGAATCGAATCTGCTCAATCGGGCGCCCTTTCTTATCCTTTCCTATAGTTATCAGCACGTTGCGTGTTTTATATCCCCAGATTCCGCGCACGAACAAATCCAGACCTGCGTCATCAGGACGGAAGTCAGGGGCGTGCCCAGAATCGTGGAAATAGCGGTAAGCAAGCACGAAAAACACAACAAGCTTTCTGGAAAGTGCTGGATGAGAGTCCAACACCGCCTGTCCTCTAAATGTCAGTAAATCCTCCATGGTCAGCAAGTCATGCACTGAACCGATTGATTGAACGCTGTACTGCGCCTTTTCTTGGAATGAGTAAAAAGTTTGATCAATCCGTTTGAATGGGTGGACTCCACCGTTGCCGTCAGGTACGCCGCCTGCGACCGCCATTTCCCACAGCATTCCATTAACAATGACCAGGAATTTACTTCTGTCAGATTCGGAAAGTCCTTCCAAAAATCGTGCAACTGGCCGTACTTGTTGGGCTAAAGATTCGCTGATTGGATTGCGCCGCTCAGGTATGTCCATGCCGCTTAGATGGATGAAGGTTCCAACCGCAAGCCTAAGCAATAAGCGAAGTCCTGCGGTACTAAAGACTCCAGAGTAAGGTTCGACCTCAAACAGCGGGTATTCGTGGTGGATTTCCAATATACCAGATGCGATTTCGTGTAATTCTGAATCAGAAATGTGGGTGGTCCAGTTAAATGGCAGGCGTGCTACCAGCCACTTGGCAAAATAACTGGCTGCCACGGTATTGGCTTTAGAGATCTGAACCACAGTATCTGGGTGAAGCGCGATGGACTTGGTGTAGTAGTTAATTTCTGGCGGCAGGAAATTTTCTTTGGGGTGGGCCATAAACGATCTGTGAATGATGTCCAGGGCTTTGTCCCAGCCTAAATTAGGATGACGCCCACCTTCCAAAAACCGCAGGGTGTCGCGAAAACCGACTGTAATTGGAGCATTGAAAAAGGACTGCAGCCTTGCAGTCATAGTCGTGTCAATGGGGTGCTCCCTTAAAAAGGCCTGAAAGCGCCTAAGTGCCGCAAAGTCAGGGATGGACGCTTTAAGATATGGGTCCCCATGCCAAATGTCGTATGCTGAGCGATGGATGCGTTGCCCATTTGCCTCGCGGATCGAAAAGGTGCCGTCAATTTTAGAGGTTGGACGGTGTCCGCCAATCACTTTTGCCGCATTTCCAAGGATATCTGGGGCAAACTGGTCTTCGATGTCGCCATATGCCAGGTATGGGATTTCCCTGACAGCCTCTCGACCGTCGACTTCCAGCTTGTCCAAAGTGGGGGCCAAATTGTAACCGGCGGGCCCAAACGCCTCGGATACAAGATATCGCCTGATTGTTGAGGCTTTATCGTCCTTTAGCTTGACCACATAGTCGTGAATATTGCCCACTTTTACCAAAAAGCGGCCGCTGATTTTATCGGCCTGGGCCCTAGCTGCCTGAACATTCCCGCCGTGTCTTTGGGCCAAATCCTCGAAAACGTCTCGTAATTCTTTGGGATCAAAGGAAAAAACCTCAGAGTGGGAGCCTCCGACTTCCCCTGGGGAAAGTGGATGCATGGCGGCTCTCATCGCAAAAAGTAATTCGTAGTCAGTCATCGTTTGACTCCTATCTCAGCTAAAACAGGTGTCTGGCGGTCATGTGCAAGGGTTGATAGCACATGCTCAAAAGAGGCCAAACGAGTGCTTAAAGGCACCTTCAATGCTGGCTCAATAGCAAGGGCAGGATCAAGTTTGTCATGGACAATGTCTAAAAAGTCGATGGCATGGAATTCCACCTGGACAAATGGCAGACGCTTTGCGCATCTGACGATGTGATTTCGCATCAAGGAGTCTGACGTGATGGTCGTACCAATAAGTGGCATCATCGCAGGGCCACATGCAGTTATGGGGTACTCCATCAGGCCGTTGGGCCATTTAGATGGGTTTCTGCTTTTGAAAAAATCGCGCCCTCTGCCTGGGATCGATGAACTGCGCTGGCCGAGAAGGCGCATGCCCGCAATGATGCTGGCTCTGGCAGCCCAGTAAGGCGGCGAAGGCAAAATTGACGCATCGTATGTAAATCCAGCCTCAGCCAGCACAGACAACAAGGTGGGAGACAGGTTGTAACCTGGGCCTCGAAAGCCCTTTACAGTGATTTCAAGTTGGGTCTCTAGTTCGGTTTTTGAGCCTGCGACTTCTGTAATGATTTCACAGCGATCCAATTGTGAAAGATTGTAAAAGTGCGAATGGCTGTGACTGGCTATTTCGTGACCATCAGCGATTGCCTTTTTTAAGGCCTGCTTAGCTCCATCCCACTGCAAATCCATCGAGATGGTAAAAAACGTGGCCTTCAGGCCCACTTTGTTGCACAGGTCAAAAAACCTTGGGAGCGCCTTTTCAAAAATTATGGGGGTGTCTTCAACTGGTGGCAGGGCGTGGATGGCGCGGTAGTAACGCAGGTCATCCAGATCAATGCTCACACAGAAGGTTGGCTGACTGACCACTGTCGCCTCCTGGGCTATCAGGCTTCACGATTAAGGCGGATCACAACGAATAGGCGCCCCATATTTCTCATGACATTTGGGACCCTTTTAAACAAATTGATGGACGGAGGGCGCTTTTCCATGATGGTAACAGGGATTTCGACGACTCGAATCAGGCGCTCGGCGCGGATGACCAACTCGCTTGCGAACAGATCCTTGTCAACGATGCAGCGGTCAACTACAGGCAGTACTGGTTCGCGTCGAAACGCTTTAAGACCGTGGGTGTCTGTTCCCTGGAAGCCGACGGCCACTTTCAGCATCTTGTTCAAGACCCAGGTGGCAAATTTTCGCATGGGTGGACGAGCGTCGTTAGCGTCAGGATGGCGCTTGGAGCCTACCACCATGTCTGCCTTGTTAGCCTGGAGGATCTCAAGGGCGGCGCGATAAAAATCAACATCACAGATGTCAATCTCATCGCACATCACATACGTGCCTTTGGCGGCCTTGATGCCCCTGCGTAGCGCTAGGCCGTAGTTCGGCTCATCTGTGTTTAGCACCCGAACGTTGTCATATTTGGCTGCTAATTCAGCGGCTATCTGGGGGGTTTTATCCTTACTGCCGTTTTGGGAAATAATGACTTCAGTAGTCAGGGGGATCTCTGCAAGCCTTGGAATTAAATCGTTGATTGCTGTAGATAGCAGCCCTTCCTCGTTATAAACGGGGATTACCACGGTCATCTCATAAGGGGTGTCTGATTTAGGGGCCATCAAGTCTCTCCGTTAAATCCGCGACGCCGCGTTGATGCCATCAATTATGGCGTCTTCCATAGAATTGTACGTCCATCCACCATAGCGGCCGATGGATAAAACGCCTTTATCGGCATAGAAATCAATGATTTCCTGTCTGGCATTCGCACAATTGTCATCAAAAATCACATAGCCCCAGGGGTGTTCCCTGAAGGCAGTGAATAATACCTGTTTAGCACTTTGAATGGATCCTGTCTCGATCAGGAACTCAGTCAGTGAGCTGATTATGTCATCTTTGGATGCTATCGAGTCATTGGCTAACTCCACATAAAGCGAAGATTTTCCAGGTGGTGCCAAGGCAGGCACGGCGTTGGAGGCAGAGCCCACCCTATAGAAGGGGTATTTGGATTCTGGCAAATAAATCCAGTGGTTGCCGTGTAAGGGGGTTGGAACGTCCAAGGCGACGTTGACGTACCTTAAGGGGGAGCACCTAAGCAAGGCTGATGCTTTGCGAATTCGGTCTGGAGCGTCGACGGTGAGGTTGACCAGGTCTGGCAATGCCAAGGATGAGACCAGCTTATCAAACGAAAGCTTTTGTCCATTAAGCGTTATGAAGCCGCCATTTACAGATAGTGATTCGGGTGCTGAATTCATCCGTGCTTTGTCTTGGTCAAGGCGGTCAAACATGGCCTTTGCCAGCGTCTCAATGCCACCTTCGGCTGGATAAAGGAAAGACGCGTTGTATCCCATGGCCTCCTTGGACATTCCAAGGGCACCATCAACTATCTGGCCGATGTCTGGGATTGGAACGAATCGTTGGGTCCACTCGGCGGTGACTTCAGCTGGAGAAACCCCCCAAAGCTTGGTGTTGTAAGGGACGATAAAGTGCCTTGCGATGCCCTCGCCAAAATGCAGCTTGGCATATTCCAGGAAGTTTGCAGGCTGGTCATAGTCGCCTGACGCCCTTTTTATTGCGGCTGATACTGCACCTTGCAGGCATTCTCGCAGCACCTCTTTTGGCAGCCCATAAAGGTTTGCCTGAAATGGGTACAAGGTAAAAACACCGTTTGAGTAGACTGCCGCCTTTCTTTCTACCGTCACCATTTGACCTGGCAGCAGGTCGTTTACCAGCTTGGTAACCCTTGGGTCTCTTAGGTGCAGCCAGTGGCCTGTGTGGTTAAACAGGAATCCTTCAATGTCTTCGGTTCTGGTAAGTCCGCCTGGACGTTCATCTTTTTCCAAGATCAGATAATCGCCCTTGTAGTGCATGGCCGTTGACAAGCCAGACAGGCCGGCACCAAGGATAATCAAGTCATGTTTTTTCATCTTCCCTCACTTAGTCACCAGGCGAATTCCTTGGAAGGGCACTATTTTGCGAGCAACGCCTCGATTTCATCCAGGGTTTTGGCAAACAGGTCAAAGGTGGCCTGCATCGCTTCGGCGGTGGTCAAGTCAACGCCAGCCCTTTTTAGTGAGTCGATTGGCCAGTCTGAGCCGCCTTCTGCCAAAAAGTCCAGATAGCGCTTGGTCGCCTTTTTGTCGCCGCTGGTAACGTTTTTGGCAAGCGCGATAGCCGACATCAGGCCAGTTGCATACTGGTAGACATAAAAGTTGTAGTAGAAATGGGGGATGTAAGCCCATTCGTAGCCATCGTCTGCTCCAACCTTGAAATCTGGGCCGTAGTAGGTCCGTACCAGGCCTTCATAGATCTCTGCCAGGCGGTCTGCTGTAAGGGCGCCGCCGCCTTCGACTTCCGCGTGAATGGCGGCCTCAAATTCGGCAAACATGACCTGACGGAAAACGGTGGTTCGAATGCTTTCTACTCGCTTGTTCAAAAGGGCCAGCCGCTGTTCTTTAGTTTTGGCCTTTTTCAGCAGGTGATCCAGCAGCAGAGTTTCATTAAAGGTAGATGCGATTTCCGCCAAAAAGATGGGCGCGTCCGCATTTGGAAACGCCTGGGCCTGATTTGCCAAATGGAAGTGCAGGGCGTGGCCAAACTCGTGGGTCAGTGTAAAGACGTCTTCCAAACGATCCAGGTGGTTCAAAAAGACGATGGGGTGGCGACGATAGGACGAGTTACAGTAGGCCCCGCTTCGTTTACCTTTGTTGGGGTACACGTCAACCCAGCCATTTTTGGGGTCCAGTCCCACTTCCACCATCTTGATATAGTCTTTGCCAAGTGGCTTTAGCGATTCAAGCACCACCTTGGTTGCCTCTGGATATGGCATATCCATGCTGGCCTTTGGAAACAGCGCCGTGTAAAGGTCGTAGTAGTGGACTTCATCAATGCCCATCAACTTTTGGCGCAGCTTCACATAGCGATGCAACGTCTTGGGCAGGTTGGCCCTGGTGGCCTCGACTAGGGTCTTGTAGACAACGGGCGGTACCGCGTTGGCGTCGACGCTTGCCTCAAGGGCCGATTCATAGCCACGTGCTTTTGCGTACATGATGTTGGCCTTAACTGCGGCGTCCAGCGATGCGGCAAACGAGCGACCATAGGCCTTAAGCGTTCCAAAGAACTTGTCGACCGCCTGTTTCCTGAACTCACGATTTTGCGAGTCTCTGAAACCTGGAAAAGATGCCATGGTCAGGGCAATTTCCTTGCCATTTTCATCAATCACAGGTGGAAACTTAACGTCTTCTTCAATAGCGGCGTGAATCGAGTAAGGGGTTGCCGCCAGATCGCCGGTCAACGCCAAGATTCGTTCTTGATCAGGCGAAAGGATATGTGCGCGGCGGCGGATCAAGTCTTCCAAGGTGTGAGCATAAGGCTCCAAGCCAGGTTCAGCCTTGATGTAAGAGCGTAAAACATCCGGTTCAATCGCCAAAAGTTCAGGTTGAATGAACGATGAAGCCTCGCTGAATCTTGTAAACAGGGCTTGCACCCTATCTGATCGGACCTTTGCCGCGGAAAGGGTTCGATCAGTCGAGTAGTCGGCGTCTGCAAACACCGACAGTCGGTACAGTTCTTGCTTCAAACCAAAGCTCAGATCAAGGCACTTTTTAATCTGCTGAGCGCCTTGAGCCAAGGTCCCACGACAAGGCTCAAGCTCAGGAAGCTGGCCTTCCAACTGGGTAAACAACTGCTCCCATTCCTCATAAGAGCCAAACAAATGCTCAAGGCTCCAGCGGTACTCTTTTGGAACATCTTCCCGCTTTGCATCACCACTAGGAGTATATTTTGTCCAAGCCAAGGCTCCTGCAGGGGCCATAAGACCAGTAGCCAAAGCACATGCAAGCAACGGTTTACATCGCAGACCATCAAAAGACGCCATCTTGTCCTCCATAAAAAGAAGCGGT
>Ga0116189_1000548_pt1 | contig 34378 bp, 26 predicted proteins | sample AD_JPNTR3_MetaG_FD_89895 | JGI IMG/M metagenome (GOLD analysis project Ga0116189, IMG submission 89895) | Active sludge microbial communities of municipal wastewater-treating anaerobic digesters from Japan - AD_JPNTR3_MetaG | ecosystem: Engineered > Bioreactor > Anaerobic > Digestate | place... | reverse complement strand
AATACTTACTTATTTGATATGGCGGATGGGAAAAGTTTTGGTAGTTTAACAAGTGGTTCCAAAAAAACTCGTATTGGTGTTGCATTTAAAAATGAAAGTGGTTTTGCCATTAGCAATATACCTATTAAATATACAGCAAAAACATACAGAGTTGGTGATACTTCTAGAACTATATTAGAAGGCTGGAAAGTTGAATATAAAATTAATGCAATTCATATAAATGATGCAAGCGGCTGGACTGAAATTACAGATTTAAAATACGAATATCAACATTCTTCAAAAGTTATTTCAGGCAATTCACTTACCCACAGTGAAGTAAAAAACACTACATTAAATATAACGTTAAACAATAATGATATTTTATTTATCAGATGGGAAGATAAAGATGCAACTGGCAGCGATGATGCTATTTCAATAGATGATTTCATTTTTAATGAAGGTGGTAACCCTCTCCCCGTAGAGCTTTCACTATTTAGTGCAAATGTTAAAGAAAGAAAAGTAGAACTCAACTGGCAAACAGCAACAGAATTAAATAACAAAGGTTTTGAAATTGAAAGGAATACCGGCAATGGCTGGCAAAATATTGGCTTTGTTGCTGGTAAAGGCACAAGTAATACCGTTAATAATTACAGCTTTACTGATAATTCTAATTTATACGGAAAAGTTTCTTACCGCTTAAAACAAGTTGATAATGACGGTAAATTTACTTACAGCAACGCAGTTGAAGTTGAATTAGGTTTACCAAAATCTATTGAATTGCTTGCTAATTATCCTAATCCATTTAACCCAACTACAACAATTAATTTTGTTATGCCACAAGCTGGTAATGTAGTTGTTAAAGTTTACAATAGTTTAGGTGCTGAAGTTGCTACTTTATTCAATGGCAAAATGGATTCTGGTATGCAACAATTACAGTTTGATGCTGCTAATTTAACAAGTGGTGTATATTATTATACTGTTTCTACAGATTTCGGTGTAAAAACTGCAAAGATGATGTTGGTAAAATAGAGTATCACAGTAGCAGGGCAAATCATGATTTGCACCAACAAAACAAAACACTAATTATAACGGTGGTTGAGCGAAAGCAAAACCACTGTTTTTTTGTATATTTTATTTGGTCGCGAGTGTTCCGAGAAAAGCGAGGAATGTATCGAGAGGGCGGCATTATAAGATTCCCCCTAAATCCCCCCTTAGTAAGGGGGGATTTAGGGGAGATTAAACACCTATAGTTAAATTTCATTTTACAACTTACCACGTTTCATTGAACTGTAATTAAATTTCGTGTATATTAATTTGTGATGATTAGTGGAATTTGTGGCTAAATATATCAATTTTTGAAATAATCTGCCACGAACATCATGAATTGGCGAAATCTATCTCGATACGATGGCTTTAGTTAATCGAGAAAGAAAACTTAGCCTATTACCTTTGGCCCTTCACTATTCAAATTTGCAAGATAAACATCACTTCCAATACCACAAGATTTTAATAAGTTTTGTTGTTCTTCCAGTGTTTTTTTTGCCATTTCTTCACTTTCAAAAATTCCAAAAACTGAAGGACCTGACCCCGAAATACTACAACTAATTGCATTATTTTTGTAAGCAATATCTTTCAAATTGTAAAACTCTGGAATAAAAATAGAGCGAACCGGTTCCACAATAACATCAATTAAGGATTCTTTTAATAAATTATTATTTCCAGTTTGCAGTGCAATAATTGTAGCGGCAATATTTCCCCATTGATTTATTGCATATTCTAATTTAACATCTTTGCGTAAAATTTTACGAGCGTCATCTGTTTTAACTTCAACTTCTGGATGTATCACGGAAAAGAAATATTGATTTTTCACATCAACTTTTAAAATTTTAAGTTGCGGATACTTTTTAACAACAATAAAGCCACCAAAAAGAGCAGCAGCAACATTGTCAGCGTGCATAGAACCACTTACAGCTTTCTCTCCTTCCACAACAAAAGGCAAAAGCATATCCTTAGGCAAAGAATTTACAAGCATCTGATTAAAAGCAAAAACGCCGGCAACACTACTAGCAGCACTTGAACCTAAACCACTACCGAAAGGCATTTTTTTATGAATCTTAATATCCAGCCCAATATCAATATTTAAGTATTTCATAAACTCAATCAAAGATATAGTAACAGTATTTTTATCAACATCATACGGAAGAAGCCCATTATCTCCTGTAATTTCAACAATTTTAATTTCTTTGGAATTTAGGTTTACGCTAATTTCAACCTCGTCGCCGGGGTTATCCAGAGCAATGCCAAAAATATCAAAACCACAAGCAACATTTGCAATAGTAGCAGGAGAAAATACTTTTATATAATTTTGTTTTATCATTCTACCACCTTAAATTTCTTTAGCTGCTTTTAACAAATCTGCAAAAACGCCGCCGGCTGTAACATCTGCACCAGCGCCGGGACCTCTAACAATCAACGGGCTTTCGAGATATCTATTTGTATAAATAGATACAATATTTTCATTATTTTGTATATGATAAAATGGTTGTTCTTCGCTAATATACATTAACTTTGCCTGTGCTTTATCATCTAATCTATTATAACTTGCAATATATCTTAAAACGGTATTAGATTTTATAGCTCTTTCCAAAATTTTATTATAATGTGCATCCAGAAGATGTACTTTATTCCAGAAATCTTCCGCACTTTCAATTTCAATTTCTTTTGGCACAAGATTTTCAATATGTATTTTAGAAAGTTCCAGCTGGCTACCTGCTTCTCTTGCAAGGATAAGAATTTTTCGTCCAACATCCATTCCGCTTAAATCGTCACGAGGATCGGGCTCAAGAAATCCTTTGCCTTTAATTTCTTCGAGTAACGAGCTAAAACTTTGAGCCTTAGGTAGATTATTAAAAAGATAACTTAGAGTTCCTGATAAAATTCCTTCAATTCTTATAATTTCATCTCCAGATGCAATAAGGTCTTTAATAGTATTAATGATAGGCAATCCGGCGCCAACATTTGCCTCGTAATAAAAACCAGCGTATTTTTCTTTTGCAGATTTATGAATCTTTTTATAAACATTTAAATTAGATGAATTAGCCTTTTTATTAGGCGTGATGATAAAAATTCTGTTTAAAAGGATATCTGAGTAAAAGTTAACTGGTTCATTACTTGCGGTGCAATCAATAAAAATTTTGTTTGGAATAGAAAGATCAAACATCCTCTGGCAAAAAGTTTTCAAATCTGAAATTTGGCCATCTTTTAATTTATCTTCAATTGAATCAAAAGCAACACCATTTTCGACAAAAAACATTTTTTTAGAATTAGCAACGCCCACAATTTTAAATTGAATATTGTGATTATCAATTAAATATTGATATCTATTTTTGATTTGTGAGATAAGCGTTTTACCAATCAAACCATAGCCGACCAAAAATATATTAACTTCTTTACGATTAGCAAAAAAGAAAGCATTGTGGATAGCATTTTGAGCCTTAGCAATATCATTTTTAGATATTACTGCTGAAATATTCAACTCCGATGACCCCTGTGCAATGGCAACAATATTTACTCCATACTTTCCTAAGGAATTAAAAACTTTAGCTGCAAGCCCAACTCTGTGCCTCATATTTTCGCCTACAACCGCAACAATACTTAAATTTTTATCAATGCTAATTTCACTGACAATACCATTTAAAATTTCATATTTTAATTCCTGTTTCAAAGCTTTGGCTGCTAATTCCTCTTGCTCTGGCAAAATAGCAAAACAAATAGAATGCTCACTGGAAGCCTGCGATATCAAAATAACATTGACATTATATTTTGCAAGTGAATAAAAAATTCTGCCAGATATACCACTTACTCCAACCATACCACTGCCCTGCACACGAACAAGCGAAACATTACTTAATGTAGAAATACCTTTTATATCATAGATATTTTTTGAAGGTTTATTGGTTATTTTAGTCCCCGGAAAAGCAGGATTAAAAGAATTTTTTACGAGTATTGGAATTTTCTTCAGCATTGCAGGACGCATAGTAGGCGGATAAATTACCTTAGCCCCAAAGTGAGAAAGTTCCATAGCCTCTTCATAACTTAAATCTTTCAAAGAAAAAGCAGATGGAACAAAACGAGGGTCAGCAGTAAGGATTCCATCAACATCAGTCCATATTTCAATAACATCAACACCTAAAGCAGCACCATAAATAGAAGCGGTATAATCAGAGCCACCACGCCCTAAAGTTGTTGTGTTACCTTTTTCATCAGAAGCAATAAAACCTCCCGCAATATAAAGCCCAGCTTTAGATATTTTTTCCTGTATCAACTTATTAGTGATATTAAAATTAACATTAGCCTGTCCAAACTGGGAATCTGTTTTAATAAGTTCACGACTATCGATAAAATAAGCATTTTCAATTTTACTTTTAATAGTTTGATATATTATAAACGATGATAATCTTTCGCCATAACTTATTAGCACATCTTGAGTTTTAGGAGATAAGTCTTTAATAAAAGAGATACCTTTTAAAATATCTTCAATTTCATTAAGCATAATTTTAACCTGAGCAAGAGCTGCACTTCTATTTTTAAGTGCAACTAACTCGGTAGTAAAATCGATATGTTTTTGCGTTAATTCCTTAAATTCTTTTTCCGGGAAAATTCCAGATACAGCACTTTTACCTAAGTGTATTAAAGCATCAGTAACTCCTTGAAAAGCAGAAAAAACAACAATAGCTGTGCTTGTTGTTTCCATTGTATCGCAAACTATATCAATTACATTTTTAATTCTCTCTGGTGTACCAACGGAAGAGCCGCCAAATTTTAATACTTTCATAATTTCTCCTGAGAATATTACCTTTTAATTATTTGCTTAAAACTGTATTATGTATTAATGTATGAATAAAATTAACAAAAGTCAACTTTAATTGTTAAGAGTGTTTTAAATTTTGTAAAATTATTATTAAACAAACATTATATTGTTGATGCGATATATAAATATTATATTATAAATATTTATTAAACGATATTATCATTTCCATAAAAGCTTAATTCAATGGCAAAGTAATTTTTTATTCTCAAATGTTTTCAAATAATCGGAGTATCTTAAAAACAATAATTTTTAAAGGCTTATTGAGAAATATAATTGAAAGGAGAGATAAAAAAAGGCCGCTTTTTGCAAAGCAGCCGTTTTTTTATTTTTGTCGGGTCAAATCATAATTTGCCCTGCTACTGTGGTATCCTATTTCACCAACATCATTTTAGCGGTTTTAATTCCGAAATCAGTTGTAATTGTATAATAATAGACGCCACTAGATAAATTAACCGCATTTAATTGCAATTGTTGGATACCAGCCTCAATTCTACCATTTAATAATGTAGAAACTTCCTGTCCCAAACTGTTAAAAACTTTCACAATAGCATTACCAGCCTTAGGCATCACAAAACTAATTGTTGTTGTTGGATTAAATGGATTAGGATAATTAGGGATCAACTTAAAAGTTAAATTATCATATTTATTCTCAACCGAAACAACAGTAGTTTTATTAGGAGCACCTGGAGTATATTGATAACTAGAATTTGATGTAACAGCCCAAGCTGAATCTATATCACCAGTAATTAAATAATTTTTTCTTTCATAACAATTGCCAGATTTTACTCTAAAATCACTGGTAGTTGAATATTCCCAAACACCAAATTGGTCAATGATATCACCATCAAGCGTTAATAATTGATATCTTTCATCTCCATTGATTTGCGGTAAGCTACTTGCTTTTGAAAAATAAGCAATTGTATCAATTAAATTATATTTAGTTTTAAAATCATTAAATTTAGCATCAGGACGAACAATTATAGCATATTCACCTGGATATAAAATCGTATTAGCATTAGGATTTAGTTGAACATCTGCAGCAAGCGTTATACTTCTTTCACTTGTATTATTATTTGAATACCTTTCTTTAACAACAATACCTGTTAAATCAATAGAACTTGAACCATAATTAAAAATTTCAATATATTCTTCTTGATATGTTTTATTATCTGCAACTTCTGTAATAACTAATTTTTGTTGAGTAGAATTTGAAGTAGTTGTATCTAGCATAAAGTTAAAAGTAATTATATTATTATTTTCCTGGATATTATAAACTTTTTTTCTGGATAATGCGCCATTCCATGCTTTCGCACTTGGAGTAGTTTTATCCGAAAATTCTTTTTTATTAGCAGTTCCCGGGAAAGGATCAGCTTCGTAAGTATTTTCATTTTTAATATTGTCAGCCTCTTCCAAATCAAGACCTTGATGTGCAGGGTTAACATTAATAGAATTATCTCCCCAATGATCTTCAATAAATAAGCTATCAACATGATAGATTAAAAGACCATGACCAGGTATATAGGCGTCCCATCCAACTTGTTGTCTATTTTCAAGGATAAAAAATTCTCCCTTTGCACCGGTATAATATTTATAAGAAATGTTATTATCGTTGGCATTAGGAAGTGAAATAGTAGTATCTTTATCAAGCAAATTAGTTTCTTGCCAACCTAATAATATTTTAGAATAAGCACCATGGTTTGAAGGAGTTTTACTATCATTATTCCAGCAACCAGCAGCCATAACATCCCAGTATCCTAAATCAAAAGCCTGCCCACCAGTGGATGGTTCATCGTAATCTGCATCATACCAATCTGGCAAACCTAAAGCGTGACCAAATTCATGGACAATACCGCCTATACCACAAATTGTAGAACCGGATGCACCTTCTAACTCTGGTTGTATAGTATAATTGTCAATTTTAACACCATTATAAGTAACAGATTTATCATCACTCGGGTCACCGCTTAAATACCATGAATGTGACCATAAAGTATTAGAATTAGCACCTGCGTCCTCTCCATAACCAGCAAAGATAACAATTACAACATCCACATATCCATCTTTATCATTATCAAATTGTGAAAAATCTAATCCATAGTTATAAGCGGAATCGACTGCTTCTCTTACTAAATATTGTGGTCTTACATCATAACCATAAGAATCATTTGCGCCATAATAGCTTAAATTATTTTTTGCTTTAAAAATACCACTAACAATAGATGTGGCAACAAGTTTACCAAAAGAATTTGCAGAGTAATAATCTTTTACACAACCTATTCCGCCATAATTAGCCTGATTCATTAACATTTCAAAATCTTGCACAGTATAAGTAAATTTTTTATCTGGATATTCTATTAGTAAAACTGGTAGTTTAACTTCTGCAGAATTATTAGATTTTAAAAATCTATTAGCTATCTTTCTCTTTGTTCTAACTACTTCTGCTAAATATTTTTTTTGTAATTTGCTAAATACTTTATTAGTTCCATTTTGATTAAGAAATGAAATTTCCTCAATTGTTCTTTGAGCGATATTTTTTGCTAAAATACCACTAAGGTGCAAATTGCCCTCTTGATCTGCAATTGCATATTCCAAATCTCCTTTAGAATTGTGTAATAAAGTATATCCATCCAAACTTTTAATATAATGGAAATTTTCATCGCCCAAAATACGTATTTGAACAGTTTCACCTGTTGATTGTTGATAGTTAATTATTGTTGGTTTAGCCGGTCGAGCTATAAGCTCAAATGCTATTATAAAAATAGCTAAAAACAATTTTCTCATTTTTACCTCTAAATTATTAATTGGGTTTTGAAATTACATAATTTATTTATAAAAAAAAACTATTTTTAATATATCACAAGAAAATTTTTTATTAGTGTTTAATATTATATTAAACATCGATTAAAAATAATACAAATAACTATTGCTCAAAATTGTCATACTCTTTTTCATAAGCCAATAATTATATTTACTTTAATCTTATGAAAAAACTAATATAAAAACAAAGCATATTTCAATTTTCAATATTAACTCTTTGAAAAATATTTTTTTTTTATTATATTTTTTATTATATTTGGAAAAAAAAACTATAATGATAGGCAAAAACCTTTTGAAATACTTGATAACAGTTTTTTATTTCTTTTCAATTGTTGGATTTTCTGAAATCGGACATGTTTGCCATGGAGAAATACACTTAGTCTATATTAATAAGATAGTAGATAAATGCGAGTGTCAATCTGAAACACACTATAATTTTTCAACAAATAATAAAACTCAACATCATAATTGTTGCCAGAATATTGTTAAATACATAAAAATGTCAGATTCACAGATTATAAAATCAAATGATTTCAAACCAGTTTTTACATATTTATTTACAATTATCGAATTAAACACAGATAATCAAATTTACTTTCACAAATTTTCTAATAATCTCCAAATCTTTCCAAAAGATAAACCTTTATTTATTCAAGATTGCTCACTTCTGATTTAGCAATTTTCACATAACATTCTAGAGCATTAATACTTTTATTATTTATCCAAATTTTACACCCTACTTAATAGGTATAAACTAATTTAATCAAGAGTTTTAAAATGAAAACTATATTAAACACAATTATCTCATTTATAATATTATCCAATTTATACGCACAAGATGATAAACAAATAACTATCAAAATACAGGGCAACTGCAATATGTGTAAAAGCAGAATAGAAAAAGCCCTTAATATTCCCGAAGTTAAATATGCAAGCTGGAATAAAAGAAGTAAAAATTTAAAGATAATTTTTTCATCAACAATAACACTGGATTCATTAGAAAAAAGAATTGCATTAAGTGGACACGATACCCCAAATTATCAAGCACCCGATTCTATTTACAATACTTTGCCAGAATGTTGTCTTTACAGAACTAATAAGAAAAACCACTAAATTTTGGAGGAAGAAATGAGTAGACTTATTATCATAACATTATTAATAGTGAAATTATTATTTGCTGCCGATGAGATTAAAGGTATAATTTATGATATTAATACTAAAGAACCAATAGTAGGTGCAACCGTTTATTACATAAATGGGAAAAAAGGCACAACTACTAATCTAAACGGCGAATTTACTTTACAAAAAATTAAAAATACTCCTTTAATTATTTCCGCTGTTGGATACTATACTGATACGCTTTATTCTGTTGAAAATAATTTTAGTCTAGGTCTCCAACCAAAAACAGAAAATTTAAAAACAATTGTAGTGCTAGGAGAAAGATTTGGCGAATACGGAGATTTTAATGCAGTTCATAGAAAAGCTGTAATAACTGAAAAAGAATTAAAAAAAGCAGCTTGCTGCAATCTTTCCGAAAGCTTTGAAACTAACTCAAGCATTGATGTAACTTTTACAGATGCAATAACTGGAATTAAACAATTAGAGTTTATGGGAGTAGGCGGAGCTAATATATTAACAACCAAAGAAAATATCCCTTACTTGAGAGGCTTACTATCCAATGTTGGACCATCCTACATACCAGGACCATGGCTAAAATCAATTAGTTATTCCAAAGATGTTGGCTCGGTTATTAATGGTTACGAAGCTTTAACAGGAGGAATAGATTTACAAATGCTGGAATCCCGTGATCGTGATAGCAAAGATTTATTTTTAAATCTCTATGCTAATAATGAAGGACGATATGAATTTAACACATCCTATAAGTATGAAATTGATCAAGAACTTACAGGGATAACATTTTTACATAGAAGTTATAGAAATAAGAAAATGGATTCTAATAGTGATGATTTTATGGATATGCCAACCTATAATAACTTTAACTTGATGCAAAAATTCCAAATTCTTGTTGGATCATTTGAAATTAATACAGGGTTTCATTACTTAAAAGATGATAAAAATGGCGGCACAATCAACAAAAACACATTTAAATATTCATCAAATAACGAACTATTCTCGGCTTTTGGAAAAATTGGCTTTATCTGGCCTGATGGAGAAAATAGCACGGGTTTACAAATTCAATTTTTAAATTATAAAAATTCATCCCAATATGGCATAAAAGATTATTCTGGAAGCATGAAATCATTATATTTAAACCTTATTAATAATGTTGAACTTTCTGATGATATACTCAAGGCAAATTTTGGTTTTAGCGCCTTATTTGATAAATATGATGAAAAATTTATATCTAACAGTTATTTAAGGGATGATTACTCATATGGCTCATTTTTAGAATTAGTCGGCAATATTACAGATGAACTTAATTACATCGCAGGCATTAGATATGATTACCATAATCATTACAAAAACTTTATAACCCCAAAGATACACTTCAGATACCAATTCAATGATGATATAGTATTAAGGGCAGGTTATGGCGAAGGCTTTAGAATTGTTAATATATTTACAGAATTTTCTCAAACATTTGTAAGTAATAAAAATATAATTCTCAAACAAAAAGATAATTACGGTTATGGTTTAGGTTATGATAAAACATCTAATATTGGGGCAAGCTTAAGTTATGATTTTACTTTTAATTATTATGATGCAAATCTTACTATTGATTATTTCCACACAAAATTTAATTATGGTACAGTTTTGGATCTTTCAACATCTAATAATATAATTTTTGAAAACATCAAAAACGGTATTTACACAAACACCTTTCAAGTTGAACTAACTTTTGTACCATTTTTAAGAGTAGAAACAAAACTTGCATATAGATATTTAAATACTAAACAAAAAATTAACGGCGAATATGAACAAAAATATATGATACCTAAAAACAGATACTTGTTAACTATGAGTTATGCAACTGAAAAAAGTTCATCCAGTAATTTCAATTTACAATATGATTTAAATATTAAATATTTTGGAAAGAAAAAGTTACCGGCTAATCCATCAAATAATTTAAACGATTATTCCCCAGATTTTGCCTTAATCAATGCTCAAATTACATTGAATTACAAAACATTACAATTTTATTTAGGCGGTGAAAACTTAAATAACTTTAGACAAAAAAATCCAATAATAGATTACGAGAATCCAAACAGTCCAAATTTTGACGCTTCTATAATTTGGGGACCAATCTTCGGTAGAGTGGTTTATACTGGAGTAAGATATTATTTGTAGTATAAAAATTATCTTAGATATATGTTGTTAATACAAAAGGTCGTCTTGAATAGTATACAGAACTGTAATCCTAACAAGACGACCTATTTATTAAATATTTGTAATACATAAGTTATAAGAGAGAACATTTTTTTAATTCTTAATACCTTCTGTTCTATTTTTTTGTGAAGTTAGCAACTTTCTTACTTCTTCAATTGTAATTTTCATAAATTGCGCTATTTGCCCAAGAGTAAACTTATTCTCATATAAAGATTTCGCTAAAAATACTCTTTCTTCAAGTTTGCCTTCAAGTTTGCCTTTTAACAAACCTTCTTTATAGGCATTTTTTTTAATCTTTTTGATACCTCTATTAATTTTTGCTGCTAACATGGCTGGTTTTCCTTTTATCTTTTCTACCTGTTCTTTTTAATTCTTCTGGTATGTTTGGATTTGATGATAGTATTACTGTTAAATATTCCGTCAATGTTTCCCTTACTTCCTTTGATATATGATCTTTTATTATTTTAATATATTTAAGCAAATCTTCTAAACGATTTCCATCTATTTTTTCAATTGAAAAAAATAAAGCTGCTTCATTCTTTTTTCCCTCTATCAACTCTCTTAATTGCACACTATCCAGCTGGGTTAAATCTATTAAAAAGTATTCAAATTTAGGAATATATCTCTCTACTACCCCTATATTCTTCTCTATCAATTCCGAAAATTCTCTCGCAGATTTTAATTTCTTTTCGCCATTATATATTACAATAGGTAACAACGGAGGCAATGGGAAATCATATTTCTTTGTCTTTAATAACCTCTTGTAAAAAAGACAAATATTATTTAATAAATCCAGTGCCAGCCCTTTTTCATCTTTTCACTTAAATTCAAATAACAAAAATAGGTAAATCTCTCCGTGCTTTAGTTTTATTTTTTGTATCAAATCTCCTGTAAATGTTTGATATTTTTTACTTATAAATTCTTTATCTAACAATTCTATAGTTTCAATTTGATTAAAAAGTTCTTCGCTTACAAATCCTTTTATAAAACTTTCTGCTACTTCCTTGTGCGAAAAATATTGCTTATAAAACTTATCGTAAAAATGATGAAGATTTTTTATTCCCATATTAGAATTTATTAATTTTTTTTATAAAATAATTTAGCTAATATTTCAAAATAATAAACAACTAATTTTACAAGTCACTAAATTCATTTATTATAAAACACATTAAGAATTTATAAAATACTAAGAAAGCCGAAGCAAAAAAAATATTACCTCTAATTTTGTTTTCCTCATATTTCCTAATTTATAAATTTATGTACAAAAATTATTTTAATAAGGTTGGTTTGAACTATCTTTATATTTTTAAAGATATATAAACTTCATAACAATAAAAATAAAAAGGCCGCCACAATTGACGGCCTATTTAAATATTACATTAGATTTGCAGGAACAATATTTATAACTGACTGAAAATTCAAATATTCATTTATTTTTTAAACTTTAATACTACACCACCTTCTCTATAAATAGCCATACCTTTCTCAGTACCAAGCCATACATTACCGAATTCGTCCACAGAGACAGAATAAACAGAATCACTAGGTATTTGAGAAGTTTTAGTGTTATATACTTCCCATTTGGTATTATCATATCTTAACAAACCATTTCCATATGTTGCGAACCATTTGTCTTTTTTGTTAATAGCAATAGCTTTCACAGGTACATCAGGCCATCCATAATCATTAAAACGGAAATACACTTTTTCTTTTGTATCTTTTGCAATTCTTACAAGTCCTTTATTAGTAGAAGCCCAAATTAAATTACCCTCCACAGCAAGAGCATAAACTGTTTCATCTTTTGAAAAATGTATCCAAATAGGGTCATTTGCTTTTGCAACGACTAATGTTGCCAATACGAATAATGCAGATACCCATTTCATGATTTTACCCCATTGTTTTTTATTAAAAAATTTAAGTAAGCTAAAACTTACTTTATCCTAAATTCAATATAATAATATATTAATTTAATGTCAATTTAATTTTTATATCTTAACATTATATTATTTTAATCTTATTGTTGAAATTATATTATCAGGGTTTTATATCAAAATTAAGCTGTAACTTAATAACTTAACTATTCAAGCTATATCCTTAATGTAAAAGAATTTAGTCATATAATATTTACTATAAATTAATAATAATTTTACTATATTCTAACATTCAATTCTTTAATTAGCAACAAATATCAGGAAAATTATGAAAATTTGGTTAGTTTCTGCAGAAATGGGATATGGCCATTTAAGGACCGCATATCCATTTTTAAAATATGCAAATAATGAAAAAATAATATCAATAGGTAATGATGAATTTACATCACCAAAAGTTAAATCCAAATGGCAAAGAATGCAAAAACTTTACGAATTTATCACTCGCAATAAAGACAAAAATTTTGTAGGGAAATTTTTATTCAAACTTTTAAATAAAATGCTGTGGATACCCAATCCATATACTAATAAAGATTTATCAAAGCCAACTTTTCAAGTTAAGACACTTTATTCTTACATAAAAGATGGACTATATGATGATTTTATAAAAATAATTGAAAAAGAAAATTTGCCCATACTTTCGACATTTTATGCACCAACAATTGCAGCAGACTACTTAGGTTTTGATAAAAACTATTGTATTATTACAGATTCTGATTTAAACAGAGTATGGGTAGCAGAAGATCCAAAGAAAAGCAATGTAAAATATTTTGTCTCTTCATACAGAGCCTACAATAGGCTTAAAAAATACGGTGTATTGCCTCAAAATATATTCGTTACTGGCTACCCGTTTAATAGAAATATTTTTACAGATAAGGCCGTAAAATACTCAATTGCAAGACGACTTAAACTATTTGCACCTGAGAATTTTTATCTTCAGAAATTAGCTAAAGAGCTTTTACAATTAGAATTTCAAAATATTGAAAGAAATGAACCTCTTACTATTATGTATGCTGTAGGTGGTGCTGGTGCACAAAAAGAAATTGGCGCTAAGATTGTAAAAAGTTTTAAACAAGATTTATTAGACGGAAACTGCAAAATTATTCTTGTTGCAGGCTCAAGAAAAGATGTTGCCGAATACTATTTTAATCTAATTGGAAAATACAAATTACCCAACTTATCAATATTATACAATGAAGATAAAATCGCTTACTTTGAAGAATTCGATAAAAATATATTAGAAGCTGATATACTCTGGACAAAACCTAGCGAACTTAGTTTTTACTCTGCGCTCGGTATTCCCTTAATTTTAACCCCATCTGTTGGCGCCCAGGAAAAGTGCAATAAAATTTGGTTAAGAGATGAATTAGGAATTGGCATCATACAAAATAAACCGAAATTTGCACATCTGTGGTTAAAAGATCTGATTAAAACAGGACGCTTAGCTGAAGTAACTTTATTAAGTTACGCTAAACAAAATTTAGATGGTACAGATAAAATTCTTTCAATCATAAAAAATGGTAAAATATGAAAAAAAAATATCTATTCTTTTATTTAAACACAGGCGGCGGACATCTCGCCCCCGCAAAGGCTGTAGCCGAACATATAGTTAACAATTCTCAAGATATCGAAGTTATCTTACAAGACGGTTTTGAAAAAGCTTCAAAAATGTTTAGTAGCTTTATAGTTGATGGTTATAAAACTCTTCAAACTTATTCCCCTAAATTATACGAAATTTTATACGCATTAAACAAAAACAAAATATTTACCAAAAACACAATCGACAATATCCACTCAATAATAAAATATGATATCCTTGAGATGATTGATTATTTTAACCCCGATAAAATTGTAATCTTTCATTCTTTTCTTATAAAGCCAGTTATCAAAGCTGTTGAAAAATTAGGACTTAAAATCCCTGTTATTGTTGCTGTTACAGATCCTATAACTCCACCGCCAATATGGTTTGTTCACAAAAATATTGATTTTATTGTATTTAGTAAAGGTGCTTATGATTATGCAATCGAAAAAGGAATAGATAAAAACCGATTAACTTTATTAAACTTTCCTTTGGCAAGCAAATTTTCTAAACCTATGTCAGAAAAACAAGTAATTGAATTTAAAAAGCAAAAAGATTTACCTTTAGATAAACCTATAATTTTAGTTTTGGGCGGAGCAGATGGAATTCCAAAAGGTCGCAAAATTATCAAAAGGCTGGTTGAAGCTGAAATTGATGCTCAAATTATTATTGTTTGCGGACGTAATCAAGTTCTTTATAATAAATGTTTAAAATTCAAAGAAAATAATAATATTGATAACCTCATTGTTTTAGGATATATAGATTTTGTTTATGAGTTAATGAATTCATCAGATATTGTTATATCTAAATGTGGAGCATCTACATTTATGGAAATATTGCTTAGCCAAAAAATACCTATTATTAATAGTTATTTATGGGAACAAGAAAAAGGTAATGTGGAATTTATTGTGGATAATGATTTAGGTTTTTATGAAAAATCAACTAAAAAAATTGCTAAAATTGTTAAAAAACTACTAGAAAAACCTGATTTAATGGATGAATTGAAGCACAATATTAAATCTATGAAATTAAAAAACGGCAACACAGAAATTGCAAATTTCATAATAAATAATACGAGCATATATGAATATTCTAGTAATAAGTGATTTGCATTTAGGGAAAAAAGATTTATTCGATACATTTGGCTGGGATGAAGATGAATTCATATATTTTTTAAATACAATTATTGATTATTTTGAAGTAAAATTAGTAATTTTAAATGGCGATATTTACGAAATGCTTAAATATTCTCTTGATGAAATAAAATCTGCTTACCCCAAAATTATAAAATTATTTGATTCACAGAAATTTATAAAAATACGTGGCAATCACGATTTTTTCAGTGATGAAGGATTAGATTATTACCAAATAAAAAACAGTAAAGGTCAAATAATACATATTGAGCATGGCCATAATGCTGATTTCATTAATGGTACTCAAATTGGTAGATTAATTTCAAACCTATCTTTCAAAATACTAAAATTTCTTACCAAAAACCGAACTCTTTTGAACTTTTACTACAAAATAATTGAATTTGATGATCAAATTAACAGAATTCCAAGGAAATATAATTCAATTAAATATTTACACTATGCGTTAAAAGTTTTGCGTGATGTTGATATGGCAATCTTTGGACATACCCACAAGATTGAGTTTCACAAAACCTACTATTTAAATAAAAAGAAAAAATATTTGAACTGTGGCTCATGTTCCTTAGGTAGATTTCAAGGAGTAATTATCAATACAGAAACTTTAAAATACGAAACTTTAAAACTTAATAAAAAATCAAAAAGAGATGATTTTCTTGAACAAATTGAAGGTAATATAATTCAAACTGAAAAATATATGTCAATCGAGTTACCGGCTGGTATACTATAAAAAATATTCACTAATTATAACAAACAAAAATCTACAATACACCGAATAGCATTATTTAGTAATTATAGCAAGTTTATAATTAAAGTCTTCCAATTCACAAAAGTTAAATAAATTTTCTTGATTATTAATATTTTACAACAATAACTAAATTAACAGCAAAAGCTCAAAATATTATAGCAAAAATCATAATATTATAACTTACTATTTAATATATTTGTATTTATTATTAATTTCAAATACTATTTATGCTATAACTCATATCTTTTTAACTTTTATATAAACTATTATCAAACATTTTGTAAAGTTTTTTTTTACTATTGACTTTTATTAGTAAATTTTTAAATTGTGATTTAGAAATTAAATATTTTGTAGATGGGACAGAAAACACAACATATTTCGAATAACACTAATTCTTCTTATAAGTTGGATAAATCAACCAAATTTATAAATATAATACAAACCTACCCTATATTATCTAGCATTCTATACATTATTATTCTACTAGTGATTATTATTTAATTTTGAAGTTCAACCCTAAACCTTAAAAGCACGTTTATACAATGTTTGAATAACTTGGTTGAGGGTTGAACCTCAACACAGGGTGGGTTTGTATTACTTAAATAACAAGGAGTTTCCAATGAGATCTGACACAATTAAAAATGGTTTCGAAAAAGCACCTCACAGAAGCTTACTTAGAGCAACAGGTGTGATCAAATCTGAAGAAGATTTCAATAAACCTTTTATTGGAATTGCCAATTCTTATATTGATTTAATACCCGGGCATGTACATTTGCAAGAATTTGGAAAAAAAATAAAAGAAATGGTAAGAGCAGCTGGCTGCGTTCCATTCGAATTTAATACAATTGGCGTAGACGACGGAATTGCAATGGGACACATAGGTATGAGATATTCCCTTGCAAGTAGAGAATTAATTGCTGATAGTGTTGAAACAGTTGTCGAAGCACATCAATTGGATGGATTAATTTGTATTCCAAATTGCGACAAAATTGTGCCTGGTATGCTTATGGCTGCTGTTCGTGTAAACGTTCCTACTGTTTTTATAAGTGGCGGGCCAATGCGTGCTGGGAAATTAAACGGTAAAAAAATAGATTTAATTTCAGTTTTTGAGGGTGTTGGCGAATATGCCAATAAAAATATTTCAGAAGATGAATTAAAAGCCCTTGAAGAAAATGCTTGCCCCGGTTGTGGTAGTTGTTCCGGTATGTTTACAGCTAATTCAATGAATTGTTTGTGCGAAGCTTTGGGTATTGCTATGCCCGGAAACGGAACAATGTTAGCAGAAAACCCAGATAGACTAAAAATTGCTCAAGAAGCAGTTAATGCACTTGTCTATTGCATCAAAAACGATATTAGACCAAGAGATATTATAACAGAACAAAGTATTTCTAATGCGTTTGCCTTAGATATGGCTATGGGAGGTAGTACCAATACAATTTTACATACATTAGCTATTGCAAACGAAGCTGGAATTGATTTTGATTTAAATAAAATCAATGAAATTTCTAATAAAACACCATATATATGTAAAGTAAGCCCTGCAAGCAAGGATGTTCATATCGAAGATGTGGATGAGGCCGGTGGCATAAGTGCTATATTAAATGAACTTTCTAAAATTGATGGTCTATTAAATTTAAATGCTAAAACAGTTAGCGGAAAAACACTTGGAGAAATTATCAAAGATAAAACAATAAAAAATACAAATGTTATAAGAACAATTGAAAATCCATATTCACGTTCTGGTGGACTTTCAGTACTATTTGGGAATTTAGCACCTGATGGTTGTATTATTAAAACTGGAGCTGTATCTGAAAAAATGAGACATCACTTAGGACCAGCAAGAGTTTATAATTCTCAAGAAGATGCACTCAATGGAATTTTAGCAGGCGAAGTTAAAAAAGGCGAAGTTGTTGTGATAAGATACGAAGGACCAAAAGGCGGGCCAGGTATGCCAGAGATGCTCTCTCCAACTAGCGCAATTATGGGAATGGGATTAGGTGAGGATGTAGCTTTGATTACAGATGGCCGATTTTCTGGCGGAACAAGAGGGGCTTGTATAGGGCATATTTCGCCCGAAGCTGCAGAGGGAGGCACAATTGCTGCTGTTGAAAATGGAGATTTAATTGAAATAGATCTTGATAAAAAAACTATTGAACTTAAACTTTCTGATGATGTTATCAAATATAGATTAAACAAATTACCTAAATTTGAACCTAAAATTAAACACGGCTGGTTAGCAAGATATGCACATTTTGTAACATCTGCTAATACAGGAGCAGTTTTAAAAATAAAATGAAAGGGAAAAACATGAAAGGAAACAAAAATAAATTAAAGGGCGCACAAATATTTATCGAAGCATTAAGAAAAGAAGGAGTTAAACATATATTTGGTTATCCTGGTGGTGCTACTTTGTATATTTATGAACATCTTTATGATGTTAAAGATATACAGCATATTCTCGTAAGACACGAACAAGGCGCCACTCATATGGCTGAAGGTTATGCTAAAGCTTCCGGAAAACCCGGCGTTGTTTTAGTTACATCTGGCCCTGGTGCAACTAACACCGTTACTGGTATCGCAGATGCTTATATGGATTCTGTACCTTTGGTTGTTTTTACAGGGCAAGTGCCAACATCACTTATCGGAAATGATGCTTTCCAGGAAGCTGATATTTGTGGTATTACAAGACCAATTACAAAACACAATTTCTTAGTAAAAGATGTATCAGAATTAGCTTTGACCCTAAAAAAGGCTTTTTACATTGCTACAACTGGCAAACCAGGCCCTGTAGTTGTCGATATTCCTAAAAATGTATCGAATTCATCTGTTGAATTTGAATATCCAGAAACAATTGAACTTAAAACATATAAACCTGTATATCATGGTCACCCAAACCAAATTAAGAAAGCAGCAGAAGCTATAAAAAATCATAAAAAACCTTTACTCTATGTCGGCGGTGGTGTTAATATGTCCGATGGCGCAAGTAAAGAATTATTTAAATTAGCTACCAAACTTAACATACCCGTTACAATGACTTTGCAAGGCTTAGGAGCTTTCCCGGGTGATCACGAACTTTCTTTAGGTATGTTAGGAATGCATGGTACATATTATGCAAATAAAGCTATCACAGATTGTGATCTTTTAATTGCAGTAGGTGCTAGATTCGATGATCGTGTTACCGGTAAATTAGATACTTTTTCAAAACATTCTTATAAAATTCATATTGATATAGATCCTACATCTATTGATAAAAATGTGAAAGTTCATTTACCAATTGTTGGTGATTCTAAAATTGTTTTAGAAGAACTTAATAAATTAATTGACTTTACAATTGATACAAGTGAATGGTTAAAACAAATAGATGAATGGAAAAAAGAATGTCCTTTACACTATGAAACTGGTGACGGCAAATTAAGAACTGAATACATTATTGATACTTTATCGAAATTAACAGATGGAGAAGCTATTATTGTTCCTGATGTAGGACAACATCAAATGTGGGTTGCACAATATTATAAATTCAAACATCCAAGAACAATGATTACAAGCGGCGGGCTAGGGACTATGGGATTTTCCGTTCCTGCAGCTATAGGCGCTAAATTAGCTGTACCTGATAAAACTGTTATTTCAATTAGTGGAGACGGCGGCTTTCAGATGAATATGCAAGAACTTGTTACTGCTGCATATTATAAAATTCCTGTAAAATTCTTTATTATTAATAATGGTTACCTTGGCATGGTTAGACAATGGCAAGAATTATTCCATGCAGAAAAATATTCGTTTACAAATCTACAACCAAGCAATCCAGATTTTGTAAAAGTATCGGAAGCTATGGGCGTTAAAGCATTAAGATGTGATAATGTAGCTTGTGTTGAAGATGTTATAAAACAAGCTCTTGAATATGATGGGCCTATAACTGTAGAGTTTAGGGTTGTAAAAGAAGATATGGTATATCCAATGGTGCCTGCTGGAGCATCAGTTTCGGATATGATTGTAAAAAGATTAAGTCCAGATCGATTGGTATAAATTAAGGAGATACTCTTATGAAACATATAATATCAGTACTTGTAGAAAATAAGTTTGGTGCATTGAATCGAGTTTCATCTATGTTCAGTGCCCGAGGTTATAATATCAATAGTATTTCAATTGGTGAAACTGAGACACCAGAAGTTTCACGAATGACTATTGTTACAGAAGGTGATGAAAAAATAATCGACCAGATTATTAAACAACTTAACCGAATAATTGATATAATTAAAGTTGTTGATCTTACAAACACAAAAATGGTTGCAAGAGAATTGTTATTGATATCAGTTTTTTGTCAAAAAGGTACAAGAAGCGAAATTGTTGATATTTGCGAAATTTTTCAAGGAAAAGTTGTTGATATTACACATAATACAATGTCCTTAGAAATTACAGGTCCACCTGAAAAAATCAATGCAGCTATTGAACTTCTTTTACCATATGGAATAAAAGAAGTTGCACGTTCTGGAACAGTTGCTATGAAAAGAGGCGAATAATTTAATTATTAAATCATAAACAAAACTACAGGAGATTAAAATGAAAGTTTATTACGACAATGACGCTAATTTAGATTTATTAAAATCTAAAAAAATTGCAGTTTTAGGATTTGGTAGCCAGGGGCATGCTCATTCACTTAATTTAAAAGATAGTGGAATGAATGTTTGTGTTGGTCTTAGACCAGATAGCCCAAGAGTTGAAAAAGCTAAAGCATTAGGATTGGAAGTTAAATCAGTCGATGAAGCATGTCAATGGGCAGATATTATTATGGTTCTTTTACCAGATGAAAAACAAAAAGAAGTTTACGAAAAACAAATTGCACCTTATCTAACAGCAGGTAAAACATTAGCTTTTGCACATGGTTTTAATATTCATTACAAACAAATCGTTCCACCGAAAGATGTTAATGTTATAATGATAGCACCTAAGAGCCCTGGACACCTTGTAAGAAGAACTTATAAAGAAGGTTCAGGTACACCATGCCTTATTGCTGTATATCAAGATGCAACTGGTGAAGCAAAAGATTTAGCACTTGCATGGGCTAAAGGCATTGGCGGCACAAGAGCCGGTGTTATTGAAACATCTTTCCAATTTGAAACAGAAACTGATCTTTTCGGTGAGCAAGCTGTCCTTTGTGGTGGCGCCGAAGAGCTTATCAAAGCTGGTTTTGAAACTTTAGTTGAAGCTGGTTATCCACCTGAACTTGCTTATTTCGAATGTTTACACGAATTAAAACTTATTGTTGATCTTTTCTATGAAGGAGGATTAACAAGAATGAACTACTCTGTTAGTGATACTGCTGAATACGGAGGTTATACTCGAGGTCCAAGAGTTATTACAGCTGAAACTAAAAAAGAGATGAAAAAAATTCTTGAAGAAGTCCAAAATGGTAAATTTGCTGAAGAATGGATAAACGAAAATAAAAATGGCAGACCTAATATGAGTAAGCTAAGAGAAGCAACTCAAAACCATCCAATTGAAGAAGTTGGAAAGAAATTAAGATCTATGATGAGCTGGCTTAGCCAAAATAAACATAAATCAGAAGAGGTCGATGTATGAAATATAAAGTAATGTTACTTCCGGGCGATGGCATTGGCCCGGAAGTTGTTGATGCAGCAGTTAAAGTTATGGAAGTTGTTGGTAAAAAATTTGATATAACTTTTGAATATGATAATGGCCTTATTGGCGGCTGTTCCTATGAAAAATATCAAAATCCGTTAACTGATGAAACCTTAAACAAAGCATATAACTCCGATTTTGTTCTACTTGGTGCTGTTGGTGGTTATCAATGGGATAATCTACCACAACATTTAAAACCAGAAGCGGCTCTTTTGAAAATTAGAAAATCTTTAGGTCTGTATAATAATATAAGACCAGCTAAAGTTTTTAACTCAATGTTAGATTCTTCATCACTCAAACCTGAAATTTTAAAGGGTACCGATATTGTTATTTTAAGAGAATTAACAGGAGATCTTTATTTTGGTGAGCCTCGTGGTTATGATGATGAAAAAGGCTGGAATACGATGATTTATCATAAATTTGAAGTTGAAAGAATTGCACATCAAGCTTTTCAAATTGCAAAAATGAGATCCCAAAAAGTTTGTTCTGTTGATAAAGCAAATGTATTGGAAACATCTCAATTCTGGCGTAAAATTGTTATTGATGTTGCAAAACAATATCCAGATGTTGAACTTTCTCATATGTACGTCGATAATGCTGCTATGCAAATAGTTAGAAATCCTAAACAGTTTGATGTAATTCTAACTCAAAATATGTTTGGTGATATTTTAAGTGATATCGCTGCTATGATAACGGGAAGTTTGGGAATGTTACCTTCGGCAAGTTTAGGTGAAAAATATGCATTATATGAGCCTGTTCATGGTAGCGCCCCAGATATTGCTGGTAAAGGAATTGCAAATCCAATCGCTACTATTTTATCTGTAGGAATGGCTTTTGCTTATTCAATGAAAGTTAAAGAAGCTGAAAATCTTATTAATAATGCAATTGATAAAGTCTTAGAACGAAATTACAGAACACCAGATATTTACAATGAAAATGAAGGTCATAAACTTGTTAATACTGAAGAAATGACTAATTTAATAATTTCCGAAATTTCTCGGAGTTAATTATGGATGATAAAAGAGTTATAATTTTCGATACAACTTTACGAGATGGCGAACAAGCACCCGGAGCATCTTTAAGTGAAAATGAAAAAGTGGAAATTGCTAAACAATTAGCAAAATTAGGTGTAGATGTTGTTGAAGCAGGTTTCCCGGTATCTTCTGGTGCACAATTTAGAGCAGTGGAAAGAATAGCATCTGAAGTAGAGGGAATTATACCCTGTGGGCTTTCACGTGCAAAAGAATTAGATATCAAAACTGCTTACGAAGCACTTAGAAATGCTCCAAAATTTAGAATACATACTTTTTCATCAACTTCGGATATCCATATTTTAGGGAAATTTGGTGATGAAAAATACGGCAAAACCTTAGAGGAAAAAAGAAAAACAGTTTTACAAATGTCCTATGATGCTGTTGCTTATGCTAAAACTTTTACAGATGATGTAGAATTTTCTGCAGAAGATGCAGGAAGAACTGATATTGGTTATCTTGCTGATGTAATAGAAGTAGCAATAGAAGCAGGCGCAACTACTGTTAATATACCAGATACAACCGGATACACTTATCCTTTTGAATATGGAGCTCTTATTGCTGAGCTTAAAAAACGTGTTAAAAATATTGATAAAGCAATTATTTCTGTTCACTGTCATGATGACTTAGGTATGGCTGTAGCCAATTCCATAGCTGGCGTATTAAACGGAGCTAGACAAGTTGAATGTACAATTAATGGCATTGGTGAACGAGCCGGTAATGCATCTCTTGAAGAAATTGTTATGGCACTTAAAGTTAGAAATGATTTACACGGTTTATATACAAATATACGTTCGAACTTAATTTATTCTACAAGTAGAATGGTTTCATCATTTACAGGTTTTGTTGTGCCCCCAAATAAAGCTATTGTAGGGGATAATGCATTTGCACACGAATCTGGAATACATCAAGATGGCGTATTAAAAAATCGTCAAACATACGAAATTATGCGGCCACAGGATGTTGGTGTCCCTGAAACTAAAATTGTTTTAGGAAGACATTCCGGGCGCCATGGTTTAGTTGCAAGATTAAACGAGTTAGGATATAAACTCAATCCTAAAGAAATTGATAAAATTTATAAAAAATTCTGCGAACTCGCTGATAAGAAAAAAGAAGTTCATGATGACGACTTACATGTAATTGTTAACGAAAATACTCAAACAAAACAAACAAGTAATTATAATCTTGAGTATCTTCAAATTACTTCTGGTAATAAAATTATCCCTGTTGCAACAGTTCAACTTAAAAAAGGTAATAAAATTTTACAAGAATCTGCAACAGGCGATGGCGTTGTTGATGCTACAATCCGTGCTATTGAAAAAGCTATTGGTACTGAATTCGATGTAGAAAATTACTCGGTAAAATCTATAACAACCGGTCAAGAAGCTATTGGTGAAGTTGTTGTTAAAATAAGGAAAGATGGAAAATTCTTCACTGGCAAAGGTTTTTCAACAGATGTTATCGAAGCAAGTGCCAAAGCATTTTTACAAGCTATAAATTTTTATTACAACGATAGAAATAAATAATAGAGGTTTTTAACATGGGAATGACAATAACAGAAAAAATTTTCGCAAATTCATCAAAAAGAAATAAAGTTATACCTGGCGAGAGCGTTTGGCTTAATGTTGATATTTTAATGACTCACGATGTTTGCGGTCCACCAACAATAGAAATCTGGCAAAGAGAATTTGGTAAAGATGCTAAAATCTGGGATAAAAACAAACTTGTTATTTTCCCTGATCACTATATCTTTACTGCAAACGTACAGGCTAATAGAAATGTACAATTGTTAAGAGACTTTGCAGCAAAACATCAATTACCACATTATTATGACCCCGGTACAGATAGATACAAAGGTGTTTGCCACATCGCTTTAGCTGAAGAAGGCTTTAATGTACCAGGCACTGTTATGTTTGGTACAGACTCTCACACTTGCACCGCAGGTGCTTTTGGATTATTTTCGACCGGCGTAGGTAATTCGGATGCTGCATTTATTCTTGGTACTGGTAAAATCTGGGAAAAAGTTCCAGAGTCAATGAAATTTTCTTTTTATGGCAAAATGCCAAATTATTTAATGGCAAAAGACTTAATTTTAAGAGTTATTGGTGATATCGGAACTGATGGAGCAACTTATAGAGCCATGGAATTTGATGGTGATACAATATTTTCACTTCCAATGGAAGAAAGAATGACCTTAACCAATATGGCAATTGAAGCTGGCGGTATCAGTGGAATTATTCAATGTGATAGCATTTGTGAAGAGTTCGTAAAAGCTCGTACAAACAAATCTTATGAAATTTTTACAAGTGACCCTGATGCTAAATATTATGCAAAATATGAATATGATACTGAAAAAATTGAGCCATTGGTTGCCAAACCTCACAGCCCAGATAATGTTGATACAGTTAGAAGTGTTCAAGGAACAAAATTAACAAAATGCTATATTGGTTCTTGCACAGGCGGTAAACTTTCGGACTATGTAGCAGCTGCTAAATTGTTGGAAGGTAAAAAAGTTAAAACAACAACTGTTATTGTTCCTGCAACTACTTTAATTGCGCATCAATTAGATGAAGTAACATTAAACGGTAAAACACTAAACCAAATTTTTGCAGATGCTGGATGTGTTGTTGGACAACCAAGTTGTGCTGCGTGCTTAGGTGGCCCTGCTGATACTATTGGCCGTGCACAAGATGGCGAAGTAATTATATCTACAACTAACCGTAATTTCCCTGGTAGAATGGGAAGTAAAAAATCAGAAGTTTTTTTAGCATCTGCATTAACAGTTGCTGCTTCTGCTATTAACGGTTATATTACAGATCCTCGAGATTTTCTATAATAAGGAGTTAAAATGGAAAAAATCATAAAATCCAAAGCATTTGTGTTAACTGATAATATCGATACAGATCAAATTATTCCTGCTGAACATTTAGTTTATAGCTTAACAGACGAAAACGAAGCTAAAATGTATGGGAAATTCGCTTTAAGTGGTGTACCTGCACATCAATCAGGTTTGCCCAATGGGAACATCAAATTTGTTGATGATGATAAATACGAAAGCAATTACCAGATTCTTGTTGCAGGCAAAAATTTTGGTTGTGGTTCATCACGCGAACATGCTCCTTTTGCATTACAAAAAGCTGGCGTAAAAGCTGTTATTGCTGAATCTTATGCCAGAATATTCTACCGAAATGCTGTAGATGGAGGTTTCTTAATTCCTCTTGAATGCGTAAATAAAATTAATGATAAAATTGAAACTGGCGATGAACTTGAAATTAACCTTGAAAATTATGAATTAAAAAATCTTACAAAAAATACAATATTCAAATTAAAAAAATTGGGCGATATTCTTCCAATTATCGAAGCAGGCGACCTCTTTGAATATGCAAGGAAGAATCAACTAACATAAAGGATAATAAAATGAAAATCGAACTATTCGATACAACTTTGCGAGATGGTACACAAAGTGAAAATATAAATCTCACTGTTCACGATAAAATATCAATTGCATTAAGGTTAGATGAATTTGGTATTAATGTTATTGAAGGCGGCTGGCCAGGTAGCAATCCAAAAGATAAAGAGTTTTTTAATCAAATAAAAAAACACAAGCTTAAAAATGCTCAAATTTGTGCTTTTGGCTCTACTGCTAGAGATGTAAACAATGTTGAAAAAGATGCCAATTTAAATGCTCTTATTTCAGCTGAAACTCCAGTAATATCTATTTTCGGTAAAACCTGGCAATTACATTCACAAAAAGCACTTAAATTAACTGATGAGCAAAATGCTGAACTTATTTACAAAAGTGTAAAATTTTTAAAATCATTCGGAAGACGAGTAATATTTGATGCAGAACATTTTTTCGATGGCTTTAAAGATAATCAAGATTTTGCAATTAAAATGCTTATTGCTGCAAAAGATGCTGGTGCTGACCTTATTGCATTATGTGATACTAATGGCGGAACTCTTCCTGATGAAGTATATAATATTGTTTCATTTGTTAAATCAAAAGTTGATATACCACTTGGAATACATGCTCATAATGATTCCGAATGTGCAGTTGCTAACAGCTTACAAGCTATCAAGGCAGGCGCAATACAAGTGCAAGGAACGATTAATGGAATAGGAGAAAGATGCGGAAATGCTAATCTTTGTTCCATTATCCCGGCGACCAAGCTAAAACTAGGTTACGATTTCCTAACTAATGTTAATTTAGAACACTTAACCGAACTCTCTTATTTTGTTGATGAAATTCTAAATCAGCCACATAATAATAGAATGCCATATGTTGGCAAATCTGCTTTCGCTCACAAAGGTGGAATACACGTTAGCGCTGTTTTAAAAGATTCCAGAATGTATGAACACATATCACCTTCATTAGTTGGTAATAAACAAAGGGTTCTGGTTTCAGATTTAGCAGGTCAAAGTAATGTCAAATACAAAGCAAATGAAATCGGTATCAAATTAGATGATAAAGAAATTAGCAAAAAAGTTGTTGAATACATTAAAAATTTAGAGTCAGAAGGTTACCAATTTGAAGGTGCTGAAGCTTCATTTGAACTTCTATTAAGAAGTGAATTGGGAGAATTTAAACCATTTTTCAATGTTCCTTATTACAAATTAGTTGTTTCAGGTAATGGAGAACAGTTTGCAGAAGCTGTTCTAAAAGTTGAAGTTAATGGAGAAATCGAACACACTGCGGATAATGGTGTTGGTCCAGTTAACGCACTTGATAATGCTCTCAGAAAAGCTCTTTCTCGCTTCTATCCATCTATAAAAAAGATGAAACTTATCGACTATAAAGTTCGTGTGTTAGATGAAAAAAGTGCTACTAAAGCCAAAGTGCGAGTTATGATCACTTCAAGCGATGGTAAAAACGAATGGGGCACTGTTGGAGTATCAGAAAATATAATCGATGCTTCATTCAAAGCACTAATTGATAGCTTAAACTACAAACTCTTTTATGACCAGATGAATAAATCTACTAAGTCTAAAAAAAGTAAAAAATAATATTTTAAACAAGCTGAGAATATAAAATCAGCTTGTTTTTTTGTATTATCCTCTCAAATAATATCTACTTATTATTTCATAATTTTTTTGTATTTTTGTGTTCTAATTTTTTTGAGTAATAAATGAATATTTACGAACAAATAAAAATAGCTGCAGAATATATTAAAAAAGGTAAAGTTGTTGCATTTCCTACAGAAACAGTCTATGGACTCGGTGCAAATGCATTAAATCCTAACGCAGTTGCAAGAATTTTTGAATTAAAAGAAAGGCCATCATTTGATCCTCTTATTGTTCATATTGCCGATATTTCACAAATTGATAAAATTGCCATCATTAACGATGAAAGAATCTACGATATTGCTAATAAATTTTGGCCTGGTCCACTTACAATAATTTTACCTAAAAGAAGTATTATTCCAGATATTGTAACCTCAGGTTTACCAACTGTTGGTATTAGAATTCCCAATAATCCAATTGCACTCGAGTTAATAAGAAATTCTGAATGCCCTATTGCAGCACCAAGTGCAAATAAATTTGGTAAAATTAGTCCAACAAAAGCATCCCATGTAAAAAAATACATACCTGATGTTGACTTCATTATTGATGGCGGCAAAACAACTGTTGGAATTGAATCAACTATCATAAAATTAAATGATGATGGTTTTGAAATACTACGACACGGAGTAATTACCGAAGATGATTTATCCAAAGTATTGCCCAAATCATCTATCAAGACAGAAAATAAAATACTTGCTTCTGGAATGATGAAATCTCATTACAGCCCCGATAAAAAATTTTATTTATTAGATGAAAATATACTTTCACAAATTGATAAAAGTAAGGCCGGTTTGATATCTTTCACAGGTAAATATAACGAAGGTTTCAAAAAAGTTATACAATGTTCTCACTCAAATGAACTTTTAGAATATGCCATAAATATTTTTGATGCAATGCACCAAATGGAAGAAAGCGATGTTGAATTTATCCTTGCAGAACCTGTAGAAGAAAAAGGTATAGGAAAAGCAATAATGGATAGGCTTAAAAAAGCGGCATACAAACATAAAAAATAAAGGGGCTGCAAGCCCCTTTATAATTTTATAAGTTAAGAGATAACCCACCCATTATATGAATTGGTCTTTGTGGTTGCCCTTTTTTTGGATTTAAAGCTCCAATTGATGAACCTACAGCATAATATCTTGAATCAAGTGCATTAGCAACATTTAACTTTAAGCTTAGTATATCATTTATTTTATATTCTAAATTTGTATTAAGTATAAAGTATCCATCTATCTCGGTCATTTTTTCTGTATTTCCAATTGGTTTATTTAATCTTGATTTACTATTGTAAATTACTCGTGGTGAAAATGAAAAATCTGATAGAGTAAGATCAAAGCCGCCTTTAATCATTAAAGGAGTATAATTACTTATTTGATAATTTTTCCCATTTGGAGCTTTACTATCCATAAATCCATCTACATAACTTACTGATAAATAAGCCAGTAATTTATCATTACCACTAAATTTGAATAAATAATTGAATTCAACTTCACCGCCATAATTAGTTTGTTTTTCTTTATTTTTTGCAATAATTATTGTTGATACTGGCCATCCTTTATAAGTGTTATTATATATTGAAACATCAAAATCATCAGCATAAAGATCTTTGTATATTGAATAAAATGCATTAATACTTACACCCAATGCATCAGTTAAATACGATTTAACCCCAACTTCAAATGTTTGAGATTTTACAGGTTTGATACCTGGATTAGGTAAGTGGAAAAAATAAGATTTAAATGTTTTACCACTATCTGTTGAAACAAAACCACCATAATAATCATATTCGACTCTTGGTGGAACTGCTAAGAAAGCACTACCATAAAGTAATTTAAAAGTTGTTTTTTTAGAAAGTTGATATACTAATCCTGCTCTTGGATTTATTGTACTACCAAATCTACTATTGTAATCATATCTTAAACCAAAAGTTAAATAAATATCATCTGTAGGATTATATTGTGTCTGCAAATAACTTCCTGTATTGAAATATCTGAGCAAATACATATCAGCCTGTATGCCTTGGGGAGTATATGGATAAACTGTCCCTAATATAACACCATTTAAATCTTTATCAGTACTAACCGGATATTCTAAATCAGCACCTTTAGGTAAAGAATAATAATTTTCAAAAAATACTCCGAGTATCCATGAGTTATTTTCACTATATTTATAATTAAATTGTTGTTCTACTTTAGACATTGTACCAAATGAAATTTTATAACCAGGCATGAAAGCTGTATAATAATTCCAGAACATTGATTTGTTATCTAAATCATATCTACTAAATGTAACAGATGAGATTGCAGATAAATTTTCTGTAATATCATAATTGTATCTGCCATCTACTGTATTTATATATTGTCCAAAAAATGCTTCTTTATTGTAAACAGCCTTGTTTGGTGGTAGATCTAAACTGGAAGAATGCCTTGCGTAATTTCCAAAATAAGTCAATGCAAAATTACCATTTTTGTATTTAACAAATGCATTATAAGCATAAATTGGAATTTCAAACTTATTTCTTATCTGATCTTTATTTCTCAATGGATTATCATTTAAATCAACTGGATTTGCAAAAAAAGATTGTGTTAAACCATAATCATCATTATCTTTAAAGTATTTGGACATATCCGGTCCTGCCTCATAATAATATTGTAATCCTGCTGTTAATAATTGACCATTGCTCAAATCTTTGAAATAATGAGTTGATACATTAACTGAATTATAATTTCCACCATCTAATGAAAATGTTAAATTATTTTCCTTATCATCATTGGTTATTATGTTAATTACACCTGAAACAGCATCTGCACCATATAAGGCCGAGGCTGGTCCGTAAATAATTTCAACTTGTTTTGCAAGGTAAACTGGATAATTTTCTATTATAGGCAACATTTCCCCGGTTGGACTGGAAATTTTTATACCATTTAGCAAAATCACAAATTTTTCTTGTTCGCCTAGCCCTCTTACATAAACTGAATTATACCATCTTGGATCAGCCGCATTTGTAATATTAAAACCTGGCAAATCCCTCAGCAAATCATTCATTGAACGATATCCTCTAGTTTTAATTTGTTCATCAGATATTACTACAATAGTTGCAGGTGCCATACTAGATTTCTGGGCACTTTTACTTGCAGTTGTAACTTCAATATTCAATAATTCTTCAAGCGTCAGATCCATCAAATTCTCTTGTGAGAAAACTATACTGCAAAAAAATAAAAACATCATAAAAAGCTTTTTCATATATTACCTCAAATTATTAATAAATAAATTTTTTGAGCTATAAAATTACAATATAAATTTTTAAAAATCAAATTTTATTCTCTGTATTAAATTTGAAATTAAATATATTTAACAATTATAAAGATACAATATAAATTTTTAAAAATCAAATTTTATTCTCTGTATTAAATTTGAAATTAAATATATTTAACAATTATAAAGATATTGATAAAGACAAATAAATCCTTAGTTAAAAAAGGAAATAAAAAAAGAGGTGTTGTTATCACCTCTTTTAGAAAACTTTTAATCCATTAAAACATCTTTTATCTTTTTTGCTAACATATTTAAATGTTTTTTCTTAGCTGTAAGCGGCGGTGCTATTCTAATTATTGTTTCGTGAGTATCTTTTACTAAAATACCTTTTTCTTTTAATTTTATAACATAAGGACGAGCAGGTTCATTAAGTTCTAAACCAATCCAAAGACCTTTTCCCCTAATTTCTTTAATTTTGTCAGATTTTATTTTTTTTAATTTCTTAAGTAAATACTCACCAAGTTCAAAAGAACGTTCTACCAAATTTTCATCAATAATAACATCCAAAGCAGCCATGGCAACTGCAGCAGCTAAAGGATTTCCTCCAAATGTTGAGCCATGAGTTCCTGGTTCAAAAACTCCTAATGTCTCATTAGTTCCTAAAACTCCCGAAACAGGATAGAACCCACCACCTAAAGCTTTACCAATAATTACCATATCAGGTTTAACATCTTCATATTCGTAGGCAAATAATTTACCACTTCTGCCCAAACCAGATTGTATTTCATCAACAATCAATAAAATATTATTTTCTTTACAAATTACTTCTAATCCCTTCAAAAAACCTTTTGGAGGAATAATTACTCCACCTTCTCCTTGTATTGGTTCCACTAATATTGCTACAGTATTATTATTAACTTTAAATTTGAAGTCTTCCAAATTCCCATATTTTGCAATTTGAAAACCAGGTGTATAAGGGCCATAATTTTCGTAGGATGATGGATCATCCGAAAATGATATAATAGTTGTTGTTCTTCCATGAAAATTTCCGCTTGCTACAATAATTTCTGCTTTATTGGGCTCAATTCCTTTAACTTTATATCCCCATTTACGAGCAGTTTTAATTGCAGTTTCAACAGCTTCAGCTCCAGAATTCATTGGTAGAAATTTATCATAGCCCGTAAGTTTATGTAATTTTTCATAAAGCAAAGGGAGTTTATCATTTCTGAAAGCTCTACTAGTTAAAGTTAGCTTTTTGGCTTGTTTGATAAATGCCTTATAAATTTTAGGATGACAATGTCCTTGGTTAACTGCAGAATAAGCTGCTAAACAATCTAAATATTTATTACCTTCAACATCCCATACCCAACAACCTTTGCCTTTTTTTATTACAACATCTAAGGGATGATAATTATGGGCGCCTAACTTTTCTTCAATTTTAATATATTTTTTTTGTTTCATTTTAGCTCCTATTACTATTTGATTACAAGTTGCCTATTACTAATCAAATATAGAAGCTAATGGTCTGGGGAATGTCTAAATTTAAGAATATTAGGTTTTATTTTAATACTTTTGTATAACATATCTTAAATTCTTTTTTTACAGTAAACAATTTTATCTTTATTAAAGTTCATAGATTATTATACAAAAAATTTGTGGAACTTCCAATTTCAATTCAAGAAATCATTTATTGAATTATTTAATTGATTAATTATCTAATTCATTCTTTCAACCTCATTAAATATGTCTTTAATACCAGATGATGCATTTTCAGTTACATTTGCTAAATCCTTGATATGATTTGAAATATTATTTGTTGCAAAAGATTGTTTAGAACTATCCTCAGAAATATTAGATACCATTTGAGAAATACTTTCTACCTATGTAACTATTATTTTATAATTTTAGCATAACTATATCCATAATAGATTACAAAAAAGGGGGCAGTATTATCTCCTGCCCCTTGAGTTTTGTAAATCACAATTATTTCATTAATATCATTTTTCTAGTAATATTAGCATTACCTGCTTTTAGGTTATAGAAATAAACACCACTTGGTAAATTTGATGCGTTAAACTGTATATTATAATATCCAGCGTTTTGCACTTCATTAACTAAAGTGGCAACTTCCTTTCCAATAATATCATAAACTTTCAAAGTTACCAACCCATTCACAGGGACTTGATACTTAATCATTGTAATAGGATTGAATGGATTTGGATAATTTTGAGATAATTCATAAACTTTTGGTAAATCTGCAATATCATTTTTATCATTTGCTACTACAATAATTTCTGTTGGATCAGGTAACCCATCATTATCTTTATCAACATTAATTATAGCAAAGTTAACCAATGTATGTGGTCCTTGCCCACCGTCAACAGAATTATCAGGGCAAGCATCTCCAGCACCCCAATTATCACCACCAGCAATAACATGAACAAATTTTAATTTTGCCCCGCTTTCAACCTTTCCTTTTCCTAATTGATATATATCATCCCACGCTATAGAAACTTCAAAACCTCTACCAGCTGAATTTCTATATGTTTTAGTTTTTGATGTAATTTCCTTCATAGTCCCCGAGCTATCTCTATATACAGATGGTTTATCAAAATACCATGAAGCAACAAATAAATCATTTGCATCATTTTGATTAAATTTAAAATTCCTTGGATATGGACCTTTATAACCACGGCTTGAGTTGAAATCTGTAATACCACCATTCTTAGCATCTATATATAAAATTGATGTATTTTTATATAAACTTGTTGTCTGTCTTATCCAATAATCAGCAGCAATGTACAAAGAGTCAGAATCCCATGTTGCAAGTATACCTAACGCTTCATTATCAGGAATAGATTTATTTGAATTCCAGTAACTATCTGTATCAGAATCAACCGCAATTTGCCAGATTGGTTTCCAATCGCCTTCAGCTATGTTAATATTACCATCAATATTAGGTTTTGAATATGTT
>Ga0116189_1000547_pt1 | contig 34409 bp, 32 predicted proteins | sample AD_JPNTR3_MetaG_FD_89895 | JGI IMG/M metagenome (GOLD analysis project Ga0116189, IMG submission 89895) | Active sludge microbial communities of municipal wastewater-treating anaerobic digesters from Japan - AD_JPNTR3_MetaG | ecosystem: Engineered > Bioreactor > Anaerobic > Digestate | place... | reverse complement strand
TAATAATACCCTAAATTCACACTACTATAGGTCTCTATAATTCTGGCGGATAGGAGATTTTCCCCTTTTTGCCAGCAAATAAAAAAGGTTTGACTATGTATCAAACCTACGCATTCAATATGGTGCGGCTGATGAGATTTGAACTCACACGTCATAAACACTACCGTCTGAAGATAGCGCGTCTACCGTTCCGCCACAGCCGCAATTATAATTATTACACTATTTGTAACCAAAAAACTATCTTTTTACATGCCTTGCAACTTCAACTATTACTTCGAAAACAAAAAGGCTTGATTCAAAATTACTGAAAAGTCAAGCCCAACACGCAAAAATGGTGCGGTAAATGGGATTTGAACCCACACGTCCGATGGACACTACCCCCTCAAAGTAGCGCGTCTACCAGTTCCGCCATCACCGCAACTCATTCGCTTCTTTCGAAGCATTAATATTTTACCATAAAACGCGCTAAATTTCAAGTAAAATCTAACAAATGTCTTAAGTTTTTTTTAATTTGATATGTTCAATCGCAATCTCTTTTACATCGTCGGGGACAAAGAATACCGCTTCGCCTTCGTGAGAGTTCGCATCGATTTGGTCAAGTTTGATTTTGTAAAAGATTCCTTTTCCTTCGGCTAAAACAGTTCCATCCATTTTGGCTATAATACCCGAACCTTTAAAAATCCGGCTCTTCGATTCCGTCATTTCCGCAATCGCCATCAGCGGTTCATTGACGGGAACGGGATTGCGATACTTGATTTGCAAGTCAATCGTCACGCCCCAACAGTCCGGTTCGTGGATCCAAATGGTTCGGCCGATGGTTTCGTCGAGGATTGCGGAAATCATTCCGCCATGCATCCGGTCGGGGTAACTTTGGAATTCGCTGGGCGAATTAAACAAAGCTACCAATTGACCGTTTTCCATTTCATAGAAATTGGCTTTTAACCCTTTGTCATTTTCCACACCGCAGATTAAACACATTTTGCTAACCTTTTGTTTCTTAAGAACTTTCATTTTTCCACTTCCTTGTATCTTTTATAATTTCCGATTAATATACTGTAATAGTGGGGGATGGAATATGGCCAATGAATCGGCACCGAAAGAACAAAAAACCGTTAATCCTTGGGCGCCGCTTGCTTCCTGGCTTGTAACCTTATCCCCTTTTGAAATCAATTTATTAAGTTTTGTTCTGGCCTCAATCCTCACGGAAGGGTTAAGCAGAAAAGAACAGATTTCGGTTTCCATCCTTTTGCGCAATGTCAGTGTCTTATTGATTACCGGAGTTGAACAAACAGATCAAACTGTCATCAACGGTTATTCCCAATTCGGTTAAATTGGGTTTTTTAATAGTGATTGAAGAACGGATAATAAATCGGATCATTCCGGTGTTTTTGGTAGTACTTCCGGGCAAGGATACTGTCAAAGTAATAAGCCCGATGCAATTGACGTCTAAGGTTTTGCGTCGGACGCCCCACTTTTTCATAAAGCGTAATCAACAGCTGAAAACGGGTTATTTCATAGCGCTGAAAAGCAGCCGGATGTTCCAAATTGTTTATCGCCTGATAGAGGTCAAAACCCGGATAGCCTTTTAAAGCGAAAAAAGCATACAAGTATAAGACGCTGCTGTCGGATACTTCTTTTTCGACGGGATAAGCATTTTGAATGATTCTGATTGCTTCATCGATATTTTTTGCGGTTCCGATTCCTTGGTAATAAGCATGAGCCAAATAGCCGGCTGCGCATTGACAGGTCGAATGCGAATCTTTCAAAATGTTCGTATAAGTATTGTAATAGATTGCAAAAGCTTTTGTTTCATCACCCATAAACTCATAGACGCGACCCAAATTGGTATTGAAACAACAATCTTCGGGATACATATCCACGCAATATTTGGCATACCTTAAGGCTCTTTTCTGATTGATTCTCATGCCGTGAAGGCCCAAAAGCGACCTAACCGATTGTTTATGGGCAATATACGGTTCGATTTGGGGAACAATCGGATTTTGGTCAAACATCTGATCCAGTTTTTTCGATAACGCTTTTAACCTAGGTTTCCAGGAAAAAGGGTTTTTTAGCAGAGGAATAACCATGTCGCATAAACCGATTAAATCCAAATAACCGTAGGTATGCGCCATAATGTAAAAGTCCCTAACTTCTTCGTACGAAAAACGGAGTTTTGCTGCCAGATCCGCGATATAATAATACCATCTTCCTTCATTGGGGGCGTCATAGATTACTTCCTGAAGCCATTGAAAACCTTGCTCATATTGGAAGAAACGTTGATAGGTTTCCACCAAAAAGAGCGCCACCGGCAACTTTCGGGAAATCGAAAAAGCATGGCGAAGAAGGTTGATGGCTTTTTCGTAAGCTTCGGTTTGGTAATTTAAAATTAACTCGGCCAAAGTATATTCAACCCGCCACGACGAAACAGTGGCGATGTAGTTTTCGCCATAAGCAATGGCTTCTTCCGGACGATTGCTCATTTCCAAAGTCTTCATGATGGAAATAATGGATTCGTCCTGCAATTGATTTTCATCCTCTTCGTTAATCTTTTCTTTAACGGTCGTATAAACCTTGATGGCATCGTCAAAACGATTTAACAGACGATAGACCTCAGCCTGATAAAAGTAAGCGACCGGATCGCTTTCTTCGTATTGGAAATAAACAAAAAACAAATCCAAGGCTTGTTCCAACAATTTTTCCCGTTTCTCCTCCGTCGGTTCCGAACGCGCCATATTGGTTAAAGCTCTGGCCCGGACCAGGTAAAAAACCGGTTGCATCGGAAAAATGGTCATCATTTTATCGAGGGTCTTCAACAGTTCTTCGTATTCATCCAAAGCCATGAAAATATCGCATTTGCATAAATACAATTCGACCAAATCATCGGTGGATAGTTCCAAACATTTGTTTAAATGTTCCAAGGCGATATAATAATCGGTTTTGGTTAAAGAGCGGTTGAAATAAGCCCGGGATATCGCAAAATTTACCCCCAACGCGAGTTCCGGTTGGTCGTAAATATCTTCGTAAGCCAAGGCTTTTGTCCCGTACGATATGGTGTCTTCATGATTGTTGGTCATGTCGGAAATGATGGTAAGGGGACCATATAGTTGTTTGGCAAACTTCGGCTTTTTGGAAAGGACCGTCTCGAAATCGGCTTTCGTTTGCATCAGATTTTGTTTCAGAAAATAAAAATCAATCATGCCACGATAAAAATAAGCCGAATAATCGTGCTTATTTTGGGAGATAATCCGGCTGAACTCTTGATAAGCCTGCTGATAATTCTCATCTTCCATTAAGGAAAAACCTTTAATGTATCTGCCCATTTGGTCCTCCTATTCCTGATACTTGGGATTGCCTTGTTTCCTGATTTCCTGGTTCATGGCTTTCTCTTTTAAAGTTTCCCGTTTGTCCTGAAGTTTTTTTCCTTTGGCAAGACCCAACTTAATCTTGGCAAGTCCTCCCACCAAATAAAGCGCAAGCGGAATCAAAGTATAACCCTCCTTTTGCACTTTGCTTGATAAACGGACTATTTCTCTTTTATGCAAAAGAAGCTTACGGGTTTGATTAGGCACATGGTTAAAAATGTTGCCTTTTTCGTAAGGCGAAATATGCATATTGTAAATCAGCATTTCGCCGTTTTTAACCGCACAATAAGCATCCTGCAAATTGACTTTGCCGCTGCGGATTGATTTGATTTCCGTTCCCTTAAGAACAATTCCACATTCATAGCTGTCTTCAATGAAATAATCGTGATGGGCACGGCGATTTTGGACAATGATTTTGACTGGCGGATTGTTCATTTTCGAGAACTCCTTTCTTGATTATTTGGTCGCTTGTTCAATTTGAAACGAGATTTGACGTCTTTTTTTCGAAGCATCAAGCAAAACAACATTGACGATATCGCCGATGCGATAGCGTTTACCGCTGTATTGCCCGCGCCATTCCAAGCGTTCTTCGTTAAACAGATAATAGTCGGGACCCATGTTGTCGACTGAAACCAAACCTTCGATGGTATTTGGCAATTCGACATAAAATCCCCACGGAACGACCGAGGAGATGACACCGGTAAAGGTGCGGTCGATGAATTGTTCCATGTATTCGCACTTTTTCATGTCGAGAACATCGCGCTCCAAGCGTTCAATCAGGCGTTCCTGCTGGGATGCCTGGCTACTTACGCTGGCAACAAGTTGCTCGTCCTGACTCTGAAAATCCGAATGGTTCAATAAATATTTTTTCACCAAACGGTGCACGGTCAAATCGGGATAACGGCGAATCGGCGAAGTAAAATGGGTATAGCAACCGCTTGCCAAACCGTAATGGCCGATATTGACGCTGTCGTACTGCGCTTTCGCCATACTGCGCAAAAGCAAATTGTGCAGGAAGATACCGTAAGGTTTATTCTCGGAATCAACCAGGATTTTTTGCAGAGTTTTGATATGGATTTTCGGCGTTTTTTCAGGAATATTATAACCCAAAAGACGGGAAATTGCTTTGAATTGAGCAATTTTTTCTTCCTTCGGTTCGTCGTGAATCCGGAAAACCATAGGGACTTTGCTCCATTCCATGGCTTCGGCCACCACTTCGTTGGCTTGAATCATAAACGATTCAATCAACTGTTCGGCTTCGTCGCGACTCCGCAAAACAACATCCAAAACCTTCCCTGTTTTGCTTAAGATTACTTTAGCTTCTTTGACATTGAAATCAAGGGCACCGCGGCTGTTACGAACTTCGCCGATGATTTGGGCCAGTTCGCGCATCACATTAAGGTTTTGTTCGACCGCCGGATTGCTTATACCTTCTCCCGTCTTAAAGAAACGGTTGACCTGATCATAAGTCAATCGGGCAATACTTTGAATGTAACCTTCAAAAATCTCATGGCTTATTACTTTGCCTTGAGAAGAAATTTCCATTTCACAGGCCAAAACCAAGCGGATTTTGTCGGGCTGAAGGGAACAGAGGTTATTGGACAATTTCTCCGGAAGCATCGGATAAACGCGGTCCGGCAAATAAACGCTGAATTGTCGGAACTCCGCTTCGGCATCGATAGCCTGACCGGGGTGAACGTAATGGGAAACATCGGCAATATAAACGCCTAAACGGTAATTACCGTTTGAAAGCTTCTCAGCGTAAACTGCATCGTCAAAATCTTTTGCATCGGCCCCGTCAATCGTGACAATCGGTTTATTTCGTAAGTCGCGCCGGTTTATTAAATCCTTTTCTTCGACTTCGGAAGGAAGGTTTTTCAGTTCCGCCTGGATTTCGTCGTTAAACTCCGTCCGAATACCGCTTGCCAAAACCACGGTCGTAATATCAAGACCCGGAGTATCTTCGTCGCCCAAGACTTGCACGACTTCTCCGTCCAGACGTCCATCCGGATAATATTTGGTCAGGAAAACTTTGACTTTCAAACCCGGTTTCAGATTCCACCCCGCGGTATCCTTAAGATAAACCGATGTTGTAACCCGATAATCATCCGGTTCGACATAATAGTGTTTGTTCTTTTTAACCACCGTGCCAAACAGATAAGTATAGGCTCTTTCGAGTATCTCCACGACTTCCCCGGAAGGTCCCTTGGGGTCTTTATTATCGGTCTTGACAATGACCAAATCACCCGACATGGCGCCTTTGGTTTTATCGCGGGGAACAAAAAAATCCTCGTCAAAGTCGGGGCTGCTGACAAAACCGTAACCGGATTCCTTGATAACGATTGTGCCTTTGACAAAACCGAGCCGTTCAAACAAATCGTAAGTACCTTTGCGGGTACGGCCGATTAAATGCTCCTGTTCAAGTTCCGTTAAAATCTGCGTCATTTGCGAAAAAGAAATCGTATCGCTTAATCCCAAGGTTTTGTATAAGGCCGAAGCGTTTTTTCTTTTGTAGTTATCGCTTTGGATATGAGACAGAATTGACTCTTTAATCGCCTGATAATCTCTCATTGCATTTCACCTCCTTTTAGTATTTTATTATTTTGGGAAAAATAATCCTTTAATTGATAAAAAATGGCCCGAAAGCCATTTTTTTAGTCCTGATTTTTGTTTAGCGTTCAATAACCGCTATCAACAGCGCTACCACAAAGAAAGCGAGCGAAAGGACTGCGGTAAATTGATTAATGCGTTTTTCTAAACCCCGTTGTTTTTGATTGGCAAATAATTCGGATTTTTCGCCGGAAAATGCTCTGGTAACATCATCTTTGGAGCTTTGCATTACAATAATCAAAATCAGTAAAATGGATATTACTAATAAAATATAATCTAGATAATACATGAGTACCTCCAATATTTTTTGTACTGCTCTACAATGTACATATTATACCACATGTTTTCGTTTAACGCAAACATGTTAGTAATTTAATTCTTGATTAGGGCATGCTCGACCGCATCACCAATAGATGCAATCGGTATAATTTCTAGGCTGGCCCGAACACTTTCCGGTATTTCGTCAAGATCGCGCAAATTGTCTTTCGGAATCAAGATGGTCGTTAGTCCCGACCGATGCGCCGCAATCGACTTTTCTCTGATGCCGCCGATCGGAAGCACGCGTCCGCGCAACGTTATTTCGCCGGTCATTCCGACCAAATGGTTGACCGGAACACCGCTGAAAGCGGAAATTATGGCAATCGCAATCGTAACCCCGGCTGATGGTCCGTCTTTCGGGATGGCACCTTCCGGGACATGGATATGAATATCGTTTTCTTTAAACAATTTAAAATCGATACCGAACTTATCGCAATTGGTCTTAACGTAACTTAAAGCCGCTTGAGCGGATTCTTTCATTACATCTCCCAGTTTTCCGGTCAAAACCAATTTGCCGTCGCCTTTGTAATGAGTAACTTCGATTTGCAGAGTGTCGCCGCCGAAGGCCGTATAGGCAAGTCCGGTAACGACGCCCACTTGGTCGTCTTCGTCCGCTTTGGACTGAACAAATTTCGGTTTGCCCAGGTATTCTTCCAAATTGTCAACCGAAACATCCACGCGCTCCACTTTTTCCATCAGGATTTTCTTGATGGCACGCCGAATAATCGTGCCGAGCAAACGTTCGAGTTCCCGCACGCCGGATTCTCTGGTATAACTTTGAATAATCGTATAAATGGATTGATCGGTAATCGAGAATTGCGTTTCTTTTAAACCGTGCAGCGAAAGCTGTTTCGGCAACAAATGTTGGCGGGCAATTTCGAACTTTTCGAACTCGGTGTAACTGGAAAGTTCCACAATTTCCAAGCGGTCTCGAAGAGGTGCCGGAATATTGCCGAGATAGTTGGCGGTGCAGATAAAGAACACTTTCGATAAATCGTAAGGTTCTTCCAAATAGTGATCGCTGAAGTAGCGGTTCTGTTCCGCATCCAACACTTCCAACATTGCACTGGTCGGATCGCCCCGGAAATCGCTGCTCATTTTATCGATTTCGTCGAGCAGGAAGACCGGATTAATCGTACCGGCTTTTTTCATGGCCTGAAGAATGCGGCCGGGCAGCGCTCCAAGATAAGTCCGGCGGTGTCCTCTGATTTCGGCTTCGTCTTTGACTCCACCCAAGGCTTGCTTGACAAATTGGCGGTTTAAAGCTTTCGCAATCGAACGCGCCAAGCTGGTCTTTCCGACACCAGGCGGACCGACCAAGCAAAGGATAGCCTGCGGGTTCTTTTTGGTCATGATTTTGACCGCCAGATACTCAAGGATTCTTTCTTTTACTTTGTCCAAGCCGTAATGGTCGGCATCCAATTCCTGTTTGGCCTTTACGATGTCGTCGCAATCGCTGGATTCTTTGCTCCAAGGAAGGCTGATGACAAAATCGAGATACGTGCGGATGACGCTCGATTCCGCGGAGTTCGACGGAGTGGTGATGTAGCGATTGAGTTCGTTTAACGCTTTTTCTTCCATCGAAGGCGGCATCTTCGCTTCCAGGATTTTCTTTCTTAGCATTTCGACGTCGGAATCTTTTTTGACTCTTTCGCCTAATTCATCCTGAATGACACGCATCTTTTCGCGTAAATAATATTCTTTTTGACTTTCGCTGATACTCTTTTTAACTTCGGAATCGATTTTAACTTCGATATCGGCGAAATATTTTTGTTTCTTGATGTCTTCCAACAACAAATGCAACCGTTCCACAACCGAAGTGGTATTCAAATATCGCATCTTGGTGCGAAATTCGAGATTTAGGTTGAAAGCAATAATGTCGGTCAATTGATCGCCGTTAACTCCTTTATTGAGGATATTCAAAGCCTCCCGGTTTTCGAAAGTCAAAGGCAATTTATCGCTGTTGAGTTCGTTGGTAATCATATTTACCAAAGCGTATTCTTCATCCGGATTTCCCGGAACCGACGGAAGCGATTCCACGTCAACCATAAAGTGCGGCTTCGTCGACACAAAGGAATTGATTTTGCACCGGATGATGGACTGCAATTTGACCCGGCGAATATTGTTTGGGAGGGTCATATTGAGAGTTATGCGGGCGATGACACCAATCGGATTTAATTCTTCTTCCGTTGGCGATTCCACCGCTGGGTCTTCCTGAACCAATAACACCACATAATTCTGATATTGTTCAGCAGCTTTTAAGGCTTTTAAACTATCGCCCCGTCCGACATCCAAACGGATTTCGTTGTTAGGAAGAGGTACAACCCCTCTAACCGCTAATCCGGGAAGTTCTGTCCGAATTGGGTTTGTTTCATTAAACATCTCCTCACTCCCTTCTATTTCATAGTATGTTTATTGTATGTTTCAATCATCTGTTTGGTAATCGTAAGTGTATGAACATTATTTTCATCGGGTAAAGCAAACATCGGGTCAAGTAAGGTATTTTCGATAATTCTTCGAAGCGATCTTGCCCCGTTTTGATCTTGATATGCCAAATGGGCAATCAGATCAAGAGCTTCTTCTTCGAATTTCAATTCGATATTATCAAGCGCAAACAGCGTTTGATATTCGGAAACAAGCGATTTTTTCGGTTTCGTTAATATCAATCGCAAGTCTTTTTCCGTTAAGGGATCCAATTCCACAATCACGGAAAGCCTACCTAAAAGCTCGGGAATAATCCCGTATTTCAAAAGCTGTTCGTTGGTCACCCGTTGGTTTTCTTCGTTTGAAGACTGTAAAAAACCAATCGGTTTACTGCGGGAATTTTTTTTGAGACCGACGAAAGCACCGGAACAGATAAATAACACTTTGGAGGTATCAAACTGAATGTACTCCTGATACGGATGTTTTCTTCCGCCCTGCGGCGGCACATTGACGATGCTTCCTTCGATGATTTTCAAAAGCGAGTTTTGCACTCCCTCACCGGACACATCGCGGGTAATGGAAGGATTTTCGCTTTTTCGGGCCAATTTATCGATTTCGTCGATAAAAACGATTCCCCGTTCGGCTTTTTCTTTGTCGAAGTTGGCCCTTTGCAATAACTTCAGCAAAATATTCTCGACATCTTCGCCGACATAGCCCGCTTCCGTATAAACGGTCGCATCGCAGATTACGAACGGCACTTCCAAAACTTCCGCCAATGTTTTGGCTATTAAAGTCTTGCCGCTTCCCGAAGGTCCAATCATTAGAATATTGGCCTTTTCGAGCGTTTCATCGCTTGATGTAATCCGTTTGTAATGATTGTACAAAGCAACCGCTAAAACCTTTTTAGCGCGCTCCTGACCGATTACGACTTTGTTCAATTCCTGATACAAATAAGAGGGAACGAATTTAAACCTTGACGGTTTGCCCTTTACGTAATAGCTCGGTCGGCTTAAATCCATTATATGGTAATAAATGTCGATACAGTCATTGCAAATGGTGGCATTAAGACCTTTAAAGGTTGAATCTTCGTCAAAAAATTCATTCCCGCAAAACGAACACTTTTGGATTTGGTTCTTCTTGGTAGACATTCAATTCACGCTCCGTCCTAATTGTTATTAGTATGGAGCAAATATCGGGAAATTAAACTAAAACCGCTTTTTCTTTTAAATAATCCAAGGCTTTGTTGAATTGCACGCGATAGCGGGCATCTTCGAAAGAAATGCTTTTTTTGATTGTTTCGATATCAGAATGATTTTCTTCCGCAGTTATCTGATAGAAATTTTCCAATTCTTCTTCGCTTGCTTCGAATTTTTCCTGAATAATCAATTGTTCCATGACCAAATCCTGTTTGATGCGCTTTTCTGCAAACTTAGCAAATTCGCTTTCGTAATTTTCCAGGGTCAAACCGTTGAATTGCAGGAAGATTTCGAGCGGAACCTTATAGTGATTGGCTTGGTTTTCAATATTCTTCTTCATTTGGTTAACGTAGTTTTGCACCATCGATTTCGGAACTTCGACGGTTGCCAAATCGGTATAAGCTTCCACAACCGCGTTGGTCAAATGGTTTTCGTATTCTTCCAAGCGTTTCGCCGTCAATTGTTGACGCAAATATTCGCGGTGTTCGGCCACGGTCGACACGTTTTCGATTTCCAGATCCTTAACCTGTTCGTCGTCCCATTCGGGATAAACTTTATTTTTAATCTCGTGAGCCACCACTTTAAATGTGGCATCTTTTCCCGCCAGTTCCTGGTGGTAATTTTCCGGGAAAGTGACATGGATTTCGCGTTCTTCGCCGGCGACGATTCCCAAAAGTTGGTCTTCGAAACCCGGAATAAAGGTGTTGGAACCGAGTTCCAATTCATAGTTTTCGCCTTTTCCGCCTTCGAACGGAACCCCGTCAAGGAAGCCTTCGAAATCGATAATGGTAATGTCCCCTTTTTCGGCCGGACCGTTTTTAATGACGTTTTCGCCTTTTGACGCAATGAGTTTTTGGATTTCCTGATCCAAGTCTTCCTCAGTTACTTCTTTCGAGAGCGGTTTGACTTTTAAATCTTCAATCGCTCCCAAATGGACAACCGGGAACAAATCGACTTCCGCGGTATAGGTAAAGCCTTGGTCGGGACTTAAGGCATAGAAATTCAAATCAATATCGGGGTTGCTGACAACTCTCAGTTTGTTTTCCACTACCGCCTGAGGATATGTTTCCTGGAAAACTATTTCCATAGCTTCTTCGTATAAAGATTGATAACCGAAACGGATGAGATATTGGTTCTTTGGAAGTTTTCCGGGACGGAAACCATCCACCTTGACATCTTTAACTTTTATTTCAAAAGCCTTGTCGAGGGCTTTTTGCCAAGTTTCTTTGCTGACTTCGATGGTTAATTTGACCCGATTCTCGGATAAATGTTCTACTGTATTCATAATACTACCTCCTGTTGTAGCCATTTTATAATTATACCAAATTTATGCTTTTTAAGCAACTAATAAACAACCTAAACGAAAGCCCGAAAGTCTAGTTCAACAAGGCTTTCCGCACTCTTTCTTCCACATAGCGAAGCGGAAGCGGACCACAATCAAGGATAGCTTGGTGGAAAGTAACCGGGTCGAAAGCTGTTCCGAGAGCCGTTTTGATTTCCTCGTATAAATCCGCAAGCTTAAAATAGGTGAAATAGTAAATTTGCGGGTTGGTTGGGACTTCAATCAATTGTTCCAAAGCTTTTTGGACATTTTCGTCTTTGATATTAGGGTTAAATTCGATCAGATAATCTTTCAAAGCTTGGAAATCCCAGCCTTCGTAATTGATTCCCATTTCAATCCGGCAATTGATGGCACCGTTCAATTCATCGTTCAATTTCAGAAATTCCAGTAGCAACGGATCAACGCCGTCAATGAATTGGTAACTGTACATTTGGGCATAGGTAGCCCACCCCTCCACATAACCGCTCGATTTTAAGACTTTCCGAATCGGGTTGGTTTCCTGGCCTTTGAAATAGATATTTTGATAAAGGTGGCCAGGGAAACCTTCGTGAGCCAAGGTTGTATACAAATAGTTTTTGTCGGTTGTTTCATACTGAATTACTTTTTTGTTGTTCAGATAAATCGATTCTTTTGCCATACTGTCAATCGGCGAAATCATGTAAGCAGCAGGACTGAAGAAATCTTCCATTACCGGCGAAATATATTTTACTTCGATTTCCGGCGAATACGGTAGAATCGGGAAATGGCCCGCCAATTTTTCCTGGAAGAAAGCGAGATAGCCTTCAGGCGTACTTTCCATTAATTTAAGTTCGTCGGCTTCTTCGCCGATATTCGGATTGATTCGATAAAGTTCGATTATTCTGGCAATCCGATCGGAAATTATCTGATCGATATAGGCAATCGCTTCTTCAATCGGAATATCGTAACCGGTTTCGTCTTTGAACAGAAGGGTATAATAGTCTTTTCCCAACTCGTAATGGGCAAGCCCCAAATTATTGGTGGCAAGGCCGCGGACTTGACCGAGATTTTCCTTAATATATTCGTAACCTTTGGCCAATGATTCCTTGACTTTCTCTTCGTTCGTTTGAATCAAAGCTGCTTTTTGATCTTCGGTCAGGAAAACTAGGTTTTCGATTTTGCTCGGGAAAATCTGAATCAGGAAATGATTATCCAAATCGCTTAGGAAAGTTTCGCATTGGGCGATGACTTTGTCAATCACAAAATCCGGCATTCCAAAACCATTGTTGGCTTTTTCAATTTCGAAATCGACATAAGCCTTAAAGGTTTCCTCAACCAAATCCATATAAGCAAAATAGTTTTCGATATCCTTCAGCGTCCAAAAATGGTATTCGGCAAGGAGAAGCGGGAGTTGCGCCTGATAGCCCAAATAGGAACCCAAATAATCGCTCGCCAAATAATCCATTCCCGGCTTCTTGGCATTATAATTTTCCAACAAATCCTTGACGAGTAAATAAGTTATCTGTTCATCGTCATTCAATTCATCGTAATTGTAATAACTCATCGAACCGAAATAAAGATTGATCAGCAAACGGCCGAATTCGCTCGAGGTTGACGGAGTAGGAAGCGACGGTTCGACATAGTCCAGACCAAAGGTCGTACGGTCTTCGAACAAAAAGTTTAACGACATTTCGTCGTTGACCAAAGTTTTGAAAATACTGGCAGTATATTCGTCAAATGGTCCGGGGTTGATGCGTATTTTTCCACAACCGGCGAAAAAAACAAGCGAACACAATAACAATAACCAGACGATTGTTTTCTTTACTCGTTTCATATTTTATACTCCTCAAATTAATTTCCTTTTCTTTTATACTATTATACGTTATTTTTGCGTTTTTTACAAATAGATTGATAAACCAAGCAGGATAGGGTTACCTCAAACCTTTTGAACCATTATTCGGCAAATATTTTGTGTAGTTTTGCTTTACAAACCATTAAAAATTTAGTATAATATTATAGCCTGATGGGTAAACCATGTCTCCATAGCTCAGTTGGATAGAGCAACGGCCTTCTAAGCCGTGTGTCGGGGGTTCGAATCCCTCTGGGGATGCCATTTAAAAAATTACAACCTTCACTTTTTTAGAGTGAAGGTTTTTTCTTTTTTATGCCTTATTTTTTAGTTTTTTGATACCGCTACTAAATTTCCCGTTAATCAAATCAATCAGACCTTCGGCTTGTTTAAGGGTGAGGGCCCCCGAACTCATTACCGCCAAAGTTCTAAGCGGAGTATCCAAAAGGGTGGCTTTGATGACTTTTTTCATCCAGGCTTCCCGGCTTCGGCGCGATAATTTCAGGGCCTGATTTTTGATGACGGCAAACAACAACCGACCCAAAATATTCTTTCGGAGAATGCGGAAACTGTCGTTTAAAGTGTAAGGGCGTTTCCTTTTCGGTATTGTCGGCAAACTCCCCATTCTTTGGGCCAGTCCCTCTACCCTCATATACTCATCAAGACTTTCGGGATTGATTTGCGCTTCCGTTTCTTTGCCAAAGAAAACTTTAAACACAAGGGGTTCGTCCAAACAGTTTCCCCCGGCGATTATTTCGTATTCGCCCGGTTCAATGATATAATCATGCACTTTTTCATCGTAGACGGCAAAGGCATCGGAAGGAACGAAAAAATCAAGTTCTGCGGTTTTTCCCGGCTGAATCAGGACCTTTTGAAAGTCAATCAGGACTTTGTTTGGCCGGATGATTCGCGAATTAACCTTGCGCAAGTATAATTGCACCGTTTCTTTGCCTGCCATAGCGCCGACATTGGCCACGGAAACAGTTACTTTCAGATTTGTGCCTTCGGTCAAAGTGCTGCGATTGCCTTTGATGGTTTGATAACGGAATTCTGTATAGGAAAGCCCATATCCGAAAGGATAAGCCACTTCTTTTGGTTTCGTCAAAAAATAACGATAACCGACAAAGATGCCTTCGGCGTAAGGAACATTTTCCGTCTTTCCCCCGAAGAACGGGGTAGCGGGATAATCTTCCAAAGCATCGGCGTAGGTTTCCGTCAGTTTGCCGCTGGGGTTAACCGTTCCGTATAAAATATCGAGCAAAGCTTTTGCTCCGGCCTGACCCATCAGCCCCGCAAGCACAACTCCCCCGAAGTTTTCTCTTTCGGGAATTATTACCACCGAACCCGTCATCAAAACCAACACGGTTTTGCCTAAATAGGGTTTCAGTTTTTCGACCAAAGACCTTTGCTTAAGCGGCAAATCAAGCGTAACGCGGTCCGTTCCTTCGGTTTCGTCTTCTTCGTTTAAACCGAGCACCAGAATGATTTTTTCGGCCTGTTCTAGTTCGGTTTGGCAGTTCCCTTTTAAAACATCCGTTTCATTTTCCAGATAAGTTAGGTCAGATGCATAATTATCGATTAAATCCAAAACATAATCGACTTTTCGGGGAATAATATGACTGCTTCCGCCTCCCTGCAGGCGCGGCTTTTTAAGTAAATCCCCGATCAATATTACCTTTTCCGGTTTTTTCAAAGGCAAAATTCCCTTGTTTTGTAATAGGACCATCGATTCGGAAGCAATTCGGTAGGCCAATTCGTGGTATTTGGATTCATTGCCCCCTTTCGGTTTCAGAGGTTTTTTGGGGCCCAGTTTAAACACCAAGTCCAAGACGTGATTGACCGCTTCATCCAAGGAACGCTCGGATAAAGTTTTTTGCTTGATGGCTTGTTTGATTTTGTTAAAATAATAATCTCCGCTGGAAGGCATTTCAAGATCCAATCCCCCAGCTAAAGATGCTACCCGATCGTCTACCGCTCCCCAGTCGCTGATCAGACAGCCTTGAAAGCCCCACTCGGTGCGTACCTTTTTGATTAAATCCGCATTCGCATGCACATAACGTCCGTTAAGCCGGTTGTAGGAGGTCATCAAGGCACTGGGTTTGGCTTCGAGGGCGATTTTAAACGGCCGCAGATAGATTTCGTTGAGAGTTCGTTCGTCCACCAAAGAATTCATCAAAAACCGATTGGTTTCCTGATTGTTGCACGTGAAATGTTTTACGCAGGCGCCGACTCCTTCGGATTCGATGCCTTTAATCCAGGCTTTGGCCAACCGGCCGGAGACAAGCGGATCTTCGGAAAAATATTCGAAATTGCGCCCGCCCAAAGGATGGCGTTTGATGTTGATGCCCGGTCCCAAAACCAGGTTGACGCCTTGTTCTTTCGCTTCCATGGCCAAGTGTTTTCCCAGTTCAAACATCAGGTTTTCGTCAAACGAACAACCGGACAAAGAGCTGGAAGGATAAAGAGTGGAAGGATATGATTGATTGATTCCCAGGTTATCGCCCGTATCAACCTGACGACGAATCCCGTGGGGACCGTCGGCCATAAAAACGGAAGGAATGTTTAGACGTTCGATGGGGTAGGTTTCCCAAACATTTTTTCCCGTAATAAGACGTACCTTTTCTTCCGGTGTCAAATTGTCAATGATTACTTTATATTTCATACCCGAATTCCTCGCTTTTATAATATCGTATCAAACTTTGCCTGTTTAAGGGTAAGAGTTGATAATTTTTTTCAAAAATTTACTTTTTTGCCTTAAGATATGATATAATGTGAGAAAGTTTTTTTAATACTTACGGAGGTGTTAAAAATGACCCAAAATAGAATCAATCCTCTTGACGAAGATATTCAGGAAATCTTTCTGACGCACGAAGAAATCGTGGCAATCTGCGAGCGTTTGGGAAAGCGGATTTCCGACGACTACGAAGGAAAAAACCCCCTTTTGATCGGTTTATTGCGCGGCTGCGTACCTTTCTTGGCCGAATTGATAAAACACTTGACCATCCACTGCGAATATGATTTTATGGAAGTTGAAAGCTATTTCGGAGGAACAACCTCGACGCATGCTGTGACAATCAAAAGAGACATCACTTCCGATATCGTGGGACGCCATTTGTTGATTGTGGACGATATCATCGATACCGGGTTAACCCTGAAAACCATCTGCAAGATGTTGGAAGACAAAGGTGCCGCCTCCATCGAAATCGCCACGCTTCTGAACAAACCGGAAGGACGAAATGTCATCGGCGCCGAACCGAAATATATCGGCACCGCCATACCGAATGCTTTTGTGGTCGGTTTCGGCCTCGATTACCAACAAAAATACCGCAATCTTCCGTATATCGGTATTCTAAAACCGCATCTTTATCAAAAGGAATGTCAATAATGAAAAAGACAACGATTATTGGGATTGCAGGTGGCACCGCATCCGGCAAAACAACCATCGCTAACAAAGTATACGAAGCTTCCAAACCGTTCGGAAGCGTTGCTTATATCAAACTCGATGATTATTATAAAGACTTAACCTATCTGGAACAGGAGTTCGGTCAAGCCATCAACTTTGACCATCCCGATGCTTACGACTCCAAACGATTGGTGGAAGATTTGCTGAAACTGAAAAGCGGAAAAACGATTTATAAACCGACTTACGATTTTGTCACCGCCCGCCGGATGGATAATTCGGAAAAAATCACCCCCAGTAACATCATCATTGTCGAAGGAATTATGGTTTTGGCTATTCCGATTATCAGGGAACTACTGGACATCAAGGTTTACGTCGAAACTCCGGACGATATCCGTTTCATCCGCCGGTTGGAACGGGACATCGAAAACCGGGGAAGAAGCGTCCAATCCGTCATCAAGCAATACTTATCGACCGTCCGTCCAATGCATATCACTTTTGTGGAACCGTCGAAGGCTTTCGCCAATATCATTATCCCGGAAGGCGGCTTAAACGAGGTTGCCATCGACGTCTTGGTGGCTCGCATCCAACAGCTTCTCCAAAACGGTCAAAACGAATAATTATTTGTTGTTTCAGCTTCCAAGCCAAGCGCTTGGAAGTTTTTTGTTTGAAACAAAAGAGCAGTTGGGTCTTGCATGTTTTAGAAAATCAATTCATATAATTTGATGGTGATAAAATGATTATTATTGATGCAGGACACGGCGGATGGGACCCGGGCGGCGGCAGCAACGTCTATTTTAAAGAAAAAGATTTAACGAAAAAAATTTCCGATTATCAAAAGCGCCGGTTTGACGAGTTGGGTCTGGATGCGGTGGAGGTCAGAATCGATGACGAAACTCTGACTCCCAATGAAAGATTGACCCGCATTCAATCCTTGGGAGCCGGCCCCGACGATGTGCTTATATCGAACCACATCAATTTCGGTGGTTCGGGCGGCGGAGAAGTCATTTATTCCATTCGGGGCACCAGACAGCTGCCTCAAATGATTGCGGAAGAATTGAAAAAAGAAGGCTTGCCTATTCGCAATGTTTATACTAGAATCGGCAGTCAGGGAAGGGACTTCTACTTTATCCTGAGACAGACCGCCCCGAACAATGCGATGATTATCGAATACGGGTTTGCGGACAACGACGCAGACATCAAACGCTTATTGTACGAGTGGCCGAGACTGGCGGAAGCGGTTGTGCGGGCGGTTGCAACTTATTTTGAAGTTCCGGTCACCCCGTCGCAAACGATTATCCATATCGTGCAACCCGGAGAATCGCTTTTTTCCATCGGAAAACTTTATTCGGTTCCGATTGACCGAATCAAAGAAGACAACCGTTTGACTTCGGATATCATTTATCCGGGTGCTGAATTGATTGTGAGAAGATAATGGCCAAAAAGCAAAAAATGCGTAACTTCCTGGTTGCGCTTTTCTTTTCTTTGCTACTGTTAAGCACTTTTATCAACCCGAGCGATTATCAAAAAACTTTTCAGGCTACTTTGTTTCTGTGGGTAAAATATGTCATTCCTTCGCTTGTTCCGCTTTATATCGTGGGCAATATCCTAGCGGCTTATCCGTTCCTTAGTTTCTTTTTTTATCCCCTTTTCAAAAACCTTTTTCATTTTGAAAGCCAAAAAAGCTGTTCCCTGTTTTTGCTGAGTTTTATCATCGGGCAACCGTCGATTACCCTCTTGATAAAACAGGCGTTCGACAAAGAAACTGTTTCCATTCGGGAAGCCAACCGTTTGATGCGTTTTACCAGTCACCTGTCACCGCTTTTTATTATTGCCATGGTTTCCGGAAAACCTTTTTTAGCCCGGACAGGTTATTTGATAGTATTATCCCAAGTGTTTGCTTCCTGCCTGCTCGCTTTTCTCAGCAAAGGGACAAGCAAAAAAATGTCAAGCATACCATTGGAAACCGAGGTCGGTTTTTCTTATCTGATTGAAGAATGTCCGCTTTTGCTCTTGAAAATCCTTATGATTATGATAATCGTTTCTTTGCTTCGTTTTCCCGTGTTAACCTTCCTGCCCGGATTTGGCAAAATTCTTTTCGGCCGATACCTGCTGGATCTTTTTGAAATAACGACCGGTCTTGCTTCCATCATTAAATATCCTTTACAGCTTCCTGTTTTAACCGCTCTAATCGGTTTCACCATTTCATTAAGCGGTCTTTGCATCATTTTTCAAACCCTTTACGCAGTAAAAAAAACCAGTCTGAAACTGGCTTCTTATCTGTTTTTTCGTTTAATTCACGGATTAATTTCCGGAGCTGTTTGTTTGGTTTGCGAACTTCTTCTTTAAGGCCTCCGCTACGGCTTTCGGAACAAAGCGTCCATAATCGCCCTGAAAAGCCGCAATTTCTTTCACACTGCTGGACGACAAAAAGGAATATTCGTAGGAACTCATGATAAAGATGGTGTCAACATCAGGATTTAAAGCATGGTTGAGCGTCGACAGCTGCATTTCGTATTCAAAATCGCTCAACATTCTCAACCCCCGAAGCATAAACTTCGCGCCGACGCTGCGGGCAAATTCCACGGTCAACTTGTCGGTACTGACCACTTCGACGAAATCTAAATCTTTTAAGACTTCTTTTAATAAAGCCACTCTTTCATCCAAAGTAAAGAGGGTTTTTTTGTTTAGGTTTTTCGGCACTACCACATAAAGTTTTTCAAACAAAGGTCTGCTTCGAAGAATGATATCCAAGTGACCGTTGGTTATGGGATCGAATGTCCCAGGATAAACACCTATACGCATTGTTATTCTCCTTTTTGCAAAATAAGCACTTCGCTGCTGGCATAACGGCGGCAGAGTTTCACTTTCCATCCCGGATAATTTTGATTTACGACATCTTCTTTCGGATACTCCGCAACAATAAATCCGTCTTCACTCACCATATCATTGGCGATTAAAAAAGCAATGATGGAATCGATTACTTTCATCCGGAAAGGGGGGTCCAAAAAAACGACATCAAACTTCTGTCCTTTTAAACGAGGCAGAACCTGACGGTAGTCTTCGGGCAAAATCACAAGTTCTTCTTTGACCCCTAAAGACGCAGCATTTTGTCTAATGATTTTTAACGCATCGTAAGCTTGTTCGATTATATAGGCCTGTTTGGCGCCGCGGCTGAGCGATTCCAAAGACAGTGCACCGCTTCCGCCAAACACATCCAAAGTGACCAGATCGGTTAGGTAATTGCCAAGACTGCTGAAAATAGCTTCTTTTACATGGTCAAGCGTCGGTCTGGTTTTCAATCCCGGAAGCGTCGCCAACTTCCGGCTGCGGTATTTTCCGGCAATTATGCGCATAATAATTCCTTTATTAATTCAAGTCGTCATCGTCTTCGACTTCGACATCGGCTTTTTCGATATAATAGAAGTTTTGTTTTTCGTTGTGAATGACGGTATATTTGATATCGTCGACATAAAATACTGGATAATTCATTCCCTTTTCAGAGGCGGTAAAATGATGGAGAATGATTGTATTGCCATCGTCATTCGGTCCTCCGAGTTCAAGCGGACGCATATAAGAAACAACCCAACCGACTTGGTTTTTTACTTGATAGTCTTCCCGCTTGATTTTGCGACCGGTAATATCGTAAGCATATTCATTGTTTCCGTATTCATGAAACCACACCTTTAAAGCTTCTTTCTTATCCATTTGTAATCTCTTCCCTTCTACACTTGTTGGGTATTGTTTAGGTAAAAATATTATAGCAAAATAACCATTTACTGTCAATCAATTGGGTCGCAAATAATGAGAGGGGCAAAATGGCTTTTGCCCCCGTTTTTTGGTTTAAATATCCTGAATCAATTTTTGCTCCAATTCCTGCATGAATTGGTTGCGATACAATTCGAAATAGTAGCCCTTGGCATTGAGCAGTTCGCGATGGGTGCCTTCTTCCACCACGACGCCGTTACGCAAGACCACAATCTTATCCGCATTCACAATCGTCGACAACCGGTGTGCAACCACCAAACTGGTCCGACCTTTCAGGACGGTTTGCATGGCTTCCAAAATCGTTTTTTCGTTTTCGGTGTCAATCGAAGAAGTCGCTTCGTCAAGTACCAAGATTCGCGGATTAGCGATGACCGCCCGGGCAAACGAAATTAACTGTTTTTGGCCGGTGGACAGCTTATTGCCGCCTTCGCCGATATAAGTATCATAACCGTTTTCCTGTTCCAAAATGAAGTTATGGGCATTTGCGAGTTTGGCCGCCGCAATCACTTCTTCGTCGGTAGCATCAAGTTTTCCGTATCGGATGTTTTCTTTGATGGTCGTGCTGAAGAGTTGCGGGGTTTGCAGCACATATCCTAAGTTGGCGTGCAGCCAACTGATGGAACGTTCCCGGTAATCTTTTCCGTCGATCAGAATCCGGCCTTCCGTCGGTTCATAGAAGCGGGAAATCAAATTGACAATCGTGCTCTTTCCGCTGCCGGTTTCGCCGACAAAAGCAACCATTTGTCCGGCTTTTATTTCCAGATTGAAATTGGTTAAGACATTGTTGTCGGTGTTCTTGTAGCGGAACGAAACATTATCAAAAGTTATCGCACCTTCGATCGGTTCCCAGTTTTCTTTTTTGTGTTCGAAAAGGGTACCGTATTTTTCCACCACTTCCGGTGTATCGACAATGTCGGACGGTGTTTCAATCAGGGAAATAACCCGTTCGGCCGAAGCTTGGGCTTGTTGCAAATCGGTTAAGACTCTTGCAACAATCATTACCGGGTCAAAGAACTTGATTGCATAGTCGACAAACAAATAAAGGGTTCCGGTGGTAAAGAGAATGCCGAGCGGATCGTTTAAAACCATTTTACCTCCCACATAAGTGACGATGGCTACTCCGATATAACCCAAAAAGAGAATCGTCGGCCAGAAAAGCGAGGAGAAAAAGGCAGCGCGGATGGCGCGTCTTTTGTACTTTTCCGCCAAATCATTGAATTCTTGGGCATTGTCGTCTTCCAAGACCAAGGTTTTGGTCGTGTTGGCCGCCATGAAACTTTCGTTGTAAGAAGCGGTAATATGCGAATTGATTTTGCGTACTTCGCGGTGTTCCTTAAGGATTTTCTTGCGATAAAGAATCGCAATGACGATAAAGATCGGCAGGAGCGCCGTCATAATCAAAGCCAGGCGCCAATTGATAAAGAAACTGATAATCAAAATGCCAATCATCAAAAGGAATCCCCACAAAAAGTCAACCAATCCCCAGGAAATAATATTGGCAAGTCTTCGGGCATCCGAAGTCATGCGCGCCATAACCCAACCGGTCGGGGTGTTGTCGAAATAGGAGAACGATAACTGTTGCAAATTTTTGAAAGCTTGCATCCTGATTTCAAATGTGGTCCGTTCCTCGACTTTGGCTGCCGCCCGAATGAACGCCCAAACCGAAACTCCCATGCTTAATGCAATGAGGGAATACAGAATTATGAAGAACGGCACACTGTCAAAATTCGGTGTTTCGCTGAAAAAAGTTTCCAAGGCATACTTGTTCAAAAGCGGATAGCCGATGTCGATGCAAGTCATGACGATAACCGCCAGCAACATCAAAACCAAGCTTTTTTTGTCTTTGACGATGATTTTTAAAATGCGTTTCCACGTTTCCAAATCAAAGTGTTCGGCGGAATATAATTCTTGATCTTCCATCATGACGCATCACCTCCTCCTTGGACAACTTTGAGGAATTCGGCTTCCAATTCGCCCTGAATATCCCAGAGTTTCTTATAGAGGCCGTCAACTTTGGCCAATTCCTCGTGGGTACCGATTTGCGAGACGGCACCGTTTTCGATTACGACGATTTTATCGGCTTGTTTTGCGGAAGTTATTTTGTGAGTAATGATTAACATTGTGGCGGTTTTGTGACGTTTTAAAGCCGTGCGAATCATGAGGTCGGTTTCGCTGTCTAAGGCGCTTAACGAGTCGTCAAAGATCAAAATCGGTTTTTCGTCCAAAAGCATCCGGGCAATCGCAATCCGCTGCTTCTGTCCGCCCGACAATGTTGCGCCGCGTTCGCCGACCACGGTTTCGTAACCTTTTTCAAAGCCTTTGATATCGTGGTCCATGGAAGCAAGCTGCGCAACCTGTTCGACGCGTCCCCGTTCCACATTTTTGTTGGTAATCGCGATATTTTCATAGATGGTTTTCGAGAAAAGGAATGGGTCCTGCAAAATCAATCCGATGTTGCGTCTAACATGTTTTTTGTTGATTTCTTTCAGTTCCACGCCGTCGATTAACACGGAACCTTTTTGATAATCATGCAAGCGGGTTAATATTTTGGCGAGCGTGCTTTTGCCGCTTCCGGTCTTTCCGATAATCGCCACAGTTTCCCCCGCATTTATTTTCACGTTGAAATCGCGTAGCAGATACTCTTCCGCATCCTCAAACTTAAACCAAACGTTTTTGAATTCGATGTTGCCTTTGATTTCCGGGAGGAGTTTGCCGTCATCGACAAATTCGTCCTTGATATCGAAGACTTCCTGGAGACGATAAGCGGCTACGCTTGTTTTTCCGACATCGCCGATAATCCGGCCTAAACCTCTGACCGGCCAAATATAGGAACCGACAAGCATCAAAATGGCAATGATATCCGATGAGTGAACCGTTCCCGGATTGTTTTTCATAATAACGATGGCTACGGTAATGGTTAACAAATATTGCATAATCGTGGAGAAATCGCCGAAGGCCCAGAAAAACGAAGCGGTGCTATTCAGTGCCAGATTGCGTTCGGAATAGTCGATGCTTTGCTCCAGAAATTTTTCGATTTCATGCTTTTCGTTGGCAAAAGCCTTGACAACCCGAACTGCCGCCAAATTTTCCTGAATAATCGTCATTAACTTGGCTTCCGATTCTTCGATTTGGGCAAATTTCTTTTGCACATAAAGGAAATACCACAGGGAGCTGGTAAAAGCCACCGGAACAATGATTAAGGAAACCCAAGTCAGCATCGGATTAATCCGATACATTTGATAAACCGATGCACCCAAAATGGCAAAGACCGAAAGCATTTCCGCCATTTGCCGGCTCAAAAAATTTCGGACAACATCGATATCCGATGTACAACGTTGAATCAAATCACCTCGGTCAACATTGTTATGATAAGCATAGGATAGGTTTTGGATGTGGTTATACAATTCTTTTCGCAAATCCACAGATACCTGTTCGCTGACATAGTTTCGGTACACACCCATGACAATTTTAAAAATCGCCCTTAACAATTGATAAATAGCCAGCCCAAAACCGGCAAATAAGACAATCATTAATGGGGTTCCGCCCAAAGCAAATAAACTCTTCAGCCATTCCGGCAAATTGACAAAACTGCCGTCATTGGTAAGAACGGAGAAGATATATTTGATGAAAAGCGGTACGTACGTGTAAGTAAATGAATCAAAAGACGACATGGCAATGATAATCACAATCATGAGCCAATACCGTTTGATCATCTTACCCAGGAACCTGTATCCTGTTTTTTTCTGCTCCATAATAATCGACCTTTCTTTTCCTCTTAATTTTTTTGGCCTTAAGAATTAAGGGAAACAAATAATGCTAATAAAATTTCGGACTTTTCCCCGTTATTTTATTAAATCAAAGTAAATAACCGCCCTTGGGCATTTACTTTTACATATTATAGCAAATTCTTTCTCTTTTGTCGATAGAAATCATAGAAAAAAACCGGTTTTCAACCAAAGGTTTATTTACCGGTTTTATTTGCAACATGATTTCTTTTTTTTTCTCTTCTTCCTGTTTTTCCTGGGCACATACTTTTCGGTAATATTCTTTTAAGGATTCCCCGTTGAGTCCCGCGCAGCGTTCCTTTTTCGGACACGAATCGCACGGGGAATAAGAACGGCGGATAAACTGAAAATAGATGATGGCAATTACGATTATCGCAATGACAAAGATGATGATACCGTCTGCCAAACTCATACCAAAACTCCGATTAAATTGCCCACCCAGTAAACCAAAACGCCGAGCAGCCACGCAAAAGCGATTTGGTAGGAAATGGCCAGAAGCATCTGTTTCGTGCTTCTTAATTCTTGTTTCATTGCACCGATGGTAGCGATACATGGAGCGGAAAACAGATTAAACACGACAAAGGCCAAAGCGCTGCTCGCAGTGAAGAACGCAAACGGTCCCCCGGCGCCAAAAATCATCGAACCTTCGCTGACATCGCCCGCCAATCCCGCAATTATCGCCATCGAGGACACAACCTGTTCTTTGGCCACCAAACCTTGGAAAGCCGAAACCGTGGCACCCCAGCTGAGTTCACCCAGCATCGGATAGAAAACCCACGAAAAGAGGTTGCCGACTGAAGCTAAAATACTGTCATCGACCGGAACGCCGTATTCGAACCCCCAGGAAAAACTGACCAAAAACCAAACGGCCACGGAACTGACCAAAATGATTGTTCCCGCGCGTTTGATAAAGGATAAAGAACGGTCTTTTACATCGCGGAACACGTATCTGAAGTGCGGCCATTTATAATTGGGAAGTTCCGAGATATAAGGACTTAAGTTGCCCTTAAAGAAGAATTTCATAATAATCGCCGAAATGACGATGACGATGATGGCCATAAAATAAAGGGAAGCCGAAACCAATCCCGAGTGATCCGGGAAAAAGTAGGAAGCAAAAAGCGCCATTATCGGCAGTTTCGCGCTGCACGGGATAAAAGGAGTAAGGATAATCGACATTCTTCTTTCCTTATCCCCCTCGATGGTTCTTGTCGCCATGACTCCCGGGACACTGCAACCCGAGCCCACAATAAACGGAATCAAGGATTTGCCGCTTAAGCCCAAACGTCGAAACAACCGGTCGAGGAAAAACGCAATCCGCGACATATAGCCGGTGGTTTCCAGCACCGCAATCAACAGGAAAAGAATAATCAATTGGGGAACAAAGTTTAAAACCGCTCCGACCCCGGCAATAATCCCGTCGACAATTAAACTGATCAACCATTCGGAAGTATCGATTTTGGCAAGCGCGTTTCTGGTCCAGTCGGATAAAGCGGCAAACGCTCCGTCGACCAAATCGACCGTAAAACTGCCGACAACCCCCACCGCAAGATAATACACCAAAAACATGATGACGACAAAAATCGGCAAAGCCAGCCATTTATTGAGAAAAATCCTGTCAAGTTTGTCGGTCGTGGTAATTCCGACATCACGAACAGTGACAGCTTTTTTGATAATGCCGACAATATACTCGTACCTTTGGTTGGCTACCGCTTCTTCGATATCGGTGCCGAAGGCTTTTTCCAGTTGGTTGATGGCGACTTCAAAAGAAGGGATTTGGTGATTATCAAACAAAGGATCCCGTTCCAACAATTTTACCGAAATAAAGCGTTTATGGTTCCCTTTGACATATTGCGCCACTTTTGCAATCGCGTTTTCCAAATCAGCCGAAAAAATCAACGGGTGATAATTTTTTTTATATCCTTTGGTCTTAATCAAAGTAATCAGTTCGTTGATTCCGGTCTGTTTTAACGCCGAAATCGCAACAATGCTTAAGCCCAATTCTTTTTCCAGTTTATCCACATGGATATGGACGCCCTTTTTTTCCATGATATCCGTCATGTTGAGGGCAATAATGACATCGAGGTCCAGTTCCATCAATTGGGTCGTCAGATACAGACTGCGTTCGATGGAAGTGGAATCGACGATATTGATAACCAAATCCGGTTTTTCTGCCAATAAAAAACGCCGTGATATTTCTTCTTCGGCAGTGTAAGGGCTTAAAGAATAAATACCCGGTAAATCGATTAATTCGAAATCGGTTCCGATGATGGTACCACGTTTCTGTTCGATGGTAACCCCCGGCCAATTGCCGATTTTCTGGTTAGAACCGGTCAACAGATTGAAAAGGGTCGTTTTTCCGCTATTTTGATTGCCTGCTAAAGCTATTTTCATCTTCTATCACCTTAATATCTATCTGACGCATGTCCGCGCGTCGTAAACAAAGTTCATATCCGCGCAACTCAATATCGACCGGATCGCCCAGCGGGGCAATCTTTTTGATTTGCACCACAACCCCCTTGGTAATTCCCATATCCAACAGACGGCGCCTTAAAGCGGGGTTATCGTTATGAAGAGCCAGTACTACCGCTTTTTGGTTCAGTTGCAAATCGCTTAAATGTCCTTCCTCTCCGACTTTTAACCGTTTGGCAATTTTTTTAGATTTGTTGAATAACATACAGCCTCCAAAGGAAAGTTAACTTACGTTAACATTATACGCTTTTTTAAAACAGATGTCAACTGTTTCATTAACATTTGTCGCGAGTTTCGTCGGTCAAGAAAAACAGGCAAAATTGATTTTTAATGTAAAAAAAGCATAAAAAGAACGAAAATATGATACAATTTAGGTAAGATAAAAAAACGGTGATAACAATGAAAATATTGACTAAATCCAACGAAGACTATTTGGAAGCCATCGTCATCCTCTCCCAAAAGGATCCCAAAGTTAAATCGGTTGAGGTGGCGAGGTTGCTCGGAGTTTCGAAACCGGCCGTCAACAAAGCCATGAACGAATTGAAAGAAAACCTACTGATTGAAAAAGACAATTACGGCGATATCGAATTAACCGACCGCGGACGCACTCTCGGCAATCAGGTCTATCAGAAACATTTGCTGATTCGGTCCTTTTTGCTAAAAATTGGCGTCAGCGAAGAGATTGCGGATACAGACTGTTGCCTGATTGAACACGTAATCAGCGAGGAAACATACAACGCTTTGGTCAAATTAATGAAGGAAGTGCTTGATAAATAAAAACGGGCAAACCGGCTTAAACCGGACTACCCGTTTTTTTATTTTCGATTAACTTCGGTAAAAGGAGATAGTCGGAAAAGCAAATCACATCTTCCCCGGAAACGCCCGTCGAAGTATACCAGAAAGTTTTTAAACCGAGTTTTACGGCGGGAACAATATCGCATCGATAATCGTTTCCGATCATCGCGGTTTCTTCGGGGTTTAACTGATGTATTGCCAAAATCAGTTCAAAAAGCAGGGGACAAGGTTTACGCACCAAATTATCCGCGCTACTGTATACTTCGTCAAAATAGGAAAGTACGCCGATTTTTTTAAGCTGCTGCTTCAAAGTTCGGGCGGAAAAAGCCGAATTGCTTAAAGCCAGCAATTGATAACCGGCTGTTTTCAAGGTTTTCAGGCAATCAGCGATACCCGGCATGGCATCGATTGTTTCCGCGGCTTCGAGAAACGAAGTTTCCAACTCTTCAGGGTTTCCTTCCAAACGCAGCCCTTTCAGGAAAAAAGCCAAATACTCCCGAAAAGGAATTTCCAACAAATGGTCTTTTCGGGTCTGGTAGGTAAAGGCAAGCAAATCGGCGCTGCGTTTTTGCCAAAGCATAAAAGGGGTTTGGGGAGCGAGCTGGTCATGCAACTTCTTCAGCCCTTTTTCGAAACTGAAGGACTTGCTATCGATAACCGTTCCTCCTAAATCAAAAATAACGGTTTTCATTTTCTCACCTAAAATAAACTTAATTGTTCCTGGATTTGGGGACGGCTTTTGCGTAAATCCCATATAGTTTGAAAATCGGTTATTATGCCGTATTTTTGGCATCTTTCCAAAAATACTTCCCATAGTTTAGTCCGGTTGAGGGACGGCACTTCAAATTGATTGCCGTAAAGACGCTGGTAATCATATTTCAAACCCGGAAAATGGCGGTCCAGCTGCGCATAGAAATATTCGCGGTTGCCGGTTCTTAAGGTTAACCCAAAATCAAAAACCAAAATATAGCTAACCCCCGCTTCGTGAGCGGCATCGACAATTCGCCCGATGTTTTCCGGCGTATCGTTGATAAAAGGCAAAATCGGGCCCAACCAAATGCCGGTCGTTATTCCCGCCTGGGAAAAAGTTTTCAATACTTCGAAGCGCTCGCTAGTCTTGCTGACGTGAGGTTCCAAAATCGAACAAAGTTTATCGTCATAAGTCGTAATCGTCAGATTCACGATTGCCCGGTTTTTGGCATTGATTTTTCGGTATAAATCCAAATCTCTTAATATCAGAGCGCTTTTGGTCAGAATATTGATGCCGAAACCGTATTCCAGAATAATTTCGAGCATTTTTCGCGTATACTGCAAATCTTTCTCGATATGTACATAGGGATCGCTCATCGAACCGGAAGTAATAATACCTTTGCTTCTTTTCTTGGCCAGTTCCTGACCCAGCAAATCCAAAGCGTTTTCTTTTACCATGACGTTCTCGAAATCATCGATTTGGTAACAGGAACTGCGCGAATCGCAATAAATGCACCCGTGGGTGCAGCCACGATAAATGTTGATATTTAAATCTTTGCTTAAAATTTGTTTGGCCTGAATATAACGCATTACGCTCTCCCGTTCCTTTTTAGCAATTTCAGCTTTTCTTGACATAAAGGGAAGAAAAAACCCACCAAAACCGGTAATTCGCCAATTATCACGGCCCAAAATGGGAATGTTTGCTGCTTTTCCCGATTAATCAAGAAGACCGTCAATAAACCCGCTGCAGCTAACAGATAAAAGACGATTTTTACCGTTTTTGTTCCTTTGTTATCTAACTTCGCTTCAAAAAGCGCCTGAATAACCAAAACCGCAAGCAAAGCGACTACCAGATATTCCAAAGAACGATCCCTGGTAAAATGGCAGGTTAAAACCACCGTTCCGACCGTTCCCCATTCGAAAACCGTACTAAAGGAAAGAAAAGACTAATCGACGATTTATCCTCGAGGTTTAAATCCTGCGGTTTTAACAAAAACAAAACAGCTACCGTAAAGATTAACCCGCCGCTGATTCCCCAAAAGAAACCGGGTTTAAGAAGATACAGAAAAATCTCCCTGCCGAAGCCAAAGACCCGTAGGATCGGCATCAGGAACAAAACAATCAGAACAACGATTTTGCTTTTGGCATAATCGGGCTGATAAAATTGGATTCGGTAATCGCGGGTTAAACAGAGCAAAAAAAGCATTCCCCCGATTACGATATCCATAATCACGCTGTTTAGGAAAACAATGATATTTTCTTTTTCGAAAGCCGAAATCACTCCGGCAATCACCCCAAAAAGAACCGTATCGGCAACAGTATACTTGATAAAAACGGTCGGATCGAACCGACTCTTTTGGCCGAACCCTATCGCCAGTCCCAAAAAAACAAGCATCGACCATTTCAGATAAAAATGGTTGGGGAAAAAAAGCAGCTGACTGTAAAGATATGCGATATACTCGTTATTATCGCTGAGCGTCCTGATAAATTCTTTCACTTGGAAATAATCAAGCGCAAGCACCGCAACATTGATTAAAAGAAACGACAGAAGCGCAAACTTTTTGACCCGGTTCATTTTGTCCTCCCATGTCCTTTTTGGGAATTATACCACAAAAACAAAAAAACCAAACATTTTTTTATAAAGCATAAAAAAATCCAGCTGGTTAAGGCTGGATTATTGACGCTTAATTTTGGTTTCCGTTTCTTACCTTCCGAACCAATTCCAAGAATTCCTGGCGATATGCATCGGTGAGTATTTCCGGTTTATCGATTCGCTCGATGATGTTGTTGTAAGAAGCGTTGCTTTTGAATTCCGAATCCCGTAACAACAATCCGAATTCCGCTACCCCACTGGCAAAGATAAAATCATTCGACGGTATTTCGGTTATTTCGCTGCAGGTTGCAACGATTTCGTTGCTTATAAAAGTAGTCGGATCTTTATATCTTAAGGTACATTTGAAGATTTCCGGGTTTTCGGCCTGATTTTCTTTTAAGACAATTTCAATCAGACAAACAGTCGTATGGCCGGCTCCGATTTCTCCCGCATCCGTTTCTTCGTTTTCGAATTCCTCGTCGGTGAGGATTTTGTTTTCGTAACCGATGACCCGGTATTTTTCTACAACCTCCGGATTAAATTCCACTTGCGCCTTGGTGTCCTTGGCAACCGTCATAAGGGTTCCGCCCAATTCTGAAACAAAGACTTTTTGCGCTTCCAAAATCGAATCGATATAATAATAGTTTCCGTTTCCGGCTTGGGCCAAAGTATCCATGGTACTAGCTTTGAGATTGCCTTCTCCAAAACCCAAAACGGTCAGATAGACGCCTGTTTCGCGCTTTTGACTGATAAATCGTTTTAAGCCTTCGATACTGGTAATTCCGACATTAAAGTCGCCGTCGGTTCCGAGGAAGACGCGATTATTTCCGCCTTCGACAAAGTATTTTTCGGCCAATTCGTAAGCCTTGTAGATACCTTTGCTGCCATGGGTGGAACCGGAAGCCGTCAGGTCGCTGACGATGGCACTGATTCGGGTTTTTTCGAAACCGAAACCCCCGTCAAGCACCACTTTGTCGCCTGCTGCATAGGTCACAATCGAAATGCGGTCTTGGTCGTTGAGATTGTCAATCAACAATTTGAAGGCATTGATCATGAGCGGCAATTTATTGTCGAAACCCATCGAACCGCTGACATCGAGCAAAAAGACAAAGTTGTTCGGTTTTTCGTTGTCAAGTTCAAATTCCTTGGCTTTGATTCCGATTTGGACGAGCTTGTTGCTATCGTTCCACGGACAATCGGCCACTTCCGTAAAAATCTTTAAGGCCTTGTCGATATCGTTGACATAAGAATAATTGAAGTAATTGAGCATCTGCTCAATGTTAACCGCATCCTTCACCACCGGCCGGCCGTTATTGATTAACCGTCGGATATTGCTATAGGCGGCGTTGGAAGAATCCAAACTGACATTGACCTTGTTGTTGGTTGCGGTGTCGATATAGCCCTTTTCCACAAGTTCCAAATAAGATTCGAGGTTTCCTCCGGAATCCCTCGGAACATAGTTATGATAACCGCTATCCTTTGAGGCACAGCCAATTGTAAAAAACAAAACACAGACAAGGGACAAAACAAAAAATCTCTTCAAAACCAGTTTCTCCTTTCTTTTTAACCATTACCTAACCTTAAACAACTATTTGATAAAATAACAAATATCCAAAACTACATTGCCGAGTTCGTCGGGGGTGGTAAAACGCGGGCAGGCATAACGTTCAAAGAACCATAAAGCCCCTTGGACATCGGTAATTACTGTTTCGCCTCTTTGAACCAAAGTATTGCCACAGGCATCTTCGTGGCTGTAAAGGTTTCCTTCTTTCCCGTAAAGCCAAACAACCCCAAGGGTGCTTTCCGGAAAATCGACAAAGTCAAAACCGGCGGGAACCGGGGTATCTTTCGGCCTAAACATGCCAATCCAGTACTCGAAAGGTTCGCCTTCTTTCCAGCGCATCAAACCGATGTAGGCATCGCTGTCTTCAAAAAAGGGTTCCGGAATGGTCAATTGTTCCAAAGTTTCAAAATAGCCTTGGGAAAACCATTCTCCCCATTTGTTGGCAAATGACCCGTTTACCCGATCGGCATCCGAATATTTTCTCCCGATAAAACGGGTTGCGGGGAGAGCTTGCCGATAAACATTTTTGATTCCGAACATCCCTTTTTTCTCCTTTATAAAATCATTATCCCATGATCTTTTAAGATCTTGAGGTCTTCTTCCGGCCAGAGCGAAGCCTGGACTTCACCAATATGCGCTTTTTCAAGCATAACCAGACATAAGCGGGATTGACCGATTCCTCCCCCAATCGAAAGAGGGAGGTTTTCTTCCGAGACATCCCGATGAAACGGATATTGCAATCTTTCCAAGGTATTTGTTACCTGAAGTTGATACCGTAAACTCCGTGCATCGACGCGGATGCCCATGGAAGACAGCTCCACAGCCTGACCGAGCGGATCATACCATACGAGAATGTCGCCATTTAATTGCCAATCGTCATAGTCCGGCGCGCGCAAATCGTGCCTGCTGCCGTTCGACAATTTGTCGCCGATACCGATGATGAAGACGGTTTTCTTTTCCCGGCAAATTGCGTTTTCCCTTTCTTTGGCCGAAAGATGGGGATACTTTTGCAACAATTGTTCGGAAGTGATAAAAAAGACCTCTTCTTCAATTGTCTCTTTCAACCCTGAAAACCGCTCGTTCAGTAATTCTTTCGTTTCGACAATTGCTTTGACGATTTTTCGGACAATTTGTTCCAAATAGGCGACATTGCGATCATTCGGTAAAATCACGCGTTCCCAGTCCCATTGATCGACATAAAGCGAATGGAGGTTATCCAGAGTTTCGTCTTTGCGGATTGCATTCATGTCAGTATACAAACCGCTTTCCGGCAAAAAGCGGTATTTATTCAAAGCCATCCGTTTCCATTTCGCCAGCGATTGGACAATTTCGATTGAATCGGGAAAAGCATTGATGTGGAAACTGACAGGCTTTTCGATGCCGCTTAAGTTATCGTTTAACCCCGAGGATTCTCGGACAAAAAGGGGAGCGGATACTCTGGTTAAATTCAATTTTTCCGCAAGCTTCCGTTCAAACGTATCTTTGACAAATTTGATGGCCTGTTGGGTTTCCATTAAATCAAGAATACTGGTATAGTTTTTCGGTATATAAACGCTCATTTGTTAATTCTCCTATTAATTAAATTTTTGTCGCCTTTTGTGCCTGGATTTTTTCGATGCACGCCGGGGCATCGAATTGGGCATTGTTGATAATTTTGGAAACCTGATAATATTCCATTAAACTGGCGGAATACGGTTTCAATGTAGCAAGCAATTCTTCTTCGTTTGTTAAACCGGGATTGAGCCACAATTTCTTGGCTTCTTCGGTTAAAATTACCGGCATGCGATCATGGACTTCCGCCATCAAAGGATTGGCATTGGTGGTAATAATCGCACAGGTATAAATCTTTGTACCGTCGCTTTTCGTATAGGCTCCCCATATCCCCGCAAACCCAAAGATTTCCTGATTCTTAACCAAAAAACGCATCGGGATCTTGTCGCCGGAAGTCTTTTTCCATTCGTAAAAACTGTCGGCCAAAATCACGCAACGGTGAAATTTGAAAGCCTTTTGAAAAGAAGGTTTGGTGGCAATTGTTTCGGCCCGGGCATTTATCAATTGCTTTACCGCTTTATCGTCCTTGGCAAAAGGAGGAATAAAACCCCAATTCAGGGTTCCGACCCGGTTTTTTTCGCCGTCATTGATAATGGCCAAAACCGGCTGACCCGGGGCAATATTATACCTCGGAAGCTTAAAATCATAACCATAATTCTCGATTTGATAATAATCGAGCAAATAATTGTCCAAAGTATATTTATTTACGCTTAAGGTAAAACGTCCGCACATGGTATACTCCTTTTTTAATTTTAAACTGATTATACCAGAAAAAACCCGGTAAAACAAGCAAATGAAAAACCGTTTTTTGGCATGGTTTTTTATGCGCTTGATGGTTTGTCAACAAGAAAATGGCTTTAGAATTATCTTTCGTAAATAAATTCATTCCCGACCAAAACTAATCGTCTTTCAATAAACCAAGACATTATGCAAGTCTTTTCTTTTCAGTAGTATTATATCACTAATTATTCGAATGAGAAACATTTTAGGGTATACGATTCGTTGACTTAACCATTTTTCAAAAAAGAATTATAAAAACCGCTTGATTTAACTTCTTTTTACAGTTTAAAATAACGGTTTTCAATAAAAAAAATCACCTTTTGCAAGGTGACATAATTGACAGATTGGTGATCCGTACGGGATTCGAACCCGTGAATGCATGCGTGAAAGGCATGTGAGTTGAACCGCTTCTCCAACGGACCATACAAAATAAAACCATTATACATAACTGTACAATGGTGGAATCAACTTGAATGGCGCCCCTTCAAGGACTTGAACCTTGGACCCCATGATTAACAGTCATGTGCTCTAACCAACTGAGCTAAAGAGGCCTATAGAAACAAGAGCTGGCAACGACCTATTTTCGCCCGTTAGGACTATCGTCGGCGCTGAAGTGCTTAACTTCTGTGTTCGGCATGGGAACAGGTGTGTCCACTTCGCTATAGTCACCAAACT
>Ga0116189_1000544_pt1 | contig 34575 bp, 33 predicted proteins | sample AD_JPNTR3_MetaG_FD_89895 | JGI IMG/M metagenome (GOLD analysis project Ga0116189, IMG submission 89895) | Active sludge microbial communities of municipal wastewater-treating anaerobic digesters from Japan - AD_JPNTR3_MetaG | ecosystem: Engineered > Bioreactor > Anaerobic > Digestate | place... | reverse complement strand
TGTAATCTGTGGTGTAGTAGTGGTTGTTTTTTCAGATTCTGCTGCATTGTCTTCGGGGAATGAAACCTCCGTGTCGGTTCCCAGCGGGTACAGTGCCGGGAATACCTTGATTGTGGAAGGCCGTGATCTAACCTATCAGGAGGCGGTTGATTTGTATCTCGAAAATGAACGGCTGCGAAGCAGGGTGGAGCATCTCGAGACCTTGTTGGGACGTGTTGCCTGTGATCTGCAGGTTATCCAAGGATATCTTGGAGTGACCTGTCCGAATTGATTCTATAGGAGAATGGATCATGATTCGAAAAACCAAAAGTGGTTATATCGTCACCAGCGGGAAGTATCAAACGAGTCTTACGGAACAGCGCCGAGACGTGACCATTAAAGAGAGGGACTTAAATGTCTGGTGCTCCAATCAATGGCAAACAAGAAGCGATCGACAATCTAAAAGAGAATGTGAGGGAGATATTCGCTCGCCTGCATAACATAGAAATGGGTGAATATGCTCATGGAAAGCATATGGAAAACCAAGTGAACGAACTTAAAGAAGAAATCCGAAAGAGCCGCAATATCCTGTGGATCATCCTCCTCGTTTTGGCGGCAACACAAGGCCCACAGGTGATTGCGTATTTCGTGCGGGGATTCTGATGGGCGACCTAGCGAAGAATTTTTCCCGCTACGAGTTCATCTGTCATTGCGGGTGTGGATTAGACCAGGTGGATCCAGAACTCGTGGCGGCGTTGCAGCGGCTGCGGAACCGGATCGGCCGGCCGATCTACGTGAACAGCGGGTGCCGGTGTGCGGCGCACAACGCCGCGGTGCGGGGCGCGCGAAATAGTTATCACCTGCGGGGCATGGCGGCGGACATCCACGCGGACATGAATCCGGTGGAGCTAGGGCGGACGGCGGCGGAATCGGGTTGGTTTCGCGGAATCATTGTGCACGCATGGGGTGTGCACGTGGATATTCGGCCAGGGCGGAAATATTGGCGGTTGTAATTCACCGCGGTGACGCGAGGGACGTAAAATGAGCGGATTTTGGAAGTCAAAAACAGTGTGGTTCAACTTGTTAGCCGGCGGGTTGGCGGCGGGGAACGCAGTGGGTTTTTCGGATTTCCAGGCGGATCCGGATTTGATTGCGCTGATCATGGCGGTGGTGAATATTCTGCTGCGGTTTTTAACCAAAAAACCGCTGAATAAAAAATAATTCATGTTGCAAAAAACAAGAACCAGAATAGAAAATCCATTCGTATGGAAAAAACTAAAAGAGTCTTTTTCCCGTGGAGCGTCCATTGAAGTGGCTTGTTTGAAGGCGGGCATCACTGTGGAAACATTCCGGCGCTGGTGGGAACAAGGCGTAAGGGACTTGCAGGAGATTGAGGAGGAATTTGACCCGCAACATGTTGAGGCGGGGACCGAAGAACGGGGAACGATTTTCGCTCAGTTCTATTGGTATCTTGCGCCGGTGATTGCGGAAAAGATTGAGGAATGGATCGGAAAGATCGAATCCGGAGTTAATGACCGGCAGGCCAAAAACATGATCACCCTAATGGAACTGATGTTCCCTGATTTGGTGGGGAAAGGAAGACAACGGAAAGAACCTGGAATCATTCCTTCGGATATGCCGGTTGCGCAACTAGTGGCCTTTATTGCGAATATTCTCCGGGACCGCCAGGTAGTTGCGGAAATGATCCGTCATGATGAAAAGGGGGAAATCCGCGATGCCCTTAGATTCGTTATTGGAACTGAAAAAATACTTCGAGGCATTGAAGGAAAAAACCAGGGAATGGAATGTTCTGAATTTTAAACCTGAGAAAAAGCAGGAAGAATTCATGAACGCCACGGGGGCTTTCCGGTTTGTCGGATTTTTGGCGGGGAACCAAACGGGGAAATCTCTTTCGGGATGTATCTTGGATTTCATGCATGCCACGGGGTTGTACAACCTGTTTCCTTGGTATAAAGGAAGAAAATTCTCCGGGCCGACGGTTATTTGGGCGGCTTCCACCACGGCGGATTTTACGCGGGATAATATTCAACGCCATCTGGTTGGATATTTCAACGAAAAAGACGAACCGGCGGGAGGGATTATTCCGCGGGAATTGATTTTGAATTGGACCCGGCGAAGCCGTCCCGCCAATGCCATCGATCAAATTTGGGTGAAACATTTCAATGAACAGGGAGAGCAAGATGGAGTCAGCCTGATTCAATTTAAAGACTACAGCCAGGGGTATCGTAAATTCGCGGGAGGAACGGTTCATGTCATCCATCTGGATGAAGATCCCGTGGACGGCCGGATCACTACGGAATGCAAGGCCCGCTTCGTTCAGACCCGCGGGATTATGTATTATACCCTGACACCGACGGAAGGCCTCACGGCATCCGTGAAAGAATTTTGGCCGGAGCCTTCCACACCGTTTCATTACACCGTGCAGATGACCCTGGATGATTGCGCCCGGTTGTCGGAAACGGAGAAGCGGGAAATCATTGCTGCATATCCTGAACATGAACGGGAGTGCCGGGTCAAAGGAGTTCCCTTCCAGGGGGCGGGAGCCATTATTCCTTTCTCGGAAGCTGTATACGTGACGAGGTCCTTTCCCTTGCCCCCCACAATGCGGTATGGAATCGGAATTGACTTTGGATGGTCGGGAACTGCCGCGGTGGGTTGCGCTTATGATGCGCAAACCGATACGATTTATGCGCAATGGGAATATTTGCAATCCGAACAAATCCTGGCAATCAATGCGGCACGCATCAAAGAGTTATATATGCGATATTGGGGATATGACAGCAATCCCATTGTTTTTTGGCCTCATGATGGAGAAATCCCCCAGGATGACGGAGCTACGTTGGCGCAACAATGGGCCAGCCAGGGGTTGCGGATGCATTCTTCATTTTCGCATTACCTGGTTCCCCGCGATGACGGAAAAACCACCCGTTCCATCGACGTGTCCAGCGGAATTGAAGACATGATTTCCCGGATGCAGAACGGACGGCTGAAAATCTTTGAAGAATGCCGTCAGTTGCGGATGCAGTTGCAGTTTTATCACCGGCGGTTGGATTCTGTATCCGGGCGCTCGGAAATCGTAAAAAAGGATGACCACCTGATTGACGCGCTTCGGCAGTTTATTATGATGTGCCGTCATGCGGAATTACTTCCGGATCAAGTATATTTTCATGCGCCGGTTGCGCCGGTTATCGCAAAACATGACTATAATGTGCTGGAATATGAATCAGCAAGGAGGCCATCATGGTCGATTGGTTGATCGGAAGTTCACTAAAGCGGCAGGAACCCATTCCCACGCCGGTAAAAAAGGATCCGGATATCATGAAAGCGCAATTGGAGTTGGAAAAAAAACGTTTGGCATCCCTGGGTATCTTAACTATGCGGGGAGGGTCGCCGAATAATCTCTTAGGGAGATAAAATCATGGTTCGGGATGTCCGGTATTGGAAGCGGCAATTGAACGAAGCCCGCAATGAGCGGTCTTATTATGAAAAAGACTGGCAGAAAATTATTGAAGTCATTGATCCGATTTATTGCTCCATTGAAAAATATCTGTTTCATGATCCATCCAAATCCAGGGAAATTTACGATTCGCGGGGAATCCGGGGACATGATGGCCTGGTCAATGCATTGCATTCCAGCCTGTTTCCGCTTTTTTCCCCGCACGGCATGATTACGATTCGAAACAAGCAGCTCCTGGACGATTATCCGGATCTTCACGAGTGGCTTGCCTACGTGAACGAAACGCTGTTTTCCGCTTACGCACAATCCAATTTTCACCGGGAAGCGCAAAAATCCGTTAGTGATATCGTTTCTTTCGGTTTTGCGGCCAATCTGCAAGAAACTTATCCATTCGGAGACTCCCGCTACGGGGATCTTATTTTTACTTCCATACCTTTTAATGAAGTTTATCCGTTTGAGGGAAAAGAGGGCACGGTTGTTCAAATCATCCGGGAATTCAAGATGCGGAATGAGCTGATTCTGGAGAATCCCGATTGGCGGCAAGCCATCGCGGCGAATCCCGATTTGTTCCGGTTGATTCGGGAAAACCCCTCGGATAAACAGGATCTTTTGCATATCATTACACCGGTAAAACCAGGCGAGCGCACGTTGGTCCGCTCTCATACTTATATTTCTCTTTTTATCCTGGACCGGGAAGAAGGGATTGAATTGAATCGGCACGGGGAATTTTATGAAGGATTTGATGAATGCCCCGTACAGGTTCCCCGTTGGAAGCCCCGGACAGGGAATGTATACAGCCGGTCTCCGGCGCAAGCCGCTCTCGGTGATGTTCTTTCATTGCAAGTATTGGCCAAGCAGCGCTTAAAAGCAATTCCCAATCTGGTGACCCCTCCTCTTCAGATCCTGCAGGGATCTTTGGCTTCCGAAGTGGTCAGCTTACTGCCGGGAGCGCAGAACATCGTCAAGCAATTGAATGCGATTTCCCCTATTTTAGAGGGTCACCAGGTGGACGTGGCTTATTTCGAGGGGGAACATCTGGCGAAAAACATCCGTTCCATCATGCATTGGGATGACTTCCGGTATCCGGAGGATCTTCCCCAGATGACTGCAGAAGAGGCCCGAATCCGTTCCAATGTTATGCAAGGTCTCTTCGGGCCGGTTATTTCCGCAATCGATTATGAATGGTCCCGGCCGCAACTGGACCGGTCTTTGTGGATTCTGGTACGGGCCGGCCGGATCCCTCCTCCTCCCGCGCCGGTGGATCAACGGGATATTGCATTTGAAATGATATCGCCGCTTGCACAGATGCAACGGTATACGGAAGTGCAGCAAGCGGAGGGTTTGTTACGCACTGCTGTGGAAATGAGCCAGGTTTATCCGGAGATTCTGGCGATGATTGATGGGAAGAAGTTGCTTCCCTGGATGGCCTCCCGAATGAACCAAAGCCTATTCCAATTTTTACGAAAGCCGGAGGAAGCAGAGAAGATTTTACAAATGCAGCAGATGGCCCAAGGGGCTCCAGCGATGGCGAAAGCGTTGAAGGATGCTTCCGTGGCACAACTCAATATGAAGCGGGCGCAATATGAATCCCCTGCATGAATTATTCAAGGAGACTTTGGCCAACCCGGAATTGCTGTTCGAAGAATTATTGAAGCGGGAGATGGATGAACAGCAGATGCAAGAAGCCTTGGCGAATGCCAAAGCCTTGCGGGAAGCCATTTTTCTTACCTTTAATACGCCATTCGGGCGGATCGTGTTGCGCTGGATGGAGGAAGAGTTCCAGAACCGGAGCAGTCTGAATCTGACCAACGATGGATTTAAAACCGAAGTCCGGGAAGGCATGCGCCTGGTTTATTTATTGATTCGGCATGCCATCAAACAACATGAAAGAGAAAGAAAGGATTCCAATCATGGTAATTCCCCCAACACCTCCCCCAACCTTGAATCCATCTTCCGAACCTGGAGGGACACCACCCGCATGGGCCATATCCCTGCCTCCGGAGATCAAGGACAATCCGACCATTCAAGGACTTTATAAATATCAGAACCCCCAGGAAGCCTTGCATCAGATGGCCCGCATGACCATCGAAGCGCAATCTTTGGTGGGACAAAAGGGACCGCGGCTTCCGGCGAAAGAGGCCCCTTATAATGAATGGGTCCGGTGGAAGCAAGAACATTTGGGAGCCCCGGCCAAGGCGGAAGGTTATAAACCGCATGATCCCGTGGAAATCGAAGTGAATGGAGCCAAGGTACCCATGCGGCTTCCGGCTCATTTGGATGCCACTTTGCGGGAAAAAGTGGCGGCCATCGGGGGAACTCAAGCGGATTATAATCATTTGGCGGGGATTGTATTACAGGAAATTCAGCAGGCTCCCGTTTTAGCCAAATCCATTTTGGAGAAAACTTATGGGGCGCAGGGCGCGCAGCAAATCACGATGGCGGCACAACGGGTGCTGGATTTGATTCCGGATGTGGGGGAATCCGGGCAGCCCGGGTTACGATCGCAGGTTAAAGAATTGATTGCCTCCAGTCCGGAATTGCAGGTGGGATTGGCACATATCGCTTCCCGTCTGGGAGAAAGCCAGACCCCGGCTCCAGGGTGGACTTCTTCCGGAACCGCTGTGGATATCAATCAATTGATCAAAGAAGCTCAGCAAAAAGATGCGGAATGGGTGGCCTTGATGCAAAGCAATCCGAACGATCCCCGCATTCCGGTTTTGCAGGAAGAAGTCCAAAAAATTATGTATCAGGTTTATTGCTTTAATCAAAAAAAATCTTGACAAGTCCGGGAAGAATACCTTTAATATAAATACGGTCTGGAGAAAGCCCACCTCCAGGAAGCCTTTCCGCCGGGCGCGCTGTGGACCGCATATTCCCCACCGGGCAGGTCTCATCGAGGCAGCCTCCCGTGGGATAATGTTCACGCATTATTTCACGGAGGAGCAATCATGGTTGACCTGACAACTTCCCTACCGTATGCCAGCTTTTACGGACAGGGCCATGGTGACCAACTATGGACCAAGGAGATTCCGCCGGAATTTTATGTCCAGCGGATTGCTCAAATGATTTACAATATGCTCCACATCCAGGGCTCCCAACTATTGCGTTGGGTGCGTGTGGAGCCGATGGGCGGCGAAAAGACCGGATTCCGCCGCCGTCAACCCTTATCCACCAGCCGGGTGACCAACCGGTACCGCATGCAGGTTACAAAGCCGTTCTATGACTTCATGGCGGCTGTAGCAGCTTCCACGTCTACTACGACCGAAGCACTGGCCGCCTTGGAGGCCTTTCAGCAGCCCACCGGCGACATTCGTTGGTGTTATCCGCAAATCATCAAATATAATCCAGTCATCGGAACGGTATGGGATCCCTTGTTCGGCCCAATCACGCCAAGCAATGAATTCGTACAAGAAGGAATTGGAGCCATCGGTCGGGCTTGGGACCGCGTAATTGTGGATGCTTTCTTCGGGAACGCCATCGAGGGACATAATGCCGCCGAGAACACAACCGGGGCCTTAAGCACGGTGGAATGGTCGGAAAGCAATTCAGATTGTACTATCCTGAAGCCGACCGGCGGATTGACCCGCTCAGCCATTCAAAAAGTGGCGGAAATCTTTGATGACCGGGGAATTCCCAATGATCCTTCTCAGCGGATCGCCATTATCGGCGTAAAGCAGAAACAGAATATTTTGAATTCTTCGGAATTCACCAGCACGGATTGGCGTGCTTCCCGTCCTCTGGAAAACAACGAAATCGGCGGGTTGATGGGATTTACCTGGGTGGTCATCGGCAATGACCTGGGAGTCGCGGGAGAAGATGAATTGCTTCCAAAGATCAGCGGTCTGCGCCGATGTATCTTTACGTCGCCCCGAACCCTTGGGTTCGGAATTTGGGACCGGTTTCAAAGCCGGGCGTATGAAATCGAGAACAACGATTTCGCGAAGGCTATCTGGATTTCCAGCACGGTGGGCGCGACCCGCATCGAGGAACGCACCATGGTGGAAGTCCGGTGCCAGGAAACCAGTTAAAGGAGGCTGACATGAAACGCGGGCTGATCCTTTCATTCATTCTGCTTTTAGTGTCGCCCTCCTCGTTCGCGCAGGTTTTGGGGACGTATCATCATGATTATTATGTCAATGATGGAGTATTCGTCCCGGTCGGGCCGGAACTTTTGCAAATGGGGGCGGCCGCGGAAGTGGGAACGGTCACCCGGGCTCTCGAAACCCTGGGTCCGGCGGAAGGGGTTGAGTTGCGTCCTTTCCAGGAAACCATTTTCGAAATCCCCGCCGTATTGCAATGCAAAAGTCCGACCGGCCAGGTGGTTGCACTCAGCATTGTAGGATCCACCAGCCGAACTGTAGCCGTTCCTATCTTCGGAACCAAGCGTTGCGCCGTGCAAGTGATCGGGTCTCAAGCCGGAAGCGGTGCATTAAGCAGCGCCTCCTGTGAGCTGCGGGTTCAGGGAACCGCGATGTCATCCGGACGGGATTTCACCGGATGGGGTGGGTCGATTGTTTATAAACCCCTGCCATTGCATTATGCCGCCCTGGCCGACATCAGCGCTCCCACCAAGGCATGCATTTCACAAGGTGATGAAAAAGAAACCTTTATTGTGAAAACGGAAGGCATGACCTGGTTGAACGTGGTGTATGATACGATCAGTTCAGGGACAACCTGGGTGCGGATCACTTCGGCGGATCTTTATAATCCGTTCCGGTAAGGAGACCGCCATGGGATTCTTTACCGATGTTCCTGAGGCTTTGAATATGGTGAATGAGGCGGCCCTCCGGGTCGCCTCGTACCATTTTTCGGCGGTGGATTTGGATGCGGCGGTCGCGCCGGACCAGGTGGATGATCAGCACATGGTTGCCTATCTGGCGTTTTACCCCGCATTGCGGAAAGTCCTGGCCCGTCAACCCTGGCGTTCTATCGCCCGCGTGACCACGCTGGATTTTGAGATTTCCAACCTTTTGGGTTACGCTTACGCCTATTCCCTGCCCGCGGACTGGATTCGACCGGTGGGATTTTGGGATGGATTCCATCTAATTGAGCCGGAAGACGGTCTGTACAGCCGGTGGGCGGTATGGGGAAACGTTCTGTATACCGGTTTCCCCATTACGGCGGCTTCGTATGTTTATATCCCGGTATTTAATGGATATAACGCAGCGGACTGGACGGCGTTCTTGCAGCAAATGCCTCCTATGTTGCGGGAATGTATGGTGTTGCAGATTGCATATGACATTTGCTACCCCATGAAACGGGATTTAAACCGCAAAAAGGATTTGTATACGGAGTTGGAAATCGCTTTAACGATGGCGCATGAACAGGATGCGGCATCCCGGCAATGCCGGATTTCCCCTCCTGGCAATATGATCCGTGTGAGGTTTTCTTGATGCCTTTATTACGCAAGGTTTATACCCGGTTCAATGGAGGGATGGTCAGCCGGGAAATTGCTTCCCGGTCTGACCGGGATTTTTTTTATACGTCCGCCGAAGAATTGATCAATGTAATCCCCCTCTTATCCGGACCGGTTATTCGACGGGGAGGAACGCAATATTTGAATTCCCTTCCGTTGAATGAATCCATTTTTTATCAGCACGGCGTGGAAGAAGAATGCACGGCGGAACATCCGGTATTTGTGGAATTCAAATTTGCCGTAGGGGAATGCTATCTGCTTGTTTTTATCTCTAATGCGCTGCAAAACGACCGGACGGAAGTATTGATTTATACCATGAGCGGCGAGTTGGAGGCCGCTTTATGCCAGATGCAGGATGGAAGCGCCATCCCTACGCAATATTCTCAATTCTCCTATTTGCGGTACCGGCAAAAGGGAGACACGGTTTATTTCGTGGATTCACATCATGCGCAATATAAGATCATGCGGATGGGAGGTCCGGAAGTTTTCACCTGGACGGCGGAATTTTGGCCGTTCGCGGATGATCCAGGTTCGGCGGAAGGCATCGTCCGGTATACCTTGATGGAATTTAAAGGAGGCCAGGAGTGGCAAAATTACTCCCGGACGTGTACAAACCAGGGATGGCCTGCCAATGGAGAACAATTGGAAAGCGCCTTCCTTCCGGATTACGGGAAGATAACCACCGAAAATCACAGTGCAGCGGTTAAATCTCCGGCAGGAAATGATTTGCTGGCTGCATGGGGAACAGATGGACGATACGATTTTCCCAATGGATATCCCGCTTATCTTCCCGCACATGGCTATTTTTATGCCCTGCGCCTGACTGGTTCATTCGCCATCACGCCGGGCATGGCAGGCCGGTATTCTTTCGGACTGAATCTTCTCGGCAATGGGGATTTTTCCATCGACCGGCAGCATGACAACGATGTTTTGTTGGGCATCTATGGATTGCTTGCGTCCGCGGCGGTTCGTCCGAGGGATCATACGGAATTCATCTTGGCGAACAACACTCTCGTGTTGGATGCCCGAACGCATTATTTTCAATTACGGTTCATTAAAAGCAATGAGGCATCCACTATTTTAACCTTGGGTTGGCGGAAGGATTCCTCCACGGCGGTGGACGGCGTCGCCCGCGAAGGGGAAGAAATAAGCACCGTCCAATTCAAGGTAATCCGGAAATGGTTTGGATACCGGATTTTCGAAATTCAGATTCAGGTGTATGACTTTAGTGGATCCATCTCCCTCCGCTGGCGTTGGCGGCATATCCGTGATGTGGAGGAGAATACGCCTTGCCGGGAATGGAAACAAGATTGGTCGGACAGCGTGGAAGATGGGATTCCCGTAAATGGCCCTTATCCCATCAATGCCGACGATCCCTATTCCATTTCCTTTGAAGACAATCATGAAGAATATGGGAATATTGGAGGAACCATCCAGGCGGCGGATATTTATTTTATGGATCCTTCCAAGGTCCAGGTGGGGGACATCTATACCTTCCGGGTTGGATTTCTTCCTATCCCGCTCAGTCTCTTTCAATATCGCGATCCCTACATCCAGACGACAGGGTATCCAATCTGTTTGGAATTTCATGCCGGCCGGTTGATGCTGGGCGGGGTGACAACCTATCCATACCGGTTAAGTGCTTCCAAGGTATTTTCTTATGAAGTATTTACGATCCATGAGGCGGATGATGATTCCGCCTTTGAATCAAATATTATCGAGGGAGGCCAATTAAACCAAATCAATTGGTTGTCCTCCCTGGGAAAATTGATTATCGGAACGGTCGGCGGCGTCCATATTCTGCCGCACAATGATGAGTTACTCACCCCTTCCAATTCCAAGAGCCGGGCGATCGAACGGATTGGGACGGCTTTTGTGGAACCGGCGATTTATGGACGGACTGTATTTTTTGTGGACAATTCCCGCACGCAGATTTATGCCTTGAGTTACGATGAACTGCAAGGGTATGGCATGATAAACGTCAGCGCCCGCGTGGAATCCCTGTTCACGCAAGATCACCTGAAAACATTATGCTTTCAACAGGGAGCCAAGGTAACCTTCGGAGGGGAGCGGCATCAGATTTTATGGTGTTTAACGGACTCAGGAAAGCTGTATGGGCTTTCCTGGGAAATGCCCAATGAGTTTCAGGCCTGGCATATGCATTCCCTGCAGGGGGAAATCCAATCCATGGCTGCTTTGCCTGCCGAAGGGGGGGATCGGCTGTATTTCGCCGTCAAGGAAACCATTGGGGATACACCGGTTTATTTTATCGTTCTGTTGGAACCCATGGCATTTGCGGATTGTGCGGCGGCAGCCGGAACCATGACCGGCTTCCAGGATGCAGGAACGCTCATGGACCTTCCAGCGCATTTATCCGGATTGGGGCCGACGGATTTGATTCATGCTTGGGTTTACCGGGAACAAGACGGAATTGTTTCTCCGGTTCCGCTGACCTTGCGTCCGGCGGCTTGCACAGAAGATCACCGGTGGGAACTGCCCATCGATTTCACATTCACGACGGAAGAGCCTTATTATGTCGGATATGCGTATGAGCCGGTGATTACTATGCTTCCTCCGGAATTCACCTTGGCCGATGGGTCAACCACGCAGGGGTGGGCGCGGGGATGGGAGTCCCTTACATTGCGCACATCCAAGTCCTCCGGGCTTCTGGAAATTCAGCGGATAATGGACCGGCGTATGGCCCCACGGATCATCCCGGCCACGTTGAATTTTGCTGACCGGATTCAAGAATTCCGGTATACCATTCTGGGATATGATTTCCTGGGACAAATTCGTATCAAGCAGGTTTCCCCTGCATGTCTGGAGATTCTGTTAATCGAGGGGTCTATAGAATATGACCGTTAAATTAGTTCGATTTGATCCTTCCATTTTTCAGTCCATGCCGTTGTCGGAATATGACCGAAGACGGATTCAGATGATGCATGATTGCGAAAAGACGGTAACCAATCTGCATACTTGTTTTATCGGTATGGATGAAGATGTTCCTTTGGGTATCGGTGGAATCGATATTTTGTGGATATCCGACTGGGGCAAGGCCATGGGCGAGGCGTGGATTTGTTTAACCGCGCCCGCCCTGACCGAGTCCCAGCGGTTTCATCTGGCTTATAAAATCCGAAAGATGTTTCAATTGCTTTTGCATGTCGGGCGGTTTTACCGGATTCAGTGCGGAGTCGCCCTGGATGATGCTCCCGCCAACCGGCTGGCGAAATTTCTCGGATTCAAGCCGGAAGCAGTATTGCACCGGTTTTTAAGCAACGAAAAGGATGTGCTGGTTTATGGAATATGGGAATTTCCTTCTTCCACTTAATGAGACCCGCCTGGTGGCGAATATTTTTGTTCTCCGTTTGGAGCAGGCGTTGAAGCGGGAAAGGAAGATTACTGTATTGACTGAACCGATGCCGGACCGATCCCCGGATGACACGGCCTTTCGGGTATTCCGTCCGCGACCTAATCCATTCCGCTCTGTAGATGAACAGAGCGTGGAGGAGATTGCCGGAACATTTTTGAGGAAAATAAAAGATAGGGACGCAATTTTGATACGTTGTAATATTTCAGATAATCCCAGGGCGAATTGGAAAGATACCTGGGTTATCCGGTTGGAGATTTACCGTTATGGATGGAGGAGTCTCATTAATACTGTTCACCGCCTTGAGCGCAGCTAGTTCCCTGGTTCAGGGAATTGGAGCGTATCAACAAGGACGGGAAGCCCAAAAATCCGCAGAGCGGCAATCCGAATCTGTGTTGCGGGCGGCCCGTTACAATGATTGGTTGCGCCAACAGCGGATGAAAAGGCTGATCGCCCGGAATCTGGCGGAAGCAGGCATGGGAGGCAGTCTCAGCCGGTCGGATTTGGCGGTGATTGCGGATAATGCCGTTCTGTCGGAACTGGCGGGGGACATTGATCTTTATAATGCCCGTGTCCAGGCCATGCAAATCCGCACACAAGGACGTCAAATCGCCATGCAGGGAAAAACGGCTTTGTTTGGAGGTTTATTGGGAGCCGGGGCTGCAATTGCTGATTATTCCACATTGCGAAAAGAATATGATTACTACACCAAGCCGGGAAACAAGTTTTCCGACGTGCGGGTTGATAGGGGGAAAACTCCCGGTATTCCGTTTTTCTAAGGATTGATTATGTCCACGCTCACGCGTATTGAAATTCCTTCGGAAGGGATCACGGGGGGCAGTGGAGAACTCCCGCTGTCTCAATTTCGTTTTCAGCCGACTCCTCTGGCGCAAGTCCTGGAAACCGCCACGGAAATTCATAAAATCCGTATGGAGCAGGCCTTCCGGGTTACGGCAGCCAAGGAACATGCGATTGCTTTATCAGACATCTGGGCGGTACGGCAAGATCTGGATAATCAAATCCTTCGTGGTGAAATCCAGGACTTTGAAACCTACCGCCAAAAAGCCAGAGAGCAATTCGGGGAAATCATTAAGCGGTTGCCCGTCGCGGTTCAATCCGATCCGCAATTCATCCAGCAATCCACCGCTATCGAATCCAGCGCCTTAAATTCCGCATCCGAGCAATTCGCCACGCGCGAAATCAAAAATTCCACCGCGCGCGCGATTGCCGGAATTGAAACCATGATTCAGAACGCTACGGCGGAGACTTCCAGGGAAATCATCCAGACCGCGGACCGGGCGATCGACAGCCTGGTCAATCTGGACGAATCTCAAAAAATCAAATTCAAAGAAGAAGCACGCAATGGACTTTATTCCCGCCTGGTCCGAGAAGATTTATACGATCGTAAAATACCGGCAACGGAGGTGGAAGCCCGTCTTCGGGATTGGTATGAACTGACCGGATCAGCGCGGGAACGGGCTTTAAATGAAATCCGGGATGCGAAAGAACGGGAAGAACGGGAAGAATCGTATCAAAAAAGCGTCTTGGTTTATCAACGGTGGGATTCCGGGCAAATAACGGAAAAAGATTTATGGGAATCCGCCGTTCAGGGAATCATTTCTCCCGGCACGGCCCTTTCTCTCATCGAACGCCGCCGGAGGGAAGAAGAAGCCGCCGCGGAATTCCGTATATGGATGAACCGAATCAATCAGGTTATCCAGGAAGGGGGAGGGATCGATCCGGAAGACGAAGAAAGTAAAAAATACTTGAATTTATTTTATGAAAATCAAATAATTCCGAATCAAAACTCCATGATGAAGGAGGTGGCTTCTTTTGCGGAAGCCCAAAAAAACGATCCCGACAACATCAGCGGGTATGATCCGGAAACGGCTGTCCAGAAAGCGCAATTGGATATTATTCAGGAAAACGCCCACTTTATTAAAACGACAGGGATTATTCCAGACCTGATCTTAAACCGGTTGCGTGCCGTCATTTCTTCCCCGTCGGCGACACGGGAAGATTGGATCAGAGCCGCCGGGGAATGGGAAGTTTATCAGGGCGCCAATCCGACCGCGGCGGCGGATGCCAAGGGGCCGTATTTGGATTATTTGCGTGCCGCCGTTTCCTTAAAGGAAATCTATGGAGATGAAGAGGCCGCCGATCATGTCATGCGGTACTTCCGGATGAGCGCGGAAGATAAAGAAACCTATAAAGCCCTTTCCACCAGCGCCGCTGTCACCCAGGCGATCGAGGATGTCGTGGAATCCAGGGAATTCCGCAAGCTGGGGCCGGAATTCAACCGCATACTAAGTTATAAGGCGCGGGAATTAATCCGCATGGGAATCCTCGGAGAAAACAATGATCCCTCAGCGGCGGTTCTTACAGCGGCGCAGCAATTGTTGAATTCCCGGCAAGGATTCGGGGAATTCTTCGGAACATTCATGCGATATCCGCCCAACCGGGTTTTGGGATTGGATGAATGGGGAGAACAATTCTTATTGGAAGATTTGAAGAGAACTATCAAAGAAAGCGATTTTTTTCAAACATCTCCATATAAAGAAGAAGCTCCGTTGAAAGCGATTTCCGACGAAGATGATGATGTGTGGGGGGGGACCCTGAGTCCATTTTCCACGCCTGTGGTTTTGAAAACCCCGGAATCTCTTTATATCCGGGGGGAATGGACTCCTCTCTTCGGAAAATATGCTTATTTCTATTTGATGAGCCGGGCGGATAGCAAAACCGCCAAAGTATGGGATGTGCGTATGGTGGAACCTACGGGAACGATACGCACCATCGGCGCATATCAATGGACCAACGAAACCCAGCAACGGTATGAACAATGGCGGAAAGAAAAAGCCTTGGCGGAAAAAGAAAACTACGAAAAAGCCATTCAACCCTTGCGGCGGATTTTCCATAACATGATGAAAAGCCTGGGTGAACATCCACCCTCTGAATTGGTGCGCTGATGCCATTATTGCCGGAATATCAAATTTATCGCAGCCCGGATTCCATACGGCCTTTTTTCGGATTGCGTCCTACTCCCCGCATCGATCCCAATCTAGCGCAGCGAGCCGCGGCGTTTTTCAGTGAGTATGGACCCAGCCTGCTGAATATCCGGGGGGCTGGAGGGTGGATTTCCCGGTTCCTGGATCCGCGGGAAAGCGAGTTCGACGCCTTCAAATATATACCTGAGGGATTCGAACCTTTCGCTTCCGCTTTCGCCTTGGCGCGGGATGAAGAAGATGTCGCGGAAATCCTCTATGAAATTGAACAACACCTGCAAAATCAAGCCATCCTGGAAAAAACTCCTTTTTATGAAATTCTTCCATTTGGTATCGCAACCGCCATGGCCGATCCAATTAATTGGATAATTCCCGGCCACGTGATTTACAGCGCTGTACGCCGGGAAGGGATCACGCGGGTTCTGCCTACTATGGCCCGTTCGGCGGTAGGGGGCATGGCGGCCAATTTGCCCACAGAATTAATGCTGCAAGCATCCAATCCCATCCGGCGGTGGGATGAATCTGTCGCCGACACCCTCGCCAGTGGATTATTTACAGCGCTGCTGGGAGGATATTGGGCACAGCGCGCCAAGAAAAAGGACATGACAGACGGCGACCTGCTGCGGAAAGCCGATGCGCTGCGCAAAAAGGTTACAGAGGACCTGACGGAAGCCGTCAATTCCGCTCATACTTTTTTGTATCGTGCGGTATCTCCTGACGATATTCCTTACGACAAGGTGGATGCGGACTATTATCGAATCCTCCGTCAGCAATATGCCAATGAAATCTGGGGAGAAATGGAAGAAGGGATGCGGTACGATCCAGCGTCCAACCCTCTTCCGTATCATCCGGATGCCTTGAATGAGCAGGCCACTTTTTATGAGGGAGCCGAGCGGTATTCTGGAAACGAATGGGACGAGGCGGGAATCCAAAAAGCCAGTCAGACATTGCGCCGTTCCTGGTTCATGGCTCACATGCCGGAATGGTTTCGTGATCTGGTCGACGACGGAGCCATTATGGAATTGCGCACCTGGGTTTTACGGGGAGCGCGCAAAAGCATGGAGGAAAGATGGCTGCGCCAAACCATGGAAGAAGAAGCGGGAACCCATTACCGCCGATGGCAAGGTGTTTTGAAGTTTTTGGGTGTCCCTATGGAACGGTCGCGTGCCATGGCGGAATGGTTCGGCCATCTGCTTCCTGATTCATCCACGTGGAAAAACCTTCCACAAGTCTATTCACAAGAATTTGCAGAATTGATGCGGGGGATTACGTTTCATCCGCAAGCCCAACGCTTGATCCGCACGGTCAATTTCCTGGAAGACAAGCTGGATGCATTGATTCAAAAGTACCGATCCTATTATCTTCCAGGCGGGGAATATCCACTGCCCCCCTCTTTGAAAGGTTCCCTTACCCATCAAATCAAATCCGTAGGAAGGAAAATCCGGCAACTTCGGAAACAATTATTGGATTTAATGGAATCCGCAAATGCACCCCGGATTGAACCGGATATGCTGGAATACGTAAAAGTATCACGGATGGGTATGGAATTTTATGTCCCCCGTTACGTGTTGTTTGATGATTGGGTTTACTATGACCGAATCCATGGACGCGTGGATCCTTTTGAATCCGTAGATCCACAAACTTCAACAGGGAGGGTGATCAATGACCCGATACCTCATCAACCCGCGCCAGGGGAGGAAGCGGCCCCCGCGCCACCGCCGAAAACGCAATGGGTTGAACCCGAATCCGAAAGTCCGCCGCCTAACCCGCCTCCTGTTAGAAAGAAGGCGCCAAAGAGAAAGAAAAAGGCGGCCCCGGTGAAACCCCCTGAGGAAGCGGCCCCGGTGAGCCCTCCTGAGGAAGCGGCGCCGGTGAAACCCCCTGAGGAAGCGGCGCCGGCGAAACCTTCTGAGGAAGCGGCGCCGGTGAGCCCGGAAGTAAAAAGCATGCTTCGCCCCGCCTCTCCGAATGATATAGAGGACATGCGGAACATGTTGAAAAATGCAGGAATCGGGTGGGTACGCGTGGCGAAGCCGGGGGAGGTGCCCCAATTGACGGAAGGAGCCAAAGGCGGATCGGCCTTTCGCCTTTCCAATGGAGTAATCATTTATGCCAACAGCGAATCTTTTCCTCATTGGATGCTTACAGACGCCCTGAATCAGTTACGATTCCCCGCCAGGGAAATAGAAAACAGCACGGCAGGGGTTATTGATCCTCAAGGAGGATTTCATCCCATTGCGGAAATCGCCCAGATGCATCAAGGAAGTGGGGAATCTCCTCTCTCCATGCATCTCCTTCCCGAGGAACGAAAACTGGTACACCCCAGTGAAATCGTGGACTTGGAATACACGGCGAATTTTGTGCGTTCGTTCCTATTGACGTATGGATCGGAATCCGGAAATTTCCCTTCCCGGTACATCATCACGCGGGAAACTTTCACAGATGAGGGCCTGGCGCTCGCCATGCGCGAAAACGTCCTTCAAGAAATGGTACATCATTTGAAACGCCGGGCTTCTGAAGTGAACATACATCCCGATGATGTGCGTCTAATTTCCGTGGAAGGACCCCAGAGCGGCGAAGGACAAAGGACACACCAATTCATTGAATTTGGACCTATTGCCATTGATCCGTTTCACGGCCTGGTCAGCTCCTTTGATCCCAAAATCCAGATAGGAATACGGCCCTTGTATTACTGGAAGAAATTTCTGGTGGAGGGCAGCCAGGAATGGAATGAATGGTCCCCCCGCGTGATTGAAATGCACCGGTCTCTATTAGAAAGAAATCTGGCTGGTTCTGCGGGATATGAACAGATTAAAAAAATCATTCAACAAATGCTGCCTTTGCATCGGATTATCAAGGGATCCGAGACGGAATTTACCAGCAAGACGGGGTCGCTTTTTGATCCACTGGATGGTTCCATTTTCATAAAAACAGCCATAGATGCTCCCTATTTCAACTCTGCTTCCTGGATGCATGAATACTTCCATTATGTGGATTTGGAAACCGTTGATTTCCGGGGAAAAACAGACTTCGATAAAACCGGCTGGCTTTGGGATGTGGAAAAGACAACCCATGAAGAAACCGGCGGACATGAAGTATTTATCAGCCTTTCTTCCTTGGGGTCTCCGGGAATTTCCAAAGATTGGGGATTCATCAACCGGCAATTGTCCAAATACGGAAAGGCCGCATTAGGACAAAATCCAGATATCATCCGGTTTATTAATCAGCCGAAAGAAGCGATGTGGGAAGAAGTCGGGCGGATGTTTGAACGATTCAAACACAAACAAGCGGCGCCCTCTCCGGAAGATCAACTCTCCGCCCGGTTGCCGGACGATATACACCTGGAAGATTTGCTGGATTTAACGCAACGCGCTTCCGCCGGATATTACGCCGTATTCTCTTCTTTGGAAAAGAAAGATCCCTGGCTCTTTCTGCAAGGATTTGCCAATCTTCTCTCTTCCATGAGCCGCCGTTTACCGAACGATTTGGAAGAAATGTGCCTTGGAAATATAAAGGATTTCTTTGGATCAATCACGCGGAATGATATCGGCGGCGGGGAAAACTACGGTCACCCGGTGGATTATTACGCGAATAGTCAAAGAGCCACGATCGTCGTCCGCTCCGCCTCCGGAAAAGAGATTCTCAATGAACATCCCCTGGTTTCCAGAAATCAGGCACTGGAGGCATTCGCGGACTTTATGGAGTACCGGTCCATTCCCACGGCGACACTTCCGGAATTGCTTCTACGGGTTATTGGAGAAGCCGGGATGCGGACTTTTGCCCCCCGAACTTTTTCCTATTTCACCCATATCGCCAATTCTATTGCGGAAGGATCTTTGCCGAAGCCGTATTATCGTTTCCAACCCGAATAATGCTATACTATGCGCGAAAGGAGCAATATCATGGCGCGCTCAAAATTACAAAAAAAGAAGTCGATTGAAACAATGAATTTGCATGAGTTGATGGGGGAATACCACAGAAAATACGGAGAGTCTCCACCCGTTTGCACCGTTTTGATGATTCCCAAAGAGCGGGAAAAACTTTGTGAGGTCATGCGGGATGTCTTGCGCGGAAAGCGGGAAAAAATCACGCGGGAAGAAGCTGTAGAAAACGGTTGGACCCTGTCCGATGATCTTTTGAATCGCGGAGTACTTATATGAGAGCGCCGTGGAGATTCGGCACGCGCGTCGGGGAGGAATTGATGGCCCGACTCGGAAAAGCGGAAAACCGGGTCGGCCGTGCTTTTGGATTGGAAACTTTATTGGGGAAGGTGATTGGCAGCGCGCCGGACATCGCCATGCCGATGGCGCTGGGGAATAAGGTTCGCGCTTTTTACGAAACCGTTGCCCGGAAGGATATGCCTTTGATCAAGAATATCGAAGGCACGGGAACTTCCCGGCAGGGTCTGGAGGTAATGTACGAACGGGATCGACAAGTAATGTTGCAAGAGGGCAGCCGGACGGCGCGGGAAATGTACATGCAATTCCGGCAACGGACCGCCAAGGAACCGATTCCTTCAGCTCCTCTGGAACGGTGGAAGACGCAATTGCGGTATGCCCTGGAAGATATCGGCATCAAAAATCTTCCTACTGAAGGCCCCATGATCACGTTTCGGGAGTTCGTACATGAAGCAGGGGTTTATCAACGCATGCGGCAAGCCGGACATACCCGGCCGCATGAAATCCCGGAAATCAACCAGGTGGTGGATTTCTATGAAAAAACCATCTTTCGCCCCATGGCGGAACGGGGAGTAGAGGTTGGGATTTTCCCGAAGGCGGTTCTCAAGAATCCTCATTGGGTATCCCAGCAATGGAACGTGGCGGCCATCCTGAATGATTCCCAACAATTCCTGTCTCTCTTGCAGACCGCTTTCCGCCGCCAAAATGCGGAACGAGCTCAAAAAGGAAAACCACCTAAATGGAAAAACCTGGAGCAGGAAGCCCAGGATACAATGAATAATATTATCCATTCCCCCTGGGGAATTACGTCGCCGTTCTTCAAGGATGAGGAAATCCTAAGCAAATACGAAATGAAACGCGTATTGACCCTGCCAAGGGATATGATCCGGGATTTCGCCCCGTTCTTGGAAAACGACCTGGAAAAAATCGCGTTCGGATACACCCGGACCATTCTCCCGCGCATTCTGCTCAAGGAAACCTTCGGAGAAGTAGGATTAAAGGAATACATCAAGGGAATCAAGCAAGAATATCTCGAAATGGCCAGTCTCCCGAATCTCACCAAAGAACAACAAAAGGAAATTCTCCGGGAGATGGAAGCCATGGTGGATTACGTCCGGGCCACGCGGGATATTTTTTTGGGACGCTACAAACTTCCCGATAACCCCGGTGGTGTTCTGCAACGGGTAAGCCGGGGATTCCTTCAGATTAACAACATGCGGTATCTTGGCAAAGTAATTCTTTCCCAGTTACCCGACCTGGCGGGAATGATCCGGGAATTCGGGTGGACCCGGAGCATGCACACTTTGGGAAGTGTGCTGATGAATGCCACGAATGTGATCAAGAAATCGGAGGATTTGCAGCGCGCCATCGGTATTTCCGAAACCCTTCTGCACACCCAGATGTTCGAACAATCCGGCATCTTAAAGAACTTTGCGCCGCAAAGTTTCGTAGAACGAATGCTGGACCGGGCGTCGGAAGGGTTTGGAATGCTTTCCCTGATGTCTCCCTGGAACCAGATGATAAAAACCATGCTGGCCCTGGAGGGATCCATGGCTGCGCATGACATCGGGCGCAAACTTTCCTTGGGGATCGAGCTTTCCTCCACGGAAAAGAACATTCTGGCCCGGTTCCGGGCGGGAGGCCTGAGCGAAAACCAATTGATCGCGGCATTTGGGGAAATGGCGAAATGGGGGGACATTTCCAATGGAGTCCTTTTCCCACAAACATCCAAATGGGAAGATAAGGGATTGGCCCGGTCATTTGAGCTGTTTTTGCGCCGGGAAGTGGATGTAGGCACAACAACGCCGGGAATGTTTTCCCGGCCATTATGGGCTCATACGACTTTAGGTCGGCTGTTGGGACAATTCCGGTCCTTTTCGATGACGGCCACGCAGGCCATTTTGTTATCTGGATTGCAATACCGGGATTCCCAAATTCTGCACGGGATGCTGATGAGTATTTTCCTGGGAGGCCTGGTCTTCTCCTTGCGGCAAGTCATCGATGGCAAAGAATTGCCGCAAGATCCACGGGTTTATTTTTCCGAAGGATTGGATCGCAGCGGAATCCTTGGATGGATCATGGACGTAAACAATATTGCGGAAATCGCATCCCGGAATACTTTGGGGATCAACCCCTGGATCGCGGGGCACCGGGTATCCGATTGGCGGGCCATGGATGTTTATAATGCCTTTTTGGGTCCTTCCTTCGGCACAGCAGCCGATATGGTCCGAGCCGCTGGAGGCCATTTAAGCCTGCAACCCAATCGCGCGGACATCAAGGCCACGCGGCGGCTGATTCCGTATCAAGGGTTGCTTTATACGGATTGGCTCTTCGATGCCTTGGAAGAAGGATGGGGAAAATTATGGGGAGCCGACCAACGGGAAAGGGAGGGGCGCCGTGTTTCTTACGGGGTCATCTAACGCGGAAACCTTTGCTGTTCCCCGGGGAGCCGGCACCCCGTACCGGTCCGGCACGCAATATATCAAAACGCATGACGTCCGGATGGGATGGCATTACGGAGCCGACATGATTTTCCCGCGCGTATGGCGGCAGTCCGTTCCCGGCCATTTGATTTTGTGGGACCATGAAGTGGTTTTTCCGACCCCGTCGCTTCCTCCGGGAATTTGGGTGATTTATCAAGAGCTCGGAACCCTGCAATATATTTGGGAGAGCGAAGAGCTTGCAGACGAGAATCGCCCGAATGCCTGTCCTATTATTACGGATCATCCCACTTCCATGATCCCCGTTGCGGGAGGAGCCGCCAAGGCGTTGCTTCCAGGAAAGGAGGACATTATTGCGGTATACGATCAAATTGAATCCCTTTCCTCCATTCCGGAATGGATGGAAGAGACGATTTTTGGAGAAGAATATGGAAACGGCGCCGTCATCACCCCGCAGCATATTTTTTGGAAGTTGCTTACTTCCATGCTGGTGGTCCGCCATCTCCCTTTGTTTTTTTCCATGAATACTTATTGGCAGACCAGCCGGATTCAAGAAAATTGGAGAATTTTGCTTATCTGGTTGCGCGCCGCCTCGATGATGCTTTATAATCATGAGGGGGAATCTTGTATTCCACTCCTGATGGACCAATTTATTTATGACGCGGAAATGAACCGCGTTCGGAGGCCGACATGAAACGATCACGGAAAAGCGACATGGTTTGGATGAACGGCCGGTTTTTATGCTACCGGTTGTATCCCGAATGCCCTTCTTTCGGCATTCTGGTGGAAAATATTGTAATGGTGAAACCGGATGACATGGGGGAAGTTTCCGCCTGTGGATTACAAATGGTAAATGGAACGTATATCCGGTTACCGGCATCCACGGATACCGTCATGAGTATTATTAATGAGTATACCTTTGTCCGGGACGCGTGGCCCGAGCCCCAGGACAAACCAATCCTCTTGGACCCGGAACAATAATTTTTTTATCCTACCCTCTTGACAAGCTACCAGTAAACTACTAGTATTTAGTAGTGCAGAGACATTCTCCCTTTCCTGGAGCCCCGGCCCCATTGAAGCATTCCGATGTGTCCTTTTTCCATCCGGGGCTCCAGACCTTTTTTTAAGAGAGGTTGATCATGACTAGTGTTCTGGAAGCATTTGCGGAGATTACTCTGTCTCCAAGCGATCAATTGATCCATATTCATTTGGATCGGACCGCACCGCCGAAATTGTTTTATGGATTTATGGGGCTGTACGGAATCCGGAGAACCAGCAATTCGCAGTTCAGCATTCCCCTTTCTCCGGTCTCCGCTTCCGTGTTGAACATGATTTTAAAAATCAACAACGTTCAATTCCGGAGAAATCATGAATTCGAAGACCTGGTCCGCCTTTCCCAGTGGATTCTTTTTCCGGAATATGCCAAAGAAACTTTTTATTCTGAATCAGAGGAATACCGGCATAATCCCTATTATCTACAAGCCGCCCTCCAAATGCGGTTCCATTCCAAGCCCTGGCGGCATCAATTGCACGCCGCGTTTACCGCCTCTTCTTTCCTGGAATATGGAGGAGGATTCGGATTGTGGCTGGATATGGGAACCGGAAAAAGCAAGATCGCAATCGATATATTTTCCAATATTCCCTTGGCCCGTTTGGTATTAATTGTTTGCCCCAAAACGGTCCGGGAAACCTGGCTGGAACAATTGGAAGAACACTATGTTCATGGATTGGAAAATGTCACCCTACTGGATTCCGGAGGGAACGGGAATGCCGCTTTATTGGAGAGGAATATCCGCCAGGCATCTCCTGGAAAACCCGCTGTTTTCATAATCAATTATGATTCAGTTTGGCGGGAACCGCTGGGACGGGCCATCCGGAAGGAACATTGGGATATCGTTATCGCCGATGAGATTCACCGGATCAAAACTCCCGGGTCTGCTGTTTCCCGCTTTTTTATGGCCTTGCGGGCTTCTGCAAAGCGGCGCTTGGGATTATCGGGAACTCCATTGACACAAACCCCATTGGATGCTTACGCAATCTACCGGTTCCTTGATCCGCAAGTATTTAATTGCAACTTCAATGAATTTAAGGATAAATATGCCATTCAGGCGAATATGGGGACGTTCAAAAAAGTGGTCGGGTTCAAAAATCTGGACGAAATGGCCGCCAAAATCGCTTCCATCTCCATCCGGTATGAAAGCGACGAAGTGCTCGATCTTCCAGAAACTATCGACGAAATCCGCTGGATTGATATGGGTCTCATGCGGCAATACAAGGAAATGGAGACCCAATTTTATACCAAAATCCAAAACCAGGAAATTACAGCCATAAACGGTGCTGCCAAGTTGTTAAAGCTGATGCAACTTGCCAGCGGGTTTGCATATGATTCAATACGTCAAGTCATGCGGCTTGACAGTCAGCAAAAACTTTCGGCGCTCATTGAAATGCTGGAGGAGCTGCCGGAATCGGAGCCTGCCGTGGTATTTTGTGTCTTCACGGCGGAGGTGGAAAACATAGCCGCCGCCATGGAAGACAAGCTGAAGATCACACCGTACCTATTGTACGGACAAAAAAATGACCTGTCCGCTTTCCGTGCAGGGAAGCCTTCCGTCCATATGGACAAGGTTCCCGCCAAACGAATCCTGGTGGCACAAATCGAAAGCGGAAAGGAAGGGATTGATCTAACAGCAGCCCGGTACTGCATCTATTACAGCCATCCATTAAAGCTGTCGTCCTATTTGCAATCCCGGAAACGGATTCACCGCCCGGGGCAAACCCGGACTTGTTTTTACTATCATTTAATCGCCAAGCATACCGTAGAAGTCAAAGTCTGGAATGCTTTGGCGAAAAAACAAGAAGTTATTGAAAGTGTTCTGGCAAGCGCCGGAAAGGAGAACCACCATGACTGAGATGCAGCAAGAAATCACAAGAATCATCCAGGAGTCCAGGGCCCGCGCGGAAGAATACTTCCATTTGACGGGGTCGATCTATTTCACGAAAGAATGGGAATTTCCCACCGAAGTCAAAAAGATCCTGGAGAAGGACCGGAACGTCAACGGGGAATATTCCCTCCATGAATTGATCAAGATCCTTGAGGAAGAAATTCTATTCATTTCCAACCGCTTCATGCGGTCCATCGTGGACGCGCGTGACAAGGATGGAAAATTGATGTATTCAAATGATAAGGCGCGGGAATGCGAACTGGTGATGCGGTTGCAATTCCATGAAGACTATGCCGCGCTGAAAGAATGGCTGGAATACTTCAAGGCGAAGTATGCAGAAGCCATGGCGCGCCGGGAGCTGTTGGACCGCTTATTCCGTCTGGATATGCGACATATCGATATGCTCCTGGGAACCAAAATCACGTAAGGAGGTCCATTATGTGGGGGCCCTTGTTACAAAAACGGCTTGAAATTCTGGCGGTCAGTCAACGGGAATTCGCACAGCGCCTTGGGGTGAGGGAACAATGGCTCTCTCATATCTGCAACGGCCTGAAGCCATCCCCCAGGTTGCGGATGCGAATTATGGAGGAATTACATCAAATCGAAAAAGAAAAAGGGATGTTGGTATCAGAGGACTAAATAATGACTGAAAAATCGGCATTCGAATGCCTTTCCGCCATACCAGGGTGGATTACATTGGAAAACCGGAGCGTTATTTACCATATCAATACATCCAATATCGCCCTGGCGGAGGAAAGGAACGAAAAGGTCCGTCTTTATTTCAAAGGCGGGACGGAATTCAATTTCGAACAAGAGAAACCGGGGGAATTCCGCAGGCAACTCTTGTTGTCTCAACCAGTCTTCCGGGGAGAATAATTTTCCAAAAGGAGAAGCATCATGAAAGACCTTGTCCCAACATCAACATGGGCCGTTATGGCCACGGATCCGTCACGGTATTCCGCTGTGTATCAGGAATTGTTCGGCGGAACCCTGACCCGGAATTCCCTGACGGTAATCCAGGTTCCCGCTGGAGGCGGGAAAGCCTGGCAGGTTCAAACGCTGGAAGGAATTAAATCGGTGGAAACCCTGGAAGGCGTCATCCTGGCTCTCCGGTTGAGCCGGGTGTATTACAATGCGGTATTCGGCTCCGGAGAAAAACGTCCGCCGTCTTGTTTTTCTCCGGACGGCATCCGGGGGCAAGGGTCTCCGGGAGGCGCGTGTTCCTTATGCCCCATGGATGAATGGGGTTCAGCCAGGAAGCATATCTCCGCTTCCATGGATGAAAATTCCAAAGCTTGCAAGGAAAGGGTTCATATCTACTTTTGGATTCCCGACCGCCGGTTGCCCTGCCTGGTGGACGGCCCAACCATGTCCACGAAAGCGCTGAAGGAGTACCGGAGGTTATTGTACGAAGCCGGGATTGAACCTTACGAAGTCCTTACTTCCCTCTCTTTGAATGTAACCCGAAACAAGGGAGGGATCAATTATTCAGAAATCCGTCCGCGGATTTCCAGGCAATTAACGCCGGAGGAAAAGGCGGTTACGACCGCCATGGCGCAAGGACTGGAATCATTTATTCCATCCAGTCATTCCTTTGCGCCGACGGATTCCTGGGAAGACGCCAAACCGTTCGAGGAGGTCATATCATGACCTATCCAACCCAAGTTACACTTGAAGTAGAGCGCACCTTTGCTCATCCGTTCAATCAATATACTCCGATCAAAATCCGCATCAGCAAAACGTATGCGGGGAATTCGTCGGAAGCGGAAAACGGAACAATGCGGTTTACCGCGATCCTGGAAATCAATGACGAATTGGAACGGTCGGCCCGCCAAATACGGGATCACATTCAAACCAAGCAAGAGCAAACCATTTCCAGATAGCTGTTCTGATGGGTGAGGGAGGAAGATTCTTCCTCCCTCACCGCATGATAGGGAGGATGCATAATGGGTGATCCATTGGTACTGCAGCAAGCGTTGTTTTATGCTTTGGAAATGCAATGGGAGGTCCTTCCGATCCATGCACCGATTCAAAAAGATGGAATAATTTCAGGATGCACCTGCCACCTTGGGTCTCGATGCCCCCGAATAGGAAAGCATCCCATCACAAAGCACGGATGCCTGGATTCCAGTAAGAAAGAGGCGGTGATTCGAGCCTGGTGGCAAGAATATCCATGGGCCAATGTCGCCATTGCCACGGGGGGGAAAAGCCGTCTGCTGGTTCTTGATGTGGATGAAGAGGGGATGGAAACCTTGTTCCGGAAATCCATTAATATTCCAGATACAGTCACGTGTTTAACCGGAAAAGGATCCCATCATTATTTTTATATCGAAAGCGGGACTTGGTCCAACCGGGAAAATTTATTAGGAACCCCCGGGGAAAAGACCGGACTGGATATCCGCGGGGAAAACGGGTATGTCCTGGCCCCCCCATCATTGCATTATTCCGGAAAACGGTATGAATGGGTTTGTGATTTGGGTCCTGGAGACATTAAACTCAGCCCGGTCCCTCCTTTTATTCTGAATTCCTATATGGAATCTTCTTCAACGAAGCGAAGTGAAGACGATGGAAAATCCATTATTCCTCCAGGAATGATCAATACCACCCTAACCTCAATCGCCGGAAAATGCCGCCGGCTGGGTTGTAATGCCGAAGAAATCTTTACGGTGATCAAGTCCAATTATGAACGCCGGGCCAAAGCAGGTGATTTGGAATATTCCGCCAAAACCGGCCAAAAACCTTTCACAGACAACGATCTATGGAAGATCGCGCGGTCGATAGCCAAAAAACCGGCGGAAAACCCCCTAGGAATCGAGGAATCAAAGAAAGCCGACCCGGATATCGGGGTGGAGGTAGAAAAGCCAGCCACGGGGCTGCAACAGGGCTTGGCGGCCCCGATTATCGACCCTCCCAGCGTATTAAGCCGGGAGGATCACCTGGAATTGATCCGCCAATACCTGAATCTGTTCATCACCCGGGTGATTAAACGCGGGGTGGAAAACCCGCAATTTGAAATTATCGTTCAGGTTCCTCCGCCGCCGGACCCGGAAAGCCGGGAGTATACCGTGGTTTTAGGCAGCGGCCTGGAAACCCTCGATCCCCGGAGGGTTCGGGCGCGGATTTGGGAGACGTTGCTGATTCAGATACCCAACCGCAAGCAGGATGCGATTTGGGAACGCATTACAGCGTCTATGGCCGCCCTGGCTGAACTGGTTAAAACCACCGACACCGGACAGCTGCTGGAAGAATACATTCATTCCATGATGACAATATCGGATTACGGGGCGGTGCGGGGATGCGATCTTTCCAATCTCGATGCCCGGAAACAGGCGATTCCTCTCCTGCAAGCCGGAGGATGGGTTCAAGACAAAGAGGGCCATGTGTATTTCACGGTATTGGGATTGCGCCTGGCGGCCAAGCGGAACCATCAAGTTTTATATAACCCGAAAGATTTGGCCTGCAAATTATCCCAATGCGGATATACCCAAGTCCGGCTGCGGTATCATCCAAACGAATATACGCTCCTGCAAGTCCGTTGCTGGAAGACACCGGATGGGCTGTTTTTGCCTCCTTCCATGTGTCCGGCTGAAAATGACGATTTGGACCAAAAATCCTCCTATAAGGAAGATTTGTAGAGACATGTGTAAAAGCAAATTAAATCGATCGAATTTTGAACATTACGGAAATGGGCTTATCATGCAATATTTCCTGATTTTACTACTAATAAGTTAGTTGATGGACACATGATAAGTTATTGATTCTATTTTTGTTAATTAACTTAAAATGCCTCATGTGTCCGGATGTGTCCATTAGTGCTGGACACATGTTTCAACCAATACTGTATTGAAAAAAATTGTAAAAATAAGATGTGTCCAGCACGCAAAAGTTTTTGTGTAGGGAAAACCCCTACAACAATTTAAAAATGAATTTTGCTGGACACATGGCATTTTTACGATATGTAAGTCCAATAAAAAAAGCCTTTTACCATGTGTCCATCAGTGCCGGACACAGCCGGACACATGGCAAAAAAAACAGGTCGTAAGTGATTGAAAATCAATGCTTTACCATGTGTCCAGCAGTGATGGACACATGGTAACACCCTGATAAAACTGGAGTTACAAAAAAATGAGCGCTCTTCATGGAAATTATCAGGTGTGGGGGCCGCCGGGATGCGGGAAAACCACCTTCATCGCCAGGCAGGTGGAGGAATGCAGCCGGGACGGTTACAGGGTACTGTTATCTTCTTTGACGCGGGCGGCAGCCCATGAGATGGACCGCCGGAATATGAATGCGGAAAAAAATAATATAGGAACGTTACATAAGCATTGTTTCCATGCGCTGGGAAAACCACCGTTGACGGAACAACATCTTGACGAATTCAACCGCTTTTGTAACGAAAATGCCCAACCATGTAATCAGAGGATAGTTTATTCGAGTTTTTTTATTTCGCCATATATAAAGGAGGATCTATACAACCCCCATTGGGACCACCAGGAGAAAACCCGTGGTGATGCCTGGCGGAATGCAATGGATTGTTACAGAGCTAAGATGATTCCAGTGGAACTGTGGCCGGAACCCGTTCGCCAATTCCATACTCTTTGGGAAAATTGGAAGCGGGAATGCGGATACATGGATTTCCATGACCTGATTGAGCAGGGAGGAAAAAATTGCCTCCCCCCGGGGTCGCCGGATGTGCTGATCATTGATGAGGCGCAAGACATTTCCAAGCTGGAAATGGAACACGTGGTGAAAAATTGGGGGATGCACACGCAGGCGGTGTTGTTGGTTGGAGATCCCTATCAGTGTTTGTATGAATGGCGTGGATCCAGCCCCGACGTATTCCTGCGCCCCGATTTCCCGGTTCCGGAAAACCACAAAAAAATTCTTTCCAAATCGTACCGGGTGCCGCGCCGGATTTATCCCCTGGCGATGCGTTGGATCAAAAATCACCGGGGATTTATTCCTTTTTCGTATGAACCCCGTGATTTTGAAGGGAAAATCTACTCCCTTCACGCCACGTTTTCCCGCGATCATGTTCACCGCCTGGTGGACCACGCGCAGAAAAAAACCCAGGAAGGAAAAACCGTTATGTTTTTGGCTTCCTGCGGGTTCTTTTTGGGGGATTTGATTGAAGCATTACGGGAACGGAATATCCCGTTTCATAATCCATATGCCCCCCGGCAGAATATCTGGAATCCGCTTGGAAACACCACCAGGTTCTCCGTTTGCGCCCGGGACAGGCTCCTGGCCTACCTGCGCCATGATCGTTCAACCTGGGGCACGGAAAGCCGTCTCTGGACCTTCGCCGAGCTTCATCTGTGGGCGGAAGTGATGGAAGCCAAAAAAGTGTTCCGTCATGGAAGCAAAGCGGAGATTGAACGATTGGCTTCCCAGATTCCGGATGCGAAAATTACACCGGAAGATGCGCTTAATTTTTTCCGGGAGGAAAATTTTTATGAACTCGACGGCGTCAGCCTGGATGCTTTCGAGAAATACTTGATGCCTTCCCGGGCGAAACCCTTCGCCTGGCTGTTGCGTCTGGCGCGGGAGAAAGGAGGCGCCGTCCTCCGGCAACGCCCGCAAATTATCGTGGGAACAATCCATAGTGTGAAAGGAGGAGAAGCCGATGTGGTCTATCTATCTCCGGATCTATCCCCGGCCGGAATACAAGCCTGGAGCAATGAAATCCAGCACGACAGCGTAATTCGGCAATTTTACGTTGCCATGACCCGCGCGCGGGAAGAATTGTATCTATGCCACGCGCAAAATCCGTTGTTTAATCTATTGGAAAAGGAGACCGATCATGACCAGTGATTCCCGGCAATACATTCTGATCCAGTGCCCTGCCTGCATGATGGTGGGCATCGAAACCCTGCGGATTTTTGAAAAATGCGCTCAAATGGAACAATTCCCTCAATGTTCCAATTGCCTGCATTCGATAGTTTCCTTGATTATCGAAGACCTCCGCGAATGGGAAGTTATTCAAAACGCTCCCGATCGGGACCAGGCGATTTTCGACCAATTAAAGAAACACTTTTTGGTGCATACGCTTTGTCCGTTTTGCGGTAAGCGCACCAACTTAGAGGGCAGGTATCCCCAGATCATCCAGGGAGACTGGGACCGCATCCCGTGTCCTTATTGTGGAAAGGAAACCGTCGTGGACCTGGACACAATGAAAGAATGTGTTTTCCGCGCCCCTTTCATCCGGTGGGGCAGGGGAATGAAATTAAAGGCCAATGAGCAAGATAAACTGGAGGAAGAAATCCAGTTTATCAAGGAATTGAGGGAATTCCAATGGAAAAGAATTTGCGGCGATCAATTCAGCGGAAATTAGACAAGTACGGCGTGTTTCATGTCCCTGGCAGTGTCCTGATCCGCGGATGTCCGGATATTCTTTGTTGCTATCAGGGCTTGTTTATCGGCATTGAATTGAAGATGCCGGGCCGGAAACCCACCCCTTCTCAGGAAGCCATGCTGCGGCGAATCCGGAAATGCGGCGGATTCGCCGCCGTTGTGGAAAGTTCCGCGGAATTTGATGCGTTCTGGGAAGAGATGGAACGGTTCTGGAAGGATCAACAGACTCTGGTCAACCGGCTTTTTTCTCCCGTGCATCCAACGGAGGGATGAGCCCCGCTTCAATGCGCCGGTCCACTTCCTGGCGGCACCAGTGCGCCGTTTCTTCGTCCAACTGGTCCATATGCTTGTGTAAAAACAACAAGTCCCGGTTGGGCAGAATCTCCATGGCTTCATCCGGCCGGCTGGGATCCACCACGTGGTGCATCAGATATTCGTTCACCCGCGACCGCCGGACACGCAGGACTTCCCGTCCGGACACTTTCACCATCAGCCCTTTCCCAAATTCACCGTTCCAAAATAATTTCTGAACGGTGCGGTAGCTAATTCCCACACAGGAAGCAACTTCTTCGAAACTGATCCAATCATCTTCCATCTCCCAAATGGATTGCACCAGTTCTTTCCGTGTCTCCTCTATCATGTTGATCCTCCGATAGGTGAAATCAGGAAAAATTATAGCGTCCGCCGCCGAAAAAGGGAAAATCCGGCCCGCGCCGATGGTTCGATCATTTCCGGAGAGGGAGGCGGCAGAAGGGGCGGCGGGATCGCCTTGATTTTTTATGGCCTGTATAGAGCGCCCTGGAGAATTTTTTGGGAAGGTGGGGAAAGGGTGGGGAAGGATGGGGAAGAGTAGGAAAGGGTAGGAAAAGGGGGGGGCAGGCGTAGCAGAAATCTGGAAAAAGTCAAGTGGGAAAGTAAAAAGGGTGGGGAAGGGGGGGGCAGGGAAGGGAAGGGTCGCTAAATCAACCCTTCCCTTCTCAAGTCATCAGCATCCGCGAAGCATGATGAACAGAACCATTCAGCATCATAAGGTGTGTACGAAGCTTCCCGGCAAACCGGACAGCGATACACCAGGCGCCGGCTAGTGGAGTTCGACTTCCAACCCTTCAGCCAAGGGAAGGAAGCGGTGGCTACACTTTCCTTCCAACTGGAGTTGGAGAACCAAATACCATCGACCCAACTGCCTGTGGCTTCGTTAATCAGCCAGACCCGTGATTCTCCACGGCGCCCTGTCCAATGGATGGCTGCCCGTGAATGGCTTTCTACGACCAGCGCTTGGATAAGGTTCTGAAAATGTCGATTGTGAATCGTCTGCTCATTCAGTCCGATTCCGCGTAAGTCTTCCACCAAGCATGCGGTATCAGACTGATCAGGAGTCGATCGGTAGTGAAAGATCCCGTTGTGAGCAAGCGCCAACCGTTCCGTTATTGAAAAGGGATGACAGTTCTCGGCATCCCTTTTTCCGGAAGTACCGATCCGGAAGTGGATCAACGCTTCCTTTTTTTCATAGGGTTTGAAGGCTTCTAAAAATTCCCCAAACGTCATAAAGCCTTTCAGGACCTTGATCTTCCTTTTTTCGGGAATCGAGAATCCCGCGCCATCCGGATTGTTTTCAAATCCATGGCGCAACGCTTCGGCCGATATCAATTTGTTTTTCGGTTTATAGATTAACAAGCACATCATAGTCCTCCTAAAAGAAATTGTGCTCATGCAGAAAGTCTGCGAGACACGGGTAGTTTTCCGCCCTTACGTAATCCAGATAGTTTCGTAGATCGTATAGGTCCCGCGCCCGAAGGGGCAGGACAGACGAAAATTCCAGCAGACTCTGAACGAACTCCAGATTCTTGCGAATCCGATCCGCGCGTGTGTTCCCGTTAAAAATCCGGAATTCCACGGTATGCCGCGGATTCAAATTTATCGCGCTGTACCGCGCGCCACCGCTCTTCTGCTTGGCGCGGGTCGAAAATCCGGTGGAATAAATATCCGCCCACGTTATCAGTTGTGCTTGGGTTCGTCTTTGAGAGATAAGTCTGATAAAATCCCGATGCTTATGAAAAAACAGCTGCAGATTAAACAGTTGTGGGCGCGAAATCGAGCGCTTGTTGACATGGACGTGGATGCCACAGCGCTCGGTGGCATGCGAGTAAAATCCAACGCTTTCCAGGGACTCAAAGAATCGTTTGAACCGCCGTTCATACGATTCCTGGAACCATTCCCACGTGAATGGGTGGGACACAATCTCGACACCATCCGAATTGTACGATCCGATCGATGAATCATGTTTCGCGTACCAAAATTCATCTTCGGCGCGCAAAATATCTCCCAAGCGGGAGGCTGCCGATTCATCGTTCTCGCATTCCATCTCTACTTCTACGCCAAAAAACCGGCGCTTGCGCGGTCCATATGCGATCCCGTTCGTTAGAGCTCGCAACCGCTTTTCCCGTTCAGACATGTGGAATATTGGTTCTGGTTTATACGAATATTCGTGAATGACTGCCCGTTCATACCGATCCAGGCAGTCGTCACACAACCGTCCCCATTCGTCCGTATAGTGCAAGTTGTCGTTGAAGAACAGCTCATCGCATCCGTCACAGTAGGATGCGATGCGATCAGCACAATCTTGGCAGCAGTTAATTTCGTCACACCACGTTTCGGTGTGTACATCCACCAGTTCGCGGCATGCCCAACAATAAAAAATGCCGTTCTGCATTGTAGCGCAGGCGGCATGGACGGGATCTTCGGACCCTCGGACTTCCACCGTTTGGTCCGTCGACTGAATTGGTTCCTCACAGAGAGGACAGCGAATGGATTCTTCTGATGATTGCGGTTGCATGGGCATTCTCCTTCCAAAAAATATATAGAACTACCGGTAGTTTACTGGTAACCTTGCTTCCTGTCAAGACGGATTTGATTTTTTTTGCAGGCGGTTTTCGGTTTGTATTTTACAATGCTGTAATTAGAGGATAGTTTATTTGGATTTATAAAAAAGGCGAATTATAGAAGGAGGAAGGGGAAACTGTGGCAAATTTAGTACTTCGTCTAAACAATTAGTATTGTCGCGCGCCCACCGTGATCTTCCTGTGGTGAATATTCCAAGTTTAGATAATTCACGTGTAAACATTATTTTGTTGATGGGTGGATTGTCCTGATCCTGGATTGTTTACGTGTGAACAATCAGGAGAGCGGGCGCTGATTGTTCACATGTGAACAATTGAGGGTTGATTGTTTACGTGTGAACAATCGGCCGGCGGCAAGCGGTCGGCGGCAGGCGGTAGGCGGTAGGCGGTAGGCGGCAGGCGGCAAGCGGTAGGCGGCAGGCGGCAAGCGGACGGTGGCAAGGAGTAAGCGGCAGGCGGCAAGCGGTGAACAGCAAGCGGCAGGCGGCAAGGAGCAGGCAGCAGGCGGCAAGCGGCAGGCG
>Ga0116189_1000533_pt1 | contig 35036 bp, 28 predicted proteins | sample AD_JPNTR3_MetaG_FD_89895 | JGI IMG/M metagenome (GOLD analysis project Ga0116189, IMG submission 89895) | Active sludge microbial communities of municipal wastewater-treating anaerobic digesters from Japan - AD_JPNTR3_MetaG | ecosystem: Engineered > Bioreactor > Anaerobic > Digestate | place... | reverse complement strand
CCGCCGCAAATTCACCTCACTCCGTCGCCTACGGCTCCTACATGAGGTGAATTTGCCATTATCTGCTTAACATCTTATTTTTTGAGGGTTAGTGTCCAAGATCATTGACAAGTGTACAAAAATGATCAACTTTTTTCCAGCCTGCCTATTGAGATCTCCTCCCGATCATGGTATAATGAATAATAGCAATTGTGCTGATTTTATTCGTAAATTGGGGTGAATATATGTTTACTGCGCACATAAGAGAAACTGATAACGCCTGCCAAACCGTTGGCCAGCACAGCAGAAATGTCTCCGCTCTGGCCGAGGAATACCTGCGGCCTGTGTCACTTTCTCAGGTGGGAAGGCTGGCCGGGCTCCTCCACGACGCCGGAAAGCTGCGGCAGCTCTTCGACGATTATATCCACAAACGGAACAGCCTCACCCGTGGCAGCATCGACCACAGCTACGCCGGTGCCAGGATCCTCCGGGAGCTGGCAAAAAACGGCGATAAACAGCTCCAAACCGCTGCGGAGGCCGTGGGACACACGATCCTCTCACACCACGGGCTGAACGACTGGCTGGATCCTGACGGCGAGAGCGTTTTCCGGCGCAGGACCGACAAGGACGAGGGCTTCGGCGAGATCATGGGTAATCTTTCCGAGGTCTGCACCATGGCGGAAGCCGAGGAGCTTCTGGCGGCGGCCAAGGCGGAGTGGTTCCAGGCGGCCAAAAAACTGATGTGCCAAAACAAGGAGGAGTTCACCTTCTACATGGGTATGCTGGAAAGGCTGATCCAGTCCGCCCTCATAGACGCCGACCGAACTGATACTGCTGACTTCATGTCCGCCGGAGAAACTCCTCCGGAGCCCGATAATTCGGCACTTTGTCAGACCATGGATCAGCGCATGGAGGAGAAGCTCAGGGGCTTTTCCCACCTTACGGACAAGATCTCGATCCAGCGCCGGAGCATCTCCGACAGATGCGCAAAATTCGCCCAGCACCGTGTGGGAGCCTGCCGGCTGATAGTTCCGACCGGCGGCGGAAAGACCCTCTCCTCCCTGCGGTTTGCTGTGAAGCAATGCCGAAATTTCGGCCTGAAACGGATCGTCTATGTGGCGCCCTTCATGTCCATTCTTGAGCAGAACAGCGATGTGATCCGGGAGCTGGCCGGGCAGGAGAATTTCCTGGAGCACCACTCAAACATGATCCCGGAGATCGACGACCCCTCCGCTCTGAAGCAATACCTGCTCTACGCAGAGCGCTGGGACAGGCCGGTCATCGCCACCACCATGGTGCAGTTCCTGAACACGCTGTTTTCCGCAAAAACCTCGTCAGTTCGGCGAATGCACAGGCTCTGTGACAGCGTGATCATCATAGATGAGGTGCAGTCCGTCCCCATAAAATGCACGGACCTGTTCAGCCTTGCGGTGAACTTCCTGGTGAAGCAGTGCGGCGCTGCCGTGGTGCTTTGCTCGGCAACTCAGCCCCCCTTCGACCAAAAGGGGAAATTCCCCCTGATACTGGACGAAGAGAAGGACATGGCCGGCGACTGCACTAAGGACTTTCAGGTGTTCAGGCGCACCGAGATCACTCCCCTTCTGAAAAAATACGGCTACGAAATGGAGGAGGCCGCTGAGCTTTGCTGCGAGAAATTCCGGGAAAACGGCGACCTGCTCCTCATCGTCAACACCAAGGCGCAGGCGAGAGAGATGTACCGGCGGCTGAAGGAGAGCCTTGAAGGCGAGGCCTACCTGATCCACCTGAGCACGAATATGTGTCCGGCTCACCGAAAAAAGCGCATCGGCACCCTAAGGCGCTTCCTGAAACGGAACAAGCCCGTGATCTGCGTTACGACTCAGCTGATCGAGGCGGGAGTGGATATTTCCTTCCGGTGCGTGATAAGAGCGATCGCCGGTCTGGACAACGCCGCCCAGGCTGCCGGAAGATGCAACAGGAGCGGCGAGTACAACAGGATCTGTCCCGTGTATCTGATCAACTTCAAGGCCGAAAACCTGAGAGGTCTGGAGGAGATCAAGACCGCTCAGCGAGTTTCACGGCAGATCATCGACAACTGCGATCACGACCTTCTGTCAGTCGATGTGCAGACCAGCTACTTCACGGAGCTTTTCAGGCAGTACAGCGATAAGCTCTCCTACAATGTCAGCGACGGAAGCAGTCAGACTAACTTGGTGGAGCTGCTCTCAACTGACGAAAAACGCTTTATTCTGAGAAAAGAGACTGAGCCTGTTCTCTCTCAGGCCTTCAAGACCGCCGGAGAGCTCTTCTCAGTCATCGACAGCAATACAAAGGACATCATCGTTCCGTATAACAAGCAGGCAGAATGGCTGATCAGCCGTCTGGAGAGCCAGATCTCGCCCATTGAGGCAAGGGAGCTCCTCAGAAAGGCTCAGAAGTACACCGTCAGCATTTATGCCGGCACGGAAAAGGCTCTCAGCGAAAAGGGCGCTCTCCACCTGAATACTCTGGACAAGCGCTTTTACAACAATGAGTTCGGCGTGGATCTTGAGGGCGCCGAGCAGGAGGTCTTGATCTTTTAAGGAGGTGCATAGAAAATGCAAATACACAGAAACACTGTGGAATTCTGTGTTCACGGCAAATACGCCCTGTTTTCGGACGTTCTCACCCGTGTGGGCGGCGAGAAGTTCAGCTACCCCGTCCCCACATACGAGGCGCTGAAGGGAGTTCTCCACAGCATATACTGGAAACCCACCTTCACCTGGATCGTGGACTCGGTCAGGATCATGAACAAGATCAAGACCGTGCGAAAGGGTATGCGTTTGAAAATGTATCAGCCAAAGAGCCAAGTCACGGATTCCGACCTGGCCTACTACAGCTATCTGGAGGACGTTTGCTACCACGTCAGGGCTCACTTTGAGTGGAATCTCAACCGCCCTGAGCTGGAAATGGACCGCAATGAACACAAGCACCACAACATCGCCCGGCGTATGATAGAGCGTGGAGGCCGAAGGGATATTTTTCTGGGAACTAGGGAGTGTCAGGCCTATGTGGAGCCCTGCGCCTTCGATGAGGGAAAGGGCGATTACGACGACGTGGATATGGCGCTGGCCTTTATGTACTACGCTATGATCTACCCCGACGAGGCCGAGCGTGAGGAGGACAAGGGCTTCCTGACAGCCTGCTTCCACCAGCCGGAAATGAAAAAGGGCGTGATCGAGCTCATTCGCCCGTCGGACATTCCCCCTGAGCACAAGCGCCATATCAAAAAAATGGAAATGAAGGCCTTTGGCACCGAGCTTGAAAACTTCAGCGGCCTTGGCGAATTTACCGGAGGTGATGCGTGTGAGCTGGACTAATGAGCTTTACAGGGTCTATGACCTGGCTGTAGAAGCAGGAATAGATATGCTGCCGATCTCTCACTCCACGGCGAACGCTCAGATCGAGATCACCGTTTCTGAGGAAGGGGAGTTTATCGAAGCGGCTGCTGTTGAAAAGGAAAACGCCGTCACCGTGATCCCAGTAACTGAGGATTCAGCGGCAAGGACCAGCGGTATCTTCCCTATGCCATTTGCAGACAAGCTGGTGTACATCGCCGGCGACTACCCTGCCTTCGCCGAGGGAAAAAGAGCGGATAATTCCGAGTTTTTCGCCGCCTATATGAAGCAGCTGGGACAGTGGTGCAAAAGCGATAACGCTCACCCGGCTGTGGCTGCTGTTTATGCTTATCTGGAAAAGCAGCAGATCCTCCACGACCTTGTCAGGAGCGGGATCATCGAGCTTGACCCGGTGACAGGAAAATTCGCCGACAAGAAGATCGGCGGCATCGCTCAGGAGGACTCCTTCGTGCGATTTATCGTCAGCGGCAGGAACGGGCTTTGCAAGACCTGGCTGGACGAAAAATTCCAGCAAAATTTCACCGAGCACTACCGGTCAACTCTTACGGAAACAGGCCTTAGCTACGCTGACGGAAGCATTTCTGCGCTGACCTACAAGCACCCCTCAAAGATCAGGAACAGCGGCGATAAGGCCAAGCTGATCTCCGCCAACGACAGCACCAACTACACCTTCCGTGGGCGCTTCGCCAATAAGGAGGAGGCCGTAGCGGTGAGCTACGAATACTCCCAGAAAATGCACAGCGCCCTGAAATACCTGATCAGCAGGCAGTACATCTCACGCACCGACAAAAAGGGAAAAACTGTCACCTATAACCCATTCAGCTTCGATTCTCTGCAATTGCTGGTGTGGAACAGTGCTCTGGGCTTCGTGCAGTCGGTCACGGACAGCGTTTTTGATATTTGCTGTGACACCGAGGATTACGACCTCACCAAGAAATTCCCAGATATGCTGGATCAGATGCTCCTTCACGGCAAGGAGGTCTACGACCCGGACAAAAAGGTCATGATCATGGCTCTTGACGCCGCCACTACAGGAAGACTTTCCATAGCCATGTACTCTGAGCTGGCTGAGTCGGACTTCTACCAGAACATGAGAAAATGGCACAGCGGCACTGCCTGGCGCAGGTATAACGCCAAGCTCAGCAAAACTGTGACGGACTCATGCAGCCTTCCGCGGATCGCAAACTGCCTTTACGGCACCGAGCAGGGTGGCTCCCTGAACTGCGATAAAAAGCTCATGGGAGATCTGATCCTCAGGCTCCTGCCTTGTGTTTGTGAGGGAAAACCTCTGCCCCACGATGTGGTCATGATACTGACCCAAAAGGCCTCTTCTCCTCTTTCCTACGAGAAGGAATATAACCACAGGACCGTGCTGGAGAACGCCTGCGCTCTCATCAGGAAGGAGCAGGCTGAACACGATAACAAACTCTATTACAAAGGAGAGATAAAAATGGCATACGACCCCAACTGCAACGACAGAAGCTACCTCTACGGCTGCCTGCTGGCGATCGCTGACAAGGCCGAGAGTGACACCTACGACAAGGGAGAGAGCCGTGTTACTAACGCAAGAAGGCTCTGGAGCGCTTTTGCTGCACGCCCATGTCAGACCTGGAAGATCATCGAGGAAAGGCTTGAGCCGTACCTTGAGAAAAATCTGTCTGCCATGTCCTGGTACACCCAGAAGATCAACGAGATCATGGCAAGGATGTCCCCTGAGGACTTTGCGGACAACAGCAAGCTCTCACCACTTTACCTGATAGGCTTCCACCACTACAACGCACTGCTCTGGAAGAAAAACAACGAGAATAATGAGGAGGATTAAACCATGAGCGCACTTCAGAACAAGATAGATTTTTCAGTTATCATCACCGCTAAAAACGCTAATCCCAACGGCGACCCTCTCAACGGCAACCGCCCCAGAGAAAACTACGACGGCTTCGGAGAGATCAGCGACGTTTGCATCAAGAGAAAGATCCGCAACCGCCTTCAGGATATGGGCGAGAGGATCTTCGTACAATCCGATGACAGGTGCGATGACGGCATGAAGAGCCTTCACGACCGTGCAAGGGCTTGTGAGGCTCTTGCCAAGCTGAGCAAGGCCAAGGACACCGACAGAGATGAATTCGCAAAGGCCGCTTGTGAGGAGTGGATCGACGTGCGCAGCTTCGGACAGGTCTTCGCCTTCAGGGGAGATCCTGTTTCCGTGGGCGTAAGAGGTCCTGTTTCGATCCAGCAGGCCGAGAGCGTTTCCCCGGTGGACATCATCAGTATGCAGATCACCAAGAGCGTCAACGGTGAGAGCGGCAAGGAGGGCAAGGCCTCCGATACCATGGGCACAAAGCACAAGGTGGACTTCGCCATGTACGTTTTCCACGGCAGCATCAACTGCCAGCTTGCGGAAAAGACCGGCTTCTCCGAGGAGGACGCTGAGAAGATAAAGCTGGCCTTAGAGACACTTTTCGAGAACGACTGCTCCTCCGCAAGGCCTGAGGGCAGCATGGAGGTAAGGCGTGTTTACTGGTACAAGCACGACAGCAAAACTCCCAAATACTCATCGGCAAGAGTCCACCGCCTGCTGAATATCTCTCTGAAGGAGGGCGTTGACAGACCTCGCCGCTTCGAGGACTATAACATTGAGCTGGGCACTTTGGAGGGGCTGGCTCCTCAGATCTTCGAGGGCTGATATGTACACCGAGGACGAGTACCTGATGCTCTCCGGGATCCAGCACTTCGTTTTCTGCCGGAGACAGTGGGCTCTCATCCACATCGAGCAGCAGTGGGAGGAAAACTACCGCACGGCTGACGGCCGGGTCATGCACCGCAATGTTCACGACGCAGGCTTCCACGAAAAGCGTGGGGACCTGGTGATCTCACGGGCTATGGCAGTCTCCTCCCAAAGGCTGGGGATCAGCGGAGAATGTGACGCTGTGGAGTTCAGGAAGGACAGCTCCGGGATCGAGATCTTCGGGCTGGAGGGCAGGTATTCCGTTACGCCGGTGGAGTATAAGCGTGGTCAGCCAAAGGAGGATCTTTGCGATAAGATGCAGCTGGCGGCTCAGGCAATGTGCCTTGAGGAAATGCTTTGCTGCCGGATAGACACTGGCTTCCTCTACTACGGCGAGACCCGCCGCAGGCTGAAAGTGGAGATCAATGAGCAGCTTCGGCAAGAGACAGAGGCGGCTCTCCGGGAGATGCATGAGCTCTTCCGGAAGAGATACACCCCCAAGGTAAAGCGCAGCAAGGCCTGCAATGCCTGCTCGCTGAAAAACATCTGCCTGCCGGTGCTCTGCTCGCAGAAAAGTGCTAAAGATCACATTCTTTCCATGCTGGAGGAGGACTGATATGAAAAAGCTGCTGAACACACTTTATGTCACCTCGCCGGACAGGTATCTCTCCCTTGACGGGGAAAATGTGGTGGTCTCAGCCGAGGGAAATGAGATCGGCCGAGTGCCGCTGCACAACCTGGAAAGGATCATGACCTTCGGCTACACCGGCGCAAGCCCTGGTCTTATGGGAAAGTGCGCCCGTGACGGTGTTGAGCTGGTATTTATGAGCGGGAGCGGTAGATTTCTGGCCCGTATCGAAGGGGAGGTCAGCGGCAATGTTCACCTTCGCCGTCAGCAGTACAGGCTTGCGGATGACAGCGCCGGCTCCCTTGAGATAGCAAAAAACATCATCTGCGCAAAGCTGTTCAACTGCCGCTGGACCGTGGAGCGCACACTGCGTGACCACTCGCTGCGGATTGACACTGAGAAGTTCATGAGCTGCTCCGAAATTCTGAAAAACTCCTCAAGGGCGGCTCTTGAGGCGGCTGATATGGACACCCTCAGAGGCATCGAGGGCGAGGGCGCACAGGTGTATTTCTCCCTGCTGGACAGCATGATCTTGCAGCAGAAGGAGGACTTTTCCTTCACTGTGAGAAGCAAGCGTCCCCCCAAGGACAACGTGAATGCGCTGCTTTCCTTCGCCTATACTCTGGCGTCAAGTATGTGCGCATCGGCTCTTTCGGCGGTGGGACTTGACCCCTATGTGGGCTTCATGCACACTGACCGTCCGGGAAGAAGGTCGCTGGCTCTTGATCTGGTGGAGGAATTCAGGGCTCCCCTTTGCGACAGATTTGTGCTGACACTGATAAATAAGCGGATCATCGCTCCCTCAGACCTGGAAAAGCGTGAGGACGGAGCTGTTCTTCTAACGGAAAACGGGCGGAAGACCTTCATCTCAGCCTGGCAAAAGCGCAAGAGCGATGTTCTGCGCCACCCATTTTTGGACGAAAAGGTGGAATGGGGAGTTCTGCCCTATGCACAGGCTCTGCTTCTTGCAAGATATCTCAGAGGCGACCTGGACGCATATCCGCCGTTTATGTGGAAGTGATAGTATGCTTGTGCTTATAACCTACGATGTGAATACCTCTGATAATGCCGGAAAAAAGCGGCTCCGGCACGTTGCAAAGCAGTGCGTCAACTATGGCGTGCGTGTACAGAATTCGGTGTTCGAGTGTGAGCTTGACCCGGCTCAGTGCAGGCTTCTCAAACAAAGGCTCACCGAGGAGATCGACAAAGAACGGGACAGCCTGCGCTTCTACTATCTCGGTGACAGCCAAAAAGCCCGGATCGAGCATATCGGGGCAAAGCAGGCGATAAAGGTCACCGAGCCGCTTATTATGTAATGCGAATGTGGAGCTCACATGAGAGCCCCGGGACATTCGCACCTGTTTTCAGGGCAGTTTTTGTCTGTTCAGGCCAGTGAGCCGGCAGATCCGCCTTGAAACTTTCGCAAAACTGCGCATCTTGCACAATGGGAGGTATCCTGTTATGTGCAGTTTTGCTGTCGCTCCCCCCACGGGGAGCGTGGATTGAAATCGTTGAAAATGCCTTCGATAAGTCTGTAGTCGTGTCGCTCCCCCCACGGGGAGCGTGGATTGAAATAGTGTTGTACCGCTGTACGCTTCGAGAGCTTCGGTCGCTCCCCCCACGGGGAGCGTGGATTGAAATTATCTTGTCAGCTATAGTTGCCCTGATTGATTCGTCGCTCCCCCCACGGGGAGCGTGGATTGAAATAACCTGCTTCACCTTTGCTTCTGAGACGATATATGTCGCTCCCCCCACGGGGAGCGTGGATTGAAATTTTACTGGAACTATCAATCCCGATAAGCTCGATAGTCGCTCCCCCCACGGGGAGCGTGGATTGAAATTTGTTGAGCTCACACACGCCCACATCTGCGGACGTCGCTCCCCCCACGGGGAGCGTGGATTGAAATATCATATCCTTCCGGCGGTATCTATAGTGATACTGTCGCTCCCCCCACGGGGAGCGTGGATTGAAATTTTACTGGAACTATCAATCCCGATAAGCTCGATGTCGCTCCCCCCACGGGGAGCGTGGATTGAAATAAGTATATCTTTGAAAGGGGTGACCAGGTTGAAAAGTCGCTCCCCCCACGGGGAGCGTGGATTGAAATTGTTTTTCTGTGAGCGTGCTTTACAGTGCGGACGGTCGCTCCCCCCACGGGGAGCGTGGATTGAAATCTTTCGTTGCGCCTCGCAGAGTGGGTGGGGGCGCGGTCGCTCCCCCCACGGGGAGCGTGGATTGAAATATTTGTTCCTTCTGCTTCTCAATCTATTTTTGATTGGTCGCTCCCCCCACGGGGAGCGTGGATTGAAATTAATTTTTTTAATATGACTGTTACTAATAATTCTAGTCGCTCCCCCCACGGGGAGCGTGGATTGAAATCTAATGAAAGAAGGTCAATTACATGAATCAGAAAGTCGCTCCCCCCACGGGGAGCGTGGATTGAAATAGAACTCTACTCACTCGGTATTTACTAAAGGTTTGTCGCTCCCCCCACGGGGAGCGTGGATTGAAATCGACTACTTGGCCGGTGCCGGATCCACCCTGCACCATGTCGCTCCCCCCACGGGGAGCGTGGATTGAAATCATTGCACGCTCAACGTTATAAAGTCGGCGTGCAAGTCGCTCCCCCCACGGGGAGCGTGGATTGAAATATTTGGTGAAAAGTTAAAACAATATAATCATAATGTCGCTCCCCCCACGGGGAGCGTGGATTGAAATTTTTTTGTGGAGTTTTAAACACTCATAAGTATCGTCGCTCCCCCCACGGGGAGCGTGGATTGAAATACACAGACCTACGCAATAATCAAGAGCGGTAGTAGTCGCTCCCCCCACGGGGAGCGTGGATTGAAATACACAGACCTACGCAATAATCAAGAGCGGTAGTAGTCGCTCCCCCCCACGGGGAGCGTGGATTGAAATATTTAAGCATTTAAAAACAGCAACCGTAAAAGGTGTCGCTCCCCCCACGGGGAGCGTGGATTGAAATAATCTCTCAATCCGCGCCAAACACAAAACCCCGATGTCGCTCCCCCCACGGGGAGCGTGGATTGAAATATCAGTCAAAAGCCGCTCTTTCTTTTCGTGGGGAGTCGCTCCCCCCACGGGGAGCGTGGATTGAAATTCGCTGCTCGTACAATGTCAAGGCCATTTCAAGGTCGCTCCCCCCACGGGGAGCGTGGATTGAAATAAGGCTGTGGAGATTGCCCTCACAACGCAATCTCGTCGCTCCCCCCACGGGGAGCGTGGATTGAAATGATCGGATTATCGATAAAAGGCCAGTCCGTGGAAGTCGCTCCCCCCACGGGGAGCGTGGATTGAAATTTGCAAATGTACATGGCCGTTGTTGTACAGTCAGACGTCGCTCCCCCCACGGGGAGCGTGGATCGAAATAGCCCTCCCCCTCGATTTTCGCCGAAATATCAGTACTTCCCTCCCTATGGTGAGCGTGGATCAAAAAAGGACAGGAAGGCTGAAAGCAAAAAGAGCTTCCAAACGGAAGCTCTTCTCTCTTACTTTTTGCCGCAGTTTTTGTCGAAGGCCGGGTTGCAGGCATAGAAATTCCTGCTGTCCAAATTGTCCTGTGCTATGCGGAGGGCTTCTCCAAACCGCTGGAAATGCACGATCTCACGCTGCCGCAGGAAACGGATCGGGTCACGGACATCTGGGTCGTCTGCAAAGCGCAGGATATTGTCATAGGTGGTGCGAGCCTTCTGCTCAGCCGCCAGATCCTCGGTCAGATCCGTGATCACATCGCCCTTGGACTGGAAATAAGCCGCTGTTAAGGGCACTCCCGAGGCTGCCACGGGATAGATCCCGGTGGTGTGATCCACGAAGTAGGTGTCGAAACCGCTGGCCTTGATCTCCTCCTCAGTCAACCCCTTGGTCAGCTGGTAAAGGATCGCCGAAATCATCTCGAAGTGGGCCAGTTCCTCTGTACCTATATCCGTCAGCAGCCCCTTCACCTCCGGGTAGGGCATGGCGTAGCGCTGGTTGAGGTAGCGCAGCGATGCGGAGAGCTCGCCGTCGGGTCCGCCAAGCTGCGAAATAATGATCTTCGCCAGCTTGGGGTTTGGGGTCTTGATATTTACCGGGTACTGTAATTTAGTATCGTATCCATGTTGTACATAAAGTTTATAAGAAATCCGCATCCAAAGTAAGGTCTGAATCCGGCTTGTTTTTGCACATTCTCTCCGTCTTGTAGTAGTAAATCTTTCTGACGACTGTGTGAAGCAGTCTGTTTTTTTCTTCAGCATCTGAATCATCAAAGTTGTCGATCACATATTTCAGACGCCTGATAGCTTCATCCGGCGGAAGCTGTGGGAGCTTCTGCTCGCTTTCGATTTCCTTTATTGCCGCTTCAAGCGATTTTATCTTGTCATTTACTATCTTAGAGCGTTCAAGGAATGTATTCGTATCGTAGACCTCCTGCTCCAGCAGGTCATACATTCGTGAAAGCTGACGCTTTGCCTTTTCAAGCTCTGCTACAAGCGGAGCTTTTTTATCTGGTTCGCTCTCAAGCTCGTTAACGCCTTTGCTTTTTAGCCTTTCAAGCTGCTTTATACGATAACGAAAAGCAGCAATAACAGACTCGTCTATGGCTTCCATTGATGAACTGACGATCTTACCTCTGCACTCCCTGTAAACGCATAGCATATGTTCGTGACCACTGTTTGCAATAAGACGTCGTTTCAGCTGATGGCCGCAGTTTTTGCAGTATAGTATATTGTGATAGTAGTTGAGCAGTTTGTCATTCGGATGAATCTGAGCGACTGGATCTGTACGCTTTTTCTGTTGAGCAGAATTGAAGACTTCTTCGCTGATTATCGGTTCATGTAATCCCTTATAGAGCGTGTCTCCGTTGGACTTCGTTTTCCAGCCAACCTTTCCGCAATACAGCGGATTTGACAGTATTTTCTTGATGCTCGGCGGCTCCCAGAATTGACTTTTCTGTGGACTGATACCCATGTGGTTAAGCTCGTTTGCTATGAACTTTGCGCCGTGTCCGTCGAGGTACAGCCTGTATATCAGCCTGACTATCTCGGCTTCTTCGGGAACTATTTCAAGGGTATGAACTTTCGGCTCCGGATTGATCTTGCGATATCCGTAAGGAGCAGTAGTGCTTATGTAGTTACCTTCCTTGATAGAAGCAAGTCTGCCGGCCTGCATACGTCGCTTGATAGTCTTGTACTCACGGCGGCTCATAAACAGCGAGAACTCGAAGTATTCTTCATCGAATTCGTTATCCGGGTCGTAGGTCTTGGTGGGAGTGACTATCTTAGTCGAGGACTCCCTGAACGCCTGAGCGACTATACCTTGATCTATTGTATCACCACGAGCGAGACGTTCTATCTCGACAACGAGAACTCCTGCGTATTTGCCTTCGGTAACGTCGGCAAGCAGAGCCTGCATCTGCGGTCGGGCAGCTATACTGTCTCCGCTGACAATCTCCTTGTATACCTTAACTACGTTAAGTTTCTGCTTTTTGGAAAGCTCCATGAGCATATTCTGATGACGGGTGAGAGTTTCACCTTCTCCCCTTGCCTCGGCCTCAACATCTGCTCTTGACTTTCGCAGGTACATACAGTATTCCTTCATCTTTCTCCTCCTTTCATGTTGGAGTATTGCCGATGATCCAAGTATAGTATAGCACAGCTGCTCGGAAAAGTAAAGATAATAATACGTAACCGCCCATGAAAGGCGGTATTATCAATAAAAACAGGCAGCCGAAGCTGCCTGTTCTGCTTGTTAAGCCTGTTCTAATTCGTCCCTGTTGCTTGTCGTAATAACGTCCTCGGCGTCGAATTCGATTATCTCCACCTCGGGAGTTGAATATTTTTCCATTTATATTACCTCCAATGCTTAGTTCTGTTCTACATTTGCACCGTCAGCGATAGTAACAGTTCCGCAATAACCTTGGCTACTACTACAAGTGCCAATGCTGTTCTGTGCATCATCGCCCTTTGTTGCAGTTACCTTTGTAACAGTATCAGCGATAGTGATATTACCGCATTCACTATAATATGCACAGCCAATTCCGGCTCCAAGAGCCCCACCTTTTGCTGTTACAGTACCGCCGTTTATTGTGATATCGCCGCAGGTGGAATCATTTGGGCTGCCTATTCCGGCTCCCATAACTCCACCGCTTGCTGTCACAGTTCCGCCGTTGATAACGATATTACCACATGAATCATCCGATCCGCCGCCTATTCCGGCTGCGTTTTCTCCGCCGTTCGCTATTACAGTACCCCCGTTTATAGTGATATTGCCGCAGTTGATCTGACGGCCTCCGCCTATACCGGCACCACCGAGGCTGCTTGCATTGAGAGAGCCTGTTCCGTCAATGGTCAGCGTCTTTTCCGGAGCGATATAAACGCCGGGATAAATCCAATAGAATCCCTTAATTGTGTTTGTTCCTTCAAGAATAAGCTTTGCGTCGCCGTTGCAGGTTATACCAGCCCACTGGTAGTTCTCATCATGCACGCCGTTTATTGTAACGTCTTTAAGAGTTACCTTTGCGCCGTCAGCAACAGATATCTTGACGTTTTCTTTGAGTTCGCCTGTGAGTACCTCTCCGTCCTTAGCTTCATAATTCTCCGTAAGCGCAGAAAGGTCAACAGGGTGATTTTGCAGATAATAATAATGAGCAGCAAGGTAATAAGCCGTTACAGCCTTTGCCATATTGCGGTTTTTCTCGGAAGGATTCTCCTGATTAAGGATACGGTTAGCCCATGAGAGCGCGGAGAATTTGTAATCCACTCCGCCGATAGTAACGGTCTGCTCATCTGCAAGCTTATCCGGAGTAAGTCCTGCTATCTCGTAATATGAAGGATAAACGTCCTTGTTGGCCTGTTTGCTGGGCTTTAAGTTTTCTCCGTCCGGCTGAACTCCCTTGACGTAAAGACGGATAGCGGTCTTTTCATCGAGAACAAGGGAAATCTTAGCGTCGTCCGTTGTGAATTCAGTAGCGTAATTATTCTTTGCATTGTTGACAATGTCCGCATCGGTCAGACCGGACTGCGTAAGGTATTCATTATAAGCAGCGCTGAAACCGTGTTCGCCCTCGTAGAAATAGTCTGCGGACATAGCTCCGAAAGCCTTTGTCGCTTTGATGAGCGCAAGCGCCTTTTCATCGGTAACAGTTTCAGGAGCTTTTTCAAGATAATCCGCAACGGAATACTCGGTAGTGCAGATAACCTCCTCGCCCTTGTAGAGCTTAGCCGTTATCTTTTTATCGAGGTTCTTTGCGTAAACGTGAGCGGTGGCGTAGTATTTACCGGTGCTCTCGTTCTTTGTCAGAGTTGCTTCGTTCTCAAGGCACTCGCCCTCAAACTTGACTGTGTAATCAGCTGCGTTCTCGTCTGTGATAGCCGAGCTCATGTAGAAGTTCAGTCCGAGGTCGTCGCCGAGGGTGAGAGAAGCGTATGAGAAAACAGGCGCATTCTCCGGAACTGTGACTTCAACCATATCGCCTGCATAGTCCGTCAGATATTGCTTGTTAACGTCTTCCGCGAGGAGATATACCTTATCCGTATCAGCGTAGTCGACTGGCAACTCAAACGTACCAGAACCGTTCTCGGCAGAGAAATTGCCTGTAAGAGGTGCATAATACTTAAGCTCATCGTTGCTGTCAAGTATAAGCACAGAAACCGTATCAGCGGTGATACCGTCGTTTTCATTACTATCCGTTACCGTATAAGGAACTGTCACGGTATTGCCGCTGCGTGTCAGTGCTCCGGGTGTGATTGTGGTATTGCTGTCTTTCAGTGTGAGTTTGTATTCTTTACCGTAAGTTTCCGTAGATTCAGGATTGATTACAGATGAGAAGATAACAGATTCCAAATCGACATTGAAAGCGGGACTTACGCCGAGATTAACGTTGCTCACATAGCTACCAATGAGGCTGCCGCCGCCACCGTCGATACAGCCAGCACCGCGAGCATAGCTAACAATGTAGTTGTAGATCGACCGCAGCCACCAGCCGTAATCATTGCTGTTAGGATCAGTAAATTTCTTCTTTTTACGATTTTCTGCTTTTCCCTCTGTAACGCTGTAGCCATAGGCTGTATTAGATGCATCTTCTGCATCCAGCAGAAAGATCTTTTCACCAGTCAGCGGCGTATAATAAACAAACATTTTTTTGTCGAGCTTGCTACATTTCCTGCTTTATCGCCCTCTACAAGATGGTGTGTATCTATTGTGCTTTCGGCAATCGAAGCTGCTTCTGCGTTTGTAAAGCTCGTTTTCAGAAAAGCATCATCGTTGGTATTCAGTACTTTATACAGATCGCTTTCTGTCCAGATATATGCATTATTAGCCTGCCCGTCATCACGGAACGCATCTGCGAACAGCGTGGTATCGCAGTCAAGAAGCATCGTTGTACCGCCGAATACAGATGTGTTCGGGTCAAGCACACGATATTTTACGGGCTGGTTTTCATATTGTCCATAATATACATAGCTGCCTGTCCAGGCATCGGTATCCTGCTCGGGCGCTTTCGGCGCTGAGATACCGCTTGTACCGAGTGTAGTAACGCCGTCTGCAAATTTTGACCATTCAGCAGCTGCGCTCGCCGTAATAGCCGCCTTCTGAGCAGTTTTTGTGACCGGCACAACAGGAGAAGCTCCCGCAACTATAAGCAGAGCAAGCAGTCCGGCTGCCGTCTTTTTCCAGAAATTTTTCATCCATTTTCCTCCTTACACACAAAAATGCACTCCACAGGACGCAGTTATCCCACAGAGTACGCTTGTATTAACGTGTCTGGTTTTGAACCGGGCAGAGTTGTACTGTTATATGCATATATGCAGCCTGTATGCTTCATAACCATCAACTCCTTCCACCCCTTGACCTCTGTTCGGTCGATACGATTATTTTACCATATCAGCGGAGGAAAGTCAACAAGTTCTTGGCGCAAAACACAGAATTCGTGTTATATTATTGCAATATATCAGTTCTACGGCAAAGGACTCATCGTCAACGGCGAGGAATGGTGGAGCGACTTTAACCTCGGTTATAACGTATTCTCCAAGGAAGATCACTACCCTAAATACCACTACGGCTTCTATCAAGCTGCTGGAAGAATCTGGGCATCGTTGAAAGAATATCAGGGCGGCACTATCCGAACAGATAAGGTCCGCTACGTTCTTACCGGACACAGTCGCGCTGCTGGAGTAAGCAACATTATTTCAAAATGGTTGATAGACGAGGGGGTTAGCAAAACTAACCTTTATTCTTACAATTTCGCCTGTCCAGGAGTATCAATTGACAGAAATACTGCCTTCACCCCAAACAAGTACAGCAGCATATTCAATATCAACTGCGCTCGTGATCTTGTGGGCCAGGCTCCGGGAACAATTCTCTCCGCCACAACCACATCCTTCTGGGGATCTATCTATGATGACGAGGTCACTCAGTGGGGCAAATACGGTCGCACTTATTTCTGGGACAGAGACTGAGATACAGTCAAGTTCCCTGAAATCTCGGAGCTCGGAACTTACCATCCTTGCGATAAGAATTATACCCCATATATGTCCGAGCATCACAATCTGGAAGATTTCAAAGACTATATGGACATGCGTCCGACTCAGTGGAAGAATACCGCTATTGAAAAGGGTCTCAGTATATTCGGCATCAAGACTAAACAATGTACCGGAACAATAACTATGTCAATCATGCCGCCTCTTGACAGTACATTTTCGGATATGTCTGTCACAATAAAAGACTCCCTCGGAAATATTGTCGGAACGATCAGGGAGCAGGCAGTATCCATTGTAAAGGAATATGAGGATAAGATCCAAGCACAGTACGTTGACGGGCGTGTGGATTTTTCCATTGATGCGGATTCCGGCTATCAGATCAGCGTGGATTCCGAAGCTCCGGCAACTATAGCTGTTTCGCAGGAAAATGCGGCGTATAACTCCGTCAACAACGGCGCAGTCTATACCGCACAGCCCGGCAATACAACAATCGACATAACCCCTGACACTCCGGCAGCTGAAACTCCCGTCACCGGCGGAAACGGCAAGGCAATCGAGCCGGATAAGGTGTGGAATCTGGGCGACGTTAACGGCGACAGATCCGCTAATATCGCAGACGCCGTGCTGCTCCAGAAGTGGCTGCTCAATAAGCCGGATTCCGACCTTACTGAGTGGACCGCCGCCGACATCTACGAGGACGGCAAGCTGAACCTGTACGACCTCACCCTCCTGAAACAGCTCATAACCGAATAAAAGACTGAACGGCTCCCATAGGGAGCCGTCTTCTGTACTATCGCTATGTTTACAGCATATTCCTCAAAAACACTTGACATCTCTTCCAACTTTAGGTTATAATTATAATGGTAAGTTATATCTAACCAGCACACAAAGGAGGGGTTATCATGAAAATCAAAAGAATAGTAGCAGCAGTGTTGGCGCTGTGCATGGTAGGCGGTGCGTTTGCGTTCAATGCACCACAGGTCAGAGATTATTCCGTAACAGCAGATGCGGCGGATCCGTGCTACACCTTTAACAGCACAACAGGTCTTCTTATACTGAAAGGAAATGTTGTACCTGATGAGGTGAAAAACTTTGAACAAAAAGAAGATGTCAAGAAGATCAAAGCTGCGGAAGGGGCAGTCCTGCCGGAAAACTGTGAAGGACTGTTCAAGTATTATCGCAACTGTACTACAATAGACTTATCCAATGCAGATACAAGCAGTGTTACAAATATGAGCTGGATGTTCTATGAGTGCAATTCATTGACATCAGTTGATCTTTCCGGCTTTGATACAAGCGGCGTTACAAATATGTATGCTTTGTTCTGTGCTTGCTATGCGTTGACCTCTCTTGATCTTTCCGGCTTTGACACAAGCAGTGTTACAAATATGTGCGGTATGTTCTATGAGTGTAATGCATTGACATCACTTGATGTTTCCGGATTTGACACAAGCAGTGCTTCAACTATAGCTTATATGTTCTATAAATGTGAATCACTGACATCGCTTGATCTTAAAAGTTTTGATACAAGCAATGTTACGGATATGAGAGGTGTGTTCGGGGGCTGTACAGTATTGCCCTCACTTGATCTGAGCAGTTTTGATACCAGTAGCGTTACAGAAATTTCTTATATTTTTAATGGCTGTAAAGCATTGACATCACTTGATCTTTCGGGATTTAACACAAGTAATGTTACGGATATGCAAAATATGTTCTATAACTGCGAAGCATTAGTTTCGCTTGATGTTTCCGGTTTTGACACAAGCAGCGTTACGAATATGGCTTCTATGTTTGCAAATTGCGAAGCATTGACATCTCTTGATCTGAGCAGTTTTGATACCAGCAACGTTACGGATATGGATAGTATGTTCTATAAATGCGCAGCATTGACATCCCTTGATGTTTCCGGATTTAATACAAGCAGCGTTACAAATATGCATTGGATGTTCTTTGAATGTAATGTATTGACATCGCTTGATCTAAACAATTTTGATACAAGCAACGTTACGATTATGGATTCTATGTTCTGTAATTGCAAAGCATTGACATCTCTTGATCTGAGTAAATTTGATACAAGCAGCGTTGAGGATATGTCTTACATGTTCTATGGGTGTAATGCATTGACATTGCTTGATATTTCCGGCTTTGATACCAGCTGTGTTACGAATATGTATTGCATGTTCTATGAATGCAATGCATTGACATCCCTTGATGTTTCCGGCTTTGACACAAGCTGCGTTACGAATATGACTTCTATGTTCGCTAAATGCGAATCATTGACATCACTTGATGTTTCCAGCTTTGACACAAGCTGCGTTACGAATATGAATGGTATGTTCGATACTTGCAAAGCATTGACCTCCCTTGATCTGAGCAAATTTGATACAAGCAGCGTTACGGATATGGATTGGATGTTTGCTTATTGTGAAGGATTGACCACCCTTGATCTGAGCGTTTTCGATACAGCCAGTGTTACGGATATGTCTTACATGTTCTATTTTTGCGAATCATTAACATCCCTTGATCTGAGCAAATTTGACACAAGCAGCGTTACAAATATGAGCAAGATGTTCAATTCTTGCAAAGCATTGGCATCACTTGATCTTTCAAGCTTTGACACAAGCAATGTGACCGAAATGAAAAATATCTTTTCAAGCAGCCCCTCTCTCACTCTGCTAAAACTCGGTAAGGATTTCGGAAATGTTGTTGCGGCGCATAACCTTACAAATGGGGATGGCTGGGTAAATGCCAATGATCCGTCAACTGTCGTGAGTGGAAGCGGAGAATTTGCCGAGATCAATAATTCAGGCGCAAATACCTATGTCAAGTACGGCGAGATAGCCATAACCGAACAGCCCCCCGAGAAAGTGTATTTTGATACATATGAGCCTGCAAAGATCACCATGCCAGCTGCGGTGGGAAAGGATCTGTGTTATTCATGGTATTTCAAAACTCCGGACAGAACAACATTCTTACTTGACGAGGAATTTGATGTTGATGAGTGGACAGGCAGCTATGACTTTTACGGCCTCACAGGCACAAACGGTCTGACGGATAAATATGACGGCACTGAGATGTACTGCAAGATCTGGAACAGACAGGGCGCTGAGGTCGAGACAAAGCATTTCACCCTGAAAAAGTATCAGGGCGATGTGGACAGGAACATAACGATCCGTATGCCGGAAGTCGGCGAGACCTACGCACACTACATGGCTGATGTCAATAGTATCGTTCCGGCAGAGCTTATCATCGGTGATGAGTATTTCGGCATCATTCCAATGGATGCAGACGGGAATTATATTCCCGGTGTCAACGCCATGACTGACGATGATGTTTTCAAGACTGGCTATCGCTATGAATACTGCTTTAATATGCACCTGCCGGAATATGTTTCGCCAATGGCAATATATCAGTTCTACAGCAAGGCTCTTATAGTCAACGGTGAGGAGCACGGTGGAGCCGATTCAGTGGACGAGAATGAGCTGTATTTTACCGACTTCTGGACAACACCTTTGCTCGAAGGAGGACAGGTGCTGGGCGATATAAACGGCGATACCTTTATCGACGCCACAGATGCTTCAGAAGTTCTTGTGGAGTACGCAGCAACGCAGACCGGTGCTGCTTCGACACTCGATAAGTCTGTAGCCGATGTGAACAACGATAGTTTCATCGACGCAGCCGATGCATCGTGCATCCTTCAGTATTACGCTTATATCCAGACCGGCGGAAAGGACTCATTCCCCGATTTCCTCAGTGCTGAGTAACAAGCTGAATATATGTGCAGTATAAAGACTTCAGGCAGCCAGATGGCTGCCTGATTCTTACTCTCTTTTGTTCGTTTTATATTTATCTTAGCCTTCGCACTTTACTGCGTAATCTGTACCTGCCATGAAGTACTGGATCTTTGCGTTGGTGTCGTTCATGGATCTTACGCCTACCTTGAACTCGTAGCGGAGCTTGTCGTAGTCGTAGTTTACGAAGTCGCAGCTTGTGATGATAGCATCAGAGATACCGGATGCAGCGATCGCGTTCTGACCAGCCTGCTGACTTGCCATTGCGTATCTGTGCTCTGCGGAATCCTGGTATGTATCCCACTCGTTCTTGCTGAGAGTGTCCTTTTTGCTTATCCACTCGCCCTCTGTCATTGCGAAGTTCTCGCCTGCGTAGTAGTACCAAGCGGGTGCCTTTGCATTGTCAACAGGAACGATGCCGAAGCGGTAAACTGCGGAGCCGTCGTTTGTCTGAACAGCCTCAGAGCTGATGATCTTGTAGCCGTTGCCGCCGGCGTAAGCGATTGCGTTGTTTGCTGCGGCCTGCTCTGTGGAAGTAGCTGCCTGATATGCAGGAGTTGTGTTCTGTACAGGAGTCTGAACTGTCTGCTGTGCAGGAGCCTGTGTCTGAACGGGAGCCTGTGTATATGAAACAGTGTTTGCGCTTGCATCGTAGGAAACGCTCTGTGCAACGTTGTTGTTCTGTGCGGTGTTGCTAAGAGCAACTACGTTTGAGTTCTGCTCAGCGGACTTTGCTGCCTCTGTTGCAGCCTCGGTAACTGCCTGAGTTGCAGGCTGTGTTGCAGGCTGTGCGTGGCCTACGTTCTTAGAGCTCTCCACTACACTGCCGCAGCCGGTCAGTGCGATTGCTCCGAGGATAGATGCGATTGCGAATACTGTGATCTTTCTGGTTTTCATGATTATATTTCTCCTTTTTCATTACAATAGATTTTTGATTTTGATTTTCATTCGGTGGGGTGTTTCCCCTTCCGTGATTATATAATAACATGATTTCCAGTAAGTTACAATATTCAATAATTTCCCGATTTGTAGCCTAAACTACGGGGTTTCCGGACGTTGTAGTTTAAGCTACAGAAGGCAGTGATATTGTAGCCGAATCTATGTAAAATGAAAAAGCTCCGCCACCAAGGCGGAGCAGGTCTGGAAAGACAGTCCTATATACATTTTCACTTACACCTGATTCCACAAAACACAGCTATGATCGTTTCTGCAAAAAGATCCGCTCGCAGATATACTTCACCGGGATCTCCTCGATACACCATACCTGGTTCTCCGTTACGCCGAATCTGTAGCCGTCACGAAACATCTCTGCCGCTGATATTTTCAATACCACCGGAGTTTTGTGCCAGCGCTCTGCTGACTGCCATGCCTTGCTGATAATGCTCATATAGCCCTTTAGGATGATCCATCGAAGGTACTCATTCTTGATATAAGCCTCAGAATGTGATATAATAATAAGGAACGAATATCACCCTCATCAGACTAAACGGAGGACATCATGCAATTAGGATGGATAGATTTTTCAGCAACAGAACGCAGCAAGGTGTTGAGTATACTTGATCTGCTATCAGAGAAAGCCACTCTTGACGAGCTCGGCATCTCACCCATTCGTGACGGATTTTCCAACATGTTTTTCCCAGGTACCTCGACTATCCAGACGAGAGCAAAGTATTTCTTCATCGTTCCATACGCAATGAAGTCGCTGGAAAAAACGGCTGGAACAAGCAGCAGCATTTTCAAAAAGGAGCTTGATGAACTGGAGAAAAGATGCGGATATAAATTTCTTGAAAACGATCCCAATGAAGAAGGCGTTATCGGAAAGCGTTCGCTGAACAAAGGAAAATGGGTCAAAAGGCCTCCCTCGGATATTTACTGGGCAGGACTGCGTACATACGGCATTTTCTCCGCAGGGAAGATGTCAAAAGACGAGTGCATAAACGCTGTCTGTCATCAGCTTTCAGCAAAAAATAACGTGCGCTTTCTGGGAAATTCCAACGACAACTCTGAGGAGAACGAAACTGACGACAAGCATCCGGAGGAGCTTTCATACAGCAGTTTCTGGAATATCCCCACATTTAAGCCCGACTGGTTCGGTACATTGAAAATGGATCTGACCAAGGACGAGGCTCATTTTCTGAAGGCACGGATAATAAAGAGCTGTCCGGACAGCATCATGGGGTACATTCTGAGCCATGACATGAAGTCATTTGCAGAACTTGAGAGCTTTGAGGACATCGGTGCGCTCATCAGTCAGTTTCCAGAGGATATGCAGAATGAGTATTACCTTGCCAGAAATTTCTCCAGTTTTATTTATGTGGCAAGAGTGCTTTTCAATCTTATCATCGACCCGGAAAACGAAACTGCCATAGCTGAGTATGACCGGCTCTATCCTCGGCTCAAAGAGCTGTCAGAAGTTGATCTGGAGGCAATTTATCAGCTTTTGGAGATAAAGGAGATAGGTCTCATAGGCTTTCTGAACGATCTGAAAAAGCTAATGATCGAAGGAAATACTGACAAAATGAAATCACTGATAAAGAAACGAGAGAGCTGGCTTAAAGGCGACAGCCGGGCAAAAACAGTACACCCGGAGGAGCTGGAACAAGGCTGGTATGGTGGCAGACTTCTGGATTACCGTTTCACCGCTGCAAAGCAGATCATCGCTGATATTTTCAGCGGAGAGGAGGAAGGAAATGCTTGAACCGGAAAAGGAACGCATCGACTACGGTCAGCTTCTTTCATGTCCTGAGGGATACAAGCTGGACATAGCAATCGGAACGACCTACTCTCTTGACCTTGATGCGCTGGTAGGCATATCTCTTGCCCTGGGACTTGGTGCATCAACAGACAGCGATCTTATGGGCAGCGAGATATGTATTCTTGAAGCACTGGAGCTCACTGCTGAAAATGTTGCTTTATTCTGTGAAGGCGGACAGATACACACGCCCAATAATCATTCTTCTCTTTACATACTTCTGGAAAAAATGGTTTATCAGGTAATAACCAGGAAGACAAAAGGCATGAGCCATTATCCTTCGTTTCACCCTAAATTCTGGCTTTTGCGATTCGTCAGCGAAAAGAACGGCTCTTCTTTCTACAGATTGGCAATCATGAGTAGGAATCTCACCTTCGACCAGAGCTGGGACGTGACATTCTCTATGGAAGGTATAAGGACCCCTGGACGAAGTGACAAAAACGTTCCTGTCAGCGATCTCATAAACTATCTGCTTGAAAGCCTGCCTGAAAACCAGTCCACGGAAGAAAAACGCCGCAAGATTAAAACAGTGCTGAAGGACCTGCCTTATGTTGATTTCAAGCTGGACTGCAAAGAATTCACTGATTTTGAATTCATTCCATTGGGAATAAAAAGGAGCTCAGGCGGTCGATACAATATAAAAGATGCTCAGTATCCTCTTTTCAACAAAAGAGCTGATGAGCTGCTGGTCATAACTCCGTTTCTCAGCAAGGAAGTGATAAGAGACCTGAACAAGAATGCCTGCGCTGACAGAACTAAAAATATCCTTATCACAAGGACTGAGTCTCTGAGCAAGCTATCTGCTGAGGACTGCGGTAATTTCTCTCTGTATACACTGAGAGACCAGGTCATCGACGGAGAGAGCATAATTTCCGACGAGGACAGCAATATCAGCAAGCACGACATTCACGCTAAGCTGTATATGACCCGGAAGGGCAGCAGATCAGAGTTGTATCTCGGCTCGATGAATGCCTCTCACAGCGCTGTCAACGGCAATATCGAATTCATGATAAGGCTGCTTAGCCAAAGACGCTATCTTGATCTGGACAAGATGAAAGCAGCTCTTTTCGCTACTGATGCCGGCGACAATCCTTTCACTGAAGCCGAACTTACCTTCTGTGATGAGCCCGGAAATTCGCCTCAGCTTGACAAGTACATCAAGGAGCTTTGTCGGTGCAGTCATCATGCAACTGCCGAGAGATCCGGTGATAATTACAGCCTGACAGTGGTCTTCGACGAGCTTCCGGAGCTCCCTGAGGGCATTGAGATGGAGATCTCTCCGCTTCTGCTGAACAGAAAAGCTACTATAGCCAACAGAGTGGTCTTCGACAATGTCGAACTAAAAAAACTGTCTGCTTTTTACAGTATAACTGTCACTAGCGACGAAGGCAGCGTCAGCCGTGTGCTCAAGATCAGCACCGAGGGTATCCCGGAGGACCGTGAGAAGAAGCTCATTTCCGACATCATAAATGACAAGAGCTCCTTTTGCCGGTATATCGCATTTCTATTGGGCGAGAACTACGTTTCCAGCTACATGGACGCGGAAAACATCGTGCTTGAGGAAAAACAGAATGGCTCAGAGATAAAAAAGCCGGTGATGCTCCCGCCAATATATGAGCTAATGCTGAAAAAAGCATATACATCTCCGGAAAGGCTGAAAGCCATCGGCAGACTCATCGACTCAGTTGCTGATAAAAATGTTATCCCGGAATTTGAAGAGCTTTATAACACTTTCAAAAAGGCGGTGAAGCTGAAATGAGAAACGTTGCAGACGAGCTTGAAAATATAGTTAATAACGCGATGTCCGGTCTGAAGGACTTCCAGAAAAAGACCGTTGAACATATCGACTCGCTTTACAGAAGCGGACAGAAAAGGATACTTGTGTCAGACGAGGTGGGGCTGGGAAAAACTCTTATCGCAAGAGGAACTATCGCCAAGGTCGCTAAGCTGCGTCAGGAGGAGGGCGACAAGTTGGTGAAGGTGGCATACATCTGCTCAAACAGCACCATTGCCGACCAGAATCTGCGGAAGCTGCGTATCACATCAGAGGTGCAGACAGACGATGCCGGCTCCTCACGGCTTTCCATGCAGCACCTGAAGATATTTGAGCAGGAAAGCGATCCAGATCTTCACCAGAGATATATCCAGCTCATCCCACTTACTCCTGACACCTCATTTCGTATGACAACCGGAAGCGGAACGGTTTCAGAGCGTGCGCTGATGTTTGCAGTTCTGCGGAGAATGCCAGCGCTCAAAAACTTCCTTCCGGAGCTTGAGGTGCTTATGGCTGACAGAGCCATTTCCGCTTGGCATTACTGGTGCAGAAACTATTATATGGAACGTGTGGAGAACTGCAACAAGCTCTCAAAAAACGCCTATCTTGATTTTATGATGAAGCAGCTTGACCGTGAAATGAACATGGAACGGGAAGACGAGCGCTCTCATCTTGACAGCCTGAAAGCTGAGCTTAAAAAGATCCGAAATGGCTTATCATACGACAGAGGCATCATCGGCAAGCTGCGCCATATGTTTGCAGAGATCAGTGTCGCAAGGCTTGAACCTGACCTGGTCATAATGGACGAATTCCAGCGTTTCAAATACCTTATTGACACAAGCGAAGTTTCCGAGGTGTCAATGCTGGCGAACAAATTCTTCAACACTGACGGGCTGCGTATCCTGCTCCTTTCCGCAACTCCCTACAAGATGTACTCCACTATGGAGGAGATCGACGAGGAACAGGTGGACGCACATTACAGCGAATTCTTCAATGTAATAAAATTCCTCAGTGATAAGCAGCCAATCAGTCATTTTCAGACTATCTGGGAGGATTATTCCGTGAAGCCGAAAGAGCTTATCAAAGGCGATACAGCAATCATTGAGGTGAAGAAAAACGCTGAAAACGAACTGTATAAACGAATTTGCCGGACAGAACGCTATTCCGAACGTCACAGTGCTGACATGATAGATGATTCCGATGTAAAGGTACCGCTGAAAGTCAGTGAAGCCGATATTCGTTCGTATCTACAGATACAGGAACTTCTCAGCTCAATAGATGAGCCATACAATGCTCCGGTGGATTTTGTGAAATCCTCGCCCTATCTCATGTCGTTCATGAACGACTACAAGCTGAAAAAGCTCATCGAGAAATACTTCAAAACTCACCCTAATGAAGTCTCTAAAATGAAGCGAGAGACCTTCTGGCTGAACAAAAAGGCTATCGACAGATTTGACAAGATACCCAACAACAACGCAAGACTGGACAGAGTAATGGAAAAGGTTTTCAGCAATAATGCTGAGCTCCTGCTTTGGGTACCGCCTTCTCTGCCGTATTATAAGCCAGAGGGCGTTTTCAGAAACGCAGGGAACTTCTCCAAAACGCTTATTTTCTCTTCATGGGAAATGGTACCGAGAATGCTGTCCATGCTACTGTCATACGAGGCAGAACGTAAGACTACCGGAGCTATTGCAAGGCGTTCACCCGACCGGGAAGCAAAATACTTTTTGTCCGGCGACAAACGCTATCCCAGCGCAAGGCTTAATTTCGTCCTTCGCGAGAAAAAGCCGGCTGCCATGACGCTTTTCTGCCTGATATATCCGTCAAAATTCTTAGCACAATGCTATGAGCCCATGTACTGTCTGAGGAATAAAATGTCCCTCAGGGAAATCGAAAGTTCAGTCCGGGGAAAAATAAGCAATGCTCTTGACAAAATGCAAAGCACTGAAAGAGGTCTTCCTGACGCACGCTGGTATTACATTGCGCCTATGCTCATGGACGGCGCCGATCATGCGGAAAAGTGGCTTGATTCTGAGATAGCTTATGCCCGGAGCAAAAATGCTGATAAGGAACTGTCCACGAATTCCTATCTGAGGCATATTGAGGAATACCAGAGGCTTTTCCAGGAACTGAAAGGTGTTTCTCTTGAGGAAAAGCTTGGGAAAAAGCCTGACGACCTGCTGGAGGTACTCACGGATATGGCTATAGCTTCTCCGGCAATATGTGCTTACCGCACTTACAAGCGCTATCACTATTCGGGAGCCGTGACTGATCCTTCTCTTCCAAGCCAGGTCGCAAGGCAATTCATAAACCGCATGAATACTCCGGAATCTACAGCTGTTATCATGCTTTCCACCGGCAGACGCTCAGACGATGCCCATTGGCAGAACGTCCTGTCGTACTGCAAGGACGGCAACTTCCAGGCAATGTTCGATGAATATGCTCACCTCATAAGCAACAATTTTGAGGAAGGACACGTCGATACCAGTGAGCTGCACAAAACGATCCTGGATTCCATGCAGATCAAGACCACCTCCTACAATGCCGATACCTATGAAAGCTTTCTCAGCAGTGTTAGGTACAACGTAAGCAAGGACATCAAGCTGAGGACTCACTTTGCCGTATCCTTCACCAAAGGAGACAGCGACGAAAGCTCTACCGACCGAAAGAAGAAAGTTCGCAATGCTTTCAACTCACCCTTCCGTCCATTCGTTCTGGCTTCTACATCCATCGGACAGGAAGGACTGGATTTCCACAATTATTGCCGGAGAATCGTTCACTGGAACCTGCCGTCAAATCCCATTGATATCGAGCAGCGTGAAGGCAGGATAAACCGCTTTGAGTGCCTTGCTATCAGACAGAATATCGCTGAAAGATACGGCTCTCTGCCATTTCTGAAAGACCCGTGGAGAGAGATGTTCAGAAAAGCCTGCGCAGAAGAAAAGGCCGCAAGCAGCTCAGATCTGCTGCCTTTCTGGGGACTGAAAAACACCGAAGACATGATCCGTATAGAGCGGATCGTTCCAATGTACCCATTCAGCCGGGATCAGAACCTCTACGGACGCCTGATGAAGATTCTTTCTCTATACAGGCTTGCAATGGGTCAGCCCCGTCAGGAGGAGCTTATCGAGCACCTTCTGAACAATAAGATCCTCAGTGAGGATGATGCTGAGAAGCTGTTCATTAACCTCAGTCCTTTTTACAGAGATGATGAGTAAAGCACTGGTTGGAACATAAGAAACGATGCAGCCTATGAGATGCCTAATCACAAGGATGTTTCCATATATAAAACCAGCTCCGCCAGAAGGCGGAGCATAGCATGTTAAATCTCGAATATACGGCAGCGATTCTTGGCATCCAACTCCTTCAATTCGTGAAATATCGCCAGATTTATAGCGCCATCACTTCTGGTCGGATCTGCTACCACAAGAGGAACCTTGAACGGATCATATAAACATAGAACGACTTGGTGTCGATACACATATAAACTTGTCCAATACATAAGCCCCCTAACTCATCTGTATGAAACAATTATTCCGTCAAAGAACATTTATTCTGTTGATAAGCTAAAGGCATTTTCTAAATATTTGTCACGATGCACAATTTACACGAACAAGCTTTCGCAAGGTGACCAAACATAGATTGAATGATATAAATAAAACAAATCAATTATTTATAATCAGCGCCTTTATTCTATTGATTTTTTGTTGAAATGTGCTATAATTTACTAAATATAATATCTCCCGAAAGGTGGTATAGTTATGCTCCCAGAAGAAAAAGCTCGTGTTAAAATTGATGATAAACTCAATAGAGCCGGATGGTATGTCGTTGACAGGGACGAGTATGTTCCGCAAACAACATCAGCTATCAGAGAAGCTCTGGCTCAGGGCAATAAGGAGAGCGACTATCTGCTTTTCATAGATAATAAGGCTATAGCTGTTCTGGAAGCTAAAAGAGCGGATAATTCCCTCGGAGAAGATGTTGAATCTCAGGCAGAGAACTATGCCCGTACTCCACTTTCATGGTACGGTCTATGGGAAGATGGCTTTATTCCGCTTGTATATATGTCTAACGGTGAGAAGATTCTGTTCAAGAATCTGCTGTCTGGGTATGAGGACTACGTTGAGATCGATACCTTCCATACTCCCAAGGAAATGCTGCGCCTGATAAAGCGCTCCTCTGAATACGGAGCTCTGCCTAAACTGGAGAAGCAATCTCTCAGAGACTGCCAGTATAATGCTGAGATCAACTTTGAGAAGTCTATAAAGAACGGAAAGAAAAAGAATCTGGCGGTTCTCGCAACTGGCAGTGGCAAGACCTACCTGGCTTGTCTTGCAAGCTATCGTCTGCTCAACTATACTTCCACCAAGCGTATACTGTTCCTTGTAGACAGAAATAACCTCGCAAGGCAGACTGAGAGTGAGTTCAGCCAGTTCAATATGACTGAGAATAAAAAAGAGATGAACGCTCTTTATGACATCAAAAGGCTCAGACATGAGGGCGATATAAAGGGAGATATCGTTATATCTACCATTCAAAAGCTGTTTGCTATAATGACAGGACAGGCTGTAAGCGATGATGATGAAGATGCAGAGGACGAGCGTCTCTCAGAAGCTGCTGAGAAAAAGGATGATACTGTTATTACTCTTGGCGATGATCTGAAGATACCGCCGGACTATTTCCAGCTTATAATCGTAGACGAGTGCCATCGTTCGATATATGGTAAATGGAGAGCTGTCCTTGACTATTTCAAGGGTGCTAATATCCTTGGACTTACTGCAACTCCTACGCCTGAAGCTTATTCTTATTTCGATAATAACATAGTTGAAAATTACACTTACGAACACTCTGTTGTTGACGGCGTTAATGTACCTGCCCGTGTATACCGCATAATGACAGAGGTAACTGAACATGGCGGTTCTCTTGAAGAAGGTACAACTGTTACTGAGAAAGCGCGAAGAACAGGCGCTGACACAACATATAAAGTTGATAATAATAAGGAATATGAAAATAATCTGCTGGACAGGTCTATCGTTAACCGTCAGCAGATCAGACAAGTTCTTGAAACCTTCAAGAATGCTATCTACACCGACCTATATCCTGAGCGTGAAAAGTCATGGGAATACGTACCCAAGACGCTTATCTTCGCCAAGAACGATAACCACGCTACAGAGATAGTGGAAGCGGTAAAGGACGTATTCAAGGGTGAATTCCCGAATGAGGTAGTCCCCGAGCATTTCGTTCAGAAGATTACCTATTCTTCTGACGACTCTAACGGACTTATCCGCGACCTCAGGAACGAGAAGGATTTCCGTATTGCAGTAACAGTAACTCTTGTAGCTACAGGTACGGATGTAAAACCTCTTGAAGTTGTCCTGTTCATGAAGGACGTAATGTCTGAGGTGCTGTATACGCAGATGAAGGGACGCGGCTGCCGCGTAATTACAGACGATAAGCTGCGTGAGGTCACTCCCAACGCAGATACCAAGGAATGCTACTACATCGTCGATGCTATCGGCGTCACTGAACATGATAAGAATATTCCGGGGCCAGGCCCCGGACCTGGTCCTTTTATCAGAAAAATCACACTGGAACAGCTTCTCGAAAGGCTGTCTCATAATGAGCTGAGCGATGAGAACCTGCTCACGCTTCGCAACATCTGCGCTATGATAAATCGGCGTTATGAGAATAACATTTACTTCGGGCATCACCTGCAATACTTCATCGACAACTTCGGCTATTCACCTAAAGATCTTGCTGTATCAATACAGGAGGCATATGACAGCGGACAGCTTCCGCCGTTCAACAGTCCTTCCGATGATAACCATATCCGTATGGCGCTTATCGACAGGCTAATCAGCAATATCCCTGCAAGGAAGAAGCTGCTTGAACTGCGTCAGGGCTACATACTGACTACCGATGAAGATCCCGATACTCTTATTAGCGCAGGCTTCTCAAAAGAGACTGCCAAGACTTATACTGAGAACTTCGAGAAATACATAAACGACAACAAGGACAGCATCGAGGCTCTCCGTATCATATATAACTCGGAAGATACGCTGATAACACACTCCATGCTTGCAGACTTGCGTGACAGGCTCCTGTCTGAGAGCAGTCATTTCAGCGCTCCGCAGCTGTGGAAGTATTACAGGACGCTTGATCCGTCAAGCGTGGACGAGCTCGATGTCAGGGCTAACACAAAGGCTCTCACGAACCTGATACAACTTGTGCGGTACGCATACAAGAAGAATCCCAAGCTGACCAGCCTTATGAACGGCTTTGTGCAGCGTTTCAACCTCTACTGCGGTCAGACTCAGCGTGATCTTACTCCCAATCAGATTGACGTTATGCGGCAGATAGCTGAATTCATCGTCAATGACGGTGCTATCACTGCGGCAGAGCTCAATGACATAGACGCCGACCTCTGGCGACAGGGCATCCGTGTATTCGTAAAGCCTCAACTGTTCGGCGAGGAAATTACGGCATTATCAAGAATATTACTAAAGGCGGCTTAATATATGGCAAACCAGAAAACAGAATCGGCACTGCTCAAAAAGGTATGGGACATCGCAAACGTAATGTCCTCGGCAGGTGTTGGATTTACCGACTACATAACCCAGCTCACATATATCCTGTTCCTGAAAATGGACGATGAAAAGGAAGAATTCGGTCTCGGCAGTTCTATTCCCGAGGACTGCAAGTGGAAAGCTCTTATCAAGGAGAACGGCGACGATCTCGTTAAGAAGTATGAGGAGATACTGAAAACTCTCTCAGATGAGAAAGGTCTTATCGGTACTATCTTCACAAGAGCTACCAACAAGATAGACCGTCCCGTTATGCTCAAAAAGGTGCTTGATATGGTATCTGAGGAAAACTGGTACCTTATGGACGGCGACTTCAAGGGTGCTATCTATGAGGGTATCCTTGAAAAGAACGGACAGGACAAGAAGAGCGGAGCAGGTCAGTACTTCACGCCGAGAGCGCTTATCTCAGCTATCGTGGACGTTGTTGATCCTAAGATAACCGAGACAGTTGCCGATCCCTGCTGCGGTACGGGCGGATTTCTGCTGGCGGCTTATGACCATATGAAGAAGCAGAGCAAGGACTCCGAAAAGCAGAAGTTTCTCAAGAATGACGCTCTTTTCGGTGCGGATAATACCTCTCTTGTTGTGACACTTGCTTCGATGAACCTGTATCTGCACGATATAGGCACAAAGAAAAGTCCGATAGTATATCAGGACTCCCTGCTCGATACCTCGGACAAGCTGTATGACGTTATCATCACTAATCCGCCTTTCGGCACCCGTCCTCAGGGCAGCGTTGCCATTGACTTCGACGGACGCGGATTCATAGAGACTTCCGATAATCAGGTAAACTTCTTACAGCACATCATGTCTATCGTAAAGACAGGCGGACGTGTTGGCGTTGTTCTGCCTGACAGCGTTCTCACGGACGGAGGCGCTACAAAGAAGGTCCGTGACAAGCTGATGAAGAATTACAACCTGCATACTATCCTGAGACTTCCCACAGGCATATTCTACGCAAACGGCGTAAAGACAAACGTGCTGTTCTTTGAAAAGGGCAAGCCTACGCAGGATATATGGGTATACGACTACCGCACAGATGTAAAGCACACTATGGCTACAAAGCCTATGACAAGGGCTCACCTTGATGAATTTGTGGAGTGCTACTGTGCAGGTCATATGCAGGACAGAAAGCCTACCTGCACCGAGGAGAATCCCAACGGCAGGTGGAGATGTTTCAGCGCTGAGGAAGTAAGTCAGCGTGAGGACCTGAACTTCAAGTGGATAGACTTTACCGAGGAGGACGAGCGCTCTGTTGACGAGATAATCGGCGATATGCAGGCGCAGGCGGACGTTATCAATAACGCTCTGGCTTCTCTGAGGGAGATACTTGGAGGGATAAGCCTGTGATAGATACAAAAGCACTGAGAAGCCGTATCCTTGACCTTGCCATACAGGGCAAGCTGACAGAGCAGCTTCCGAGCGACGGCACTGCGGAGGATTTGTTCCCTAAAAAGCTTAAAGCTATTGAGGATTTTCCTTTTGTTATTCCTGATAATTGGAAATGGTGTAAAGGCATAGATTGCTTTAAACCTATGGAATCACGCAAACCGACAGGAGACAACTTCAATTATATTGATATCGACGCAATAGACAATAAACATCAGAAAATCAATCAAATCAGGACTGTTGCCACTAAGGATGCTCCAAGCAGAGCGAGTAGAGCTGTTTTTGAAGGAAGCACGTTATTTTCTCTTGTTCGTCCGTATTTAAGAAATATCGCCTTTGTGGATAATGAAGCTTCAAATAGTATCGCTTCAACAGGCTTTTTTGTTGCAACTTCAAATGGTTCGTTATACCCATTATTCCTTTATTATATGATGATTTCCGATTATGTTGTAATGGGATTAAACGAGTTCATGAAAGGTGATAATTCTCCTTCCATTAGAAAGGGACATATTGAACAGTGGTTATTTCCTGTTCCCCCCTCGCCGAGCAAAAGCGTATAGTTGAACGTGTGGAGGAGATATTCCGTTTACTCGATACCATTGACAAGGCACAGGAGAAATACTCCGCAGATTCGCAGATACTCAAAGCAAAACTCATTACCGCAGGCATTCAGGGCAAGCTCACAAAACAGCTCCCCTCCGACGGAACTGCCGAGGAACTCTATCAGCAGATACAGGCTGAGAAACAAAAGCTCATTTCCGAGGGCAAGCTCAAAAAGGAAAAGCCCCTGCCGCCTGTCTCACCTGAAGAAGTGCCTTTCGAGATTCCAGAGAATTGGATGTGGGTGAGGTTGGGAGCGATTTCAAATAGCATTTGGGCCGGAAGAGATAAACCGGATGATTTTTCACCTGAAAAAGATGAAACTAGAACCGTTCCTGTTGTTGCAAATGGTGTAGCAAATGATGGAATACTTGGTTACACCAGCGCTTCTACAGCACCAGCAAATACAATAACTGTTGCAGGACGTGGTACGATTGGTTTTTCAGTCTATAGAGATTATGAATACTGTCCTATAGTCAGATTAGTTGTAATCGAACAATCTCAGCAAATAGAACCGAGATATTTACAGTACTATTTGAGCTTGGTACCTGCAACTAGTGTAGGTTCAAGTATCCCACAATTAACTGTACCGATGATACGTCCTAAAATCATCCCACTCCCGCCCCTCGCCGAGCAGAAACGCATTGCTGATGTGCTGGAGAGGGCGTTGGGGGCGTTGGAGTGAAGGAGGATGTATGAGACATTATTCAGCTAAAAAAATACTTGAGTTGCCACGTTTATCACATTTATTATATGATGATCAGTATAACTTCACACCTGAAAAGCTTATTTCAGACTTAGGCTTGTATGAAGGAGTATTGATTGATACTGAAGAAATTGAATGTTATTATGAAGATGAACCTTCTCATTTTGTTTTAGATTCAAAAATAGATGTTAAGCATAGTACAACATTAACAACAGCATATGTTAGTGAAGATGTTAAGGCTTTACATAGATTCCTGTTGTTTAAAAATAATGTCATGCTTCCATGTGCAGAATGCAAGCAGAATCAGCCATTTTCTCCAAGTGTTGCTTTTAATCCTCAACTGCAAAGTTTTATTATAGAAAAAGATAACGATGGTATAGAAAAAGCAACAACTCTTTTTTCTTCTGTTTCACAAAAAAGGATATCAAACAGAACTATTACAAAAAACAATCTGTTTGATTCGACAAATATCTTTTATCGTTTAGGAGAGGATAAAATGTCAATTTACGGAAACACAACAGTTTTCCGTGAAGAAATGGATACGAGGGAAGGTGCATTATCCTGTGTTGATGAAATAAGTCAATATTTCAGCGAATTAAGACGTGATTTTGTCTGTTCGTTAGATAATAGCCATCACATCACTGCATATTACATTATTCACAAAGCTACGGATGTTTGCAAGGATAAGCGCGAATCTGTTGAATACGGAAAATTGAAGTATTGCCTTGTTCTTGAAAAGGTTGGTCAGGAACCATCTATGGCTGATCTTCAGATGTTTGATATTGAAAAGTACAAAAAAGTTTTGTCCAGCGACAGTTTCAGAGACTTTTCAATGGCTTTAGGTTTGCATTCTTCAGGAGTAGGTTGCGGCTCTCTTTTATACCTTCGGCGCATATATGAAACGCTTATAAAAAATGCTCAGGATAAGTGTTCTTCAATGCAGGAATGGGACGAAGAAGAGTATAATAAAAGGCGATTTAATGAGAAAATAGAATACTTGGAATCGCTCGGAGAAAAAATAATTCCTGACGACTTATCAGATGTCAAAGACAAGATTTATGGTTGGCTTAGTAAAGGTGTCCATGAATTGTCAGAGCAAGATTCAAAAGAACTGTTCCCATATCTTAAATATGCTATCGAACTCGTTCTTGACGAACAGATAGCTCAAAAAGAGAAGGAAGCCAAGTTGAATGAATTAAAAAGAAAGCTGAATAAATGAGTATTATACGCCTTCGGTTTGAAGGCGCTTTCTTTTTT
>Ga0116189_1000531_pt1 | contig 35116 bp, 30 predicted proteins | sample AD_JPNTR3_MetaG_FD_89895 | JGI IMG/M metagenome (GOLD analysis project Ga0116189, IMG submission 89895) | Active sludge microbial communities of municipal wastewater-treating anaerobic digesters from Japan - AD_JPNTR3_MetaG | ecosystem: Engineered > Bioreactor > Anaerobic > Digestate | place... | reverse complement strand
GCCTGCCCCAGGCGGCCAACCCACCGGTGAGCGCAATGGCATCGACCTTACCCGACACGACCGTAGCCATCGCCCCGATCTCCTTGGCGATCTGATACGCCATGGCCTGCGCGATCCGGAGAGCGTGCAAATCGCCTGCCTGAATCATCCTTTCCACTTCGCGCGCGTCGGTAGTGCCCACGTGGGCGGCAAACCCCGCCTGGCGAGTGATCTTGTTGATCAACTCGCGCTGCGTGTACCGGCCTGAGAAACACAGCGACACCAGATCGGCCATGGGCAGCGTTCCGGCGCGCTCGGGCGAAAACGGACCTTCATCATCGGCCCCGTTCGCGTCCACCATCAATCCGGCCTTGACAGGGCATACCGATATGCCGCTGCCCAGGTGAGCCACGATCACGTTGACATCGGCCAAAGTTCGCCCGAGCTTTTGGGCGACCTTACGGGCTGTGCTACGGATGGACAGGGCATGCAGCCGGGAGCTGCGAGGAATCTCTGGAAGGCCCGACAGCCTGGCTAGCGGCTCGAACTCATCGACAGTGATCGGGTCCACGAAGTATGCGGGCACTCCGAGCGATTCGGCAATCGCATAGGCTATTGGGGGCGATAAGTTCGCTGCATGCTCTGTAGCAGGCCTGTCGAGAAGGTCGCGCAACACGGCCTGGTTGATCACGTATACTCCGCCCGGCATGGGCCCAGGTGCGCCTCCCCGCGACACCACTGCGTCAAGAGCGCCCAGGTCTTGGCCAGCGCTTTGCAGCCTGGCCAGAACGACCCTCTTCCTATATTCCAATTGGTCAGGCACTTGGGGAAACTGCGAGAGCTCTTCGGAGGGATGGTGCACGTTCTCTGAGTAGACCGGCTCACGGCCGTGGAAGATAGCGATCTTCGTGGAGGTGGAGCCTGTGTTGATCACGAGCACCCGATCCAAGGTGTTCACCGCCTTCCCATTTCGTGAACTCGTACACATTGATGTATATTCTACTTCGAAAGAAGAGTCCCTTCCAAAATGAAAAAGAGCCGGAACTGCTCCGGCTGCGTTAGAGTCTACTTCGCCTCATGGGGCCTACCGGCGTCGTCGATCACCCCCGCCATCTCGCCTGGGCCCGGCGTTGCCTCGCTGAAAGCCCGGACGCGGTGGCCTTGGACCCCGGTCAAACGGCTGCTCCACGTAACCTTCTGGTTTGGGCAGCAGGTCTTTGCGCGACAGGTTGATCCTACCCTGGCTATCGATTTCGGTTACCCTCACCGTGATCTCATCGCCCACATTCACGACATCCTCCACAGCTGCAACGCGTTCGTAGGCAAGCTGAGAGATGTGTACCAGGCCTTCCTTGCCCGGGAGGACCTCCACGAAGGCACCGAACGGCATGAGACGGGTGACTTTTCCGGTGTACACCTCGCCCGGCTCGGGATCATGCACCAGCTCATTGATCATGGCCAGGGCGCGCTTGGCGTCTTCCTCGTCGATTGACGCTATGAACACGCGGCCATCGTCCTCAATGTCGATCTTGGTGTTCGTGAGCTCAATGATCTTTCGTATCATCTTGCCCCCGGGCCCGATCACGTCGCGGATCTTATCGGGGTCGATATTGATCGTTAGCATCCTGGGCGCATACGGAGAAAGCTCAGGCCGAGGCTGGGGCAGCGTCTCCAGCATCTTGTCGAGAATGAACATTCTGCCGCGATGAGCCTGCGCTAGCGCCGACTGGAGAATCTCGCGGGAGATCCCCTTGACCTTGATGTCCATCTGAATCGCGGTTACGCCGTCGCGCGTGCCCGCAACCTTGAAGTCCATGTCGCCAAGGTGATCCTCCAGGCCCTGGATGTCGGTGAGGACGGTGAAGTTGTCCTCATACTTGACCAATCCCATGGCGACCCCGGCAACTGGTTTTCGGATAGGCACGCCCGCGTCCATCAGCGAAAGAGTGCTGCCGCACACAGACGCCTGGCTGGTTGAGCCGTTGGATTCCACTACTTCGGATACCAGCCTGATGGTATAGGGAAACTCCTCCTCCGAAGGGATGACCGGCAGAAGCGCCCGCTCCGCAAGGGCCCCGTGGCCGATTTCGCGCCTGCCCGGACCCCGGATGGGACGTACCTCGCCGACGCTGTAAGGGGGGAAGTTGTAGTGGTGTATGTAGCGCTTGGACTCCTCTAGGCCCAGATCGTCAATGATCTGCATTTCGCCGACTGCTCCCAGCGTACATGCGGTGACTACCTGCGTCTGGCCACGCTTGAACATAGCCGACCCGTGGACGCGCGGGAGCAGGCCCACCTCGCAGCTAATCTGGCGGATCTCATCAAGGGCCCTGCCGTCTGGCCGAATGTGCTCGACAGCGATCATCTTCCGGACTATTTGCTTTAGCATCCTGTCCAGCACGGCTTCTATGTCTTTGTGAGGAGTATCTTCGCCCATCTCCTCTTCGAAGTGAGCCATGGTCTCCTGCCTGACGCCCCCCACCAGCTCTTCACGCGTCACCTTGTCGGGGTTTCGCACGGCCTCGTCCATCCGTGAATAAGCGAACGCCTCGACTTTCGCGGCAAGCTTCGGATCGGGCTCGAACACCACAAACTCCCGTTTGGGCACACCGACTGCGGCGATTATCTCGTCTTGAAAAGCGATTATCTCCCGGATGGTATCGTGCCCGCGCATGATGGCCTCCAGCACCTGTTCCTCCGGGATCTCATTGGCGCCGGCTTCAACCATGAGGACCGCGTCCCGGGTACCCGCAACGACCAGCGACAAGCTGGACCTATCCAGCTGCTCTGCGCTGGGGTTGATCACGAACCCACCGTCCACAAGGCCCACTTTTACTCCGGCAATGGGTCCGTCGAAGGGTATGTCGGATATGCTGAGGGCAATAGAAGCGCCGTTCATCGCAAGCACCGAAGGCTCCACCCCTGGTTCCACCGACATGACTGTGGCTACCACCTGAACGTCATTTCTGAAGCCCTCGGGAAACAGAGGGCGTATGGGCCTGTCGATCTGCCTGCCGGCCAGAATGGCAGCTTCGCTTGGACGACCCTCGCGCTTGATGAACCCTCCGGGGATCTTGCCTACTGCATATAGCCTCTCCTCGTAGTCAACTAGAAGCGGAAAGAAGTCGATGCCCTCTCTCGGTTCCTTGGAAGCCGTCGCAGTGACCAGAATCACCGTATCGCCGTACCGCACCAGTGCAGACCCCCCGGCCTGCCCCGCGAGGTAATGGGTATCAACTGACAGCTTCCTTCCTGCTATGATCGTCTCGAACGTTTGACGCATTCAGTCACCTACCTCCTCAATACGTAGCGCGTCGTCTACAAGCAAGAGAGCGGGAAGATTGACACCCGCTCTCCGTAGCACTTCCCCTACTTGCGCAACCCCAGTCGCTCCACAATGGCCCTGTACCTCTCGATGTCAGCATCTTTGAGGTAATCCAAGAGCGCTCGCCTTCGGCCGACCATCTTGAGCAGACCCCGCCTGGAGTGGTGGTCCTTCTTGTGCGTCTTCAGGTGCTCCGTAAGGTAGTTTATCCTTTCCGTCAAGATTGCCACCTGGACTTCCGGTGACCCGGTATCGGAATCGTGGACTCGATACTTCTCGATGATGGCTCGCTTTTCTTCAATGCTCAGGCTCAAAGGACTCGGCACCTCCTCATTTTGGATCCCCCACTACCACGAAAGCCGTCGGAGATTCGGCAGCCCTAGTAGAGGGTTCAGCAAACATTTCTGTAGCAGCTTGCCGGGATTCATTCTAGCATACGCGCCACCAGGTGTAAACTCAAGGCTCCAGAAGGCGTCGGGCGGCGATCATGTCCGCCTCGATCTGCCTTACCAACTCGGAAGGGCTGGCGAACCTCAGCTCATCCCTGAGCCTTGCTGCGAACTCCACCGTCAGCAACGCCCCGTACAGGTCGGGTGCGACGCCCATCACGTGTACCTCTAGCGTGACTCCCCGCCCCTGATCGTCGAAGGTGGGCCTCACTCCTATGTTGCAGACCGCCGGAACGGTCGCCGACGACCCCCAGCGCGCCTCGCACGCATACACGCCCGGCATGGGAAGAGCTATCCCTGCCGGCACGCTCACATTCGCAGTTGGTATCCCAAGCTCGCGGCCGACTCCTCGTCCCCTCGCCACGGTTCCCCGTACGAAATGCCGCCTGCCCAGGAGCAAAGCAGCACGTTCCACATCCCCGCAGGCCAGGGCCTTTCGCACGCCCGTACTCGACACCGGTGCACCGTCGATCCGGACCGGAGGCAGCGTCTGCACACATATGCCGGCTTCCCTTGCTAGCAGTTCCAGGGTGGCAGGGGTCCCTGCCCCACCCTGCCCAAAGGAGTAATCATACCCCACAACCACACACTGGGCGCCGAGCGCGTCGTGAAGAACACGGGATACAAAGGCGTGGGGAGGCATGCTCGCAAGCTGCGTATCGAAGGTGTGGACTACCGCCGTGTCCACTCCGGCAGACTCCATCAGGTCAAGCCTGGCGTCAAGAGACATGAGGGCGTCAGGCGCGCGCTCGGGGCACACCACACGCATGGGGTGGACGTCGAAGGTGTACACGCCGCACGTCGTGCCGCGTTCCCCGGCGATCCTTACTGCCGTCTGAATCAGGGCCATATGGCCGATGTGCACTCCGTCGAACATACCCAGGGCGTACACCTTTGCAACGTGTTCGGGACGTTGATTACGGCTTATCAAGCATCGATGCATTCTACAACACCTCAGGACTCACAGTACGACTCTAGGCTGGATGAAAAGCCCCAACTCAGAGCGACTCGCGGCGGCTACGGCCGCAAGATTTCCGTCGGGGCGCACCAGAGCAACATGGACGAGATCCTCCGGTGCATTCATGATGCGATTTCCATCGCACTCGAAGGCCATCCCATGACTGACCGCGTCTGCTTCGCGCTCCGCAAGATCGAGCGACGGAAGGTGCCTAACACCTTCTATAGGAGGCTTGATTACCTCGGCGAGCGATCCCAGGGAGGCAAGGTGTTCGAGCTCTTCAAGGGTTACGGCCTGATCCAGAGTGAACCCTGATGTCGCAGTTCGCGTCAGGGCCCCCATGTGCCCGGCAATCCCCAGGCTCCGGCATATGTCTTAGCAAAGAGTTCGGATGTATGTTCCACGCGAGCACCGAATCCTGAGCTTTCCGCGTGCCCCATGCTCCAGGCGCGAAGGCCAACTCACGACGGACAACGGTTCGATCTCGAATATGGTCACTGTGCGCGGTTGCCGCTCTACGGTGATGCCTCGGCGCGCGAGTTCGTACAGACGTTCGCCCTCGTGGTGCACGGCTGAAATCATGGGCGGCGTCTGCCGGATATCGCCTAGGAACCGGCCGAGCGTATCCAGGAACTCGGAAAGGGGGATCGAGAAGCTCTCGCTGCGTGCCGTTATGCGCCCACTGTCGTCACCGGTGTCGGTGGACACTCCGAACACGATTTCGGCTTCATACTCCTTGGGGAATCCCTCCATGAAGCGTGTGAGCCTGGTGGCTCTGCCCATGCATACCACGAGAAGACCGGTAGCGTCGGGATCGAGAGTGCCCGTATGGCCGGCAGAGCGCTGGCCCGCGATTCTCCGCACACGCGCCACGACATCGTGTGATGTCATGCCGGGCGGCTTATCTATGGCGATCAGGCCGTCCACGTGTATCCCGCCTCGCGAAGCGCCCGCTCCAAACTGGGGATGAGCTTCCTTCGGGCTTCTTCCATGGTTCCCTGAATGGTACAGCCGGAAGCTCGCACGTGTCCTCCGCCGCCGAATTCGCCGGCCACACCGGCGACGTCCACTCGCTCTTTTGAGCGCAACCCCACGCGTATGGTTCCCGGCCCCACTTCCCGTAAGGCTACAGCAATCTCCACACCGTCGATAGATCGCGCGTAGCCTATGAACCCTTCGGTGTCGCCTTCAGTAATACCGTGCCTGGCCATATCGGCAGCGGTGATCACCATCGACGCAATTAGCCGGTCGCAGCTGAATTCGATGCCAAGTATGGCCTCGGCCAGCGCCGCGAGGGAATTGTAGGGCCTGCTGTCGTAGACGTTCTGGGCGATCTCCCACGGACGGGCGCCCGCGTCGGCCAACTCCGCAGCGATGCGGAACGTCGACGCGCGCGTGTTGGAGTAGCGAAACGAGCCTGTGTCGGTGGACAAACCGGCGAACAGGCAGGTGGCAATATCCGAATCATATGCGACGCCCATGGCCGAAATCAGCTCCGCAACCAGCTGGCAGGTGGCTGCGGCCTCGGTATCGACCCAGTTGACCGCGGCGAACCGCGTATTTGTGGCGTGATGGTCGATGTTCACACTGACCGCGCAAGCTTCCACGGTCTCTACGCATTGACCGACACGGTCCAGCGAACCACAATCGAGCACGAGAGCCAGGTCGTACCGACCGGTCGCCTCACATCCGCCCGACCGAACGCCGGCCGACCCGGGCAAGAAGCGCAGCGACGGAGGCACCGGGTCGGATAGACCGGCCTCACACTGCTTGCCGAGGCGCTCCAGAGCGAGTTTCATGCCCAGGAGCGAGCCGATGGCATCGCCGTCGGGAACTACATGGGTAGTAATGAAGACGGAGCGGGCACTTCCCAGGGCCTCAATGATCTCGCCGGGCACCGTCAATTGTCATTCTCCTCATCGCGCCGGGCAGCCGTCTCCTCGCTTTGGACCTCCGAGATGAGTCGCAGAAGTCGGGCGCCACGCTCAATGGAGTCGTCGTAGGCAAAGGTGATCTCAGGCGTCAACCTCAGTTGCACACGGCGCCCGATCTCCGAGCGCACATATCCTCGCGCGCTCTCCAGAGCTTCCATCGTCTGCTGCCTTGAAGCGTCGTCGCCGAGGATGCTCACGTACACCTGCACATGCTGGAGGTCGCCGCTGACCCGGACATCAGTGACTGTGGCAAAACCCAGTCTAGGGTCCTTCAGATCGCGCTGAAGCATGTTCGATATTTCCTGGCGCATTGCAGCCCGCACCCGGTCATTCCGGCGGGAAGACAACAGCAGCACCTCCCAGCGTTCGAGATCGGCGGCTGAACGATTACGCGATCTCGATCTCGTATGATTCAAGTGTAACCTCGGGGCACGAATCAAACATGCGCGCCACCTTCTCGAGGATGCTATGGGCATGGCCGGAGTCATTTGACACACACGCAACCCCTATCCCAGCCCGATTCCACATCTCAAGGTCGTCCACCTCTGCTACAGCCACGTTAAACGTGTTTCTCGCACGGGCGAGAAGGCTTGTGAGCGTCCGCTTCTTGTCCTTGAGGGAATGGCTGCCGTCTATCGCCAGCCGGCAATGCATCCTTCCGATAATCACGGGCGATCACCCGCCTCTACAGCTCGCGTTTGACCGCTTCCTTGCTGTATCCTTCGATGATGTCGCCTGTGCGAACATCGCTGTAGCCTTCGATTCCAATGCCGCACTCGAACCCGGCAGCCACCTCGCGCGCATCATCCTTGAATCGCTTGAGCGAGGAGATCTTGCCTTCGTGTATCACGGTGCCATCGCGCAAGAGCCGCACGCGGGCTGACCTTGCTATCTTGCCGTCTGTCACATAGCAGCCGGCCACAGTACCTGCCTTGGGAATCTTGAAGGTCGCCCTCACCTCAGCATGGCCCAAAACAACTTCCCGATACTCCGGTTCGAGCAGCCCTTCCATGGCTTTCTTCACGTCGTCGAGGGCTTCGTATATCACGCGGTAGAGCCGCACATCGACCTGCTCCACCTCGGCGCTGGCCGTGCCGGCCGCGTCGGGTCGAACGTTGAACCCGATGACTACCGCATTGGACGCAGACGCCAGCATCACATCGGATTCAGTGACCGCGCCGACGCCGCTGTGAATCACGTTCACACGCACCTCATCGGTAGACAACTGCTCAATCGATTGTTTCAAAGCCTCGGCCGAGCCCTGAACATCGGCCTTGATGATGACCCTGAGCTCTTTGGTCTGGCCCTCCTTAATCTGCTCGAACAGATCCTCCAGCGATACCTTCTTGCTGGTCTCCCCGATCTCGCTGACACGCTTCCGCTCGGCCCGCTTTTCCGCAACCTGCTTGGCCTCGCGCTCGTCTGTCACCGCCTGGAACACATCGCCGGCCTCAGGTACGTAGCTTAAGCCAAGGACTTCCACTGGCATTGAAGGGGTGGCCTCGTCCAGAGGTTCTCCCCTGTAGTTCGCCATCGCCCTTACCCTACCGTACACCTCGCCGACTAGGAAGGAGTCGCCCACCCGGAGTGTGCCTTTCTGAATGAGCACTGTCGCTACCGGTCCGCGCCCACGATCCACTTTGGCCTCAATGACAGTACCCATGGCCGGCCGATCCGGATTCGCCTTGAGATCGCGCATATCCGCTACGAGCAGGATCATCTCCAGAAGCTCCTGGATCCCTCGCTTCTGCAGGGCCGACACTGGAACCATCACAGTCTCGCCGCCCCATTCTTCAGGCACCAACCCCATCTCGGATAGTTGCCTCTGTACGCGCTCAGGCTGAGCGTGCGGTTTGTCGACCTTGTTCACCGCCACCACAATCGGCACGTTGGCATCGCGAGCATGGTTGATGGCCTCAACGGTCTGGGGCATCACGCCGTCATCCGCCGCCACCACAAGAACCGCCACGTCAGTGGCCTGCGCTCCCCTGGCACGCATTGCCGTAAAGGCCTCATGGCCGGGTGTATCCAGGAAGGTTATCTTCCTGCCGCCCAATTCCACCTGATAAGCCCCTATATGCTGGGTAATGCCGCCTGCCTCTGTGGCCGTCACGTTCGTCTCTCGTATTGCGTCCAGGAGAGACGTCTTGCCGTGATCTACGTGCCCCATTATCGTGACAACGGGCGGCCTGGATTTCAGGCTCTCAGGAGCATCTTCGATTTCGGCGATGGCCACTTCACGCTCTTCACGTTCGGAAGTGAGTTCCGCCTCGAAACCGAGATCGGTCGCCAATATCTGCGCAATCTCTCCCTCGATCTCCTGGTTGACGTTGGCCATTACGCCCATCTTGATGAGCCTGCTCACCACTTCCGGCGCAGACATCTCCAATCGAGCTGCAAGATCGCGGATTCCTATAGATGCGCCTATCTCAATCCGCCTGACCTTGGTGGGCTTCTCGCGCCTCCGCCCGACCCTTCTAACGACTACGTCATCAGCCGCATCGATATCGCCAGCCCTGACGCGGCGTTCAATCAGCCGCGCATCGCCCAATGGTGCGGCGGTTGGGGATTTCTTTCGGCCACGACGGTCGGCCCTGCGGTCGCCCCTGGGGGCTTCCATCTCGTCATCGAGGCCGCCTCGCCTTTTCCCGCGACCTGACCACGTCTGTTTCCCCTTTCCGCCGCCTCTGGCGCCGGGAGCTGGAACAGCAGACGGTGGCGGCGGCGGAACCGACACAGCCGGCCCACGTCGGAAACCCGGCCCAGGCCCTGCCGGCCTTGGAAAACGCTCGGCCCGGTCGAACCTATCACTCCGCTCAGGCCTGGGCTGTTGAAGTGCCTGCTGAGGCGGTGCCGGCGCAACAGGCGTAATAGGCGTAACAGGCGCAAAAGGACGCGGACGCGGCGCGCCTGCGCCTTGCGGCCTTGGCCTTGCAGGTATAAATGGGTATGACGGGTCAAGAGGCTTTTGAGGCCCGACATCTAGCGGTCGCCGTGGACGGCCTCCTGCATCCGCTGGCCGGGTCTGGCCGCCTGGTACGCCCTGTGGTCGCCCCTGCCTGCGCCCGGCGTCTTGGGGGCGGGTCGCCGGCGCTGGGCGTGGCCTGTCCTGCGGACCTGCGTCAACCCGACGATCGGCCGGACCCCGCACCGGTTCTGCCCTAACAGCAGCGCGCGGCAGATCAGCCGGAGGCGCGGTAGGCGCCTCTGATACGTCCTGGGTTGGCTGCTCGCCCGGCGATTCCGCCTTCTTCGCGTCAGGTCCGTACTTCCTCATCACATAGCGCGCCGCGTTCTCGTCGATCGCACTCATGTGGTTCTTCGCCTTCACGCCCAGCTCATTTAGGAGCGTTACCAGGTCCTTGCTAGGCATATCAAGTTCTTTGGCCAGCTCGAATACTCTCACTTTAGCCATTGATCGTCACCCCCATGACCCGCATAAGGCCGAACTATCCTGCGGCGCTTCATAGGCCCCTGGGTGAAGCGCCGGCGCGCGCAAACGCTCGGCGATAGTCCTGGCCGAATACGCATGGCCAAGGTCCCAAGAAAACCCGAAGACACCTACGATTCATCAACTCCGCCCAAACTGCCCAAAAGCGCTGCTACTACATCTTCCGGCACTGCCGTCTCAAGCGCTTTCGAAAGCTTGCCCGTACGCAGCGCCCGCTGCAGACACTCGCGTGCCGCACACACGTACGCTCCCCGCCCCGACCGTTTGCCGGTGGGGTCAACAACCACATCGCCTTCCGGACTCCGCACTATGCGCACCAGACTGCGCTTGTCTGTCACCTTTCCGCAGCCCACACAGGTGCGCTGTGGCGTCTTTCTGACCTTAGGCATCCTCACGCACCTCTAGAAGTCGATTTCGAACCGAGGTATTCCGCCCAGCCCTACTTGGGCCTCGCTCTTGATGTCGATCTTCCAGCCGGTGATCTTCGCAGCTAGTCGCGCGTTCTGCCCTTCCCTGCCTATCGCGAGCGACAGCTGGTAATCGGGAACGACTACCATCGCGACCTTTGAGATAAAGTCGGGCCTTACTTCCACGACTTTGGCCGGGCTCAGCGCATTCGCGATGAATGTTGAGTAATCCTCACTCCACGGTATCACATCGATCTTCTCGCCGGCTAGCTCCGATACCACTGCCTGGATGCGGGCGCCCCGCGGACCCACACAGGCCCCTACGGGGTCCACGTTCGGGTCATGGGCGAGCACTGCGACTTTGGACCTGGCGCCCGCCTCCCTAGCTATGCCGCGTATCTCCACGACGCCTTCAGAAATCTCGGGGATCTCGAGCTCCAGCAATCTCTTTAGCAACCCCGGATGCGTTCTGGACAGCACCACCATTGGTCCGCGGTTGGTCTTGCGGACTTCTACTACGTAGCATTTCAGCCTCATGCCCGGCTCGTATCGTTCCGTTGGGACCTGTTCCTGCTGAGGCAGCGAGGCTTCAGTCTTGCCTAGGTCCAGAATGACGTTTCTGGCCTCCACTCGACTGACCGTACCGGTAACGACGTCGCCTTCACGGTTGGAGAACTGCTCATATAGAACGCCCCGCTCGGCCTCGCGGATGCGCTGCACCACAACTTGCTTCGCAGTCTGCGCTGCTATGCGCCCAAATTCCCTGGGCGTGACCTCATTTTCGATCACATCGCCCGGGTTGTAGCCCGGATCAATCGCTCGGGCATCATCCAGAGAAATCTGCGTTTTGGGGTCCTCTACTTCCTCCGCGACAACCTTGCGTGCCAGCACTAGTACCTTGCCGGTGCCGGGGTCAATCATTACCCTTACATTCTGCGACGAGCCATAGTGCCTCTTGAACGCCGAAACGAGCGCCGCCTCAATCGCATCCAGCAGCACTTCTTTGGCTATCCCACGTTCCTTCTGGAGTTCATCCAGCGCCCGGACTATCTCGAGGCCATCATTCTGACTCATCACCGCACACCTCCCTGAGAGGAACCGCCAGCCTGGCTGCGCTGATCCTGCGTCGCGGTATCTCGACAGCCTTGCCGTCGACCAGCATCGAAACCGAATCGCCCACCATGCCCATAAGCCGCCCCTCGAAGCGTTTGCATCCGTTGATCTCCGTATATGTGTTGATCAGGGCCCACCTGCCCTTGAACTCATCGTATTCCTCGTCGCGGCGAAGTGGTTTTTCCCCAGAAGACGACACCTCCAGAATGTAGCTCTCCGGGATGAAGTCCTGCCGGTCCAGTTCGGCCCCGATCGCAGTGGACAAATCGGCACAATCGTCGATGGCTATCCCGCCTGGTTTGTCTATGTACACTCGCAGATACCAGTAGCCAGAGTCGCGAACGAATTCGGCATCGACTACGTTCAGGCCGAGCGGCCCGGCGGCTGACTCAGCAATACTCCTTGCGCGGATCTCGATCCGCCGACGATCCATCCAGCTCAGCCCTCCTACTTACTTAGCCGGAACATGCAGGGCTTTGGCCCTTTCCCGGTCAGACAAGATTAAAGAGTGGGACCGACCCACTCTCCGAAAACACTCTCCGCACGCGCCTGCCGCCAGCTATCCTCACAGTTTTCAATATACCACAGGCTGATGCGGCTTGCAAGGGCCGACAAAAGCTAGAAGAGCGATAGCTGATCTGTCTCGGGCAGACCTGCCAGGGCTCCGATATCGCGAAGGGTATCAACATGCGACCGCGTGAGGCGCGTTCGATCGCGCAAGTCCTGTATGGAGCTGAACGGCCGTTCTTCACGCGCCTGCACAACGCTTGAGGCCGCAGTATCTCCTAGCGAAGCCACGCTCGCCAGCGGGAGCCTGATGGATCCGTTCTCGATGGTGAAACTCGTAGCCGAGGACTTGGCAATGTCCACAGGAAGGAATGACACGCCGCGCATTCTGGCTTCCGCCACAGCCTCCATGATGGCCGCCATGCTCTTCTCGCGCCCGGTAGCGTCTTGATTTCCATCGGTTGCTTTCATAGCCTCCATGATATCCTGCACGCTCATGGCAATGATGGAGGAGTCGAAGTCGGAGGCCCTTATGGTGAAATAGCACGCGTAGAACTCGATGGGATGATGTACCTTGAAGTAGGCAATGCGAAACGACATGGTTACGTAAGCCGCCGCATGTGCCTTGGGGAACATGTACTTTATCTTGTTGCAGGAATCGATGTACCACTCGGGTACACCGTGATCACGCATTAGCTGATCGTCACCATCGGCCAGTCCCTTTCCCTTCCTCACGCGCTCCGTAATCCTGAAAGCGTCTTTTGGAGCTAGCCCGTCGAAGATCAGCCTGTTCATAATGTCGTCCCGGCAGGCAATTACATCGGTCAGCCGCGCAGCGCCCGATTCGATCAAAGTCTGCGCGTTGTTGAGCCACACGTCGGTTCCATGAGACAAGCCGCTGATGCGTACGAGTTCACCGAAAGACTTTGGCCTGGTCGCCTCCAGCATCCCCCGCACGAACTTGGTGCCGAATTCCGGAATAGCTACGGTACCTACGGTCATCCCGCTTTCCTCAGGGTCAAGGCCGAGCGCCTCGACTCCGGAGAAGATCGACATCGTAGCCGGATCGTCCATGGGTATGTCGCCGGCAGATATGCCGGTCAAGTCCTCCAGCATCTTGATCATTGTCGGGTCGTCATGGCCGAGCAGGTCGAGTTTGAGCAGGCAGTCGTGAATCGTCTTGTACTCGAAATGCGTGGTCACGACTTCGGACTGCCTGTCGTTGGCCGGATGCTGCACGGGTGTGAACTCATGGACATCCCTGCCCTTCGGCACAATCATCACGCCGCCCGGGTGCTGTCCCGTGGTCCTCTTGACGCCGGAACACCCTCGGGCAAGCCTAGATATCTCGGCATTGCGCAAGGTGAGCCTGTGCGATTCTGCGTATGCCCGGACAAAGCCGTACGCTGTTTTGTCGGCTACAGTGGCGATAGTACCCGCTCGAAACACGTGGTCGGCCCCGAACAGCTCCTCAGCGTACTTGTGGATCGTTGACTGGTACTGCCCGGAGAAATTGAGGTCGATGTCGGGAACCTTGTCGCCTTCGAAGCCCAGGAAGGTTTCAAAGGGGATGCTCTGCCCCTCCTTGCCCAGCCTTGAGCCGCAACGAGGGCACTGGCTGTCCGGCAAGTCGTACCCCGACTCCACCTGCACACCATGATCGAAGTCGCTATACCGGCAGTTGCTACATAGGTAATGAGGAGGCAGGGGGTTAACCTCGGTTATGCCGCACATGGTCGCAACAAGAGAGGACCCGACCGATCCTCTGGAACCCACTGGATATCCGTCCTCGACCGATTTGTGCACCAACTTAGCCGCAATGTCGTAGTTGACAGCGAAACCGTTGCCGATGATCGACGTCAATTCGCGCTCTAGGCGTGACCTAACCGCTTCCGGAAGCGGATCTCCATATAGCTCGCGGGCCTTCGTATAGGTTCGCGTACGCACCTCCTCGTCGGCCCCTTCGATCTGGGGTGTGGCCAACTCGCCGGGTACCGGCCGCATGCACTCAACCTGTGTAGCGATGATTCCTGGGTTGTCGATAACGACCTCTCGGCTCGCCCGCTCTCCGAGGAAAGCGAATTCGCGAAGCATCTCATCTGTGGTGCGGTAGTACAGAGGCGCCTGATGATCGGCATCTTCATACCCCTGCCCCGCCATAAGGACACGACGATATGCCTCATCTGCCGGCTCAAGGAAATGAACATCGCCCGTGGCGGCCACCAGAATCCCCAGACGCTTGCCAATACCGTATATCCGAGCCGCAATCGCCTGCACCTGGTCGATTCCGCGCAGCATGCCCGAGCGAATCAGGAACTCGTCATTGCCGGCCGGCATGATCTCCAAGTAGTCGTAGAACTTCGCAATATGGTCGAGTTGGTCATCGGAGGCGCCGCCGAGCACCGCGCGATACAGCTCGCCAGCGGCGCATGCAGAACCGATGAGAAGGTTCGAGCGCGCTTTCGCAAGCAGTGCCCGCGGTATTCGTGGATGCCGGTAGAAGTAGTGAAGGTGAGATGCCGACACCAGCATGTAGAGGTCTTTCAGGCCGGCAGCGTTCTTCGCCAGAATCGTGACGTGGCACGTAGGGGAGTCATCGGTTGCGGCGTCATCCACGAGATAGCCTTCCATGCCGTATATGATCTTGATGCCGTGTTTCTTGCCGGCTGCGAATGCGTCTGGAAACGACTGGACGACGCCGTGATCCGTTATTGCCAATGCCGGGTGGCCCCATGCTGCGGCCTGCCGGATTACGGATTCGACGTCGCATACGGAGTCCATGGCGCTCATCTTGGTATGCAGGTGGAGCTCGACACGCTTCTCCGGCGCAGTATCGGATCGCGCAGGCCTAGAGTCGGGCATGATGTCCGACACCGCAAGCACTATCTCTCGCGCGTACTGGTCGTACTGCACATCTCCTCTCACGCGCGCCCACTGACCTTCCGAGAGTTCAAAAACCGGCTCTTCCGGGTCACAGAAGCACTTGCAGGCGATGGAATCCTGCCTATCAGTGATGCAGAAACTTACGATTCTGAGGCCGGTGCGGGTCAGCCTCTCTTCGACGGCAAATACTTCGCCGCTGGCCACGGCCTTCTTCTGACCCTGAACCAGACTGGATAGGGGTTGGGGGGCGTCGGTGAACCGGCGCCCGCGAACGGCGCCTTCGTCGGTAACTACCCTGCGCCGCCTGCCGCCACGTCTCTCAGCCCCAGTCGGAGATGGCTGAACAGGAGGCGTAGGTCGACTGCCCAAGGCGGCGCGCGCATCCGCGTCCGGCTGCATGCATACATCGTCATCTGGAACCTCGGGTGCATCGAACTCGCCCACGTCTATCGATACTGACGCCCGGACGCCGACGATATCACGCAGAGCGTCCGAGATCAGGTCCGCGCATCCTCGCTCCGCCAGCTTGGTGCGCTGCACCTCTCCCGGAACTTCGACGACTACTCGGTCGTCGACCACGCGACATCTGGCCTGGCCTAGCCACACCCCCACACTGGGGGCGCGATCGAGCACACGCCGGGCAACCTGTTCCCAGCAGCCCTCCAGTGTGTGGCTGTCGATACCGCCAGCGTTCTCAGCCGACAGCCTTATGCTCACATCGCAGCGATCTCCCAGAATCTTTCGAAAAGCCAGGCGAACCTGCTCGCAGCACTCCTCGCTGAGGTCGCCATCGCCAACCAGATGAACAACCCATTGCCTTGACTGGGGGTAGACGTCGACCTTCTCTATCTTGCAGGAAGGCGACAGGAACTCGGGAGCGCTCATACCGGCACGTTCGAATATATGTCCAAGCTCCGCCCGGTCGTCGGACGGAACCATCACTAGCAATGTAGACAAAACCGACCCTCCAGCTACTGCCTGAAACCTTAATCTCGGTGAACGACAGTCTTCAGGACGTCCCAATACATCTTGACCCGGAGGGCCGCGCCCTTCACCGGGCCCAGTTTCTCCTCCTTCATCACCTGGGTGAGCCTGGGAAGCTTGACCTCCACTACTCTCATCCCCGACTCCCTAGCATGCCGCGTAAGCAGCGCTTCAATGCCGAACCCGGATTCGCACAGGTCCAGGCCGTCAAATGCGCTGCGTCTCACGGCACGCTGACCTGATAGCCACGGAGTTATCGCCTGTGCCAGATCAGTCGCGGGGCGCCCATCTCCGAAGATGCCCACAGTCATGTCAGCCTTATCGGATAGCACCGGCACAAGTAAGCCTTCAACATGAGCGACGGTGAGGCCCACCAGATCTGCGTCGAGGAACAGAAGCACATCGCCCAATGTGGACTGTATTCCACGCGCTACCGCTCCTCCTTTGCCGAAATTGTGACCCATGCGTACCACTTTCGCTCCGTGCAAAGCCGCGACTTCTGCAGTATCATCATCTGAGCCATCATCCACCACTAGTATCTCGTCCACCATCTTGCTCTGGCGAACGACATCCAGCACGGCGGCGATTCTAGGGCCTTCGTTGTATGCAGGCACTATCGCCGAGACGCGCATGATGGTCATCCCCCCCTCTGGCCTCGCGTTGAGCGCGACAAGTTATCTCTTTGGCCGAAGCAACCATCCTTACGGCTTCAACCAGCGCAGGCACCATTTCTTCCTCCGGCACCCGGCGCACTACGCGTCCGTTCATGAATATCAGCCCGACTCCGCGCCCGCACGCCAGTCCTACATCAGCATCCTGCGCCTCACCGGGGCCGTTGACTTCACAACCCATCACCGCGACGGTCACGGGCACAGCAATATCGCATACCGCCTCGCGCACGGCCGACACAATTCCCACCACATCACCGCGTCGTCTGCCGCATGTGGGGCAGGAGACTATGGTGGGCCCGAATGACCTGAGCTCCAGTGCGGCCAGGATTTCGCGGCCGGCTGACACCTCGGAAACAGGATCGCCGGTCAGACTCACTCTTATGGTGTCGCCGATACCCTCTCCAAGAATCATGCCTATCCCCACCGCCGACTTCACAAGGCCGCTGGGAGGGGGGCCTGCTTCAGTTACCCCCACATGTAAAGGATAATCTACTCGCGCCGACAACATACGGTACGCTTCTACCGTGCGAGGCACATCCGACGCCTTGAGTGACACAACTATGTCGTAAAACCCTTCCCGCTCGAGCAGGCCGATGTGGCCCAGGGCCGCTTCTGTCATGGCGCGCGCGCTGCGGCCGTGGCGCTCTACAAGCTCGCGAGGGAGAGACCCCATGTTGACTCCGATACGTATCGGAATGCCCCTATCGCGAGCGGCTGTCGCTAGTTCCCGCACGCGCGCATCGCTGCCGATATTGCCCGGGTTGATACGCAGCTTGTCGACGCCCGCCTCTATACTGGCCAATGCGAGCTTATAGTCGAAGTGTATGTCGGCCACCAACGGGACTTCGGTGGTCTTGCGAATCCTGCCCAGGGCGTCCGCAGCCTCCATATCGGGCACGGCAATACGAACTACCTCGCATCCCGCCTCTTGTAGCCTGCCGATCTGGGCAGCAGTCGCCACTGCGTCGCGTGTGTCCGTATTAGTCATCGATTGAACCGATATTGGAGCGCCTCCGCCCATGGGAACCCGTCCGGCCAGCACTTGCCGGGTGTTATCGCGAGTAGTCAATCCCGCACACCATCCACATGCCGCAAAGAATTACATCTCGCGGACGATCAGCCGCGAAATATCGCTCACTGTAGCGTACACCATGAGCAGAATCAGGAGCGCAAGCCCGACGAACCTGAGCGCCTCTTCTACTTGGGGTGAGAGCTTCTTTCCGCGCACCGCTTCCACGGCCAAAAGGACAATCCAGCCTCCATCTAGTATTGGCACCGGCATAAGGTTCAAAAGCCCCAGGCTAGTTGAGATGAGGGCGATGAACATCAGGAGACTGGGCAGGCCCTGCTGCGCAGCTTGAGCCGACATGCCTGCGATGCCTAGCGGGCCTGACACCTCAGGCTTAGCCCTGCCCGACAGCGCCGCCCACAAAGAGGTGATCGTCGTATCGATCACTCCCCACGTGTACCTGATCGCGCCGCCCACAGTACCGCGGACCTCGGATTTTACGGGCGACTCCGTAAGGCTCACGCCAATGCGACCCACCCCGGCTCTAGCATCGAACTCGGGAACCACGTGCACTGTGTCTCTCTGTCCGTCCCGCTGGATCTCCACATCCAGGCGCCTTCCCCAGCTGGTCGATATCGTGTTCACAAACCCGGCAACCGATGCTACCGGCCTTCCATTTATGCTTATGATCGTATCGCCCGCTCGGAAGCCCGCGACCTGCGCGGGGCTTGCTTCCATGACATCCACGACTCTGGCCATCGGCACTCCATATGCCGAGAACAGCCCGGTGAAGATGGCGATCGCCAGTACGAAATTCATCAGCGGACCGGCCGCAACCACCAGTATCCTCTGCCAGAAAGGCCGGTTCACGAAGCTCGCCGGGTCGTCGGGATCAGTCTGTTCGCTCTCAAGTTCCGAGTCGTCCATCCCCGCCAGCCTGCACATGCCCCCAAGCGGCAACGCGCGCACGGCGTAGAGCGTTTGGCCTATCTGCTTCGCAAACAGACGAGGGCCGAACCCGATGGCGAATTCGTACACTCGAACTCCAGCAAGCCTGGCTGCCGCGAAATGGCCCAGCTCGTGGACGAGTACCACTAGACCGACTACTACTATGAAAGCGAGCGCGTACATCCGCCGCACCTCTCCTCTACAAACTGCCTGGCCTGCCCATCTGCTTCAACGATTCCCCGAAGCGAGAGTTCCCCACCATCTACGCTCCTGTGCATGGCTTCGGCCACGACGGGAGCTATGTCGCAAAAGCGCAGCGTGCCTCGGAGAAATCGGTCTACGGCTGCCTCGTTTGCCGCAGACATGGCTGCAGGCGCTACTCCTCCGAGCTGCAGCGCTTGATGCCCAAGCAGGACACCTGGGAAGCGCGCGGCGTCGGGCGCCGCGAAAGTGAGGGTTCCAAGTTCGGCGAAATCGAGCTTCTGAGCTAGCCCTTCACACCTTTTGGGATACGTCAGAGCATACTGTATCGGAGTGCGCATGTCGGCCGCGCCCATCTGGGCAATGACCGATCCATCGACGAACTCTACCATGGAATGTACGATGCTCTCGCGGTGCACAGCAATCTCTATGATATCCGGCGAGGCATCGAAAAGCCAGTGGGCTTCTACGACCTCCAGAGCCTTGTTGATCATCGTGGCGGAATCCACCGATATCTTCGGCCCCATCCTCCAGTTAGGATGAGCAAGCGCTTGTTCTCGAGTTACATCGGAAAGATCCACCTTGTCGCGGAAGGGTCCTCCGGACGCCGTCAGTATGAGGCGAGAAAGGCTCTGCCTGTCCTGACCGGCAAGGCACTGCCAGATAGCAGAATGCTCACTGTCTACCGGCCTTATCGATACACCTCGCCGCCTCGCGCGCTCCATTACGATACTGCCTGCTGCCACCAGTGTCTCTTTGTTCGCCAGCGCTACGTCATGCCCTGCTTCGATCGCTGCGAGGGTCGGATACACACCCGAAAAACCAACTACTGCATTGAGCACTATTTCGTGCTCTGCCATGGAGGCGAGCTCCGAAAGACCCTCGGTTCCGACGAATAGCTGCGGAGCTCCCGGCAGCTCGCGCAGCAGGTTCCGGGCATCGCCCGCCATGCGGGGGTCGCCCACTGCACACGCTCGTGGCCTGAACTCGCGCGCCTGCTCAGCCAGGAGACGAACATTGGACCACGTTGAAAGCCCGGTCACCGGAAGGCTCAGCGACCTAGCCACCTCGATTGCTTGACTGCCTACCGAACCGGTAGAACCCAGAATGCAGACTGATAGCATCGCTTACTCCTTGTCAAGGGGAAACACCGGCAGAATGATAGAATGCAGAATCGCCTTGAAGAATATCACTGCCAGGGGACCGGCTATGAACCCCTTTACGCCGAACAGTTGCACACCCACGTACACTGAGATCAAAGCCACTAGAGGATGCAGGTCGAGGTTCCTGCCCATCACCCTGGCTTCAGCGATCTGCCTTACAGCCGAACTCAGTGCAAGCACGGCAACAAGGCCAAACGCGAATCCGATGTTCCCCACCAGTATATGGTAAAATGCCCAGGGAAGAAACAGGGCCGACGGACCCACAAGTGGAAGTATGTCCAGCGCCCCGCAGGCTAACCCGAGAAGCCACGCATAGTTCACTCGCATCACCGAAAGGCCGAGAATCGTCATGACGGCAGTAATCGAAAGGAGGACGAATCGTGCCCTCAGGAACCCCACGAATGCGGCCAGCATTTCGCCTTTGATCTTGCCAAACTGCTTACGCCACGCCCTAGGTAGGGCGGAAGCGGCCCGGGTAGACGCAGAGTAGAAGTCGCGCGACACAAAAAACGTGGCTACTATGCTGATCACCAGAGTCAAAGTGAATTGCGGCAGGCGGCCAAGGAAGCCTGCCATGCCGGAAGCGGCGGTCTCCACAAGCGCGACTATCCTGCCTTCATTCGCCCTCAGGATGTCCGTTACCGGCTGGGGAAGCCCCTCGAAGAAACGGGCAGCGCGTGCAGTCAGGTCATCCACCACATTCGCCAATGATTTGGATAGACCCCCTATGTTCCGCAAAAGCTGATCGATCTCGCGCGAGATCTCACTCACGCCCACCGCCACGAGTAGGCCGAGGACCACTCCCAAAGCCGCGAGAACGATAATGACCGCGACTGCGCGGGGCATCCGGAGCCTACGCTCCAGGAAGCTTACGACAGGATCGATGAGAATGGCGATGAAAAGCGCAACAATGAACGGCGTGAACAGCGGCAGGACGAACCTGATCGCCAGATACATGCCGATAGCCAGCGCTCCCACGGCTATACTTGCCTTGGCATGGTTGCTCACGTGGGCACCTCCGTGTTCACATCACGCCCAGACCGGGTACGATCAAGATGAGATAGTAATATGCGACAGGAGCCGCAAAGAAGAATGAGTCAAACCTATCAAGTATACCGCCGTGCCCGGGGAGAATCCAGCCCGCATCCTTGATCCCGGCATCGCGTTTCATAGCAGATTCGGCGAGATCCCCTAGCTGGCCGCAGCATGCAACGACCAGCGCGAATGTGCAGGCATGGAGCCAGTCAAGAGTGTACCACAGGCCGCTGGCATCTCCTAAGGCCTTGAACGCGACTGAAGCCGCCAATGCCCAGGCGACGCCCCCGATCGCCCCTTCAATGGTCTTGCTGGGAGACAGCCCTGGCGCGAGTTTTCGGCGTCCGAATGCCCTGCCGGTGAAAAACGCGCCCATGTCGTTCATCCACACCAGAACCACGAAAAGAAGGGCAAGGCCCAGCCCGGCACGGCCCAGAGAAGACCGGATGAGGCAGAACCGGCCGAGAGCCCACCCGCAGTAGAGAGAACCGAAAACCTCTAGGGCTGGTCCTCCTACAGAGTTGACCGGTCTGCCTTTCGCAACCTCCAGAAAGAGTGAGCCCAGAAGGACGAAGGTGAGCCCGAGACCGGTGAACCTTCCGCTCCAGAATACCGCATCGGCTACGAACATTGTCGAAGCGACCACAACCAACGAAGCGCTGGGCGACCACGTCTTAGTTCGGCACATCAGGGCGTATTCATAGGCTGCGACACCCGCAACGAGCAGCGTTATCACTGCAAAAGGGATACCACCCGCCCACACCACCCAAACGCCGATGGGCGCGCCTACAAGGCCTACTATCACCCTGGCTCTCAATTGCTGTCGCCTCCATCGCCCGCTGGACCCAATGCGCCGAAGCGTCTGTGTCGCGACTGAAACTCCAGTATGGCCCGGTTCAGGTGCCGAGGAGTGAAATCAGGCCACAGCACGGGCGTGACATACAGCTCGGAGTAAGCAGACTGCCACAGAAGGAAGTTGCTTATCCGCTGCTCACCGCCTGTGCGTATCAGGAGATCCGGATCGGGCTGGCCGGCTGTGGAAAGCCTCGATTTGACCATCTCCTCGGTGATGTCGCCGGGCTCGATGCGCCCTGCGCGGACATCATCAGCCAGCGCCTGCATGGCGTGGACGATGTCCCACCTGCCTCCGTAGTTCAGAGCGATGTTGACTACCATCCTCCGGCCTGACCTCGTCATCTCCTCCGACCGCGCGACCACTGACTGAATGAATCCGGGGAGTCCGCTCCTGTCGCCGATGACATTGACCAGGATGCCGTGACTCGCTAAGATATCGAGTTCTCGCATGAAGAACTCCTCAAGAAGCCGGAATATCCCCTGAACTTCCGTGGGCGGACGTTTCCAGTTCTCAGTTGAGAAGGCGAAGAGCGTCAGGTGACTCACGCCCATGTCCGGGGCTGCCAAGACTATGGTTCGCGCAGTCTCCACGCCGACGCGATGCCCGTACAGGCGGGGTTTCCCCCTCTTCTGCGCCCATCTGCCGTTTCCGTCCATGGTGATCGCTATGTGCATAGGCACGTTCGAGACTGCCTCCCTCCAGGCGCTGCGCTGGTCAAACATGCCACAAACCCCCTCAATCGAGGGGGTGTGACGAAACGGGCACAACAGAGGCCTACACCTGCATTATCTCGACCTCTTTCTCGGCCAGCATCTTGTCGATCTCGGATATGTACTTATCAGTCACTTTCTGTATCTCATCCTGCGCGCGCTTGAGGTCATCTTCCGTTATGGAACCCTCTTTCTCCATCGAACGGAACTGCTCTATGGCGTCTCGACGAACTCCCCGCACTGCCACGCGCTTCTCCTCAGCGATCCGCCTGACCACTTTGACAAGCTCGCGACGGCGTTCTTCGGTCAGATGAGGAACGACCATACGAATGACGTTGCCATCATTGGTCGGAACCAGCCCGATATCGGACTTGAGTATTGCCTTTTCGATCTTCCCAAGGACGGATTTGTCCCACGCCGTCACCACTAGGAGGCGCGGTTCAGGCGCCGATACATTCGCTATCTGATTGAGCGGTGTCGGAGTATCGTAGTAGTCAACGACGATTCGGTCGAGCAGAGCCGGGTTGGCTCTTCCGGTCCTCACTCCCGCGAAATCGCGGACTGTGGATTCGATCACGTCTTTCATCCTAGTCTCAGCCATGGACATTTCGTCCTTGTACAAACCTAATCCCTCCCGATGTAGGTTCCCACAGGCTCGCCCGCAAGCGCCTTCCTGATGTTGCCGTCGCGCAACAGATTGAAGACGACTATTGGGATGTTGTTATCCATACATAACGACGCAGCAGTGGAGTCCATCACCGCGAGCCCGCGGTTGATAACGTCTATGAACGATAGCTTATCGAAGAACGTCGCATTCGGGTTCGTCAAAGGATCGCAGTCGTACACTCCATCGACGCGCTTCGCCATGAGAATGGCGTCTGCCTCTACCTCGGCCGCCCTGAGTGCGGCAGCGGTATCTGTCGAGAAGAACGGGTTCCCCGTGCCGGCGCCGAATATGACGACGCGTCCCTTCTCCAGATGCCTCACAGCCCGGCGACGGATGTAGGGTTCGGCGATCTCACGCATCTCGATGGCGGTCAGGACCCTCGTAGGAATACCTATGTCTTCAAGCGCATCCTGGAGTACCACTGAGTTTATCACGGTAGCGAGCATGCCGACATAGTCGGCGGTGCTCCTATCCATACCCCTCCGGCTGGCCTCGGCCCCGCGCCATATGTTCCCTCCGCCCACCACTATGGCCATCTCCGTGCCCAACTGGTGTGCATCTGCGACCTGCTGAGCTATCCACTTTACTGAGTCGAACTCGACTCCGAACCCTTGACCGCCGGCGAACGCCTCGCCTGAAAGCTTGAGCACTACTCGTTTGTACCTGGGCATTTCCACGCAGGTCACCCCTTATGCCGATTCGATACCTGCTGACTTTCTCCTTCACGAGGCGGAAACTCCGCGTCAGGGCAGCCTAAACTGGGCAACCGATACCGGCGCACTAGCAAAAGAGAGAACACCGTGGTGTTCTCTCTTCTGCCCATTCTATCAGAGGCTTTCTCCGCGTTCGAAACGGACAAACCGCCTCACACTGATGTTCTCCCCGATGATGCCGATGTTCTCGGCTATCAGATCGGCCACGCTCTTCTCCGGGTCCCTGATAAAGGGCTGATCCAGAAGGCATACCTCCTGGTAGAACTTGGCCATCCTGCCTTCTACGATCTTGTCGGCGAACTTCTCGGGCTTGCCCTCGTTGATTGCCTGGGTGCGGTATATCTCGCGCTCTCGCTGTGCCACATCCTCCGGAATCTGCTCGCGCGACACGTAGAGCGGCCGAGATGCAGCAACTTGCATTGCGAGGTCGTGTACCAGAGCCTGAAACTGCGCATTCTTCGCCACAAAGTCGGTTTCGCAGTTGACCTCGATCAGCACACCGATCCTTCCGCCCATGTGGATGTAGGCGTCGATCAAGCCTTCGCTGGTCTCTCTGCCAGACCGCTTTGCGGCGGCTGCCAGGCCCTTCTCTCGGAGTACAATGACTGCCTTCTCGAAGTCGCCGCCCGTCTCGAGGAGTGCTTTCTTGCAGTCCATCATGCCCGCGCCCGTACGTTCCCTGAGCTCTTTGACCATGGATGCGGTGATTTCCATTTGCAAGCGTCCCTCCGTACTTACTCGATTGCGGCTTCCTGGGAGTCGCCGTACGCCTCCGGTTCGCCGGATTCATCGTTGACTCCATCGTACTGCCCGCCGTCTGCCTCCGCATCTGCCTCCGCGGGAGATGCCTGATCGAGACCTTCTCGCCCTTCAATGACAGCATCGGCCATCTTCGAGGTCAGCAGCCTCACAGCACGAATGGCATCATCGTTGCCCGGTATCACGTAGTCGACCTCGTCAGGGTCACAGTTGGTGTCGACGATGGCAACGATGGGTATGTTCAGCCTACGCGCCTCGGCGACGGCGATCCTTTCCTTTCGGGGATCGATGACAAACATCGCGCTGGGAATATCCCTCATGTCACGTATGCCGGAGAGCCGCTTCTGCAGCTTCTCTCGCTCGGCGACCAGTTTCTGAACTTCCTTCTTCGGAAGCGCTTCGAAGGATCCGTCCTCTTCCATGCGCTCAAGCATTTTCATTCGGTCCACACGCCGGCGTATGGTAGCGAAGTTAGTCAGCATGCCGCCCAGCCAGCGTTCGTTGACCCAGAACATCCCGCAGCGCTGAGCTTCTTCAGCGACAGTGTCATGCGCCTGCTTCTTAGTACCCACAAACAGGATAGATCCGCCATCCTGCACCACTGAGCGAACGAAGTTGTAGGCCTCATCCACTTTTCTGACAGTCTTCTGGAGGTCGATGATGTAGATGCCGTTTCTTGAAGTGAAGATGTACGTCTTCATCTTCGGATTCCAGCGTCTGGTCTGGTGACCGAAATGCACGCCTGCCTCAAGCAGCTGTTTCATTGTAACCACTGCCATGGATATCACCTCCCTCCCGCAGCGGTTTTCCCTCCGACTTCTTCATCTCCGAACCCCACCGGCGCTTATCCGCCGGCACCGCGGCCCGAATCGGAAGCCGTGTGTAGTCGCACAACGGTTAGTATAGCACAGCCCGAAGCGCCTCGCAATCCGCACCCGGACTGTACCCGGACTGCGTACGTCACCGTGCTCGAAGCTTGTCCAATTCGTCGAAGAGTCTGTCGTTGAGAACTCGAATGTACGTGCCCTTCATCCCAAGCGACCTGGACTCAATCACCCCGGCGCTCTCGAACTTGCGAAGAGCGTTCACTATTACGGATCTCGTGATTCCAACCCTGTCGGCGATTTTGGAGGCAACGAGGAGGCCCTCATCCCCGGCAAGCTCATCGAATATGTGCTCCACTGCTTCCTGTTCCGAGTAGGATAGCGTATCCAACGCCATCTGGACAGCCGCGCGCTTGCGCGCCTCCTCCTCCATCTTCTCGCTCTTTGACCTCAGGATCTCCATTCCTATGACCGCAGCTCCGTACTCGGCGATCACGATATCGTCTTCGTCCAGAGAGCCGTCTGCCGTGAGCAGAACGAGCGTAGCGACGCGCTCGCCCCCGCCATGGACCGGCACTACCGTAATGCGGCAGGATTCGGAACCTCCGAGCAGTTCGTCCTGGAAGATTGTGAGCCTCCCCGATGGCATCTGGTTCGGCGATGTGTCAGGCACCCGGAGAAGCTCCTCGTTGCTCTCCCGAGGCACGAACCCGGTTTCCAAAGTCTCCGGCTGCTCATCGCCGGCCTCGGAGACGATGGTCAGCGAATGGCCGAGCAGCTTGCCGTTTCGAGCGATGACAAACGCCTGGCACGACATGGTGTCGGCCAACACCTCGGCAAGCTCCCTAAAATCGACTGAGTAGCCGGCAGCGTTTTGAATGAGGCGGTTGACTCTGCGCGTGCGCTCCAGCAGTGAACTCACATTGGAACCTCCTCTCACATACCACGCTCAAGATGGCGTGTGCTGCAAATTGACTCAGCAGTGATGCTCTTTTATATTGTCCAAAGATTCCAGTCCCAAAACAGGCCATAGCGCGCTCAACTACAAAACATAGTCAGAGAAGTCACTACGAGCAATGACCCCCGCAAGACGGTCCCTTACGTAGGCTGCGTCTACGATGACTGGACCCGACTCTTCCGGAGCATTGAACGCCACATCTTCAAGGACTTTCTCGAGTATGGTGTGGAGCCTGCGCGCGCCTATGTTCTCAGCGCTGGAGTTGACGTCGTCGGCGATGCGTGCGATCTCGTCTATGCCATCAGGGGTGAACGACAGGTCGATGCCTTCGGTAGAAAGCAGAGCCGCATACTGTTTGGTCAGCGCGTTCTTTGGCTCCGTCAGAATGCGGACGAAGTCTGCCTGCGCTAGGCTCGTGAGTTCCACCCGTATGGGAAACCTGCCTTGTAGCTCGGGGATGAGGTCCGAAGGTCTGGACATGTGAAAAGCCCCGGCTGCTATGAACAGGATGTGCCCCGTCTTCACCGGGCCGTGCTTGGTCTGAACAGTGCATCCTTCCACGATCGGAAGGATGTCACGCTGCACACCCTCGCGCGACACATCCGGACCCGCGCCATGACTCTTGGCCGCGATCTTGTCGATCTCGTCTAGGAAGACGATGCCCGACTGCTCGGCCCGGGCTATGCCTTCTGCCGTGACTTCATCCATGTCGATGAGTTTGGTGGCCTCTTCAGCAGTGAGGATCCTGCGCGCTTCGTGCACGGGCACTTTGCGACGGCGCTTCTTGCGCGGAAGCATCCCGCCGAGCACATCCTGGAGATTCACGCCCAGCTCCTCGATGCCGCTTCCTGAAAAGACCTCTATCATCCCGGGCGACGAGTCGTCTACTTCGATCTCGACCACTTGATCCTCGAGTTCGCCGCGGGAGAGTTGCTCTCTGACCTCGCGCCTTCGCGCCCTTGCCGCAGCCAGCTTCGACTCGAAGGCAGCGCTATCAGATGGCTCGGGAGAGTGCTGGGCTCCAAACAGAGCGGCAAACGGGTTTACCACAGGCTTCTCTCTGACCGGAAGTGGGCAAAGCACATCAAGGAGGCGTTCCTCGCCGTGAACCCGTGCACGCTCGTCAACGGCGCCGGTCTTCTCGGATCTGACCATTCGTATGGACACCTCAACAAGATCACGTATGATGCTGTCGACATCGCGGCCGACATAGCCCACTTCCGTGAATTTGGTTGCCTCGACCTTTATGAAGGGGGCCTTGACCAGTCTCGCCAGTCTGCGGGCTATTTCCGTCTTCCCCACTCCTGTAGGGCCTATCATCAAGATGTTCTTGGGGATGATATCCTCCTGCATCTCACCGGATAGAGCCAGCCTGCGATAGCGGTTACGCAGAGCTATGGCTACAGCCCTCTTGGCCTGAGCCTGCCCCACGATGTACTTGTCGAGTTCCTCCACGATCTTGCGCGGAGTCAGATTCTCCATATCATCGCCTCCCGGACTAGATCTCTTCAATGATTATGCGGTTATTGGTGTAGATGCATATGTCGGCCGCTATCTCCAGCGACTGCCGCACGATTTCGGCCGCCGCGAGGTCCGTGTTTCGCATCAGGGCTCGGGCCGCCGCTAAGGCGTACGCGCCCCCCGAACCCACCGCCGCAATATTGTCGTCCGGCTCAAGTACTTCGCCGCTGCCCGACAGGACCAGCATCCGCTGACCGTCCGTCACTATCAGCATGGCCTCGAGTTTCTGAAGCACTCGGTCGGTGCGCCATTCGCGCCCCAGAGCAGTAGCTGCACGTACCAGATTGCCCTTGTGCTCCGAAAGCTTTCCCTCGAAACGCTCGAGAAGAGCCAAAGAATCGGAAGCCGAACCTGCAAAGCCTACTAGTACGTTCCAGTCGGACAACCTCCGTATCTTGCGCGCGCCATGTTTCATCACCGTGTTGCCCAAAGTGACCTGACCATCTGAGCCAAGGGCACACTTGCCGTCGCGCAGCACTCCCACGACAGTGGTGCACCTGAACTTGGCTTCAGCTTCGATGACCATCATCTATCCCCCCCCCATTCCCCGCCGTCGGCGCCTGCCGGCGCTCAGCTCTTGGATGGGCTTCCTGGTAGACGCGGTAAAGTCTTTCCCGCGAAACGCTGGTGTAAATCTGAGTAGTGGAGATATCTGCATGCCCCAGAAGCTCCTGGACTGCACGCAAGTCGGCACCGGAATCAGTAAGGTGAGTGGCGAATGAATGCCTCATCGAATGAGGAGTAGCCTTCCCGGGAAGACCCGCTTTCATCAGGTATTTCTTCATGATGCGTTCCACGGCCCGCCCCGACAGGCGCCGGCCAAGCTTGCTCATGAAGAGCGCCTGGCAGTCGCTTTCACCGAGCAGCCCGGAACGAGCGCTCACGAGGTACCGATCGATGGCGGCCACTGCCTGCGATCCAACCGGCGCTATCCTCTCCTTAGCGCCTTTGCCGAACACCCTCACGCTGCGACTTCCCGGCGAGTAGTCCTGCACATCCAGGCCCACCAACTCAGACAGACGGATGCCCGACGAATACAGGAGTTCCAATATGGCACGATCCCGAATGGCCTGGAGCGAATGGCCACCGGCGACCGAAATCAGGCGCGCCGCTTCATCTGGGGTCAGTGCGCGGGGAAGTCGCCGGGGTCGCCTGGCGCGGCCCATCACAACGGCTGGATTACTCTCGATCGCGCCCTCACGTGAAAGGTATCGCAAGTAAGACCGTATTGCGCTGAGTTTCCTCGCGACGCTGCTTGGGCTCAGGCCCTTGGTCTGAAGCATGGACAGGAACTTCCGTATGGCGCCGACTCCGATCCGGCGCGGGTCATCCTCGTCGATGCCCAGCCGTTCGCAGAATGCTATGAATTGCGCGACATCTCTAGTGTAAGCGTCGACAGTCCTGGGGGACAGATTACGCTCCGACTCAAGGTGCCGGGCGAAACTATCAGCCCAACTCATGTTCGCTCCTCCCACCTAGGTGTTCGTCTATGAACTCGGCGAGGGCCGTCCGCGCATCGCTTATCTGACGCGCTCTCCTTTCGGCTCGCCGAACGTGGTTGCCGGGCGCCGGCAGCAAGCCGAAGCTGATGTTCATCGGCTGATATGTGCCGGCCGCGGGCGTAGATACATGCGAGCAGAGGGCGCCTATGGCCGTCTGACTCGGAAATACGATCTGTTCTGCTCCTTGCGCCATACGGGCGGCATTGATCCCTGCAACAAGGCCTGAAGCGGTGGATTCGAGATAGCCCTCTACCCCCGTGATCTGCCCTGCGAAAAACACTCTTGGAACGCTCTTCAGGGAAAACGTGGGCGCGAGGTGTGCCGGGCCGTTGATGTATGTGTTCCTATGCATCATGCCGTAACGCGCGAACTCAGCTTGCGCAAGCCCCGGTATCATACGGAATACTCGTCTCTGCTCAGGCCTGGTAAGCCTGGTCTGGAAACCCACAATGTTGAACAGCGAGCCCGGGGCATTCTCGCGCCTGAGCTGCACTGCAGCGTAAGGACGTTTTCCAGTTCGCGGGTCGATCAACCCCACGGGTTTTGCGGGGCCGAAGCGAAGAGTGTCGCGCCCGCGGCGAGCCAACTCCTCTACGGGCATGCACGCTTCGAATAGGCGCATGGATTCGAACTCGTGCATCTCGGTTACTTCTGCCGAAACCAGGGCCTGCCAGAACGAATCGTATTCGGCCTGATTCATGGGGCAGTTAACATAGTCGGCGTCGCCTTTATCATACCTAGAAGCCCAAAAAGCCACCTCGAAGTCAATGGAAGCCCCGTCGACTATGGGTGCGGCTGCGTCGAAGAAGTGCAGGTGTTCGTCGCCGAGGAAGCGCGCTATGTCGGCTGCGAGCGCAGGCGAAGTGAGCGGACCTGTGGCTATGACGACGATTCCGCCGTCAGGTATGTGCCGCGCTTCCTCGCGGACTATCTCGATCTGAGGTACGGATGCTATTTCCTCCGTCACTCCCGCTGCAAACAGCGCTCGGTCGACTGCAAGGGCCTGCCCTGCCGGCACGCGCGTCGCGTCGGCGCATCGCATGATCACAGATCCCAATGCGCGTAGCTCCTCCTTGAGAAGGCCCGACGCAGTGCCTTCTCTGTCGGAACCGAGGGAGTTGCTGCACACAAGCTCAGCGAAACGGGAGGTTGAGTGAGCCGGGGTGTTGACCTCCGGGCGCATCTCAACCAGCCTCACTCGAGCCCCGAGGCTTGCGGCCTGCCACGCCGCCTCGCTGCCGGCCAAACCCGCCCCTATTACAGTGATCTCATTCGGCAACCGTGCTCGCCTCCGGCCCGCCCGCGCCACGTCCCTCCTGTTCTTGAGCCCACTCGTGACCACACTTGGGGTTGGCGCACTTGTACTTGACCCCAGCGCGCACCCGCCTGGAAGTAGTGAAAGATGCACACTTGGGGCAGACAACACCAGATGGGGGGTTCCATGACACGAACTCGCACTCCGGGTATCGGGCGCACCCGTAGAACACCCGGCCTTTCTTGCTGCGCCTCTGCACCATGTCGCCGCCGCACTCTGGGCATTTAGCATCGACCTTGCGGGTTATGCTCCTGCGGTAGGTGCACTCGGGGTAGCGTGGACAAGCGATGAACTTACCGAACCTACCTGCCTTAATGACCAGCTTGGCTAGGCCGCACTCAGGGCAATCCTCGTCAGTGGGTTCATCCGCGATGACCACGCGCTCCGCCACGGCGTCCGCCTCCCGGAGCCTTTCGGAAAATGGTTTGTAGAATTTGTCGGTTATCTGCACCCAATCCGATCGCTTCTCCTCGATTTCATCGAGCTCACCTTCCATTGAGGCCGTGAACTCCAGATTGACCACCGTCGGAAAATGCTCGCTGAGAAGATCGCACACGGCCAATCCTACGTCGGTGGGCTTGAAACGTTTCTGCTCCAGCGTAGCGTATTCGCGCTTGCGAATAGTATCGATTATGGGCGCGTACGTACTGGGCCTTCCTATCCCGTGCTTCTCCAGTTCCCGGACTAAAGTAGCCTCGGTGAACCTTGGCGGTGGTTGGGTATGGTGCTCCTCGGGGGCAAGCTCAATAAGGGTCAACTTCTGCCCCGCCTCGAGCGCTGGCAGCGCTTGGTCACGCTCATTCTTATCGTCGTCTCGCCCTTCCGTGTACAGTACGCTGAACCCGTCGAACTTCATCACCTGCCCGGTAGCGCGGAAGACGTGCCTCGTACCGCCTGCGCCTGCGTCAATATCGATGGTTGTGGCGTCGTACACCGCATTCGACATCTGGCTGGCCATGAAGCGCGACCATATGAGCTTGTAAAGCCTGAGCTGATCGCGGCCGAGACTGCCCGATAGGCTCTCGGGATTCCGATCGATCCGTGTTGGCCTGATGGCCTCGTGAGCATCCTGGGCGCCCTTCTTGGACTTATAGACTCGGGGTCGCTCAGGCAGATAGCTTTGGCCGTATCTGGCCTTGACGAAATCACGCGCCGCCGCCTGCGCCTCGTGGGATATCCTTGTTGAGTCGGTACGCATGTATGTAATGAGCGCCACGTGCCCTTCGCCCGCTACCTCAACACCTTCGTACAGCTGCTGTGCAATGGACATCGTTCGTCTGGCGGAGAAGCCTAGTTTCCTAAAGGCCTCTTGCTGCATAGTACTGGTTGTGAACGGAGGCGACGGCTTTCTGGCCTGCTCCTTGACTGTCACCGACTTGACGACATATTCAGCGCCTTCCAACTCGCCCACGATTCTGTTGACATCCTGGCTCGACATGCGCCCTTCAACTGGGGGCATCAGCCTGGCAAGGAATCTCCTGCCTCGAGCGCCCGGCGAAAGCGTGGCGGCGAGTGTCCAATACTCCTCCACGACAAACTTCTGTATCTCACGCTCGCGGTCACAGATCAGCTTGAGGGCGGATGACTGCACTCGCCCGGCCGACAGTCCTCGCCGAACCTTGCGCCAGAGGAACGGGCTGAGGTTGTAGCCCACCAGCCTGTCAAGCACCCGTCTGGCCTGCTGCGCGTCTACCCTTGCCATGTCGACGGGCCTGGGTTTCTTGAGCGCATTCCGAACTGCGCTCTCAGTGATCTCGTTGAACTCGATCCTGCAGTCTGACGCCGGATCGATTTTGAGTATGTGCGCCAAGTGCCAGGAAATGGCTTCACCTTCGCGGTCGGGGTCAGTGGCAAGAAGGACCTTATCAGCCTTTTTTGCAGCCTCCCTCAGCTCGCGGATGACATCCCCCTTGCCCCGGATGTTTATGTACTTGGGAGTGTAGCCGTTCTCCACGTCCACTCCCAGTTTGCTCTTGGGCAGGTCCCTGACATGACCGATGGACGCCTTGACTGTATACTGTCGCCCCAAGAACTTTGACAGAGTCCTAACTTTGGCCGGTGACTCCACGATAACGAGAGTCTTCCCCATGCGGCCACCTCCAACGTTCGATGTCACGAACAGTTTAACCCAGGGCACATGCGAGGTCAACAATGCCTCCGGCTGTATCGCAGGCCGGCGCCGCGCACGATAAGCCCTGCAACCTCCAGACGCGAGAGCGAGGTTAGCACATCGCGCGCGGGCATTGGCAGCGCCAGATGGATGTCTTCAAACGACGTGTCAGACCGAACTGCCTCTAGTACCGCTGCGTCTACCGGCCCGAGATTCTGCCCTCGCCCGGCATTCCCAGGGTCTGGCAACGTCACCGGTACACCTGCGGCCGCCAGCTCCTCGAGGAATCTCCGTGCACCGATCACAGGGCGCGCTCCATCGTATATGAGGGCGTTAGTTCCTGCCGAGGTAGGTCGGTTGATGTCGCCGGGTACAGCGAAGACATCGCGGTTGTGCTCCGTCGCGAAGGTCGACGTGACCAAGGCGCCGCTTCTGGCCCCCGCCTCCACCACGAGGCACGCATGAGCCATACCGCTAATGACCCGATTGCGCGCGGGAAACGTGCCGCGAGACGCCGGATAAGTCATGTGAAACGGTGACACAATGCAGCCCGACTGCGTCACTTCCCGTGCCAAACACTCGAGCCTCGACGTCATCTGGTACGCAAGCCCCGCGCCGATCACGCCCGCGGTCACCCCTCCGGCCTCAATCGCCCCTCGATGCGCTGCAGAATCAACGCCTCTTGCCATGCCGCTGACCACGCCGGCGCCCGCCGCCGCCAGCTGACGCGAGAGGTATCTCGCGGCGCCTGTTCCGTAGGATGTAGCCGACCTAGACCCGACCACCGCTATCCACGGCGCCTCCACTAGCGACGTCCTGCCCATCACGTATAGCACGGCCGGAGGATCGTAGATCCGGCGAAGCAAGGGCGGGTACTCCTGGCTCGGCAAGGCGACGACCCTGGCTCCATGCCTCGACGCCAGCTCAATTTCGGCCTGCCCTGCTCCCACTATGTCAAGCGCCGACGACGCGAACCTCCAAGCTTCACTACTCACGAAAGCCGGGCGTTTCGCGCCTCGGGTCGCAGCGCGCGCTGCCGCCTCGGCCGTTTCGAACTCCATGAGCAGGCGCCATAGAGTACGCGGACCTATCCCCGGGCACATGTGCCAGAAGACCCACGCAGCGAGCTCGGCATCGCGAGGTTCGGGCACGTCATCCCATGTTATATCCGATTTCGCGTCATCCATATGACAACATCGCCTGCGGCTGCAAATCCAAAGCCCTATACTGCAGGGCCTCCAACACGTGCCCGTCTTCCACGCTGTCGGCGCCGTCAAGATCGGCTATGGTCCTCGACACCCGGATCAGCTTGTGGTAAGCCCGGGCCGACAGGGCCATTTTGTCGACTGCGTCCAGCAGCAGCCTGCGTGCCGCCGGGGCTAGACGGGCCACGCTCTCGATTTGCCTGGGCCCAATAGCCGAGTTGGTGAATCCCTTCCGACCGAAGCGCCCTCCCTGGCGCGCCCTTGCGCGCTCAATCTCTTCACGCACGGCGTCGGACGTAAGGACTGCAACGGGCCTCTCAAGATCGATCCGCCTAACACGGGGCACTTCTATCTGAATGTCGATACGGTCGATCACCGGACCGGCCAGCCTGCGTCGGTAACGCATCAAGGACGCGCCCTGACAGACGCATGCCCGTTCAGGGTCTCCGAGGTAGCCGCAGGGACAGGGATTCGCCGAGGCAATCAGCATGAACCGAGACGGGAAGCTGACTCGGCCGTGGGAGCGGGACACTACGATGAACCCGTCTTCCATGGGGCCTCTGAGGCTCTCGATAACCTGTGGCCTAAACTCGCAGAACTCATCAAGATACAGAACGCCTCTGTGCGCCAAGGTCACTTCGCCGGGCATGGGAGGGTTTCCGCCTCCTAGCATGCCCGCGGGGCTCACGGTGTGATGGGGACGGCGGAACGGACGCTTGCTGGCGAGGCCATCGGGGGATACTGTGCCGGTGATACTCTGAATGCACGTGACCTCCAACGCCTCGTGCTCATCCATTGCCGGCAGAATAGATGGCACGCACGATGCAAGCAACGTCTTTCCGCCTCCCGGAGGGCCCACCATTATCAGGTTATGGCCGCCTGCTACTGCTACCTGGATTGCTCTGATCCCTGCGTCTTGCCCCACGACCTGGTCGAAATCGCATGAGCCGATTGACTCG
>Ga0116189_1000528_pt1 | contig 35251 bp, 29 predicted proteins | sample AD_JPNTR3_MetaG_FD_89895 | JGI IMG/M metagenome (GOLD analysis project Ga0116189, IMG submission 89895) | Active sludge microbial communities of municipal wastewater-treating anaerobic digesters from Japan - AD_JPNTR3_MetaG | ecosystem: Engineered > Bioreactor > Anaerobic > Digestate | place... | reverse complement strand
GGCCATGGCGTCGCTGCGTCCGAATGTTTTTCCGGCTGTGGAAAATCCCAAAGCCGGCGCGGTCACCAAGGTTGACGTCGCCGTTGACGCGCCCAAAACGAAGGTTCTGGAAGTGCAGAAAGACACCAGCGGCAAGGTGGATCTAACCGAAGCCACCATCATTGTGTCCGGCGGCCGCGGCATGAAGGGGCCGGATGAGTTCAAGATTCTGGAAGAGCTGGCTGACGTGCTCAAAGGTACCGTCGGCGCTTCCCGCGCGGCGGTGGATGCCGGCTGGCGTCCGCAGAAAGACCAGGTCGGACAGACCGGAAAGGTTGTGTCCCCCAACCTGTATATCGCCTGCGGCATTTCCGGCGCGATTCAGCACCTGGCGGGCATGAGTTCTTCCAAGTGCATCGTGGCGATTAACAAGGATGCGGAAGCTCCGATTTTTGCGAAAGCGGATTTTGGCGTCGTCGATGATCTCTTCAAGGTCGTTCCCGAACTGACCGCTGTCTGCAAGAAAATGTTGGCGTAAAAAATGGACTCAAAGCTGAAGGCCGAAGATCCAATCTTCGGCCTCAGCCATATTCCCTTTCAGTTTAAACGCCTTCAGTCTAAATATCTAATTTTGGAGGATCCATGGAACACAATATTAGCCCAATAGGAATAGGAAACGAAGGACGTCAGGTCTTCTGGAATGCCGAGAGTTTCGAGCCTTTCCTTTTTCTTTTTACCGCTGTGGCCCTGGCCATCTTTGCCTATGGCGTCTGGCGCCGCTGGAAAATGTGGAAGGCCATCGGCAAGGAAGAAATCCGCTGGGATCAGATTCCCGAAAGACTGAAATCATTGCTCATGAACGGATTGCTGCAGGTCAGGACATGGAAAGACGCGTATCCGGGCATCATGCACGGTTTGATCTTTTTCGGTTTCTTTGTTTTGATTTTTGGAGCCGCATTTGATGCCGGCGAATTCCATATCACGGAACCCCTGTTCAGTTGGGCGTTTCTGCGCGGCAGTTTTTATCTCGGATTTTCATTCCTGATGGATCTCTTCGGCTTGTTTGTCTTGATCGGCGTGTTAATGGCGGCTTTCCGTCGTTACATCCAAAAGCCCGATCGTCTGGGCTATAAGGGTCAATCCGACAATCAGGCGGATGACGCCATCGCACTGCTTTTGATCGGCGGCATTATCGTCACCGGGTTCATCATTGAGGCGCTGCGGATTCACGCAACCCTAATGGAGGGAATCGGTCCCGATAGCGTGACTCCGAACTGGGAAAAAGTTTCTTTTGTCGGCTGGAGCATCGCTTCGGCGTTCAACGGCATGGATGTCGAAACCACGAAGCTGTGGCACAAAATCTCCTGGTGGACGCACACCTTTATCGCTCTGGGGTTCATCGCCTATATCCCCTATTCCAGACTGCTGCACATCATTACCACGCCGGCCAATCATTTCCTGGCGTCGCTCAAGCCGACCGGTTATGTCGAGCCGATTCGTGATTTTGAAAACGCGGAATCCTTCGGTGTTTCCAAGCTCGAAGAATTCACGTGGAAACAGATTTTTGATTCGGATGCCTGCACGAAGTGCGGACGCTGCCAGAACGGCTGTCCGGCGTATCTGACCGGCAAGCATTTGTCTCCCAAGAAGCTTATTCAGGACATCAAGACCCATTGGGAGGAAAAAGCCGCGGCCGCAATGGCCAAGCCGGCCGCTGATGCTTCGCAGGCCGCTGAAGCCGCTCCCGCTGAAACCGCGGAAGGCGCCGCGACGGAAAAAGCTCTCATCGGCGATGTGGTTGACCTCAACGCGGTGTGGGATTGCACCAATTGTATGTATTGTATGGAGAACTGCCCGGCCATGATTGAGCATGTGCAGAAAATCATCGACATGCGCCGCTACAAGGTTCTGACCGAGGCCGATTTCGCGCCGGAGCTGCAGTTGACCTACCGCAATATGGAAAACAATTCCAACCCGTGGGGCATCGGCGCCCACATGCGCGGGGATTGGGCGAAAGACCTTGGGATTAAAACCCTGGCCGAAGATCCCAATGTGGAATATCTTTTCTATGTTGGCTGCTCCGGTTCGTTTGACGACCGCGGCAAGAAAATATCGGTTGCTTTCGCCAAGGTGCTGCAGGCCGCCGGTGTCAGTTTCGGCATCCTGGGCAATGAAGAAAGCTGCTGCGGCGATTCCGCGATGCGCGGCGGCAATGACTACCTGTTCCAGGCTCAGGCGCAGGCCAATATTGAAGTGATGAACGCCTACGGCGTCAAGAAAATCATCACCATTTGCCCGCACGGCTACAACTGCATCAAGAAGGATTATCCAAATTTCGGCGGCAATTATGAAGTCTATCACCACACGGAAATCATTGCCGATCTGATTGCCAAGGGCAAGATCAAATTCACCCAGCCGGTTCAGGGAACCTTCACGTATCATGATTCCTGCTTCCTCGGTCGCTACAATCAGGTTTACGATCAGCCCAGAAACATTCTCACAGCCATATCCGGCGTGAAACTGGTCGAGATGTCCAGCAATCATGCCAAGAGCTTCTGCTGCGGAGCCGGTGGAGCGAGAATGTGGATGGAGGAACACGGTGACCGCATCAATAACGCGCGGACCGATCAGGCGATCGCCGCCGGAGCCGACACGGTTGCAGTCGGCTGTCCGTTCTGCCTGACGATGATTTCCGACGGCATCAAAGACCGCCAGAAAACGGAATCCATGGTTGCGCTGGACATCGCCGAAATCGTCTGCAAGGCGATGGGTCTGGAAGAAGTCAAGGAACCCGTTGATGTCTGCGCCACGTAAGCGTTTTGGAATATTGTAGAAAAGTCAGTTTATCAAAGCCCCGTCTGAAATCAGGCGGGGCTTTTTTGTTGCAAAAAAACAAAAAAATGTTTTAATGTTTATCCAGCCGAGGTATATAATCAAAAAGTAAAAAAAGATAAGGAGGGAAATTTTATGGCGGAGACTTCGATCTATTTGAGCAAGCCCTGGTTGAAATCCTATGAAAAAGGGGTTCCGGAAAGTATCAATTATGAAAATGTCACGATGCCGGAATATCTGGAGAAATCAGCGAAAGAATTCGCCGATGATCCGGCCATGGTGTTTGTCGGCTATACGCTGACCTACCGCCAGTTCAAGGACCAGGTGGATCGTTTCGCTGCCTGTCTGACGGATTGGGGCATCAAAAAAGGCGACGCGGTGGCTATTCTGTTGCCAAATTCCATTCCGTGCGTCGTGGCTTTCTACGCCATTTTGAAGATCGGCGCCATCGTGGTCATGAATAACCCTCTTTATTCTGATCCGGAATTGGAACATCAGTTCAATGATTCTGGATCCAAGGTGCTCATCACCCTGGATGCTCTGACAGGGCGTATGGTGAAATTACGGCCCAAAACAAAAATCAAGCAAATCGTTTATACGAGCGTCGGCGATTTTTTGAATCCGATTAAACGGTTTTTGGGCAAGAAGCTCAAAAAGTTTCCTTATGCCGATGTTGCGCCGGCGCCCGATGTCTATCACTGGAAAGACATCATTGTTAAATATCCGCCCAATCCCCCGAAAGTGGCACTGACCTTTGATGACATTGCCATGTACCAGTACACCGGCGGCACCACCGGCGTTTCCAAGGGCGTGATTCTCACGCACGGGAACTTGAGCAAGCAGGTTCAGCAGATAAACGCCTGGTTTCCCGGCTTCACCCGCGGCAAGGAGGTGATGCTCGGCGCTCTGCCGTATTTTCACGTTTTCGGGATGTCCTGCTCCATGAACCTGAGCGTTTATATGGGATGGAATCAGATCCTGATTCCGAGGCCGCAGCCGGAGCCCCTGCTGGAAGCCATCCGCACGTACCGGCCCACCTTCACGCCGCTGGTGCCCACGATGTACATCGGCATGCTGAACCATCCCGATTTGAAAAAGACGGACATGAGCTGTATCAAGGGGGCTTTTTCCGGGAGCGCTCCGCTTCCCGTCGAAGTCATCCACGAATTCCAGAAACTCACGGGGGCCTACATTTCGGAAGGCTTCGGGATGACAGAGACCTGTCCGGTCACGCATATGAATCCGTTCAGGGGTAAGCAAAAAGTCGGCAGCGTCGGTCTGCCCTGCTCGGACACGCTGGCGAGAATCGTGGATTTGAATGACGGGGTTACCGATATGCCCGTCGGCCAGCCCGGTGAACTGATTGTGAAAGGACCGCAAGTGATGAGAGGCTACAAGGGCATGCCGGAGGAGACCGCCAATGTTTTGAAGGACGGCTGGATGTACACCGGCGATATCGCCACGATGGACGAAGAGGGTTATTTCTACATCGTGGACCGCAAGAAGGATATGATCATCTCCGGCGGCTACAACGTTTACCCGCGGGATATTGACGAAGTCTATTACACGCATCCCAAGGTGGCTGAAGCCTGCGCGATCGGCATTCCCGACCCGAAACGCGGCGAAAATGTCAAGCTGTTTATTGTGCTGAAGGAAGGCGAGACGGCCACCGCGGAAGAAATGATTGAATACGGCAAGACTCGTCTGGCCACCTATAAACTGCCGGTGGAGGTCGAATTCCGCAAAGAATTGCCGAAGACCAACGTCGGCAAGATTCTGCGCAAGGAGTTGCGCGCCGAGGAACTGAAGAAAAGGAAAGGCAATTAATGATCGCTGAAAAGGCGATTGTTGAACGATTAAAAAAAACATCGCAGAGGAAAATTATGGAGTATAAAAACATTCTTTTTAGCGTGGAGGAAGGTATCGCGACGGTCACCTTCAACCGGCCGAAGGTGCTCAACGCGATGAATTACGAAGTCATGTCGGAGTTGCTCGATGCCGTGACCGTTTGTGAAAAGGACGAGAGTGTCCGGGCGCTGATTCTTACCGGCGCGGGCGAAAAGGCGTTTGTGGCGGGGGCCGACATTTCGCAAATGCAGGACAGCTCGGTGCTGGAGATTCAGAAAATGATGGAACTGGGGCACCGCACCCTGCGACTGATTGAAACCATGCCCAAACCGTCCATTGCGGCGGTCAACGGCTTCGCTTTGGGCGGCGGGACGGAAATCGCGCTGGCCTGCGATATCCGGTTCGCGTCGGAAAAAGCAACGTTCGGCCAGCCGGAAATTCTCATCGGCATCATCCCCGGCTGGGGCGGGACCCAGCGGCTGCCGCGCCTGGTCGGCATGGGCATCGCCAAGGAGATGATTCTGGGCGGCGGCCAGATTACCGCCCAGCGGGCCTATGAAATCGGCCTGGTCAACCGGGTGTGTGTGCCGGAAAAGTTGATGGAGGAAGCCCGGGCCTTCGCGCTGAAGCTGGCCAAACTTCCGCCGTTTGCGCTGAAGATGGCCAAGAACGCGATGAACTACGGTTTCGACATGTCTCTGGACAATGCCAACAAGCTGGAAATCAGCTGCATCGCGCAGTGTTTCAGCACGCAGGATCAGAAAGAAGGGATGAGGGCGTTTCTGGAAAAAAGGAAACCGAACTTTATCGGCAAATAAAAGTCAAGATTCAGCGTTTCGAATTCGCAATTTTTTAACAAAAATCCGAAGCGCTGATTTTTTTCATCAAACCGGCCGTCGTTGCGGCCAGTCCAGACGCTTTTCGATATGCCGCGCGGAGAGATGACCCTTCAGCAGGCTTTTTTCGCGTGGCTTTTCCCAAGAGGAATCAGACGTGAAGAAGGAATGGCTGTTGACGCTCGGGATTATTGCCCTGACCGCTTTTGTGACGCTGGGTATCCTCCGGCTTTACGCGCCGAATCTTTTGGGCATCAACCGGGACCTGCAACTTGTCCGGGTCGCTAGGGAAGTGCCGCCGTTTTTCGACAATGTGTTCAGAAAAGAGGATTACCAAAGCGCCGAAATGACCGTTCAGGATCCCTACATCAAGCGCGGCCGTCCGCTTTTCAACGCGGAATTCGGCGTGGGGCAGGGTCCCCACGATATTCTGGGATTTCGTAACCGCGCGGTTCCAGACATCGTGGATATTGTCGTCATCGGTGACAGCATGACCTACGGCTACAACGTCGTTCTGGCGAAGAACTGGCCCAGCCGGATGCGGGAGGCGCTGGACCGCAAAAAGCCGGTTGTTTACAATATGTCGGTGGCCGGATGGGGCGCCGCCGAGTATTTGGCGATTTTCAGCAAGGCGCTTGTGTTTCGGCCCGAAGTCGTGGTCGTCGCGTTTTACTCCGGCAATGACGCGCTCGAAACATTTCAGCAGGCTTACGGGAATCCTTATTATTCCTTTTTGCAGACCACTCCCGGCCTGAAAATGGAGGATATTCCCCGAGTCGCCTATCCCGCGCCGAAATCCGACTGGTGGCCGGTGAAATTCAGAGACGATGTTTCCACCATCTTTACGCCGAAACTGCGCCATTTGACGGCCAACCAGAAGCACCCGGTGATTCAGGCGGGCTGGGCTGGGATGGTCAAGGCGGCGCAGATCATGGGCCAAGTGGCGCGGGACAATCACGTGAAGCTTGTTTTCACAGTGATTCCAACCAAGGAACTGGTTTACGCGGATAGAGTCAGGGAAGAAGGACTCGCGCCGCCGGATGATTACATCGCGCTGATTCGGGATGAAAGCGAAAACATTCTGTGGCTCAGGGGCGAATTGGACAAGATTTCCGGTGCCGTCTATGTGGATGTGGTCGCGGCCCTGCGGGAAGCGGCAAATCGGGCGACGCCCCTGTATCCTGAAAATATCAACAGCCATCCGGCGGAAGCGGGATATGAGGTGATCGGGCGATCCGTCGCGGAGAAGATTGCTCCCCTGCTTTCCGAGCCGGTTGAGGGAGTGGTGGAACTGCGCCGGGACCGGGAGCCGCGCCGCATTTATCTGGTGCGCAACGGCAAGGCCTGGTTCGTGCCGTCCATGGATATCCTCCGCCAAAACGGGTGGCGGCCGGAAGATATCCGTCCCATAGACGAAAGAAAGTTGATGCGGTTTGAGCTGGCGGGCAATATCGACAACGCCGACCCGGCGCGATTCGGGCCGCGTTAACCGCTTTTCTTTTCGCGGAGCACTCAGACGGTTCCGGATTTTCCTCGGGCGTTTCAGCGGGAGACGATTTCAATGAGCGACGGGTCATAATCCTTTGGCTTTTCGTACCCCAGAAGATTCAAAAGCGTCGCCGCGATGTTGGAAAGCCCTTTTTCTTTCAAATCCGCCATCCGGTATTCGCCCCTGTACAGGGGATCGTAAATGACAAAGGGAACGGGATTGAGCGTGTGGGCGGTCTTGACGGACTTGTTCCCTTTTTTGTCCACCGTGAACATCTGGTCCGCGTTGCCGTGATCCGATGTGACCACGGCGATGCCTTCCAGCTCCCGGATCACGTCCAGCAGCTTGCCGACGCACTCATCCACCGTTTCCACCGCGACGACGGCCGCTTCCATCACGCCGGTGTGGCCGACCATGTCGCCGTTGGGGAAATTGAGCCGGCCGAATCTGTAATTCCCGCTCCTGAGCAGTTTGATGACCTCTTCCGTTATTTCGGCGGCCTTCATCCGCGGGGCTTGATCAAATTCTATCCTGTCCGAAGGAATTTCCACATAGGTTTCGAGAGACTCGTCAATATAGCCGGAACGGTTTCCGTTCCAGAAATACGTGACATGGCCGTATTTCTGGGTTTCGGACACCGCGAAGGTTTTGATCTTCTCCGCGCACAAATACTCACTGATGGTGCGGTCTATCGCCGGCGGCTGAACCAGAAAATGGGGAGGAATATGGGCGTCTCCATCATACTCCATCATGCCCGCGTAGAAAATGTCCGGCAGCGGCCCGCGGTCGAATTCGGAAAAATCCTTTTCCGTGAAGGCCCGTGAAATCTGGATCGCGCGGTCGCCCCGGAAATTGAAAAAAATCACGGCATCGCCGTTGCGGATGGGACCGACGGGTGCTCCGGAACCGTCCACGACGACGAATGAAGGCAGATACTGATCCGTTGCCTGCGGATCTTCCTCGTAGAAGGTTTGGACGGCTGCCGATGCCGACGCGAATGTTCTGCCCTTGCCCAGGACATGGGCTTCCCAGCCGCGTTTGACGATGTTCCAGTCGGAGTTATAGCGGTCCATGGTTGTTGTCATCCGTCCGCCGCCAGAGGCGATGGCGTAATCCAGATGTTTTTCGCCGGAGATTTTCTTGAGTTTTTCCTCCGTGGGTGTCAAGTAATGGAGCGCCGTGCGCTCGCCCACGTCGCGCCCGTCCAGAAGCGCGTGGACTCTGACGCGGGGGAAATTCAGCTCGGCGCACTTATCAATCAGGATGAAAAGCTGGTCAATATGCGAATGCACATTGCCATCCGACAAAAGCCCGATGAAATGAACCGTCCCGCCGTTGCGGGCCCGCGTGGCGATGTTTTTCCAGACGTCGGTCTGAAAAATCGCTCCGGTCTGGAGGGCCTTGTTGACCAGGCGCGCGCCCTGGTCGAAGACGCGTCCGGCGCCGATGGCGTTGTGGCCGACCTCGCTGTTGCCCATATCCTCGTCGGAAGGCAGCCCGACGGCCGTACCGTGCGCCTTCAATTGCGTGTACAGGCCGGATTGGAACAGCTGATCGAGATGGGGCGTGCGCGCCAGATGGACGGCGTTGGATTCGTCGTTTTTGCCGATACCGATGCCGTCCATGATGATGAGCAGCAGGGGGCCCTTCCTTCCGTGAAAAGATTTTAGCTTGTCGAGATGTAAAGACATGCGTGGATTTCCTCCTGTTTCTTGCGGTTACTTTATAGGAAAAAAGGATGGACGGTCAAGAAAAGAAATGCCTCTAAGCGGCAGCGGCCGCTGTAAGCATCAAAACTCTGATGAAATATGAGAGATCCTTTTGGAAAACCCGCTGGCGTGCCGGGCCGGATTCTGATAGATGTTTTTACAAGTCAAAAAATTCAGGGAAGGTTTTTGATGAGATGAGGGACTTCAAAGGAAATTCCTCCCGCGTCGATGATTTTTTGAATTCCTCCCGGGTCTTCGGCGTGTATGTCGTCGAGTTCGCCATCAAGGCCGCCTTGCTGGCGGCGGGGATTGGCGCCTATCTATGGGCGCCGGAAAAGCTCGATGTGCACACGCAATTCGGCCTCAGCGCCGGTGTCAGCCTGATCAATCTGATGTGGGTGCTTATTTTTTTGAGCATGCTGCAGAAGTTTTTTCCTCAGGCGCTCACCAGCATCGGCAGCCGCAAACAGTTTCGTGAGCTTTTTCATCTTCCGCCCGTGGAAAAATTTCTGGGCAAGGATCTGGCGGATTTGAGCGATGCCGTATTCAGCACCGAATTTTTTCAGGGCAGTCCCAATTACGCGGTTCTGCTTGAAGAAAAGAGGGCGCTTAATAAAGGGGCCCTGCTGGTTTTACTGGCGTGGTCCGCTCTCAATTTGTTTATCGGCGCGCTTTATTTTATGGAGGTCATTGATCAGGGAGCCCTGGTGCTAGTCAGTATGTTTTACTTTCTGGCCGACATGATTTGTGTCCTGATTTACTGCCCTTTTCAGAAGATTTTCATGAAAAACCGCTGCTGCGTGACCTGCCGCATTTTCAACTGGGACAGCATGATGGTCTGCACGCCCCTGCTGTTCCTTCCCAGCTGGTTTTCCTACACACTTTGCGCTTTGGCGCTCGTTATCCTGATCCGCTGGGAAATTGTGTTCAACCGCCACCCCGAGAGATTCAGCGAACGGTTCAATCTCAATCTGCGATGCGCCGGATGCCGGGAAAAGCTCTGTCGGATGAAGAACATCAATCATTCGGAATGAATGGAAAAATAAAAAAAGGCGGATAGCTCCGCCTTTTTTTGTTGTTTTTATAAAATTCGTTTAAACCTTTTCTAGAATCATGGACATACCCTGGCCGCCGCCGATGCACAGCGACGCCAAGCCGCGCTTGAGATTTTTCTTTTTCATTTGCATGGCCAGCGTGTAGGTGATTCGCGCGCCGGAACAGCCGATGGGATGGCCGATGGAAACAGCGCCGCCATTGATATTGCACTGTTCAACGCCGACTTCCAGCTCCTTCATACAGGCCAGCGCCTGAACCGCGAAGGCTTCGTTGAGTTCAAAGAGATCAATGTCTTTGATGGTCAGAGTGAGTTTTTTGAGAAGCTTGCGCGTCGCCGGAATTGGTCCCAATCCCATATAAGCCGGGTCGACGCCGCCGCTGGCAAAGCCGACAATTTTGGCCAGCGGACTGAGTTTGAGTTCCCGGGCCTTGTCCGAGCTCATTACCAGCACGGCCGCGGCGCCGTCATTGATTCCGGAGGCGTTTCCGGCCGTCACCGTACCGTCTTTTTTGAAAACCGTCGGCAGTTTGCTCATTTTTTCAAGGGAGGTGTCCATCGGACGCTCATCAACCTTGAAGGTTTTAGGGTCGCCTTTTTTCTGAGGGATGACAACAGGCACGATTTCATCGGCCACCGCGCCGGAAGCGTTGGCCGCCCGCGCGCGCTGGTGGCTGCGGAAACCGAATTCATCCTGCTGTTCGCGCGTGATTTTGTACAAGGCGGCGATGTTTTCCGCGGTCACGCCCATGTGATAGCCGTTGAAAATTTCATAGAGGCCGTCGTAAACCATCAAGTCCGTCATCTGGGCGAAGGGCATGCTCATGCGGTATCCCCAGCGCGCCTGCGGCACGGCAAAGGGCGCGTTGCTCATCACTTCCATGCCGCCGGCCACGACAATTTCCGCCTGGTCCGAGAGAATCGCCTGGGCGGCCAGGGCAATCGCTTTCATGCCCGAGGCGCACACCTTGTTGACGGTGTAGGCGTTGGTTTCTTCCGGCAGACCCGCGAAGATGGCGGCCTGGCGGGCGACATTTTGTCCCTGACCTCCCTGGAGCACGTTTCCCATGATGACTTCGTCAATATAGACAGGCGTCAGGGACGAGTCGTAGTCGTAATGTTTTTTGTTGATTTCCGTCATTTCGAAACCACCCAGAGCGTCGGGGCGGCAGCTTTTGACGAAATCATCGGTTGACGGTCTCAATCCCGCTCGTTTGAGCGCTTCTTTGATGACCAGGGCGCCGATATCCACGGTTTTGACGTCTTTGAGCGAGCCTCCGAACTCGCCGACCGCTGTTCTGGCCCCGCTAACAATGACTGCTTCTTTCATATTCGACTCCTTTCACATTCTGAAAATATTTTAACACGCGACGTGTTTTTCCGCATGTTTTCTGATCCGTTAAAAAAGCGTGTAGATAAAAGGCGACACGGCCGTGCCTTCCGCCAGAAAAATCAGCGCGCCGATGATGAGCAGGAATAAAATCACCGGAAGGAGCCACCATTTTTTCCTGACCTTCAGAAAATCCCAGATTTCCCTGATGTCCGACAACATGTTCATGGGTCCGCTCCTTGGGTTTTAAAACAATCGTTCGTAGTCTTCCTTCGTCCGGGTGACGCTTTCCCGGACCTTCCAGTAACTTTTCGCGTTTTTGTCCATTTTCAAGTCCAGAAATTCTTTGCCGGCGACCCTGGCGCTCCAGCTGAGCGGGGTGACGATCAGGTAAAAAAGGCTTGTCAGGATGATCCTCGTCATGACGAATCCCAGCGCCGCCGCGAGGCCCATCCAGGCTTTGTGGAAACCTTTGAGCGCGTTCGGAAAGACGAAACCCGCCAGGTAAAAGGCGGCCGCAGTCAGCAAAGCGGGATAAGCGCAGTCACTGCTTTTCCACGCCAGGAGCAATCCGACGGCGGTGAACACGACACCGAAGGTGATGCCGAATTTCCTGAATTCGGATGTGTCCTGCCGGATGTTTTTGATTTCTTCGCGAAACGACCCGTCAGTCATTTTTGAACGCTTCCTTCCAGACGATGTCTTCGTCCAGCGGTTTTTGCCGCTCTTTGTTCAACAGGTAATTTCCCATCACCAGGCAATCCATGTTTGTTCTCATAAAACAGCGATAAGCGTCTTCGGGACTGCAGACAATCGGCTCTCCGCGGACGTTGAACGATGTATTGATCACCGCGGAACAGCCGGATTTCCTTTCGAAAGCGGCGATCATTTCGTGGAACAAGGGGTGGCTTTCTTTCGTGACGGTCTGCACTCTTGCCGAATAATCCACGTGCGTTACCGCCGGGATGCTGGAGCGGACGACGCGCAGTTTGGCCAGTCCGGCGAGGGCTTTTTCTTCTTCCGTCGGCTCCCTGCGGATGCCTTCCCTGACCGGGGCGACTATTAGCATGTAGGGGCTTTCCCTGTCAATCGCAAAGAGAGCGGATGCTTTTTCCGCCAGCACGCTGGGCGCGAAAGGACGAAAGCTTTCCCGGAATTTGATCTTCAGGTTCATGATTTCCTGCATCCGGGGGGAGCGGGCGTCGCCGATGATGGAGCGGGCGCCCAGCGCGCGCGGGCCGAACTCCATCCGGCCCTGGAACCAGCCGACGGTTTTCTGGTTCGTGATCAGGTCGGCGACGCGCTGAGGCAGTTCTTCGGGGGGGATTTCCTCGAAGGGAATTTCGTTTTGCCGCAGGTACCGCAGGATTTCATCATTGCCGTAGGCGGGACCGAGCAGGGCGGCTTTCATGGAATCCGTCCGGCCGTCCGCCCGCCGCTTCTGCTCCAGGTACTGGTGCCAGACGAACAACGCCGCACCGAGAGCCCCGCCCGCGTCGCCCGCCGCCGGTTGTATCCAGATGTCTTCAAAGGGGCCTTCCCGAAGGATTCTTCCGTTGCCCACGCAGTTGAGCGCCACGCCCCCGGCGAGACAGAGATTTTTCTGCCCCGTTTCTCGATGGATGTGACGCGCCATCCGCAACATGATTTCCTCCGTGACTTCCTGAATGGAACGAGCCAGGTCCATATGTCTTGGAGTGATTTCGCTTTCCGGTTTCCGCGGCTCTCCGCCGAAGAGTTTTTCAAATTTCCTGCCGACCATGGTCATGCCGGTGCAGTAGTTGAAATATTTCATGTTCAGCCGGAAGGATCCGTCCTCCTTTAAATCGATAAGCTCATTGAGAATCGCGTCCTTGTATTTGGGTTCCCCGTACGGCGCCAGGCCCATCACCTTGTATTCCCCGGAATTGACCTTGAATCCCAGGTAGTAAGTGAAGGCGGAATAAAGCAGCCCCAGGGAATGGGGAAAATGGATTTCGGAAAGAACGCGGATGCGGTTGTTTTCCCCGATGCCGTAGCTGGTCGTCGTCCATTCGCCGACGCCGTCAATCGTCAAGAACGCCGCTTCGGCGAAAGGCGAGGCGAAAAAAGCGGCGGCGGCATGCGATTCATGATGCTCCGGAAAGATGATTTTTCCATCGTAATCCAGATGCTTTCTAATGAAAGCCCTCATCCATAATTTTTGTTTCATCCAGAGGGGCATGGCCATCAAAAACGAGCGAAGGCCGGACGGCGCGAAGGCAAGATAGGTCTCCAGAATCCGCTCGAATTTCAGGAAGGGTTTTTCATAAAAGGCGACATAGTCCAGCGCGTCAGAAGAAATGCCTCCCTCCTTCAGACAGTAACGAATCGCGTTTTGAGGAAAGGAAAAGTCGTGTTTTTTGCGGGTGAAGCGCTCCTCCTGCGCCGCGGCGATGATTTCCCCGTCGCGCACCAGACAGGCCGCGCTGTCGTGATAGAATGCCGATATGCCCAAAATATTCATGCTCAACCCGATGCCTCAGGACGTGCGTCCTTGATAACATATTCATAAAACGATTAAAACCCCATTATTTAACTTCGTTCCCTGCGCCCCTGCCAAAGACGGAGAGACTTTTTGTTTTTTGCTTGCCAGAGCCGTTCTTTTCATCTATAATCCGCCCCAAAACAAATCAGGCGGCGCAATCGTGGTTGTGGCCGGAAACAAGCAATGAATCGATGGATTTTCATGAAGGAGGAAAAAATGAAAAAAGTATTGATCGCGATGATGATGGTCTTATGTTTAGGCGTTTTGACATCTTTTGCGGCGCCGCTGAAGGTCGGGGACAAGATGCCCAATTTTACGCTGAAAGACGCTTTGGAAGATAAGGAGTACAGCTTAAGTTCGCCCGAATACGCCAACAAGGTGGTCTACATCGTTTACGCGAGCTCCAGTTCCGCGGACGACAATGATCATGTCACCGCCGCGCTGAACGCCAATCCGGATATCATCCGGCTCAAGAGCGAGAAGAAATACATTGGATTGGGAATCGGGAATCAGAAAGACAGCCCGGTGCCGAACTTCATGATCAAGATGATTTCCAAGCGGAAACAGAAAACCAGCGGCGCGGTGATTCTGCTGGATCCGGATTTTACCATCGGCAATATTCTGGGATTGGAATCTCCGCATAAAGGCGCCGTGTCGGTTCTGGTGGATAAAAACAGAGTCATCCGCTACATTTATGACGGCAAAACGCCCGCAGAAAATATTCCGAAGATTGTTGAACTGATCAAGAAATATTCGGAGTAGGACATATCGTTTCCCAAACATCGCCCCCTCAATTTCCTGACCGGGGGATTGAGGGGGAATGTTTGTCCGGGGAAAATTGATTTTTGAGAAAACACTTTTTGAAACTTGGGGCCCATGGTGGAGATTATTAACGGCAATAAGATAGCGCGCGAAATTCTTGAGGAGATTCGTCGAAAAACGACGGATCTGAAAAATCGGATGGGCCTGGTGCCCGGATTGGCCGTTGTGCTGGTCGGAGAAGATCCGGCATCGAAAGTTTACGTGCGGAAAAAAGCCCAGGCCTGCGCGGAGGTCGGATTTCTTTCACGTGAATTTAAACTGGCTGCCGATACCAGCGAAGAAAAGCTGCTCGGCATTATCCGCGAATTAAATGACGATCCGCTCATTCACGGCATTCTGGTTCAACTGCCCCTGCCCGGGCACCTCTCGACGGAGAGGATTATCGCGGCCGTTGACCCGCGCAAGGACGTGGACGGATTTCATCCTTCCAACGTCGGTTGCCTGATGACCGGCGCGCCGTTGTTTATTCCGTGCACGCCGCGCGGCATTATGGAATTGCTGAACCGTTCCGGCATCGAACCAGCTGGCAAGGAAGCCGTTGTCGTCGGACGCAGTAATATTGTCGGCAAGCCGGTTGCGCTTCTGCTTCTGGCCCGGCATGCGACGGTGACCATCTGTCATTCGAAAACGAAGGATCTTTCAGCGGTGACCCGCCGGGCCGATATTCTGGTGGCAGCCGTCGGCAAGCCGCGGATGATTACGGGAGACATGGTCAAAGAAGGCGCCGCCGTCATTGATGTCGGTGTCAATCGTCTGGATGACGGAAAACTTGCGGGTGATGTGGCCTTTGATGAAGTCGCTCCCAAAGCATCCTTCATCACGCCGGTACCCGGCGGCGTGGGACCCATGACCATTGCCATGCTGATGCAGAACACGCTGGATGCGACGGGGCATGTTTTTTGATCGTGGCCTTGGCATTTCCGAAGAGATCATGAAATCAGCAAGCAATTTTCCGTCCATCTTCCTGCTTTCAGATGATTAATTTTCAAGGGTGCTCTCTTGGAAAATAAGTCAGCCATCCTCTATGATGCCGTCATGTGTGTTTCCTTGCCTCATCGCGATATGGCGTTGAAAGCCATCCGGTCGTTGCAGGTCTTTGCCGCACCGAGAAAAATATTTGTGATTACGGCGCGGCAAAATTTCGCCTTCTTTCAAAGCAAATTGGACAGTCACTTCCCTCTTTGTCTTCTGGATGAGGACAGGGTCATCCAAGACATTACCTTGCGTGTTCTTCAAGATTATTTTGCACGAAGAATCGGCGATATCCGGAGAGCAGGCTGGTATTTTCAGCAGTTTCTGAAAATGTCCGCGTGCAATCTACCCGATCTGGCGGACCATTATCTGATCTGGGACAGCGATACCGTTTTGCTGCAGCCGTTGACGTTTTTTGGCCATGACGGGATCGTGTTGATTAATCCTAAGACAGAACATCACTCCCCTTATTTCACGACGATGCAGAAGCTGCTCGGCATTGGGAAGCAGGTCTCTTTTTCATTCATTTCAGAACATTTGATGATCAAAAAGCAATACATGAAAACTCCTGGATCATTTAAGGGCCGTTGATCCGCGCAAAAGCTGGGTCCTCGTTATTTTGGATGCCATTCCTGAAGAGCCTTTGGGCGCTTCCGGATTTAGCGAATTTGAAACTTATGGCAACTTTGTCGCGTTAAAACATCAGCAAAGCTTCCGATGTCGGTCACTCAAATCAACCCGCTACGGCGCCGAGCTCTATGGAACCGATCCCGATCCGTGTGATCTTTTCTGCCTGATGCTGTTTGGTTATGTGTTTGCGTCTTTCGAATCCTGGCAAACCGTATCAAGGGGAAAGGTTGCCGTAAGGAAAATTTCATCCAGAATCGTTTATGCGTTTTTTTCTTTATTCAATCGCATGACGGGGCGATATCAGATCATGATGGATGCCGCCCGCCAAATCGGCGCGGACGGGAAACAAACAATCAATTGAGATCTTTGCGAAGAAGAAAGAACGGCCGTTTCCATGCGGTTGAAAGGATGGCGTCATTCCAGGATACCGAGAAGACGGAAGACTTTGGCGAAACGGTTTTCCCAAGTGTGTTCCCGCAAAGAGCGTTCATACCCTTTTTTCCTTATCGCTTCCGCTTCAGCCGGATGCGCGAGATAGTATCTTATTTTTTGAATGAGATCAGGCAGGTCGGAATAGGTTAATATTTCTTCCCCCGGCTTGAAAAATTTGTGCAATTCGGGATTGTCTTCGGTCAGATAGAGTCCGCCGCTCATTGGAATTTCGAAATCGCGCCCTTTCAGGCAGTAAGTTTTCTTGTATCCCGCCACGCCGCCGAACCCCAGATTGATTCGGCTGCGGGAGTACAGTTTCACCATGTCCTCCAGCTCCAGCGGACCCGCGGGCCAGCCCGCGCCGTAAACTTTCACATCAATGCCTTGACGGATCAGTGCCTGGATGACGGCGGACCGGTTGCCGTAGCATTGACCGACGAAGGACACGTCAATCGTTTTTTCCAGATTGTAAGGTTTGTGGATTTCCGGATTGGCTCCTTCGGGAAGATAAATCGGCATTGCGCCTTCGACGCAATATTTTATGAGCGCGTCCTGGGTGCTTGTCCAGCAGAGGTCGAAAAAGCGGCAGATGTCGCGAGAGCCGAAAGCGCGTCCGGAGCGAATCTTGCCGACAAAATGTTCTTTGTCGTTGAGAGCCAGATTGATCATCGGAATGCCGAAGGCGCGAAGCGCGGCAAGCGTGTCGGGTTCCACAATTTCACCGGAGACATACATAAACAGCACATCCGCCGGTTCCTCCGTGATCCAGGTCCTGATTTTTTCGATGAGCGCCTCATTCATGAGCGTTTTGTTTTTCTTCCGCCAGTCTTTATTCTGGTGATTGAAATCGCCGCACCAATCGTAGTGGCGCACCGGACCGAATTTGGCCAGCGCCGGCTTGAGCGAATAATTTTCCCAGTTGTAATGATGGTAAATCGCAATGCTTCTGATGTTCCCCGTTGTTCTGGAAGCCAGACGGGGAAAGGTTTCGTGAATCCGGCGGCGGAGAAGGTCTTCATCGGGTATATGCATACCCGCTTTCCGAAATTGTTTCTGATACCATTGCTGCTCCTTCCGGATCTTGCGGCTGTTGTTCCAGATTCGGAAACGGCGACGGTATTTTTTGAAAGGGTCAGTCATTTCTTTTTCCAGAGGCAGTAGAGACGCGCACCGTTGGATTTATCGAGTCGGTTGTTCATCATATTCAAGATATGCCCGGCGTCGATGGCGGGAACGGAGCAGAGTTTCGCGGCGTCGCAACAGACCAGCAGGGCGCCCACCCCCGCCCCGACAAGACACAAATCCGTTTTTCTCGGGATCTTTTGCAGTATCAGCGTTTTGATGCTTTCCCACCGGGTGGCGACGTATTCGCGCGGAATTTCGACAAAGGTCAGCGCGGGCTTGCTGTTTTGCCGGGCGAACCACTCCCGGCAGCTTTGCTCGTTGAAATCGGAATTGAGGATACAGATATTTTTGCCGCAGACAGCCGCGGCAAATTCAGGAGAGCTCAAATAAGCATAGACCACGTAAAAGGGAACATAGTTGTCCGCCGTCAAATGGATTCCCTGTCCATGCAGAAAGTTCAAGAAATCGGCGGCGGTGGAATCACGTTTTTCTTTTCTGAAAAGAAACGGACTTTCGGGGGACGTCTGGGAATTGCCGGGGAAAATCAGGGGCGCGAGAATGCCGGAGGTTGTTAGGTCCTTGAACGCGGCGATATGTTGAGACATGGTTTTTCGAATTGCCTCGAGAGATTCGGCCTGATGATACAGGCCGTTGCACTCTAGACTGGAGCGGTAGAACGCATATTCCCCATCGGCAAAGCGCACGACCGGCAAGGGGATTCGTTGTTGCATGGCGCCCGCCAGGCGCTGATGCAACTGGCGAAGGTACTGATCGCCGGAAAATACCGAATTGGCAAACAGACAACACTCCTCGCGCAAAATGCCCGGGGAACTTACGCGGGCAACCTCTTCATTGTCAATTCCGGTGATGACCAGGCGATCAAATCGAAATTGCCGGCGGAAAATCAATTCTTCAAGATAGCGCGTTTCCTGCAAGACACCCCCTGTCGTTTCGGTTCCTCTCACAAATGGGAAATTTTTTTCAGCTCCTTTCTTGTGGAGGCATTTTCATTTGATGAAATCTTATACAATAACGATGAGGTAAAAACAAACAAATCTATGAAAGGCCGGTTTTTGGCGGTCTGGCTATATCCAGCACCAAACGGTAGCAATGAATTTTGCAATCATGGGTTTTGCGATCGAGGGCAAAGGGGGACGTCAACGCAAGCGTGAACAGGCGATAAAACGCCTTGAGCCGATGAGCACGCCTTAGGCGGGCGATGGTCTGCGGTCTGTAGTGTTTTTCGTAAAAGAGATATTCGGCCTTAAGTTTCTTTTCGAAAATTTCCGGTTCAGGCGTGCTGATTTCGCTCTGTCCGCCCCAGTGGAAGACTTCCGCGTCTTCAATATACCCTATTTCGAACTTTTTTTCCCTGATTCGCCAGGCCAGATCCTGATCCTCGCCATAAAGAAAAAAATCTTCATCGAAGCCGCCGATTTCTCTTAAAAGATCCGTGCGCGCAATCATGAATGCTCCGAGAACGCAGGCGATTTTTCCCGGCAAGCCGGATGCCTCGCCCGACGTGAATCTTTCGCCCGGATACCTGTAGGATATGGAATCCTGAATCGTTCCGTCGGGATTCAGTATCTTGGCTCCGGCAAGACCAACTTTTTTATGCATATCCATAAAGGCGACGGATTTCTGCAGGGCGTCGGGTCTGATTTTCGTGTCGGGATTGAGAAAAATGACATAACGGCCGGTGCAGAATTTCAGCGCCTGATTGTTGGCCGCCGAGAAACCCCGATTTTGTTTATTGGCGATGAGTTTCACTTCCGGGAAACAGTTTTCAACCATTTGAACGCTATTATCCGTTGAAGCATTGTCGACAACAAATATTTCCTTTGTCGCTCCTTTTGTCCATCGGAGGGATTCAAGGCAGTTTTCAAGAAAATCGGCCGTGTTGTAAGAAACGATGATGATCGAAGCATCCATGTATTTTGTCTAGAACATTTCTTTATTTTTGGCAACCTTGCCGTGTTTTGCCGAGCACGTCTTCGTATAAGGCCAGGTATTTTTTCACGACAGAGTTCCAGGTGTTTTCTGCCGCGGTTTGCGAGGCTCTGACCGACATGGATCTGCGTAGCTTTTCATCAAACAGCATGGATAATTTCGCCGCGGTATCATTGGCGTTCGAAGTATCGCGGATAACAAAGCCGTTTTCATTTTCCCGCACCAAATCTGCTGCCCCGACGCGGCTGCTGATGATGACCGGCAACCCGGCCGCCATCGCTTCCAGAACCACCATGCCGAAGGTGTCAAATTTGGAAAGCATGATATAAAGATCTGCGGCCAAGTAAATTTGGATTAATTTTCCCTTGTTCATCGGGCCGGTGAAAATGACATCGGATTGTATTTGGGCCCGCTGGGCCATCTTCTGATATTTTTTTATGTCCCCCTTCCCGATGACCATAAATTTAAAATTCTTTTTTTGCGCCTTGAGTCTGGCCAATGATAATAAAATATCATCCAGACCCTTGATTTCAAAGTTCATGGAAACGAAAACCATGACCAAATCGGAGTTGCCGATGCCGAATTCCCTACGGGTGTTGCGGCGCACATCCATCCTGTCGATTTTTTCATAGTCCGCCAGGTCGATTCCCGGATGGATGACCGCCACCCTTGCCGGGTCGATGGGATATTCCTGCAGGAAAATGTCCCTGGCCAGGTTGGATACCGCGATGAATTTTTTACAGCGGCCTTCATAAACCATTTTTCTTTCGACCCAGTCCGTTGCCCGGTCAAAAAGACTCATGGTCTTCCGCCTGATATTGCGGACCCAGTAGCGGTGAGGAATGCCGTGCATGGTGAAAAGATCGGCAAAGAAAATTCTTTCATGGCTATGAATAAGAGAAAAATTGCCGAACTGGGTGCGCTCGTTTGCAAAGTGGGCGAAGCTGGGCGTTGTTAGAAATTTGGGAAAAGAAATGATCGGTGCCTTATGAAATTGTACAGAAGGGGATGTTTGCCAGCGGTTCGCCACGACGTGGAACTCATAGGACGTCTGGAGGACGAGCCTGTTCGTCAGTTCCGCGGCAAATTGCTCCGCTCCGCCGGTCAGTCCGTATTTGGGTATGATGACAGCGATTTTTTGCATAGGAATCAGGGGATGACGCTTCTGGATTTAAGTTGCCTCCAGCGGCAATTCACTATAGGCGATTTGCCACAAAATATTGATCATGGCCAGAATAGTGTAAAAAACGACGGCCTTTGGACCGAAAGTCGTATCCGCGAACAGCGCGGGGATCATGTAGGAAACGAAACAAGCGGCAAGGCACAGGGACCAGGACTTGAGGAAATCATTTTGGGCTGTCTTGAACATTTTCCAGATCATGCCCAGTGAGACCATGAGAATGGATAAAAACAGAAACAGGCCGACGAGACCGGTGCGGACGGCGACATCAAGGATGGTGTTGTGAGGAGAAGCGACGATGTTTCTTTTTTGCTGGTATCGTGGCGGCAGCTGGCGATTGAGTGTCTGCAAATCGAGAATCTTGCTGTTGCCGTAAGTTTGCATCCCGAAACCGATTCCCGTGAGCGGATAGTTTTTAATGACCTCCAGCGTCAAACGATTGATTTTGATTCTCAAATCCTTTGTGTATGCTTGGGGATTCAGCGTCCTTTCTTTGATTCCCGGTGTGAGAAATAGCAAGGACAATGCGATGACGGCCGTGATGAGCGCGGTCTTTTTATTGGAGAAGCCCATTATGAACAGGCCGGCCAGCAGACCGAATAAAGATCCTCTGGACTGGGTAAGAAATGTTGCGATCATCATGACGACCAGACAGATCAAGATCAATATTCTGTGGGGAACGTCGTTCTTTTTAAAAAAGAAGTACAGGGCAAGACAGATGCCAAAAATGGTGTTGAAGCCGATGTAATCGGTGTGCATTTCCTGGAAGGTATAATAGCCCAACCTGGAGGAGAGGGGGTATCCGTCAATGAAGTAATATTGAATGAGCGCTCCGGCGGAAAAAATCGTTGCGGAAGCGATGACCGTCCATGCCAACCGATTCAATCCTTTCGGAGTGTTGAAAGCGTTGGACAGCAGGTAAAAGACCACCAAGTATTCCAGCAAATGGCCGCGCAAATCGTGCAGAGAGTTTTGGACATCCAGCGCAAACAACAAACCGAAAACCGCCCAGAAAAAGAATAAAACAAAAGGCAGGGTCAGAGGGGAACGCAGAGTGAAAGACATTTGTTTCATGGCCAGCAGAAAAATAAGGGTGCCGAGCGAAAGATAATAAAAAATTTCCGTCAAGGATGGAAACGGCATGGGCGTCATGAAAATGTATAAACCGATGAAAACGGGAAGGAACAAGTTCAGTCTTTTAAAAATTTCTTCCCGTGGGGGGATATGATTTTTCAAGTCGAGGTATTTATCCATTTACGGTTAATGGGTTCGGCTGCGGTGATAAAACCAATTGCAAGGTGGTTTCTCCAGTATTTAGAGTTGTTTATTTTATTGTTGTGAAATAGTCAAATAAATTATAAATAAAAAAAGTTATGCATTCCAGTTTCCGGGGGTAATGTGTCAAATAAGGTCGATCTTTCGGTAGCCATTATCACGAAAGATGAAGGGGAAAATATCCATGCCTGTCTGCAGAGCGTCGCCTTTGCCCGTCAGGTTGTGGTCGTGGATTCCGGCAGCCGCGACGCTACGCTGAAGATCGCCGAAGCGTTCGGCTGTGAAATCTATCAGGAATCTTGGCGAGGTTTCGGTCCGCAGAAGCAATCGGCTGTTGACAAATGCCGAGAGCCCTGGGTGTTGGTACTGGACGCCGATGAACGGGTTCCGCCGGAGACCGCGGATATCATAAAAGAAATTGTCACGAATTCAAACGTGAAGGAAGCAGGGTTTAGTTTTCCCCGCAAGAATTATTTTCAGGGGCGATGGATCAAACATGCCGGCTGGTGGCCGGACCGGGTGATGCGCCTGTTCCGCAAGGATGCGGGGAAGATCAGCGACGCGATGGTGCATGAGTCGGTGGAGGTGCGGGGATTCGTGGGGTGCTTGAACGTGCCCATCGAGCATTATACGGAAAGCCGCTTAAGCAGGATTATTCAGAAAATTGACCGGTATTCCACCCTGGGAGCGCAGTCCGCTTTTCAGGAAGGCAAGACATCCTCAACCGCCGGAGCTTTCGCCCGCGCCACATTCACCTTTGTTCAGGATTATTTTCTCCGTCTGGGTTTTTTGGACGGCATGCCCGGTCTGACGCTCGCGGTTACCGATGCCGTCAATAAATTCTTCAAATACGCGAAATTGAGCGAATTGAATAGACAACATCGTAACGGTCGATAAATGCCAGAAAACGACATCGGAAATAGTGCCCGGTCTCCAGAACTCTCCATCATTGTTGTGAACTGGAATACCCGGGATCTTTTGCGGAATTGTCTTCGTTCTGTTTATGAAACGGTGACGGATCTTTGCTATGAAATCATTGTCGTGGATAACGCCTCCACGGACGGTTCTCTGGAGATGCTGGAAAAGGAATTTCCCGGGGTCAATCGGATTGTCAACCGGCAAAACCGCGGATTCGGCAGGGCTAATAACCAGGCGTTCGCCATCATGAAAGGCCGGTATGCCCTTTTGTTGAATACCGATACGATGGTGACGTCGGTGGCTGTCGGCAAATTATGGCAATTTATGGAAACGCATCAGGACGTCGGAATTGTCGGCGGTCAACTGCTCAATGCCGATGGCAGCAAACAAAACTCGGTGGCGTCTTTCCCGAATCTTATGAGCTTGTTGCTGAACATGCCTTTGCTGGAGTATGTGTGTCCGCGAAAATATCCCAGCAAACGATATTCGCACGCCGCCCCCATCGAAGTGGATTCGGTCATCGGTGCGTGCATGATGATTCGTAAGGAAGCGCTGGAACAGGCAGGGTTTTTTGATGAGCGCTATTTTTTCTTTTTTGAAGAAACCGATTTGGCCCGATCCATTCGGCTCAAGGGCTGGAAGGTTTACCACGTGCCGGACGCGTTCATTTATCATTTGCAGGGACAGAGCATCGGAGACAGCGCAAAGTCCCGCATGGAATTTTACCGGTCGCGTTATCAGTTTTTGAAAAAATGGCACGGGCGGAGTTATTTCTCTCTGGCAAAAATCATTATTTTTTCACGCCTGCTGGTCAATTATGTTTCCAGCCTGCTCCTTGCCGTTTTGACTTTGGGAATGAACAGAAAAGCGAAAAATAAGGCGACGGTCTGTTTAGAGCTGATCCGCTGGCATTTTAAAAAAAAATGATTTTGCCGAGCATGCCGGCGCTGTAACTAAGCCGTTGACACCTCTCAGTGATTTTAGTAAAAAAATCAAGTTTCTTCACGGAGTCGACATTCAATCACCTAAACGACGGGAGAAAAAATCGTCATGCATGAAGTCTATGCCGTTTTAAAAGGTCTTTTGGATCCTCTGTTCATTGTTTTTGTTTTGATGGTTGCCGCTTTCGTGGTTTTTGTCCGCAACATCAAAAACAAAGCCGATTCGCTGGTTTTATTGCTGGGTCTGGTTTCGCTCTATGGAGCCGGGATCGCGCCGGTGGCCAATTATCTGTGCTATGACCTGGAGAGAGACTACATGCTCCGGCAGCAGAAGGACATGGAGCATCTTGATGGCATTGTTGTTTTGGGTCACGGGACCAAAGAAATTAAGGCCTTGGGGGAGACGTTCAATTCGGACATCGGATGTCTTCGGGTGCTCCACGCGGTCGAAGTTTATCGTCGGGGGGGCGAGCCGAATCTTGTTTTTTGCGGACGTGGGGAAGGCGATGTTTCCGAGGCGCAGGCGATGGCCGCGCTGGCTCAAAGGCTGGGCGTTCCCCGGGAAAAAATAAAAACGGAAATCAATTCCAGAAACACCCGCGAAAACGCCCGGGAATTGGCAAAAATAATCGGGAACAAAAATAGCCGGCTGGGTCTGGTCACCTCGGCGTTTCACATGGGGCGCGCCATGCGGGAGGTTAAAAAATATTTCAGAAACGTTGTTCCCCTGCCGGCCCATTATCTTTACTCGTCGCCGGGAGAGAATGTGGTGCTGCGCTTCATGCCGCAGTCGCGTGAGCTTTACAAGACGGCCCTGGCATTCAGGGAAATCATTGCCCGGTGGTGGTACGCCGTTCAATCATGAAACGGATGTTTGATGTTATTGTGTCTTTCGTGCTTCTGGTTGTCATGGCGTTGCCGATGGCCGTCATCGCCGTTTTGGTTAAGATGGATTCGCCCGGACCGGTCCTGTACTGGTCAAGAAGAGTGGGACGGGGCAATAAAATTTTCCTGATGCCCAAATTCCGCACGATGGCGCTCGGCGCTCCGGAAGTGGCCACCCACCTGCTGGGCGACGCAGAGAAGCATATTACGCCGGTCGGGAAATGTTTGCGGGCGGCCAGCCTCGACGAATTGCCGCAGCTCTGGAGCGTCCTTACGGGCGAGATGAGTCTGGTCGGGCCGCGGCCGGCGCTCCATAATCAGGAGGATCTGATTGCGCTGCGTACGGAAAAAGGCATCGACGTCCTGCGACCCGGCATAACCGGCTGGGCGCAGATCAACGGCAGGGATGATCTGCCGATTTTACAAAAAGCGGCCTACGACGAATATTATCTCCATCACCGGTCCCTCCGGCTGGATGCGAAAATTCTGTGGAGGACATTATTCAAAGTCATCAAAAAAGAAGGTGTTGCGCATTAAATGAATATTCACCCGCAATTAAAAAATCCCAAATTTTATCTGGTCGTTCTCAGTGACGCCTTGTTGTTCTCTTTGGCCCTTTTTTTCGCGTACTGGTTCCGTTTTGAGTTTTCTCTGGATGCCTTCAGGCGGACGCAGCTTGCGGATCTGCTTCTCTGGATTGTTCCGCTGAAATTAACCTTTTTCTTCTTTTCCGGTCTCTACAGAGGGATGTGGCGATACACAAGCACGCACGATTTCTGGCTTCTGGCCAGGATGTCCCTGCTGGCGACGCTGGTGATTATTTCCGTCATTCTTTATTTTAACCGCTTCGAGAATTATTCTCGCGCCGTTTTCGCCATCGACGGATTTTTGACTTTTGTGTTTACCGGAGGATTGCGGATGGCCATACGCGCTTATTACGCCTGGAGCGAGGGGACCAAAACGGCTGGGGAGTTCATGGGCCGGGATAAACCGAGAAGGATTATCATTGTGGGAGCGGGTGACGCGGGCGAAAAGCTTCTGCGGGAAATATCCGAAAAATTCTATCTGCAGTATCGGGTCAGCGGTTTTGTTGATGACGACCCGGCCAAAAAGGGAAGAACCATTCATGGCGTGAAAATTTTCGGGAGTGTCAACGACTTGCCAAGAATCGCGGTGAAAAAGCATATCCAGGAAATCTTCATTGTCATCCCTTCGGCGACGGGGGAGCAGATGAGAAAAATCGTGGAGACCTGCCGGGACATCCGCCTGCCTTACAAGGTGCTACCGGGCATCGGCGACATCATTGACGGCAAGGTGAGCGTCAAACTCCTGCGCGATATCAACTACGAGGATCTTTTAAGGAGAAATCCGGTGCATCTTTCTTTGGAGGGCATCAGCCGCTATATCGCGGGAAAAACCATCTTCATTACGGGCGGGGGTGGCTCCATCGGCTCGGAATTGTGCCGGCAGGTGATCAAATTCAATCCCGCCCGGCTGCTGATTTTGGATTCCAGCGAGTTGAATCTTTTTCAGATTGAGATGGAGATGAACCGCACGGATGTCCGCGACCGGTTCGAGACGATTTTGGGCAAAGTCCAGGATGAACACCTGGTTCGTGACATCTTCGGGAGATTCAAGCCCCAAATCGTTTTTCACGCGGCCGCCTGTAAACACGTGCCCATGCAGGAGAGAAATCCATGGGAGGCGGTCTATACCAACATCGTTGGTTCCCAGGTGGTGACGGATGCCGCCGTCGCCCATGGAGCGGAGTGTTTTGTTCTGGTGTCCACGGACAAGGCGGTACGTCCGGTGAGCGTCATGGGCGCGACGAAACGCATCGCGGAGATGATTCTGCAGTCCAGACAGGGCGACGGCACGCGCATGATGGCCGTCCGGTTCGGCAATGTCATCGGGTCGTCCGGGTCCGTCATTCCGACGTTTCTGCATCAGATTGAAAAGGGAGGACCGGTCACCGTGACGCATCCGGACGTCAGCCGATTTTTTATGACGGTTTCTGAAGCCACCCAGCTGATTTTGCAGGCGGCGGCGATGGGCTCAGGCGGTGAGATCTTTGTGTTGAAAATGGGCGTACCGATCAAAATTGCCGAAATGGCGCGCGACCTGATTCGCCTTGCCGGAAAAAAACCGGATGAGGACGTCCCCATTGTTTACACCGGCTTGCGGGAAGGCGAAAAATTGCACGAGGAATGGATGACGGAAAACGAAGATGTCGCGCCCACCCGTCACGAGAAAATTATGGTGCTGCGTTCCGAGGCGTGGGGCGGCAGATTTGAGTCGGCGGACCAGCTGCGAAAGGCACTGGAGGAGACGATTCCTGACCTGATGACATACGCGCGAGCGCATGACGCCCAAGCCATCAAGCAAAAGCTCAAGGACCTTGTTGCCGATTATCAGCCTCAGGAAACCCATACCGTGCTGCAATGAAAAGAGAAGAAAAGGGACAAAGCGAAGCCAATGATCATCGCGCCTGAACATAAGCTGGATATTGCCGTAAAGAAGATTCTGGTCATTCAACTGGGAGACATCGGGGATGTCGTCTGGTCAATTCCCGCTCTCTGGGCCTTGAAGTCGGCTTTCCCGCGGGCCGGTCTTTACGTGATCGTCCGGAAGAACCGCGGCGATTTTCTTCTGGATGATCCTCATGTCGACGGCTTCTTGATCGTGGATGAGGAAAGTTTTTTCAACAGTCTCGTTCTGATCAGGAAAATACGCGCGGAAAAATTTGATCTGCTTTTTGATTTGCGCGCCGATGACAGAGGGGCTTATATTTCCCTGTTGAGCGGCGCGAAAATCAGGGCGGCCAAGTATTATCCGTCCATTCCGTGGCGCAACAGAATGTTCACCCACCTGGTTGAAGATGTGCCGTCAAAACAAAGCCCCCGGGGCGCGTCCCAGCAGTCCCTCAAAATTGTTCGCGGATTTGGCATCGCGGAGAAAACCGCCATCCCCCGCATCTTCGTGGCTGGTGGCTCGAGGGAAAAAGTCAAAAGACTGTTGATGATGGAAAAGATTTCAGCCGAAAAAGGTTTTGTGACGATCAATCCTTTTTCGCGCTGGTCCTACAAAGAATGGGGCCTTCAAAAATGGCTTCAGCTTGCGAATTTTGTCTGGCAGCGGTATGGTATGCCGGTGGTCGTCACCGGTTCCGGGAGCGAGCGAAAACGTGCGGAAGCCTTAATTGCGGAAGGCGGTGCGATGATTTACAACCTTGCCGGAAGAACGACGCTTCGCGAGATGGCCGCTCTTCTGGAAAAAAGCAGGCTGCATGTAGGGGTGGACAGCGCGGCGCCGCACATTGCCGCGGCCGTGGGCACGCCGACGGTCACCCTTTTCGGGCCGTCCGATTGGATGGAATGGGCGCCCCCCGGTGCGAAGAACACGGTTGTGCATTCCAACATGGATTGCGTTCCCTGTCGCCAAAAGGGATGCGACGGTCATGGCCGCAGCAAATGCCTGGAGGATCTGTCAGCGGAAAGCGTTCAGTCCGCTGTCCGTGCTGCTCTGGAGCAGGACGGTGGTGGATGGGGGTGTGACGAACAACGATGATTGAAGAAATCACGGCGGTTTTCAAACATTTTCAGATGTGGTCTTTGCTGGGCTGGTATGACGTCAAACACCGGTACCGCCGTTCTCTCATCGGTCCGTTCTGGATTACGATCAGCACGGGCGTGATGGTGGCCATGATCGGCATGATGTTTTCGAAAATTTTCAAGACGGATGTTGCCGAATTTCTGCCCCACTTTGCCGTCGGCCAGATCATCTGGCTTTTGATTTCCACGCAGATCAATGATGCCTGCGTGACGTTCGTGCAATATCAATCGGTCATCAAACAGGTACCCGTGCCACTGACCGTCCATGTGTTGAGAAGATTGTGGTGCAATTTTATTCTTTTTTTGCACAATTTTATTATCGTCATTATCGTTTTGGTTCTGTTCGGCAGAGAACGTCCGCTGCCGTCTTGGCATTTTATCCCGGGGCTGGCTCTTGTTTTGATGCTTCTTTTTTTTCTTTCCGTGATTTTGGCGATTGTCTGTGCGAGATTCCGGGACGTCACGCAGATTGTGGGAGTTTTTCTGCAGCTGGCGTATTTTTTTACGCCCATTTTCTGGATGAAGAAAGTGCTGTCCGGGAAATATTTGCTGGTAACCGAGTTGAATCCGTGTTACCATATGATTGAGGTGGTGCGCGCTCCATTGCTGGGCTCGGCGCAGGAAGGTCTTCACGGGATTTTTATCGCGGCGTGCATTGTTGTGTCGGCGGTCATGGCCTTTGGCCTCATGAAAAAACTCCGCGACCGCGTAGCTTATTGGCTGTAGAATGTGATGGACGATGACAACGGCGATCGAAGCACAACATCTTAAAGTATTTTACCCGCTCTACGGCTCTTCAAGTCGGTCGCTGAAAAAAACCCTTGTTCGGGCGGCCACGGGGGGGTTGATCGCCAGCGACGCGCGGGACGTAAACATCTGCGCGATTGACGATGTTTCATTTTCCATCGCCGAAGGAGAACGCGTCGGCCTGGTCGGTCATAACGGTGCCGGCAAGACGACGCTTCTGCGCGCCATGGCCGGCATCTACAAGCCCGCCCGCGGCACGCTGAATGTTCGGGGGAGGATTGCCTCCCTGCTCGATATTTCCCTCGGCATGGACGACGAGTTTACCGGTTATGAGAACATTTACATGCGCGCCGTTCTGATGGGCATCGCAAAATCGGAGCTTAACAAACGGATGGATGAAATCATTGAATTTTCCGAATTGGGCGATTACATCAAAATGCCCATGCGGACCTATTCCGCCGGCATGTCCATGCGGTTGGCTTTTTCGGTTTGCACGGCCTTCCCGGCGGATATTGTTCTGATGGATGAGTGGTTGTCCGTGGGAGACGCGGAATTCAGCAAAAAAGCCGAAGCGCGGCTGATGGAATTCATCAGCAAATCATCCATCCTTGTGCTCGCTTCGCACAAGCCCGAACAAATAGAAAAGATTTGCAATCGCGTCATGACCATGAACCATGGGAAAATTATCGGCGACAGTAAAAAAAATGCGGAAAAAGGTGCCGTTTGATGAATCAGCCTGTGTTTAAAAAGTTGTCCATCATCATCCCGGTTTACAATGAACAGCCCTATCTTGCCGAAATCGTTGACAGGGTGGTCGCCCAGCCGCTTCCGGAAAATCTGGAAAAAGAATTGATTCTAATTGACGACGGGTCCCGGGACAAGACCTGGACGATTATGGAGTCATTCCCCAAAAAATATCCCGGCGTCGGGATTCAGCTGATTCACAAGACGGTCAATGAAGGCAAGGGGGCGGCCATCCGGGATGGCTTTGCCAGGGCGACGGGCGATATCATTTTGATTCAGGATGCGGATCTTGAATATGATCCCGCCGATTACCCCAAGCTGTTGCAGCCGATTCTCGAAGGCAAAGCGGATGTGGTTTATGGCAGCCGATTTATCGGAGAGCCTCACCGTGTCCTGTATTTCTGGCATCAGGTCGCCAATAACATCCTGACGACTTTTTCCAATATGCTGACCAATCTCAATCTGACAGATATGGAGGTCTGCTATAAGGTTTTCACCCGCCCCGTCGTCGAGCGGCTCACGATCAAAAGCCCGCGTTTCGGGGTCGAGCCGGAAATCACGGCCAAAATCGCCCGGATGCGTTTGAACGGCAGGCGGCTGCGCGTCTATGAGACGGGTATCTCCTATTCCGGAAGAACCTATGAAGAAGGGAAAAAAATCAAATGGAAGGACGCTGTCTCGGCAATCTTTCAAATTATTCGATTCCGTTTTTGGGATTGATGATGTTGTAAACGACTTATGAAAAAATACCTGATCACCGGGTGTTCCGGTTTTGTTGGCAGACATTTTGTTGACTATCTCGAACAACGTCATCGCGAATGTATTGTTCTTGGCGTGGATCTTCAAACACCTCGGGTTGACCTCGACGGCTACCGTCATGTCAGGTTTTCTTTTGCTCAAACGGATCTTTTGTTTCAGGACGATATAGAATCCGTCGTTGCAAAATTTCAGCCCGATTTTATTCTGCATCTGGCATCCCAAAGCAGCGTGGCGGCAGGCTGGAAACGGCCGGTCGAAACCTTTTTGAACAATACGAACATCTTTTTGAATTTAATTGAGGCGGTCAGACGGCACCGTGTTACCTGCCGGATTATTTCTGTCGGTTCGTCCGAACAATACGGAAATGTCAACGAAACGGATCTGCCCCTGAGCGAATCGCAAGAATTAAATCCGGTCAGTCCTTATGCGGCCGCGAGAAGCGCTCAGGAACATCTGGCAACAGTTTACGCCGACGGATACGGACTGGATATCGTTCTGACCCGTTCGTTTAATCATGTCGGACCGGGACAATCGGCAGTGTTTGTCGTTTCGTCCCTGGTGAAACAGATGGTGGAGATCAAGCGATCAGGGCGCGAGCGAGGGACGGTGGTTGCGGGCGATGTTTCGATTGTGCGCGATTTTATTGATGTTCGGGACGTTGTTGCGGCCTATGATCTGCTGCTGCAAAAAGGGGTGAGTGGAAATATTTATAATATATGCAGCGGCGCGGGTGTCTCCATCCGGGATGTGATTGACCGGATTGCAACACAACTTTGTCTGAGCGTGGATATTGAAACAGATTGTCTTATGCTTAGACCCCTGGACAGCAAAATCATCATCGGGTCCAATCAAAAGATCAAAGAGGAATTGGGATGGCACAACACGATTCCTCTTGAACAGAGCCTGAAGGATATGATAGCCTTTTGGGAAGCGCGATCGGGTTGTGCGGGCACCCTGTAGTTTCTTGTGAAGATGTATCATCGGGGTGTCGGCAATCCAGAAACGTTTCTCACGTTTCCGAGACCCCAAATGATTGCGTGGCGGAAGGGGATTAAAACCGGCTTGGAAAGTTTTCGCAAATGAGCGTTCAGGTATTGATAAAGATAAAAAACATCAGAGAGATTTTAAAATTGCTGCCGACGATCATGGCTTTTGGCGGAGGCGTGATTTCGACGGCGGAAAAAGCATGCCGTGTTTTTTTTAATGACGGTTGGCCGGGCGTTAAACGGCGCATCCTTTTTGTAGCCGCTCGTCAACACGGCACAGAGCAAGACGATGCAACGACGGCCGTGACTCTTCAAGGGACGTCACCTGAACCCGTACTGCTGGTCCCCTTCGATTTTTCTCGAAGGGTCTCTTCCGGAGAACAAATCGCCGTGATGCTGCATGCCTTCTATCCCGAGCTCGTGTCGGAAGTCAGAGAATATATCCGAAACATCCGTTTCCCCTTCGATCTTTTTGTGTCAACCGATACGGTACAGAAAGCTGACTTTTTAAGCAGCGCTTTTTCGACCGTGGGAGCCCGGCGCGTCGATATCCGTGTCGTTCCCAACCGGGGAAGGGATATTGCCGCCAAGTTGATTTCATTTCGGGATGTTTATCATGCTTATTCGATCGTTCTTCACCTGCATACAAAACAATCGTTTCACGATCGGCGATTAACCGCTTGGAGGCGTTTTATTTTCGATTGCCTGGTGGGTTCACCGGCGATCGTCGAAAGCGTGATGGATGCGTTTGCCCGTTTACCAAAGCTGGGCATGATCGCGCCCCGGACGTTCGCGCCGGTGCGACCCTTTATGAACTGGGGTGTGAACTTTACGACGGCGCGGGCATTGGCCCAGAGGATGGGGATCACCATAAACCTGGACAGCCCGCTTGATTTTCCAGCCGGCTCCATGTTTTGGGCGCGTGCCTCCGCCTTAAAACCCCTTCTGGCTTTGGATTTGTCTTTCGAGGATTTTCAGGAGGAAAGGGGACAAACGGATGGCGGCTTGGCTCACGCCATCGAACGACTGTATTTCTATGCCTGCGAAAAGGCCGGTTTTCGATGGATGCGAGCGGGCCACGCGGCTGATATCCGGCCGCCGGAGTGTCTGCTGAGAGCCAAAAGTCCCGAGGATCTACTGTTTTATGAAAGCAGCCAGGCTCCAGCCCTCCTCATGTTGGGAAAACGGCCGAGGCCGATCGGATTTTCCTTGCCAACAGATGCGGATTCTGAGGAAATGAAAAACGCCTTTCAGACGGTTTGCAGACAGGACCTGGATGCTTTTCTTCACAGGAGCGGTCGTTTTCAAATGCCCACGTTCGAGAATCCGGAAATATCTGTTTTGCTGGTATTGTTTAATCAGGCCGAATTGACATGGCATTGTTTGCGATCGCTTGAACAATCGCTGGATGTTTCAGCAGAAATCATAATTGTCGATAACGCGTCCACCGATCGCACCTCTTTTTTGTTAGATTGCCTCGACGGTGTTCGAATGCAGAAGCACGCTCGCAACCATCATTTTCTGGGCGGCATCAACGCCGCAGCGGCAGCATCGCGCGGCAAATATCTTCTTTTGCTCAACAACGATATCCGCGTCAAAGCCGGATCCATTTCAGCCGCCTTCCGGCGTTTGGAAGGCGATCCAAGCATCGGAGCAGTGGGAGGGAAGATTGTCAGTCTCGACGGCAGACTTCAGGAGGCAGGCAGCATCATCTGGCAGGACGGCACTTGCACGGGCTACGGATCCGGTTGCGATCCTGCCGAGGCGGAATTTCAATTTTGTCGGGAAGTGGACTATTGTTCAGGCGCATTCCTAATGGTTCGCAGGGATTTGTTTGATCGGCTTGGCGGACTCAATGCCGTTTATGAGCCGGCCTATTATGAAGAGACGGATCTTTGCATGCGGATTCGTCAGGCCGGATTTCGGGTGGTGTATGATCCGCAAGTGGAGGTGATGCATGTTCAGTTCGGCAGCATGCGCTCCTTCGAAGAAGCCCTGTCTCTGCAACAGCGAAACCGACGTGTCTTTGTCAGGCATCACCAATCTGCGTTGGAAGCTGACCATCTTCCGCAAAGCAGCGGTTGCCTTCGGGCTCGAATGAGATATCGGGGCAAAGGTCGGATATTGGTCATTGACGACCGCGTTCCGTATCCGAGTCTCGGGTCCGGCTATTCCAGGGCTCTGCAAATCATGCGGACCCTTGTGTGCGACGGATGGTTCGTAAGTTATTATCCCTTAATCTTCCCCCATGTCGATTTTCAAGAGGCTTACGTTTGGCTGCCGCGGGAAACTGAAATTTTGGCGGGACGCGGACAACGCGGTCTTGTTGATTTCTTGCGTGAACGTTGCGGGTATTATGACGGAGTTCTGGTGAGCCGTCCTCACAACATGGAATGTTTTAACTATGCCTGTAAAGACGTGTCGGATTTTCTTCAAAGGACAAAACTGATTTATGACGCGGAAGCTGTTTTTGCGGTTCGCGATATATGCCGTCAGAAGGGGTTTGACGAAAGCAAATGGAGTCCAGAGGATCACAAAAACATATTCAAGGAACTTGCCCTGGCGCGTCCGGCCCACATGGTCTTTGCCGTCAATGAGAAGGAGGGCGCCATGTTCCGAGGAGCCGGATATGACAATGTTAGAATCGTCGGCAATGGTGTTGACCTTGCGCCGACGCAATGGGGTTTTTTTCAGCGGGAGCATTTTCTTTTTGTCGGCGCATTGGATGATGACTCCTCGCCAAACGCCGATTCTTTGATATGGTTCGTTCAAAACATCATGCCGAGGCTGGATCAGTTGATGGGCCGCGACTACATCCTGAATGTTGTAGGGCGAAACGGAGCTTCTAATGTGCGGGGTCTTGCGGGCCCGCGCGTCAGGCTTTTGGGCCGAATTGAAAATATCCGTCCGTTTTACGAATCCTCACGGGTTTTTATTGCGCCGACCCGTTTTGCTGCCGGTATTCCCACAAAAATCCATGAAGCCGCCGCAATGGGCCTGCCGGTTGTCGCAACCGGCCTTCTGTGCCGTCAGCTGGGCTGGAACGACGGTGTGGAATTGGCGGTTGCCGATACTCCAGAAGATTTTGCTGCGGCTTGCGCCCGTCTGTATCAGGACGAGAAACAATGGCAGCAGCTGCGAAAGGCTGCTCTCGCGAGAGTGGCGAAAGATTGCAGCCCAAGCGATTTTGAACATTCCGTTCGGTCAGCCGTCAATGAGTGTTTCGGCACGCGCTGAAAAAGTATCAGAGCGGGACCATGCAAAATGTCTGCGAAGACGCAATCCCAAAAGAAATCATTAACTTAAACGTTTACCTGGGGCCATGAAGATAAAAAGAGCGCAGCCAACGATTCTGATCTTGAGTGGACTGTTGATATCAGGGCTTTTCTTGTATCAGGATTATATTCGTTATCATCAAAAGAATCTCATTGTCGTTATGAAGTCTTCCTCTTTGGCGTTTGCGCAGGTATTTTTTGACACCGGCCATGGGTATCGAGAATCCGATTCAAGCTGTGTCTTACTGGACAAGGAAGGATTTCACTCATACTCTTTTCCGTTGAGCCACCGGTTCATTCAGTCCATCCGTTTTGATCCGGTCAACGCGCCTGCTGCAGTCAGCATCAAGGCGGCATGGATTGAAAACAGCCGGGGTGAGATCGTTCGTCGTTTTTCTCTGGATGATTTTCGAGTC
>Ga0116189_1000523_pt1 | contig 35396 bp, 19 predicted proteins | sample AD_JPNTR3_MetaG_FD_89895 | JGI IMG/M metagenome (GOLD analysis project Ga0116189, IMG submission 89895) | Active sludge microbial communities of municipal wastewater-treating anaerobic digesters from Japan - AD_JPNTR3_MetaG | ecosystem: Engineered > Bioreactor > Anaerobic > Digestate | place... | reverse complement strand
CTCGAACGGCATCTTCTTCTACGGGGATCAGCAGACGGTGTTCGTCACGGACAACCGTTGGGTGGTCATCCCGAAAGGCAAGAACGCAGAGCGTCAGGAGCACACCGTCAAGGCGGATGCCGGAACGTTGCACGTGGCCGAGTTTCTCAACGCCGTGCGGACGCGCCAAGCGCCGGGTTGCCCGATTGAAGAGGGGGCAAAATCCACCGTCGCCGTCAAGCTTGCCATGATCGCATACGAGACAGGGCGGCGGGTCGATTGGGATGCGGCAGCGCAGTCCGTGGGCGACAACAAAGAAGCCGCCGCACGGCTCCTGCGCCCCTACCGGGCACCTTGGAAACATCCCTTTGAAGCGTGACGCATGAGCGGCTACTCCGGTAGCTACTGGGTTGTTCCTAAACCGCCAAGACGCCATGAACGCCAAAAAGGATAGAGGTTTTTTGTATGCGGCCGACTGTGGTGTGGTGGGGCAAAGGGAAAAGAAAGTTGGTCTCTTTCGGCGACAGTATGGAATTGCAGAGTCGCTGTCCTTGTGTTAATTTTAGGCTGTTTTGGAAGATTGGCATGCAGGTGACGCTACCATTGGATAGAATGACGACACTAGAAAAGCTTCGCGTGATCGAGGAAGTATGGGATGACCTATGCCGCTCGAAGGAGGATATTCCGTCACCCTCATGGCATGCGGATGTTTTGCGTCTTCGCGAAGAACAGGTTCGCAGTGGCGAATCGACCTTTTTAGAACTGAATGAAGCCAAACGAGTGTTGCGAGAGCGACTGACATGAAGTACTAACAGGGCATACCTTTTTTCTTGGATTTCCACTCGTCCTAGTGTTTACTGTCTGTGTTGAAGATGAGGAGGGATGTTCCATCCGCTGAGAGACAGGAATGGTGTCCGTTCGATATTCATGTTGGCCGGTCATGAAAAGTCTGGAGGTGTCAGATGTCACGAGCAAGATACAGCAGAAACTGGAGAGGAATGGCGTGGATAGGGGGGTGTCTGATTTTCGGGGCGGTCGCGGCTCTGAGGGCGTATGCGGAGACCGTCCTTGTGGTCTATTCCGGCGGCAACAAGGAGGTGCGCCAGTTTTCGGTCGCGAACGGGGTGTGGACGTACGAGAAGGTGTTCGCTTCTGGTTCGTACGAGGGGAAAGCGATGCCCCCTGCGGGCGTGACCAGTGACGGGCGGCGCGTCTATATCGGAGATATAGCGGCGCGCCGGATTCTTGCATTCGAAGCCGACGGCACGTTTGTGGGCACGGTCACGAATTTCGCCTCGACCTGCATGCCCGACTGTGTGTTTGCAGCACCGAACGGTTACCTGTACATGAGCGATGCCTTCGGGAGTGCAGGCGATCGCATCTATCGCTTTGACTTGGATACGTGGCAGGGGGGAGAGTTTATTGCGACCACCGGATGGGGAGAGACATTCAATAATCCGCGCGGTCTGGCGGTCGATGAAAATGGTCTATTGCTTGTCGCCGACCGGAACTCGAATAAGGTGCGGCGCTTCAATGCGACCGATGGTGCTTATAGCAATATCCTGGCGACTGTGAGCTTGCCGAACGGATTGCCTACGACTTCGTCTCGCGGCGCGTTGTGTGTACCCCTCAGCAAGGGACGTTGGGTTATCTGGTTGAGATCGAATCCGACGGCACGGTCATACTCCGGTATTCGGACGACCAGACAGCTCCCAGAATCGGCATCGTCACGATCGGCGAAGATGTGTATTACTCTAGCTACAACGATAACAAAGTCTTTCGGGTCCGCCCGGACGGCACACGTACGGTCGCGGTGGATGCGCAGTCGGATGTCAGCCAGCCGATGTATATGACGGTGGTGCCGGATCATTCGCTCGTTCCTGAAAACGGTTTGATCGCGCACTGGCGCTTTAACGAAGGTGCAAACGCGCCGTTGTTGGCATCCTCCATCGGGCCGACGGGTTATCGTGAGATCGATGCCCAGGGATATCTGCAAAGCGGGGCAACCGGCGTGGAAGGCGGCGCGGTCTGGTTCAATGATTATAGCTTTGGGGTGATCCGGGATTCCAAGCTCTTGATTCCCGCGACAAACGATTTCAGTGTGTTCCTATGGGCGGGAGCATCCACGGAAGGCAGCGGGCAACGGCATGTGTTTTCGCAAAACAACGGCCAAGCCGGACGGTGCGAGTTGGGCTATGACTTCGACAGCGGTTCCGCGCGGAAGCTTTTTTGGTGGCATGCGAATGGGCCGACCTTGATCTCCGCTAACGACGCGCGTGACGGAGTATGGCATCACATCGGCGTGATCCGTCGCGGCGACCAGATGGAGTTGTGGTTGGACGGTGTCATGGAGGCCAGTGCGGTCATGACGGCGTCGATTGACCAGTCTCTCGATTGGCGTTTGGGTCGTGCCGTGTATCCGCAGTTTTACCTGAATTCCGGCGTGTTCATGGATGATTTGCGCGTGTATGACCGGGCACTCTCCAGCGCCGACGTGACGGCGCTCTACACGCTCTACACCTCGTCGCCGTCGACCTTGCCGGTCCCTGTCCGGCCTGCGTTGCCGGTTCCAGATTTAACCGCGGTCGAGTCTGAGTTGACTGCGGTCGTTGTGGGACATCAGCCACGCATTGCGAGCCCGGTCGGATCGCCGTCTCTTTTGCTGATGTCGGGCGGCGTTATGTTGGCCGCGTATGATGTCTGCGGCGGTGCGGGTATTACGCGGGTCTGCCGTTCAACGGATGGCGGCGCAGTGTGGACGCAAATCGCGGAACTCACGGGATTGGTGCATGCCTCGCTATTCGAGGAGGGCGGCGCGCTTTATCTGCTGGGGACATCCGATGTGCTGGGCTCCGTGCGCATTCACCGATCGACGGATGGCGGTGCCACGTGGTCGGCGGGATCGACAATCTCGCCGAACGCATCCTTTCACATGGCGGCTGGACCGGTCGTAGTGCATGACGGACGTGTGTGGAAGGCGGCCGAAGATCAAACTGAGCAAGGGTGGCAACCGGACCGGGCGCGTGTGCGCATGCTCTCGGCGCCGGTCGGTTGCGATCTGATGGCGGCTACGAACTGGACGGTGTCTGATCCGCTGTCTCGTAGCGGGTGGAATGTCAACCGTCGTCTGACCGGATGGTTGGATGGCAATGCGCTCGTGGACAAGAACGGCGGGCTCGTCACGCTCATGAGCGTACGTCATAACCGTGGCGGCATGGCGGAGGTGGCGGCGTATGTGCCCGTGACGACGGCAAGTTCGGCACCTGGCTTCAATCTGGATACGGGGTTTGTCATGTTGCCCGGCGCGGCGAAGCCGTTCATGGTCCGGTATGACGCTGTGTCGGGCCTTTACTGGACGCTGACGAGCGCGGTCGCCCCGTCCGAGAACGAAATCGGCAGGGTTTTGCCGGAGAATATCTGTCATAGGCTGGCGGTGTATTCATCGCACAATCTGCATGATTGGTGTCTGCGCGATGTGTTGTTCGAACGGCCTGAGTACGGCAGGGACGGTTTTCTGCAGGCGTCGTTTTCGTTTTCCGGGGATGATCTGGTGGTTCTGTTCGCCGCCGCGTATGCCGACGGTTTGTCCGGTCCGCGTTCGGCAGTCGAACCGAACATGGTGCTGGTTAAACGGATCGCCGGTTTCCGCTCCCTGCCGGTTGACGAGGGCGATGCGCGTGTGCTGGTGGCCGACACGGGATTGAACCGCGTGATGCGCTACAGTTTAAACAGCTTGGGGCAGTGGTGCGACGACAACGTGTTTGCGGATGGCCTTTCGGCGCCTTACGGGTTGGCGCTGTTCGGAGAGACGGTGTATGTGACCGAGCGCGTGGCTGGGGGACGTCTGCTCGCCTACACGCTCAAGGGACGTTTGCAGCGGACGGTCACAACCTTTGCGTCGGACAGCACGCCGGGAGCGCTTGAAGCCGCGCCGGACGGGATGTTGTTTGTGTCGTTGATCTCGGCGGTAAGCGGTGACAAGGTGGTCAAGGTGAATCCGGCCAATGGCGCGGTCAGTGTGTTTATCGATACGACCGGATGGGGTGCTACGCTTGTCGATCCGCGTGGGTTGTCCTGTGACGAAACAGGGAACCTCTACGTTGCCACGCAGTTTCAGAGCGGCAATACCCAAGGATATTTCAGGAAGTTTTCGCCGACGGGAGTTTTGTTGGAAACCTCACGGATGCACGATCAACCCCGAGGAGTGTTCTATGATGCCGCTGGACCGCGCGTCATCGGTTCGGTTTACGGGGCCTGCGATGTCATGTCGCTGCCGTTACCGCTCGGCGATGCCTTCTCGAAAATCGGTGATTACAACGTCTGGACCAAGTTTTACGACATCAATATCGTGGACGGACAGGTGTGCTATACGGATTTCGATTATGGCATGGTGCATATTATTCGCAGCACGTTGACTGCGCAGGGAACGGTCGCTCTCGGGCTCAAGAATCCGGCGGAACTGTTGCTGATTCCTGAGGGCGCGAAAGCTTGGCCGGACATCGGGTCGGGGACGCTGATCCGTTTGAAGTGAGTTGAATCAAGGGGCAATCATGAGATTTGCTGGCGGTTGATGTGGCCTTTGGTTCGCGAATGACGCTCTACCGTCTTAGACGGCGACGGGAAGTCGGATCTGCTGATCGGGGCGGGGGACGGCAAGGTTTACGGGTTTCTACACAAGGAGCTCGAATGGTGACAGCACGGCGCATACACGAGGCGCGATGTAAACGGCGAGGAAAGGAGTGACATGATGATCCAGTGTGTGAGTAGCAAACTTTTGATCGTGAGCGCGGGGGCGGCAGTGGGGATGTGTGCCGGTTTGGCGTGTGCGGAGGCGCTGGTCTCGTCAGGTTTTATCTGTGATCCGTTGCCGACGCCACAGTGTCATGCATCGACCATCGCGGAGACGCCGGAGGGGATGGTGGCCGCGTGGTTCGGCGGCACGCATGAGCGGCATCAGGATGTCGGGATCTGGTTGGCGCGGCGGGAAAACGGGGCGTGGTTGCCCGCGCGGGAGGTGGCCAACGGCGTGCAGCCGGACGGCACGCGCCACCCTTGCTGGAATCCGGTGTTGCATACTGCAAAAGATGGTTCGCTGACCCTCTTTTTTAAGGTCGGGCCGGACTGCACATGGTGGTGGGGCGAGAAGATGGTCTCGCGCGATCATGGGCGTACGTGGTCTAAACCGGAGCGCCTGCCGAACGGCATGATCGGACCGATCAAGAATAAGCCGCTGGCACTGCCCGACGGACGCGTGCTGTGCGGAGCCAGCACGGAGTTCGGTCCGTGGCTGGTGCATGTTGAGACGTTCGACAGTGCGGGCACGTGGTCGCGGACCGGCCATCTGCACGGACGGCACATCAACGCGATCCAGCCGAGTTTTTTGACGCATCCGAACAACCTGCTGCAAATGGTGGGGCGTACCAGAGAGCGGCGGGTCTTCTCGATCTTTTCAAAGGACATGGGACGGACGTGGGGCGAAATGACCTTGCTGGAGGTGCCCAACCCGAATGCAGGAACGGACGCGGTGACGCTCAAGGACGGGCGGCATCTACTGGTCTGCAACCCGGTCGAGAAGGGTAGGACGCCGCTGGTCGTGATGCTTTCCGAGGATGGACTCCGCTGGCGTGAAGTGCTGGTTCTTGAAAATGCGCCGTCGGCGGAGTTTTCGTATCCCGCTGTGATTCAGGCGGCGGACGGGCGCGTGCATGTCACCTACACCTGGAAGCGGCGGAACGTCAAACACGCGGTTATCGACGTGTCACAATTGAAGTAGAACAGAGAGGCTCTTGCAAACCCCCGTGACATGGGCGTCTCGCCCATGAAACACGGGCAAGATGCCCGTGCCACACCTGTAACCAAAGGGTTTTGCAAGAGTCTCCAGAGAAAGGGAGAAATGAGATGAATACTTACGCAAGGACATGGGTTATGATCGGCGTTGTCGCTTGCGCGGTCGGCGTAATGGCGGAGACATCATGGCGCGTCAAGCCGCTGGCGGATGACTATGTGGTGGTATGCGAATCACCTTCGCCTTCGAATGTGTATTGCTACACGCCGGGGCTGGCCGTCGCCGGACAGGGGCGTCTGGTGGCGACCATGGATTTCGGCGGTTCGGGTTGGAAAAAAGAAGAACCGCGCGGGCGGATTTTTGTATCGGATGACCGCGGCAAAAGTTGGGCGCAGCGCGCATCATTTCCGTTCCTTCATGCACGACCCTTCATGGCGGGCAAGACGCTATATGTGCTGGGGCATGCCGGAGACTTGATGGTGGTGAGGTCCGATGACAACGGTGAAACTTGGTCAGAAGCGGTCAAGTTGACCGATAAGCAGAACTGGCACCAGTCGGCGTGCAATGTCTGGACCGCCAACGGGTGCGTCTATCTCGTCATGGAACGGCGCGTGTCACAGGCGATTAAGTCGTGGCCGGTCGGCGAACTCGCACCGGTGTTGATGCGCGGCCGTCTGGATGCCGATCTCACACGGCGCGAGAACTGGACGTTCGCCTCGGAACTGTCGTTCCACGATACCCTTCCAAACATCGAAAAAGACCCCGGCATTGATTTCTTCGGTGTGCCGTTCTATGACTCGGCCTACCCGCGCGGCGCGCTGCCGGCACCGCGCCGTAACAGTGCGCCGATCGGTTGGCTGGAAACCAATGTGATCCAATTCACCGATCCCGGCCACTATTGGTACGATCCCGCCGGCAAGACCTTTCACCTCTGGATGCGCGCGCACACCGGCGGCACCGGCTATGCGGCGGTTGCCAAGGTAGTGGAGCGGGCCGACGGCAGTATGGTGACCCAACTGGAGAAAGTGCCCTCCGGCAAGTCTGCGCTCTTTTTGCCCTGCCCCGGCGGCCAGATGCGTTTTCATGTGCTGTATGACGCGCCGACGCGGCTCTTCTGGTTGCTCAGCACACAGGCGACCGACTCCATGACGCGTGCGGAGATGCTGCCGGATGACCGCTACAATCTGCCGAATAACGAGCGCCACCGCTTGCAGCTCCATTTTTCCAAGAACATGGTGGACTGGTGTTTCGCGGGACTTGTGGCAACCGGAAAGACGCCGCGCGAAGCCCGTCACTACGCCTCAATGGTGATTGACGGTGATGACCTGCACGTGCTGTCACGTAGCGGCGATAGCCGTGCCAAGAGCGCGCATGACGGAAATCTGATCACGTTCCACACGGTCAAAAAATTCAGGGATCTGGTGTATTAGTGCCTTATGAATTTACCGCTTGTTGATCTCTTAGTCTTCGTCGCCTATTTGGTCGGTGTGACCGCGTTTGGTTGCTCGTTCTACTTCAGGCGTGGTGCCGCCGACGCGGCGGATACCTTTACCTCGGGCGGCGGACGGTTGCCGGCGTGGGCGGTGGGCATGTCGATCTTCGCGACATTCGTCAGCAGTATCAGCTTTTTGGGGTTGCCAGCCAAGGCGTATGTCGGAAACTGGAACGCCTTCGTTTTCAGTCTGTCGATTCCTGTGGCCTCATGGATGGCGGTGCGGTTTTTCGTGCCGCTTTACCGCAGCCTGAACAGTGCTTCGGCCTACAGTTATCTGGAGACGCGCTTCGGGCCCTGGGCGCGCATCTACGCCTCGCTCTGTTATCTGGTCACGCAGATCGCGCGGATGGGCACGATCCTCTATCTATTGGCGCTGCCGATGAATGCGCTACTGGGGTGGTCGGTGCCAATGCTGATCGTTGTGACGGGGGTGGGCACGCTGCTCTATTGCGCGATGGGCGGCATCCAAGCCGTCATCTGGACTGACGCCGTGCAGGGCATCATCCTGATCGGTGGGACGCTGCTCTGTCTGGCGGTGCTGCTCATCACAATGCCGCAGGGTATCGGGCAGGCGTGGACACTCGCGGTGTCGGAAGGCAAGATGAGCTTGGGAAGCTGGTCGTTGACGGACTGGGGCAGCGAAACCTTCTGGGTTTGCCTGATCTACGGAATCTTCATCAACATGCAGAACTACGGCATCGACCAAAACTACATCCAGCGGTATATCACAGCGCGCGACCACCGCGATGCGGTGCGTTCAACGCTCTTCGGCTCTCTGCTTTATGTGCCGGTCTCGTTTCTCTTTTTCCTGATCGGTACCGCGTTGTACGCCTACTACCATGCGCGCCCGGATTTGCTGCCGGCTGAAATCGCGGCGCGTCCCGATCAGATTCTACCCTTCTTCATTGTCAAGGGGCTGCCGGTCGGCATCACAGGGCTCTTGAGCGCCGCGATTTTCGCGGCCGGCATGAGCACGGTCTCCACCAGTCTCAACAGTGGCGCGACGATCATACTTGAGGATTACTACAAACGGTTCGTGGATCCGCAGGTGCAAGACTCGCGCGCGTTGCGCGTGTTGCAGGGGGCGACGGTGGCGCTGGCGGTGCTGGGGGTGGGGTGTGCGCTGGCGATGATGCATGTCAGGAGCGCGCTTGATGCCTGGTGGGCAATGCAATCCATCTTTAGCGGCGGTATGCTCGGTCTGTTTCTGTTGGGGTATTTCTGTCAGAAGGCGCGGAATCCCGAAGCGGCGCTTGGCGTGGTGCTGGGCGTGTTGACGATCGCGTGGGTCAGCGTGTGGCAGAAGCGGTGGCCGCTACCGGTGGCGATCCATCAGAATTTGTCGATCGTGTTGGGTACGACGGTGATCTTTGTGACCGGCTTTCTTGGCTCGACTTTGCTGCGACCGGTCAGAGTCGGGCGTTTGCGCGGTAAGATGTGAAGTGAGGACCATAATAAGTGACGAGAGGAGAACGAGGGATGACAATGAAAAGCATGTCAAGGGTTGGAGGCCGGTTATGGTGCGCATTGGGGTGCGTGGTTCTTTGTGTTGCAGCGTTCGCGGAGGAGGCTGCGCAGCAACGGGTAGAGACGGAGACGCTGATCATCAGCGGAACGGGGTGGACGCTCCAACCGCTGGCAAACGGCGCGAAGGCTTTTTCCAATCGGACGTATGTGTGGATGGACCTGCCGCGCGACACCGCAACGTGGCGCTACACGCAAATCGCGGGTGGCGAGCCTGCGGTCGTGGAGGTCGAGGCACGCAAGGACACGACGGTCCACATGGCGAGCACGGTCACGAATCCCGACGCGCGGTTCGATGGCTGGTCGCCTGTTGCGGGCGTGAACTTCCGCTATACCGACGCAGGCCGCACGCGGTTGCATGTGTACGCACGGAAACTCAAGGCGGGCGAGCGTGCGTCGCTGCCGCAGGGCACCTGGGCGGGCGGCTTGTTGTTGCTGGGTCTTGAGGTCGAAGGCTCGCTCGAACGCCTGCCCTACAACAATCCGGGCTTGACGGTTTATCTAGGCGTTGGCCTGTGGGCGTGGCCGCTGCCGATGGACGCGGATGACGACGGCGATCTTGATCTGGTGGTGTCCTGTCCGGATCAGCCGTACAACGGAATCTATGTGTTCGAGAATCCTACCGGCCGTACCTCGCCGCGCGGATGGATGCTCGGGTTGGATGGCGGGGCGCGCATGCCGGTGTTTAAGGCCGCGCGCAGACTCAGCCGTTCGCCTTCAAACGTGCAGGTGAGTTTTGTCGATGGCGTGCCGCACGTTCTGACGCCGGCCACGATGCACCCTGAGTTCAAACAGGTCGGGACCGCTCGGGGTGTCGGGATCAAGGGCGAAAACATCAAGTCGAATATCCACACGAACAGAGTACGCGCCAACATGTGGCGCTATGTCGATTACGACGGCGACGGTGCGCAAGACTTGATCGTCGGCGTCGGCGACTGGACATCCTATGGATGGGATAACGCCTACAACGCCGAGGGCGTCTGGACCAACGGGCCGTTGCGCGGACTGGTCTATTGGCTGCGCAATCGCGGTACCACACAGCAACCCGATTACGCTCCGGCAGAGTTGGTGCTGGCGGCGGGGCAACCGCTGGAGGTGTTTGGCTGGCCTTCGCCAAACTTTGCAGACTGGGACGGGGATGGAGACCTTGATCTGCTGTGTGGGGAGTTTCTAGACGGATTCACCTATTTTGAGAACATCGGCTCGCGCACGCATCCGGAGTATGCGGCGGGGCGTCGTCTGGTGGGCAGCGACGGCCGTCCGCTGGTGATGGATTTGCAGATGATCACGCCCACGGCCATCGACTGGGACGGCGACGGCGACTTGGACCTGATCTGCGGCGATGAAGACGGGCGCGTGGCATTTATCGAGAACACCGGCTCGCTGTGCGCGGAGCGCATGCCCCGCTTCCGGCAGCCGCGTTACTTCCGTCAGGAGGCGCAGGATGTGAAGTTCGGCGCGCTGGTGACGCCGTTTGGGTGCGACTGGGACGGCGATGGTGACTGGGATTTGATTTGCGGTAACACAGCCGGGTATATCGCATTCATCGAAAACCTGAGCGGGAAGGGCGTGGAGCAGCCGGTTTGGGCCGAGCCGAAATTGCTGGAGGCCGACGGGAAGGTGCTGCGGGTCATGGCTGGCCCGAATGGCAGCATCCAGGGGCCGTGTGAAGCGAAGTGGGGTTACACCACGCAGACCGTGTGCGACTGGGACGGCGACGGACGGCTGGACATCGTGGCGAACTCGATCTTGGGCAAGGTACATTGGTACCGCAACATCGGCACGCGCCGGAAGCCGGTTCTGGCCGCCGCGCAGCCGATCGAGGTCGAGTGGGAGGGTGCCCAGCCGATTTTGGATTGGGGATGGATGCGGCCCGAGGGCAAGGCCCTGCTCACGCAGTGGCGTACGACGCCGGTCACGGTGGATTGGAACCGCGATGGACTGGTGGACCTCGTGATGCTGGATCAAGAGGGCTACCTCGCCTTTTTCGAACGGGCTCTGCGCGATGGAGAGCGTGTCCTGTTGCATCCGCGCCGCGTGTTCTGCAACGAGAAGGGCGAGCCGCTCCGCTTCAACCGCGGTCGCGCGGGAGGCAGCGGACGCCGCAAGCTGTGCATCACGGATTGGGACGGCGATGGACGGCTGGACATTCTGATCAACTCCAAAAATGCCGAGTGGTGGCGGCAGACCGAGGCCAAGGACGGACGCTTCTTCTTTGCGAACATGGGAAATCTCCACATCAAGAACATCGAGGGTCATGATGTCAGTCCGACGGTCGTGGACTTTAATGACGACGGCGTGCCGGACTTCATCGGTGGTGCGGAAGACGGCTTTCTTTATTATCTGCGCAACCCGCGCACGTCCGCCCGTTCTCACTGAAATCTTGACGCGAAAGGAGCACAATGATGAACGTGGTGCATAGCGGTTGGATCGGCGGGATTGTTTGTTTGATGACGGCGCAGATTGTTTGCGCCGCGTTGCCGCAGGACGCGCAGGTGGTGCAAGCCGAAGCGATGACGCTGAGCAGCGGCTGGAGCGTCTTGGAGCATGACCCCAAGGCGTGGTATGCGGGCCGTCCTTTTGGACAGATGCTGAGCGGCAGGAACGGCGAGCCGGGGGCGGCCACTGCGACGGTGACCCTGCCCGTAGGAGGCCGCTATCGCGTGTGGGTTCGCTATCTGGACATTATCACGCACCGCGCCCGGACGGGATTCACGTTGATTGCCGAGCAGGAGGACCGGCAGGTGGCGCGCGCGGAGATGGGGGCGGAAGAGGTCTCTCCGCGCACCACGCCTGAGGGCGAGAAAAAATGGGGTTCCGGTTACTCGCGTTGGATGTGGCGTGCCGCCGAGTTTGACGCCGCCGCTGGCCCTCTGCGCCTCGCCGTGGAGAAACTGCATGCCGTGCCGGTCACAGCCTATACGCGTAGCTTGGATGTGATGATCGTGACGACGAACCTGATGTACGAGCCGCGCGTGACCGACCTCACGCCGTTCTACCTGAAGGTGCGCATGCTGCCGGAGCAAAAGGTGCCGGCCGTTATTCATTTCTGGGGACGTCGTCCGTTCGCGCCGTGGTACACCGATCACGCGAACATCAACCTCAAGGGTATCGTGCGTAGTATCTACGCGGGGTCTGAGGACAAGCCCGGCATCCGCATGGCGGCCGGTGACGAGAGCCCGTGGGTGGATGTCTCCTCGTATCTCGCCTACGGTGGGCTCAACCAGATCAGCCTGTACGCGATGCGCGTTTATGGCAAGCCGGAACCCGAGGCGGCTTTCGAGGTGTTTTTCTCAAAGACGCCGTCCGAGGATGGCCTTATGCAGCGCGAGACGCGGCGTGGCACAGGCGACGGCTACATATTCGCGATCGACTTGACGGATTACCGCCTCGTGACCGAACGCGTCGGGAGCGAGGCCTCGCTGGCCATGGCGCGGGCCGTGCCGCAGGTGCCGGGCAAGCCGCCGTCGGTTTTTCCCTTTTTTACCGGCATGGCGCTGCGCGAGGATCGCTTGTCCGCGCAGGCGGTGACGAATGAGCTTGAAGCGCTCCGCCTGATCGGGGTCAATGATGCGAAACGGCGGCCGTCGCACTTCTTCTTTCATCATACGGCCGCGCCGGGCTGTCTCGGTCAGCCTGATCGTGCGCGTATCGATGCGCTGTTCATGGACGTTGCACGCAAACATCCGGACCGTTCCGGCTGGATCGCAATCAACTTGATGGATGAGCCGGGGTTTGACTTCAAGCACATCGAAGCCTGCGCCGCCTGCCAGCAAGGGTTTGCGCCTTTTCTGGAACAGGCGGGGGTGCCGCAGGATATGCGGACCGGCCTGACGCTGAACAACAATCCGGAAGGTACGAACGCACAACAGAAGGTCTCGTATTACTACACCCGGCGCTACATGAACCATCTGATGACGGAGATGCTGCGCGCGGGTCATACCAGCGTGCAGCGGCACATGCCCGGCGTACCCACGACCGCCAACTTCGCCTGCGAGTTGCTGGAGGGCAATTTGGTTTCGCGCTGCGTCGACTGGTTCGAGATTTTTGGGTCGGGTGCCTTGACCTACGGCTGGCACGAGGATTGGGGCGGCTGGGCGCGTACGCGGCAGATCAACGGCTACTACGTTGATGTGATGCGCGCTGCCTGTCGTGCGCCGGGCATTGAGTACGGCATCTACAACATCCTCGCCCGGACGCCGTGGGAGATTCAGGCGCGCGCCTTTCTGGAGTTCGGCCACGGCGTCAGGTCGATGCACTTTTTCAACTACGGGCCGTACTACGCGATCACCAGCGATGCGAACAGCCATCGTCCGGAAATCTACGACGCGATCAAGCGGGTGACCTTCACGATGGGCGCGGTCGAACGCGATGTATTGGCCAGTCGCCCGGCGCATGGCGACGTCGCCCAACTTCTCAGCGTGAGCGGGGATATTTGGTACGCAACACGCGACAATGTGTTCGGTAAAGAGCGTACATGGCTCCATCTGTTGCTGCGCCATTGCGGAGTGAGTTGCGATATCCTGCACGAAGATGAACCCGCCGCATCACTGGCCCCGTACCGCGTCCTGTTCGCGAACGACGCCCATCTGAAGCGCGCGGCACTGGCGCCGCTGACGGCATGGGTGCGTGATGGCGGCGTGCTTGTGTTGGGGGCAGGCGCGTTGACAAGTGACGAGTTCGGCGCACCGCTCGGTTTGGACAAGGCGCTGGGCTTCTCGCGCGAGCCGCTGGTGTTGCGCGATCTTCCGGGACGCGCCGAGTATGAAATGCCGCGCCTGAAACCGCTCGGCGAATATCGCGGCATGCCGCTGCTGTGCGGGACGAACGCGCCATTGGAACATGCGGTTGCGGCAGGCCGCGGCCGGATCGTCCAAACCGGCTTCTTCCCCGGCATCAGTTATATCGCGACATCAAAGCGACCCGATGCAGCCGAGTATTCGGTCTTGGATTTCGAAGCGGCGCACCGCAACTGGATGACGGCCTTCTTGGGGACGCTCGACGTACGGCCCAGAATACGCGTCACGCCGTACAACATCGAGGTCAACCTGCTGGAATCCGCTGAGGCGGACGTGCTTGCGGTATCGAACTGGAGCGGCAAGCGGGCGACCGTGAGCATCGAGATAGACCGCGCGCCTGCTTACCGTGCGGTCGAGCCGGTCGCGGGGCGTTTGATCGAAAAGAGCATCACGCAACAGACACTCCGCCTCGTACTTGAGGTCGACGCCGGCGACCTTGTTCGCTTGGCGCGTTGAGCGTTCCACCGATTATGATTGATCCCCGGCCCCTGAAAAAGCTAAGATGACAGGCAATTGAAGGCGGGGACGCCCGCATTTCAAAGGCCAGTAGCTCAGTAGGACAGAGCACTAGATTCCTAATCTGGGGGTCGCCGGTTCGACTCCGGCCTGGCCTACCAATCCTCAGGCCCCGGCAAAGCCGATGTTTTGCCGGGGCCTGAGGATTTAAAATCAGCGTATGATGACCATTGATCCCAACTTGCCGTGGCACTCAAGTGCCCCCGTGTCTACGCTGCTGCAAGGGTCTCAAGGCTCGGGATGTCGTCGCCACATTTCCGTGCGGACGCCGCATGGCGGAAATCCGTTTTCGCGCGAAGACAGGGCGATAGATATCAGTCGGCCTCCTGTCCAAGGACTGCCTCGTCATCATAGGATCCATTGCCGGTGTCATCCTCGGTCTCATTCGACTCGTCTTGGGACAGGTCGGGTCGAGGCAGGGCGTCATTGAAGTTGGGAATGATGACATTCCGCAATTTTTCGGAAAGCTTGCTGCACCGTTTAACCAAGAAGGTTTCATAATCGTCTTCCAATACCCCCATGGCCTGAAGGTCGATCAGGTGAGTTGCGAGGCACTCATCAATCGCGTCGTTCTCGGCTGCAAAAGCCTTGATATAGATGGATGGCTGTTTTGCTCGTATCTCGTTCTTGTTGATGTGGGCACCGACAAACGTAATGTTGCCGATGTGATTGGCGGGGCGGGTGATTTCAAGCCGTTTGGACAGATAAGCTTTTGGAAAGAAATGGTGATAATTCTTGCTGTTCTGGCGCACAAGAAGCGCGTTATTCAAGATCACACGACCACCCGTTTTGAAACATCGCGGCTTCTCTGCAGCCAACAGGCAGAGGAGGGTTTTGATAAAGGCTCTACTGGTACGGAAATACCCATTACGCAAAATGTAGTCCGCGCTAGTATCGACGCCGTAGTCATATTCGATCAAGTCACCTTTGACGATGCTTTTGACAGTTTTAAGGTCTTGAGCCATTTTGGTCTCCGCGGCACTGGAGTAGCGTTCGGAAAGTCCGATTCTGAAGAACAGGTCGATCATTTGACGTTTGATGTCACCGGCGGGGTCAATCTTGGCCAAGTGAAAGTAGAAAGCCAATGGGATCAAGGCGCTGGTATACGGCAGAAGTTCTCGGACAGGTATGTCCAGATGAGAACGGCAGAAGTCGACGGCAGCCTTAAGAGCTACGACTGCCTGTGGCCAAGTGTCAATGAACGTCTGTTTGTCCATGGCAAGGATGTCTCGGGATCTGATACTTTCTACAGCAAGTGCGGCAACGGACTGCATCATGACTGTAGGGCCTATGGCACCAAAGCCGACGTTTGTGAGTTCCCTATTTAGGGTTTCGACTCGTTCGCAAAGATCGAAGTTCTGTTTGTCGTCCCATGTCTTGGCGACCATAATTTCGAAAACAGTCAAAGCTTTCCCGCCAATGTTCAAGCGGGTGAATATTTCGGTTGCTACTTCGATGGGGGCGTCCAGAATCTCAACAGTTGGGAATTGGTACGTTCTTAGGCGATTTTGGTACTCTTCTAGGCGCTTTAGTTGATCATTCGAATAGCCTTTGGACATCAAATCAACGATGCTTGCTGTACGTAGCGTGGTAAAAGGGACATGCGAGTGGTTTGCAGGCAGGAGGGAAACGGAAGGAAGCACGATCGTATCGTCGCTCGTGGGGTCGGCGTCCAGATCCACGCAAATGGCGGAAAAGTCTTTGCCTTGGATTGTGACGCCTTCAAGAGCGGCAAACAGACTGGTGATCCGCTGTTGGCCGTCCAGAACCTGAAAAACGTAGTCGTTCTCCGGGGCCGGTGGCAGTTCGATTCCTCCGATGTCACGTACGGAACGGAGGCGCTCCTTGGTTTTCCACAGAATGAAGGTACCTAGCGGGTAACCTTTTAGAATACTGTCAAAAAGTTTAGCGGAGCGAGCGCACTCCCAGACGAACTCGCGCTGGAATTGCGGAATTTTAATGGCACCTCGTTTGATGTCCTCCAACAGTGCGTGGAATGTGGTGAAACTTGGCTTGGGTTGCTGCATTGGATGTTCCTCGGGATGGTGAATAAACGGTTTGTGTGTAATTATACCATGTACGCATAAGTACCGCAATTCGGCGTTTGGTGGCGCGACCAAATTAACCGAGCTCAAATCGTGGTAATCTTGACATGGGGGCATCTAAAATAATTGATGTTTGGCGGCAGGCAGATGGGATCTGAATCGTGCGGCGCGTGCGCGGATCGCGGCGGCGTTGCGGAAGTGCCGGGCGCGCGCGCGTTTCCTAGGTCGTCACGAAGCGTTTTTCGAGTTTCGCCGAAGCCCAATCGGCGACCTTCATGGCGACGTAGGCGTTAATGAACGCGAAAAACGCGCAGGCGCAGGCTGTCGCAAGATGCATCTGCCATGGCGCGTCTGGGTGCGCGTCACGCCAGACGCGCTGCAGAATCGTCATTGGATAGTGCGTGCAATAGAGTGGAAATGAGTATCGGCCCAGAAAACGGCAAATCGCCGCCAACTTCACATTCCGGATTTCACCGCCGACGCCGAGCAAAAGGACGAGCGGCATGCCAATGATCACCGCCAGCGCTTCAAACCTGCCGTTAAGGGGATAGCTCGCGGTCAATCCAAGGAATGACAGGATGGCTTTTGAATAAAGCGGGCCGTTATTCGGTTTGATCGGCCGCATTTCCGGCGCAAAGAAGATGAAGGAGAGAATGGCGATGCAAATCCAAAGCGATGCGTTCCCTGTACGGATTTTCCATCCTTTCCGCGCAATCACCATGCCTGCGAGAAGCGGAAAGGTCATTCGCGCCAAGGCCCCCATGTTGCCACTGTGCCACAGATTCTTCCAAGACGCCGGCCAGTTCCCCCCTCCGCTCCAGCAGGACCAACTCGGGCCGTGTGAAAACCGCCTGAAAGTAGTCCGAAGTGATAGGTGAAGGCAATCGCTGCCAACGCCAGCACAAAGAGCATCCAAGTCTTGAGATGCCGTAACACAAGCGCGTAGAGAATGTTGGCAAGATAGATGTAGAACAATGTCCAGAGCGGTCCCTGAAGCGGGTGAAGAAGACGCCATCCTAAAAGACTCGGCGCAGGAAGCATCGTACAGCACCAAAGCGTCAGCAGGCCGAGTTGCCGGAGGTTAAGGTATGGGGTAGCGCGCGGGAGAAGATTGACATACTGCTCGGCCGAAAGGAGATAGCAAGCCGCGCCGATGATCGAGCCAATAATAACGAGCGGATGAAGCCGGATGAGGCGGCGCTTGAAGAAGCTACGGAGCGTCATTCCCTGTTCCCACCGGTGGTCGTATGCATAGACGAGCGTGAATCCGGTGAGGATAAAGAAATACTCCACCGGCAGACATCCGTGGGGTATCAGATGCAGGCCATAACGCGGTATATAATTTTCCGAAAAATGAAGGGCGATGACGATCAGCGCGCAGAATCCGCGCAGCGCATCCAAGACCTCCAGCTTCGGTCGTGAAGTTTTTTGGGTCGAGTTCATGCGATCTTCCATCCCTCCTCGTTTTCACACATCCACTTCATTGTGTCTCTTCTCTGTTCGCCCTTTTCGTGCACCTAATCCGAGACAAATTCATTACCGCCCCCACAGTAAGTGTCCATTATGAGGGGAGGGCGGGAACAGTCAACCCTAAACACCGTTTTTAAAAGCGGCCTTGACTTTCAGGGCCAAATTTAGTACAGTTGCCCCTCGTTTCTTGCGTATAATAGGTGAGGTCTATCTTGGACCGGTGGACTTTCGCTGTGATGGTGGAACGTACGAGGAATTAAGACCCGATGGCAGCAACTAAATCAAAAGCAAAAAAAACTGCGGCAACAAAGGCTTCCCCCGCCAAAAAGCCCGCGAAGAAGAAGGCTTCCCCCGCGAAACCTAAGACCAAGAAGAAAAAGACCGTCAAGGCTTCGGCGGTACCGAAGGACACAGATGACGAGCAGGTGGTGGACGTCATGGAGGCGGGAGAGGCGATTGAGCCCACTGATGACGAATTGGCTTTTGAAGCCGATGACGCATCGCTCAGCATGGACGACGACGCCGATGTCGACGTAGATATGAGCGATGCAGGTGTCTTGGATGAGCTGGACCGCGATCTTGATGACGGTGAGGATGATTTTGACGATGGCGACGACGATGAAGACGCCGAGGACGGCGTTGACTTCGACGTGATTGAAGGTGCTGATTTCAGCGTGGGGTTCGAGTCTGAATTGGCGCTGGATGCGGACCACCTTGAAGCCAAGGCCAAGCGTGAAGAGCGCAGTGAGCGGATCAAAACGCTGATCAAGCGCGCTGAGGCTCAGGGTGGCTACCTGACCTACGACGATATCAATGAAGTCCTGCCAAACGCGGTGATCAAGGATACCGACATCGAAGCATATCTGGCGATCTTGCGCGGTATGGATATTGAGATCATCGATGCGTCAGAGGTCGAGCGTTTCCGCAGTGAGCACGAGCAGGAAGAGCAGCGCAGCCGTAGCAGCCGGATGGATTTCTTTGACGATCCGATCCGCATGTATCTGCATCAGATGGGGCAGGTGCCGTTGCTGACGCGTGAGCAGGAGGTTGAGATCTGCAAGCGTATCGAAGTGGCTGAAAGCAAAGAACGGGAGATGTTTAACCAGTTCGCCTTCACGCCCCGGCTTTATCTGGAATTGCTGGACCGTCTTGAGACCGGTACGGAGCGTTTCGACCGGGTCGTGACCGATAAGTTTTCAGAAAGCCGCGACGTCTACATGGAGGGTGTCGACAAGATCAAGAAGAACCTCTTGTCCGTGCGCTCCAAGATCCTTAAGGCGTACGATCAGGTGGCCGCCTGTGGCGAAGAGGATACGCCCAAGCGCAAGCGCGCCGTCAAAAATCTGGAGAAGGCACGGCAGGACTTGTTCGCCGCTTTTCACACGCTGAATTTCAAACAAAAGATTCTCGAGAGCCTGTGTGCTGAGGCTGACGAGAAGATCTACCGCCCATACAAAAACCTGCTGGGCGAGCGTGCCAAGCTGCTCAAGCAACGCCAGACCAAAAAGCGCGACCAAGCGCTTCAGGAGATCGAAGTGCGTTGCGCGGGCATCGAGCAGGAGTTCGGTATGGACCCCGAGGAGTTTCTCGTTCGGTTCGAGGAACTGCGTGACGTGCTGCGTTCTGGCCAGAAAGCCAGAACCGAGATGGTCGAGGCCAATCTGCGTCTGGTCATCAGCATCGTCAAGAAGTACATGAACCGTGGGCTTTCTTTCCTGGACCTGATTCAGGAGGGTAACACCGGCTTGATGAAAGCCGTGGAGAAGTTTGAGTATCGCCGTGGCTACAAGTTCAGCACGTACGCCACGTGGTGGATCCGGCAGGCTGCGACCCGGGCAATCGCTGACCAGGCCCGCACCATCCGCATTCCGGTTCACATGATCGAAACGATCAACAAGCTGCTGCGCGTGCAGAAGAAGCTTATTCAGGAACTGGGACGCGAACCGACGCCGGAAGAGGCCGCCGAGGAGATGGACATCCCCGTTGAGCGCGTGCGCGCCGTGTACCGCATGGCTCAGCAGCCGATATCGCTGCAAAGCCCGGTGGGGGATGGCGATGACGCGCATTTCGGCGACTTCATTGAGGATAAATCCGCAGAAAATCCTTCAGAGATGACAGCTTACAGCATGCTGAAGGAGCGTCTGCAGGAGGTGCTGACAACCCTGACCGACCGTGAGCGCCAGGTGCTGGATAACCGATTCGGACTGACCGACGGTTACTCGCGCACGTTGGAGGAGGTCGGCAAGCAGTTCAATGTGACGCGCGAACGCATCCGCCAGATCGAAGCCAAGGCGTTGCGCAAGTTGCGTCACCCCACACGGCTGCGCAAGCTGGAGGGTTTTCTGGAGACGCGCTGAAGCGGGTCCGGCGCCGTCGCGTGCGATGGGGCGTCGGCCGCGGGTCTTGTCACCGATTGGGTGTGTGTGCAAGGACTCAGTGTGGCCCCTCTGGCAGAGTCGTGTGTAACCGTCAAGTGGATCAAGGAGGTTCCTTTTGGCACAGTGTTGTTTGATGTCGAATCCGGCTGCGATAGGTATCGGAGCGGGTGTGATCGGCTTCATCGCCGGTTTTGTTGTGGCGAAAATGTGTGGCGGCGGCTCAAGTTGTTACGCGGGCGGCGATGGTGAATGCGTGGAGATTTATGTCGGCAATCTTAGCTATGACATGACCGAAGCGCAGATGCGTAAGGAGTTCGAGAAATACGGCACGGTGAAATCCGCGCGTATTATCACGAACCGGTTCAACCATAAGTCCAAGGGTTTCGGATTCGTGGAGATGCCCAACCGGCAAGAGGCCGAGACGGCGATCAAGGCGCTCCATGATAAGGATGTGCTTGGACGCAAGTTGCGCGTGAATGAAGCCAAAAACAAATCGCGCGAATAAAAGCGACGCAGCGTCCCGGCAACGGGACGCTTTTTTTGTTTCAGAGGGGAGTGTGTGATGGCTGAGAAACGGAAGTCGGAACGGACCATGAGGATCGGGATCGATCCGGCCACTGTGGATCAACAGGCGGCCGCGACATCCCGCCCGCCTGCGCGGGGAGAGATGCACGCATGGCGTACGCAGCATCAAAAACGCGACACCCCGTTTTACAAATTGCTGGAAAGCGTCTATGACGCGGTGCTGATCACCACGCGTGCCGGCAAGATTATTGAGTGTAACGAACGCGCTTGCGAGTTCTTTCAGGCGGAAGCGAAAAAACTGCTCGGACTGAGTGTGGTGAAGCTGATTTCCGGTGCGACCGATGCGCTGCTCGACACCATCAACAAGAACCTCGTCAACAAGAAGTACACGCTGGTCGAGGCGCGCTGCAAGCGTTTCAACGGGACATCGTTTGCGGCGGAGATCGCGGTGAACCAAGTGGATCTCGATGCGCATGGGCAGCTCTGTTTCTTCGTGCGTGACATCACGGTGCGCTGGCAGGCGCAGCAGGCGCTTGAAGACGCGGTGGAGCGGCTGCAAGCGCATGACCGCATGCGTATGGAGTTTGTCTCCAACGTTTCTCACGAGTTGCGCACGCCGCTGACCTCGATGATCTACGCGGTCAACAACATGTTGCGCGGGGTCGTCGGCCCCATGCCAGAGAAGGCGCTGAATTACTTGGAGCGGTTGCAGTCCGACTGCCAGCGCTTGCTGGCGACCGTCAATGACATCCTAGACTTGCGTCAAGTTGAGAACAAGACGCTGGTGTTGACCAAAACGGTGGTGCCACTCGGTCAGGTGATTCGCGACGGTGCTGAAACGCTTCAGGTGCAAGCCGACTCCAAGCGGATCACGATGACGTTTGACTTGGGTGAACGCGAGTTGTTCTGCCTGTGCGATGCGCAGAAGATCGAGCGGGTGGTCTTGAATATCGTGGGCAACGCCGTCAAGTTCACGCCAGCCAACGGCGCGATCACGCTGACGCTTCGGCAACATCCCGAAAATGCCAAGCTCGCCTTGCTGACGGTCAGCGACACGGGTATGGGCATCCCGCCCGATGTGCTGCCCAAGATCTCGCAGCGTTATTTCAGGGTTGGTGATCACGTGAGCGGTACCGGTTTGGGGCTGGCAATCTCGCGCGAGATCGTTGACCTGCACGGCGGCAGTATGTCCTTCGCCAGCCCGGTGCCGGGGAGTACGTGCGGTACGGCGGTGTACGTGGGATTGCCGCTTGCGCCCAAGCCGCTGGTTGTCGCGGTGACGCAAGATGCGGAGACCGCACAGTTTCTGCAAGAGAAGGTGGTCGACCGAGGTTACGGTCTGTTGTTGACCGAGTCGGGCCAAGAGGCACTGGAGGCCTGCCGCAGCAAGCTGCCGGCGGTGCTGGTGCTCGACCGGCGCATCCAGGGCGCGGATGTACGCGAGATCATCCTGCAACTGCGCGAAGGCCCAAAGACCAAACGGTTGCCGGTGATTGTCCTAGGCTTGCAGACACTCGAACGCAATGAGGTTGAGCTCCACCGTCACTTCGGTATCTTCTATTCCAAGTTGCCGTGGCGCGAGAAGGATTTGTCGCGCAACTTGGCGATGGCGGTGCTCGGCAAGTTGCGCTGAGCGCGTCAATCGACGTGAATCTGCCACTCCAGCACGCCGCCCGAAAAATCGGGCTGGAGCACGGCGCGGAGGCGCAAGGCACGCGCAGTCACCGGTGTAGTGAAACGCGCCTCGCACAGCTTGTCTTTGGCCACGGGATAGGTGGCGGGAATATCCTGCCAGCCGCCCTGTCCGTCGGGAATCTGGATTGTCCAAGAGGCCGGTAGACGGCATTGGCCGCGACCGGTGTCATCGAACCAATATACTGAGCATCCTTTCAGTGTTTCCGGACGTCCCAGATCGACATGCAGCCACTCCGGTGTGCCTTTGCGCGGCCACCAAGTCATGCGGGGGATGCTGTGGTCGTTCGAGGACTTCGGCAGCAAGCCGTCATTGAGCGCAGCGAGGGTGTCGTTCTCATAGCAATGCGACGCAGTGAAGGCAAGGTCGCTGCCGGGCTCGGCGTGTTCGTCATCGGTCGGGAACCAGACCTGCATCTCGCCGGCACCACGGTGGCACCAAGCGAAGTAGGGGATCAGTGTGGCGGTGACTGGCCGCGACGAACGCTTCCCGCGCAGGTCTGCGCTAACCGCGCGCGCATCGGCCGTGAGTGAGACGAGCCGATGCCCCAGCACCTCCACAGTGCCTTCACGAAACGCAGTGTCCGGCGCGAGCGCTAAATTTAATACGCGTCCGTCATTGTCGGCGGCTTCGGCGCAGTAAACCAGTGGACCGCGCTCCACCGCCAGCCGCCCGCGGTTGGCGGTGGCAGCCTGATGGCAGCGGATACGGCGGACAGGCATCGGGAAAGTCAACGTGACGGTATCACCGGTGCGCCATTCACGTCCGAGCGTCAGATACCCGCGATCAAGCGTGATCGGCACCGACTGCCCGTTGACTGCAACGGAGATATCTTTGAGCGAGCCGGGCTCGGTTTGCACATAGAGGTCGGAGGGTACCGGCGTGCCGATGGCCCAACCGGGAATACGGATCTTGAGCGGGAACGTGAGACGCTCCTTGTCCGGCTTCACCTCGATACGCACGTGACCGTTCCAAGGGTAGTCGGTCGTCTGGATCAAGGTGACGGTGCCGACGGGTGTTTTGAGCGCGGCTTGGCTGGCGACGAAGAGATTCACGTAAACCGTCTCGTCGCGTTGAGCGTAGGTAAACGAAGCGATCTGCGGGATGAAGCGCACGACGTTCACGGGACAACAGGAGCAGCCGAACCACTTGGAGCGGGCATAACCGCCGCGACTGGCCAGCGGGTTGGGATAGAAGAATTCGTCGCCGCTGATTGAGATGCCGGAGAGGAAACCGTTGTAGATCACGCGTTCCAAGACGTCGATATATTTGGCGTCGCCGTGCAGCAGGAACATGCGCTGGTTCCAGAGGGCGTTGGCGATGGCGGCGCAAGTCTCCAGATAGGCCGTTTCATTCGGCAGTTCGTAGTTGTCGCCGAACGCTTCGCCGCTGCGGCGCGCGCCGATGCCGCCCGTGAGGTGCATCTTTTTTGAAACGACATTCTCCCAAAGCGCGTCAATGGCGGCAATCAGAGCGCGATCGCCGGTCAGTGCGGCGACATCCGCCATGCCGGTGTAAAGATAACCGGCGCGGACCGCATGGCCGACGGCTTCCGTCTGTTGGACAACGGGGATGTGGTCTTGGCAGTAGGGGCCGAAGACCTTGCCGCGCAGATCGCTGCGCCCGCGCATGTCGATGAAGAATTTTGCGAGGTTGAGATAGCGCGTCTCTCCCGTGGCACGGTAGAGTTTGCAGAGGCCGATTTCAATCTCCTGATGGCCCGGCACACCCTTGATCTGGTCGGGGGCGGGACCAAAGGTTTTATCGATCAGGTCAGCGTTTTTACGGGCTACATCGAGCAGTGCGCGCTTGCCGGTGACGGTGAAGAGGGCAACCGCTGCCTCATACATATGGCCGACGTTATAGAGTTCGTGGCCGTGGGCCAGATTGCTCCAGCGCGTCGGGCCGGTCATGCCGTTTGTGAAGCCCAATGTGCGTGCGGTGTAGAGATAGCCGTCGGGCTCCTGAGCGGCGGCCATCTTGGCAATCAGTCCGTCCAGATAGGTGTCCAGTTTGGGGTCGGGATGGGGCGCGAGTGTATAGGCCGCGCCCTCCACGATTTTGAAGACGTCTGAGTCGTCAAAGGGAATACCGCGGAAGGGGCCTTCTTCCAACTTCCCGGCGCGCGCGAAGTTGGAGATGCGTCCGGTTTCCTCGCTCTTGCGGAAGTCTGCCCAGACCGTGACCAGACGGTTGGTTTCGAAGCGCGGTAGCCAGAAGCCTTCGCGAATCACAACTTGATTGAGCGGCACGGGCTGATAGGGGTAATCCGGGGTCGCGGTGCCCCAGCAGACGGTTACGCTGAGCGCACAAACGGCGAGTACTTTTTTCATTAGACGAGACTCCTTATTTGAGTATGAACAGGAGGCCACGGCTGATCAGCGAAAGCTCTCCTGTTTCGGCGTTGGCGCTAAGCGTCCATTTGTTGGCTGTTGTGAAAATGGGTGTCAGAGAGCCGGACAGCATACCGGGCGGGAAGGTTGCAATCAGGTAGCGTTTGCCAGGGACGAGCGCTTCTTCGTTCTGGAAGGTGAGTGTGGCTTGGACAAACGACAGGCTGCCTTGCACGACGAGTCGGTCGCACGCGCCGTCGGGAGTGGCGTCGAACAGCAACGTCGCGCCATCCAAGACGGTGTCAGTCGCAAGGGTCAACGTGCCCAGCGTGTCAATGCCGCCCGGTGTCAGCAGACCGTTTACGGTGAGTGTGCCGTTGGAGACACACCCATCGCCGCTTAAGTTGGTTATGGTCTGTGCGGTCTCGTCCAAGTCCACGAAGGCACCGGCTGCCACATCAAAGTTGCCCGCCGACAGCATAGGCTGTGCGCCGCTGATCAGCCACTTCGCACGCAGATAGGCGCTCACACCCATCATCTCAGGCGGTGTGAGCGCGCGGTTGAAGAGGATCACTTCGGCGACATCGCCCCAACACGTCGCCGTGAAACGCGAGCCGAGCGTCATCGGCGTGTCGGTCGTGTTGGGCGTCAGGGTGATGGATTTACTGAGGAACGTGTCGGGACCGATCACAGTGGCGGTGGCCGTACCGTTATCGATCACGAAGTCATACAGTTCAGCGACTCCGTTCGGCCGCGCGGGGAAGGTCATGTCGTTTTTGGGGCCCCATGTGTAGGCGAAGAAAAGCTCCCGCTGGCTGGCCAGGCCGAAGGCGGTTCTATCGGTATTTCCGCCAACATGCGCGATGAAATTCGAGCTGTTGTTGCGACGGTTGCCGACGGCGAAAAGCGTCCGGTTGGCCGCGCCGGCAATGCCGAGATTGGTTTTGGTTTTCAAGGACGTGGTGCCGTCAACCGAGAGTACCGGCAGGCCGTTCAATGCGTTTTGGGTCACCGTGGGGCCCGCACCGGGTACAATCTGCTCCGCATCCAGCGCGGCACCAGCCGCCCCTTTGTTTGCCCACAATGTGACCTGTCCGGCCGCATTAGTGGTGAGCGTGGCGGAGTCCGCCGCGTCAAACCAAGCGTGGCTCGTCGCCAAGAGCGATTCGATGGAGGGCGAGGTGAGCACCAGCGTGCCGGCCGCGACAGTCGTACCGCCCTGATGGCCGTTGATGCCCGACAGCGCCAGGCTGCCGGAGCCGATTTTGGCGAGTGTGACCGGTCCATCGATCGTGCCGCCAAAGGTACAGTCAGTGTTGCCACTGCCGACGGTGAGAGTGACCGCAGCGGGCGAGCTGTTCATGACGCGTCCCACGCCGTTCAGGCTGCTGAACGATTGATCAGCGCCGTTGAGATCAAGCACACCGCCGGTAGCGAGATGCAGGGCACCCTCCGGTGGCAACAGGCCGTTGCTGCCGCTGTGCATCAGGGTCTGCATGATCGCCACAATCCCCGCCGCAGTGAAGGCTCGGTCGGCAATGAGGAGATTGTCGATGTATCCTTTGAAACCGACATCGCTGGTGGTCTTGCCGACCACGAAATTGATACCCTGCGCATTCAGTCCGGTACGGGACGTGGTTCTGACCGGCACCCCGTCCACATACATGGTCTGAGTCAAGCCATCCCATGTGACGGCGATGTGGTGCCACTCACCATCTTTGAGGTTGGTGCTGAGGCCACTTACCTCAAAGTCGTTGGCATACCAGTAATTTTTGAGACCGTGTGCGCCTGCAAGGCGGAGGTTGTTGCACTGGTTGTTGGCGTTGTTGCCCCAGCCGCAGAAGCCGCCGGTGTTCGGCGAGCCGTCGTCGCGCATCCAAAGCGCGATGGTGTAGGGCGTGCTCCCCGTCGGCACACCGGCCGGGAATGTTTGACGGATCAATGTGCTTGAACCGTTCACGTAGAGGGCACCGCCGAAAACACCGGCGTCGGAGTAAGTTGGCGAACCGGTGCCGGCGACAAGGTGGTTGTCGCGCGCGCTACTGTCCGCGCCCAGATGGTTTGGATCATCGAAGGTGTAGTATGCCTGCGTGCCGTCCGGCAGGGGCACGAGCTTGAGTAAGCCGCCGTTGACCACGGTGTCGCCGTCATACCGATTGGTGGAGGCGAGAATTAACGAGCCTGCGCCGCTTTTGATCAGTGAGCCGGTACCGTACACGCTCTTGTTGAGGGTCAGGCCGGCGTTAAGCGACACGGATGCGTTGAGCCCGTTCGACAGGACGACCGGCACGTTGACGGCGTGGTTGCCGCGCAGGACAGCGATACTGGGCTGTGTCGGGGCACCTGCGGCGGTGTCATCTAGGGCGAGGGTGGCGTCGGGTGTGAGGGCGCCAGGATCAATACTGTACAGCGCGGGGCTGTCGATGGCGAGGCGCCCCAGGAGGCGGTCGCCGTCCAGTGTGATGGCGGCACTTCCAACAAAGTTGCTGGGTAGAATCGCCCAATCGCCTTGTCCGCTTGGCACGCCCAGACTCCAGTCGGCGGCACTGGCCCAACTGCTGTTGGTAGCGCTGAGCCAGATTGTGGGGCTCCGCAGCGTGAAGTTGTCGAACACGGCGGTGCCTGAGTTGTCACTGAAGGTGGCGTGCCAGATACCGACCTGAACGGCCAGTCCGTCCATGTCGTTGCGCACGGATTCGCCGACCAGCGTCCACGTCACGCCATCTTGGCTGCGATAAGTGGTAAAGAGATTGCCACTGCGGACCAGACGCAGCCAGGGTTGCAGACCGGCGGCCTCCTTCGTGCTGGTCACGCTGTTGTCGACGCTACGATGGCCGTTTTGATTGCTAAACGCTGCATGTTTGATGGTGACCCAATCTTCGCCGGGCCCCGCGTCGTCCGGTTCCGGCACACGCGCCATGAGCCCCGCATCGTGCCACTGCACGTTGTTCATGCTGACAACCCGTACCTGGGCGTCAAAATCACCGGTAGCCATCTTGAAAAGCAGGATGCCGTCGGCGTTACCATGCTCCCATCTGCCCTTGGCCGACTGGAAGGTCAGGCATTGCTCTGAACTGGTGTTCGCGTCCGCAAGTGTGACGACCGTGTTGCCGTTGGTGAAGTTGACGAGAAAGCCGTCCCAGATCGTCCCGGTCACACCGTCCGTCAGAAAGTTGTGTGCCGTGTCGAAGCCGTCACAGACGAGCGTGGCGTTCGCGTTCATGCAGATCGCCGCGATAACCGCAGTCAAGCACCGACGTGTAACAATATCCATCTTCATCCTTACGCCTCCATACATCACGGCTGCTCCCGTGAGGGTCTTCTAGCTAGTGATTAGCTTCTTCACCCGTTTCATACACCGTCAAGCATAGAAAAAATATGCCATTCACGCCACATTTTTGTGATGCACGGGCAGGATTAGTTTTCACCTGACGCCAGCCACGCGCGGATTCCCTCCAACAAGGCTTCGGCCACGCGGCGCTGCTGTTCGGGGCGTTGGATAGCCTCTTCTCCCTCGGGGCAGTTGATGAAGTCCAACTCAAGCAAGCAGGAGGGAATCGCCGGGTTACGGCAGACGGCGAAGCTCGCGGCCATCACGCCGCGGTCGGCGATTGGCGTCACGGCGGCGAGTTTGGGGTGGAGCGCGCGCGCCAGTTGCAGGCCGATCGCATTCCACGCATAGGTGGAGATGTGACGCACGTTGCGCGGATCGGTGTGCGCGGCTGTCGCGTTGTGATGCACTGAGATGAAGGCGTCGGCCTTGGCGCGGTAGGCGATACGCACGCGCTCGTAAAGATCGACATCAACATCGCTGTCGCGTGTCATGAGCACGCGGAAACCGGCGCGTTCAAGGACCTCGCGCATCAGGCGGGCCTGCGTCAGATTGACCTCTTTCTCGGTCACGCCGGTGGGACCGATCGCACCGGTGGAAGGGCCGCCGTGGCCGGGGTCCAGCACGATCAGAATCTCGGCGGGTGGACGGCCGGTCGGCGGGCGCATGGCGAAGCCGGCGGTCAGGTCAGGCGGGACGAGATCCCGCGGCGGCAGCGGGACATCTGGCGCCGCGGCGAGATGGCCGCTGTCGGTGAAGCATCGCTTGCCTTCCAACCAGAAGCGGGTATGCCCCCCGACAAAACCGGCACCCTGCACATGCAGGCCGGGCGTCAGGAAGGCGGCGGTATCGCCCCCGCCCGGTTCTGTACGGGCGCGCGCGGCAAAGAGCGGTCCGGTCACCGTATGCGCGGGCCACGCCGCACACGCAGTGATCGAGGCGGCTGGGGCATCCGCGAGGCCGTCCGCATAGAAAACCACCGGCACGTCCTCGGTCGGAGCGGGGAAGGAGATCGTCGCAGTATAACGGGAGGGGGTCGCGCCATCAGGCACCAAGGGCACCGTGCGCTCGCCGACGGCAGCAAAGACCTGGCGGCCGGCTGGAGCGCGGCAGACGAGGCGCACGTTTTCGCCGGTATAGACGCCGAGCGGCTGCACCGGTTCGAGCGCACGCAGACCGACCTCGTCATCAGGACGAGCGGCGGAATCAGGCGTACGGAACGTGTGGCGAAGCTCAGTGGCACCGGCACGCAGGACGACCGTATTGGTGCCGGGAACGACCTTGACCATACAGATAAAGCCGCCGGTACGCCACGGGGTCACGGTTTGCGCGTTGACCGTCAGCGGCGTGTCAGGCGGTGTGACAGAACCGATCAGATAGGTTTGCGAGGAGGTTGACACCCATGCGCCTGACGCTGGAAACACGACACGCACCGAAGGCTTCGCATCCGAAGCAAACAGGGAAAAACCGCTTGCGAACAGGACGCAGAACCCGACCCGACAGCAAAAGAAACTACGTCTAATCATGGACGCAGTTTACGACAGAAGTGCGCCCGGTGGCAATAGCATTAGTGCGAGTGTAAAAGTAGTGGTGTGAATGCCGCCGCGTAAGTAGATGCAAAAACTGAAACGGGCACGCGTAGTTATATTATTTTTTAATATTTTTTTAAATACTTTTTCGCGTCGCAGATGTACTATGTTACTGTCGTACAGTGACGGGTAGGCGTTAGTCAACAAGGAGCGAACTGATGAGAATCACAAAGACAACGAAGAAGGTATCGCGGATGAGTTGGGGCGCCCTGATCGCAGGTGTGTTGTGCGCAGGTATGTTCGTGGCAGAGGCCGCCACACCGCCTGTAACAGACGGGCTCTTTTTGCATCTCAACGGTTCAAGTGCCGTCGTGGACAGCCAGGGGCGCGTCGGCACTTGGACGAATCTGGTAGCGGGAGCAGGCGTCTCAGGAGACCTTACGCAGCCTACTGACTGGAGGAAACCAACCTTGAGCGTGGCCGTCAACGGCTTGCGCACACTGAAGTTCAACCGTCTGGCAGGCCAGCATCTCTTTGTCGCGGGGGATCCAGTGTGGAATCGGGATTCAGGCTCCGAATGGACGACGTTTGTTGCCTTCGCGCCGAGTTCGATCAGTACAACTGATGCGGCGCGTGACCTGTTCTGCGCCGGTTACCAAAATTTTGACGGAAGCGCCAATAATTTAGGGAACGCCGCAACGGCTCTACGGATTTTCCTTCGCGCGGTGAATGGAGGGAGGTACGTCACGACGCAGGGACGAACTTCCTCTGGTACTTTCTTGTGGTCACAAGTCAACGCCGACCACATGGCTGTCGGCAAGTGGGAGATTGCGTGCGGTCGCTGGAGTTCCTCCGCGAAAACGATTACGATGGATCGCACCAACCGCGTTTACGCAGTCGGCGCGAAAAGTTCAAATCAATCGATAACGGATCGTTTAGCAAACCACATCTACACGACTATCGGTGCTGAGATAAACCACTCTGGTGGGGCGGGAAATTACTACGATGGCGAGATTGCCGAAGTACTCGTCTATCGGCGTGCGCTGTCGGACGCAGAAACCGCTCAAGTCCAGGATTGGCTGGCGGAGCGCTACGTCCGTTGCGTCATCGGTCCCTATGAAAACGACCTCGCGCTGCATTGCCGCATGGATGATAAAGACGCGCGGCGCGGCACGACCAGTCCGCCGCCGGCTTTATCAACGGCGGACGGCGACTGGACGGTGCGCAGCACGACGAACAACCATGCGTTCACGGCATCCGGCTCGCGCGGCGCTGTCGTCTCCAGTGCAACAGGTATGATCGGCGAGTGCGTCTCGTTTGAAGGAGTGGCGGGGACAGGGGCGGCACCTTACCGAGCTTTGACGATCCCCAATGCCTCCGCCACGGCACTGGAGCCAGGCGCGGGAAACTTCACCGTCTCGCTCTGGTTCAATGCGCGGAATGCCGTCACCAACACCGCCGCCATCACGTTGGCCGCACACGGGAATCTATACTCCGGTAACAAAGGATGGGCCATTTTTTTCGGGACATCCAATCGAGAACTGCCAGGAGGCTATTATGAGCCTGCCAGCAACATTACTTGGCGCGTGTGTACCTCCGGCCCCGCTTCTGGCGGCTCGCAAGATGAGGTTTGCAAAGCTGTTGTCTGGCTTGCGGATGCAGACGGCATCCCGGAGAACGGTGTCTGGCGTCACGTGGCGCTCGTCGTGGATCGGGACGACAAGCAACTCTGCGCCTATCTTGACGGCACCCTTCGCGGCGTGCGCGTGATCGTCGATGAGGCGGCGATTGAGTCGGGGGGGGGCAAGATCTGGTCGTCGGCGGGCGTCCGACGGTAGATGCCAGACATTCGTATGACGGTCTGATCGACGACTTCGCCATCTGGCACCGGGCGTTGAGCCGTGACGAGATCGCCTGCATCTATGAGCTGGGTTGCGCGAACCAGAGTTTCCTCAAGCGTCCGTCCGGCGGCACCTGCATCACCATCCGCTAAGGAGTTTGAAACATGTTGAGAAAGAGCCGCCTCACGGCTGTTGTTTTATTGTCGACTGTACGGTGCCTCGCGGTGGGCCTGCCTGAGGGCGAACGGCTTTTCGAGGGGACGCACCCTGCCGTTTCGCCAGACGGGCGGCGCATCGCGTTCCAGTGTGAACGCGAGGGGAAACTCGATCTCGGTGTGTACGACTGCGCGAGCAAGCAGATCGTTTGGGTGGACGCACGGCCCGGCAACGCCTGCTTTCCGGCTTGGGGCCGCGATGGCGCGCTCGTCTATGCGTACGGGCACCCCACGAACACTGCCTACCAGATGATGAAACGGGGAGCGTATGACGGTTATCATGTGTGGCGGTGGCGTGAAGGGACGCCTCTTGAACAACTGACTTCCGGCTCGGTGCGCGACTACACGCCGTCGGTCGATCCGGTGCGGGGTACTGTCTACTTCGCTTCTACGCGGGATGTGCCGACGAGGTTTGAGGACGGGTGTACGCGCGTGGGGCTGTGGCGGCTGGGAGTGGCGGGACAACCTGAATGTGTTGTTCCCGCCGCATCCAATGAAACCGGTCTAACGCAACCTGTCGTTTCGCCGGACGGACGCTTCCTTGCGTGGTCGGAGGTACGCGGCTTCGCCCAACTGTGGATTCTGCGCGCGGCGCGTCTTGCGGAGCCGTCACGCAGTTGCGTGCTGACGCCGAACAAGATGATCGCGTATGCGCCCGTTTGGTCGCCGGACGGACGCCACCTCGCGTGTACGGGTTTCCGTGTGGGCGATCCCTCGTGGTGCATCTACCTCGTCGAACCGAAGTCGGGGGCGTTCGCGCGCGTAGCAGAGGGCGAGAACCCGAGCTGGATGCCGGATGGGCGCACACTCGTTTTTGACCGCGATGGCGTGGTGTGTCGGCTTGAACTGGCGGATGATGTCTGGCCGAAAACTCTGCCCGCGTGCGCGGCTACTGAGACGCAACCCGCACGGAGCTTCCGCCCATTCACTGGCGGCACGAATCTGATGGATCTCGCATTCGGCCTGACGCCCTGCACGATCCGACTCTCTGGGACAGTCCCTGCGGGCAGTGATGAGTTTGTCCATCTCTTCCGTATCGAATACAAAGAAAGTTTTTTGGGCCTTCAGGTTTATTTGAAGAACGGCAAGCCCCACTTTGCCACACGGGCGTCGGACACCACATGGCTAGGCATCGAAGGGCACACGAAATTGGTGCCGGGCAAACCTTTCACGATCACGGCCATGCGGACGTTTGAAGAACTCGTTATGCAGGTGGATGATGGCATGCCCTTACGTTTGCTGTACGGCGGCAAAGAGGATATCCTTTCGCTCGATCATCCCGTGCGCGTCAGACAGCATCCCGATGTTAAGAGCGTCCATGTTTCGACTGAGCTTCCGCACGCGCTTCTTCCTGTTTCGCGTGCTGAAATCTTTGGTGAGGCAGCCCCATGAAAAAGATTTTTCTCGTCACTTTCCTTTTGTCTCTTACGGCAGGTGCCTTCGAGCGTCTCGCGCTGGTGGACGGTTTCGACTACGCGAATATTTTTGACACGGAGACCGCATCGGGCAACCGTCAGGTTCTCGACCATGTACTCCTCACGGGAGCAAACACGATTCTCTGGCGCAACTGCAGCGGCGGTCTTATGCGCTATCCCAGCGCGGAGGAACGCCTCCCGCTCGCCGCGAATCCGCTCGACATGCGTCGTCTGCCCGACAGCCGCGTGCCGTTCGGTTGGCTGAACTACCATTTGGCGCAACCCGACATCATTCGTGACATGATGGATGAATGCGCGAAACGCGGGCTCGCCCGCGGCATCCACTGGCCGTACGAAGAAACGCACTGGTCGAACTGGACGCTAGGTGCCTGGAATCTCGCGCATCCGCAGTTCTGGGGTGTGACGGCCAACGGGAAGCCGTGGAGTGGACGCACCTCGCTGGCGTTTCCCGAAGTGCGCGCGCACAAGTTGCGTCTTCTCGACGAGTTGCTGGCGCGCGGCGCAGATATCATCTACATCGATCTCTTTCGCAACGGCGGCTGGGGGCCGCAGTACGAGTACGTGAAACCGAACATCGAGGCCTGGCGCACACGTCACGGTGGCGAGCTGCCCACGAATCCACGGGACCCCCGTTGGCTGGCGCTTGTCGCAGAGAGCCAGCATGCGTTCTTCCGCGCAGTTCGCGCCCGGCTCGAAAAACAGCCGCGCAAGGTGCGTCTCATTCTGGGCATCATGAATGCGCGCACGGATGGCGACAATGTGTACGAATCACGCGCCATCGACTGGCGTCGTCTTACGGACGAGGGTATTCTCGATGGTGTGGCGGTGATGAGTGTGGTGTTCGATCCGAAGGACGCGTGGAACTCCACACGCGCCATCTACAGAAGCTTTGCGTCCGTGCGCGGAAAGGTACGCGTCTATTTTCCCGTGGCGGCCTACAACTACTCGCAGGCCGGCATCCCCGCCTATGTGAAAGCCACGGGCGAGAGTCCCGCTCAGGTGGCGAAGCACCTCACGGAACTCGCGCGTGAGTATGGCGATGGCATCGTGATGGAGTGTGTCGACTACAAGAACTATCCGCCGGACGTGTGCGCGGCGATGACGAATGAGACGATTCGTGGCGCGGCGCGCGTGCAGGCGCGGGCTGAAATTCTTTGGACAAGGCCCATCTGCAAACAACCGGGACGCTATATCGGCTGGCCGACCGTCAGCCGCACGCCGCAGGGCGATATCATGGCCCTCTTTTCGGGCGATCGCGACGAACATGTATGCCCTTGAGGTAAGGTACAGATGATCTGCTCGACGGACAGCGGCGAAACGTGGTCCGCGCCCACAAACATCTGCAATACAATCCTCGACGACCGCGATGCGGGGTTGGCGTGTGCGAAGAACGGCACAATGGTGATGAGTTGGTTCACGTCAATCGTGTACCGCCAGTGGGCCCTGCGCCAGCCCGAGAAGCTCACGCCGGGCTCGCCGCGCTACTATTGGTGGAAGCACGACGAGAAGATCCCCGCCGCCGAGGAAGCGCGGTGCCTGGGCGCCTTCACGCGACGTTCGACGGATGGAGGACGCACATGGGAAGCCCCCGTGCGTGTGCCCTGTTCTACGCCGCACGGCCCCGTGCCGCTGGCCGACGGACGCTGGCTCCTCATGGGTTTGAGCGGCAATCAGCATCTTGCGCTCGGCGGTGTTCCGGGCCGGATCATCGCGGTGGAATCGCGCGACGACGGGCGCTCCTGGCAGGAGATCGGTGAGATTCCGTTCCCCAAAACAATCTCTGTTCTCAAACACTGCTGTGAGCCCCATGTGGTGGAGACAAGCGATGGCCGTCTGGTGACGCAGATCCGCTGCACGAACATGTCCGTCGGCATCCGCGGCTCGCTCCAAAGCGAGAGTGCGGACGGCGGGCGGACATGGACCGAGGCCCGGGATGTCGGGATCAACGGTTTCCCAGCCCATCTCATCCGGCTTTCAAGCGGCCGCCTGCTCTCCGTGTACGGGCGGCGCTGGGATGATATGGGGCAGTTCGCCTGTCTGAGTGACGACCAGGGACGCACATGGGATGTCGCCAACGAGATCAAGCTCGTAGGTCACTGGAACGACGACCTCGGCTATCCTTCGTCGACGGAACTTTCCGACGGATCGATTTTCACGCTCTATTATCAGGCCGATCAGAAAGGCGAGAAAACCTGCCTGATGGCTACCAAGTGGCGGGTACGTTAGTGCGGAATCGGATCGGGGTCGCTGTGGTGTCGGTCAGAACGAGTTACGGCCACGCGGTGGCTCGCAACGGCGAGTGTAAACCTAAAAAGAGCAGTTGAACCTTCAACTCTCTTTGGTTTCTGGTTTCAAGGTTTCATGATTTCATGGTTTCAAGGTTTCATGGTTTCAAGGTTTCATGGTTTCATGGTTTCATCCAAATCGGGATCGGGATCGCTATCGGGATCGATTGTTTAACCACGGAACACACCGAACACACGGAAAGGCATGGCTCTGTTT